>Ga0307486_1000330_pt1 | contig 45470 bp, 31 predicted proteins | sample CBIW02metaG_FD_203663 | JGI IMG/M metagenome (GOLD analysis project Ga0307486, IMG submission 203663) | Sea-ice brine microbial communities from Beaufort Sea near Barrow, Alaska, United States - CBIW 0.2 | ecosystem: Environmental > Aquatic > Marine > Coastal | place: USA: Alaska | collected... | reverse complement strand
ATCGTTTATAAATGTTTTATTTTTCATATTTAAAAGCTTATTCGTTCATAGGTTTTCCTATGGTAGCCAGGATTCCTCCATCTACATAAATAATTTGTCCGTTAACAAAACTGCTTGCCCCGGAAGCGAGGAAAACCGCTGTTCCTGCTAAATCCTCAGGGTTTCCCCACCGGCCTTCAGGGGTACGGTTAATAATGAAATCGTTGAATGGATTTCCCTTCACGCGAATAGGTGCGGTTTGTGATGTCGCAAAATATCCGGGTCCAATTCCATTTACCTGGATGTTGTATTTAGCCCATTCCGTAGCAAGATTTTTGGTCAACATCTTAAGACCTCCTTTAGCAGCTGCGTAGGCACTTACATTGTTGCGGCCCAATTCGCTCATCATGGAACAAATATTGATTATTTTTCCCGACCTGCGTTCTATCATACCTTTAGCGACCAACTGCGACATAATGAAAGGACCAACCAGGTCAACTTCAATTACCTCCCTAAAATCGGATACAGGCATGCTGATGGCCAGTTCCCTTTTTATAATCCCCGCATTATTGACTAAAATATCTATTTTACCGTGAGCTTTTTCCATTGCAGCCACTTCTTTCGCAGCTTCTTTTTCATTGGTTACGTCAAAAATATATCCTGTTGCTTTATAGCCTTTTTGCTTATAATGCACTATTGCACTTTCCATCTTGGAGGGAGTTGTACCAGTGATGATCAACTCGGCTCCGGCGGAAGCTAAACCTTCGGCCATTGCCATTCCAAGCCCATGAGTACCTCCGGTTATAACTGCTGTTTTATCTTTTAGATTAAATAAATTCATTTTGTGAGTTTATTTTAATTTATTAGGCTGAACAATATCCATATCGCCATAATCTAAATTTTCTCCGGCCATTCCCCATATAAAAGTATAGTTGGATGTTCCTGCCCCGGCGTGAATGGACCATTCCGGCGACAATACCGCCTGGTGGTTTTCCATGAAGATATGCCTGGTTTCATCGGGCTGTCCCATAAAATGGCTCACGGTTTGCCCTTCTTCCAAATCGAAATAAAAATAGGCTTCCATACGACGGGCATGTGTATGCGGAGGCATGGTGTTCCAAACATTTCCTTCCAACAATTGGGTCATCCCCATTTGCAATTGGCAGGTTTCTACAATGCTGTTTACTATGAGTTTATTCAGGATTCGCTTATTGGCATTTTTGGAATCCCCAAGTTCAACAACTTCGGCTTCATCCTTGCCTACCTTTTTTGTAGGGTACGCGTGATGTGCCGGCGCTGAATTGATATAAAAATAAGGTTGTTCGCTTCCTATTTTATCAAAAACAACTTCTTTATTGCCCTTCCCTACGTATAAGGCCTCTCCTTTAGAAAGTTCATAAACAGTTCCCTCAACGGTTACTTTTCCTTTCCCTCCTACATTTATAATCCCCAACTCCCGGCGATCCAGGAAGTTTTCTGATTTTAAATCGTCTATGGTTTCAAGTTTTAAAGCATTTTCTACCGGTAAAACCCCACCTACAATAAAACGGTCGTACATGGAATAGGTTAATTGGATCTGATCCTTCTGAAACAGGTTTGGTATTAAAAAGTGCTCCCTGAGTTGTTGGGTGGTGTATTTTTTAACGTCTTCTGGATGGTGTGCAAATCTGAAGTTTGAATGTGTCATTTTAAATAAATTTATTCATTATGCAATCGATTACACGAATATAGATGATTTTAACTGAAATGCAAATTTTTTTAGAGATTTATTGCAAATCAAAATATTTTAACATACTTCAAAATATGGATTTTCTGATACCCATTTCCAAACCTCTCAATTCGGCCAAGCCCCTCAATCTGCCAATTGCGGAGTAACCGGGATTGGTTTTTTTATGTAAATCATCTAACATTTGATGCCCATGATCCGGGCGCATTGGCATTCTTAGATCTTTCCTACCGGTGACTTTTCTTTTTTCCTGTTCGGATATTAATGCCTTCATGACACCAAACATATCCACATCCCCTTCAAGATGGTTTGCCTCATGAAAGTTGCCTAAAGCATCCCTTTGTGTACTTCTTAAATGAATAAAATGAATCCTTTCCCCTAAACGTTCCACCATTCCCGGCAAATTATTATCCGAACGAACCCCGAAGGAACCAGTACAAAATGTCAATCCATTATTGGGACTATCCACTGCCTGGTATAAATCTAAAATGTCCTGCTCTGTACTCACTACCCTTGGTAAACCCAAAATTGGAAAAGGAGGATCATCCGGATGTATACACATCAAAACTCCGGCTTTTTCAGCTGCTGGAATAATTTCTTCTAAAAAATAATAAAGATTTTGTTTCAATTCTATTTCTCCTATAGAATTATAGGTAGCCAAAATGGAATTGAATTCGTCTAAAGTATATCCTTCTTCAGCCCCGGGTAATCCTGCAATGATATTATTAATAAGACTTTGTTTTTCGGCATTGCTCATATTGTCGACCATTGCCTTCGCCCTATCTATTTGTTGCACCGTATAAGTTTCTGCAGCATTTGGCCTTTTCAATAAAAACACCTCAAAAACCGTAAACGAGGTCTCGTCAAACCGAAGGGCTTTTGACCCATCCATCATTTCATATCCCAAATCTGTACGAGTCCAATCTAAAACGGGCATAAAATTATAACATACGGTATCAATACCACAGGCTCCCAGATTTAAAAGGCTCTGCTTATAATTGTCAATATAAATTTTAAAGTTTCCCGAACTTGTCTTAATATCCTCATGAACGGGGACACTTTCCACTACCGACCATGAAAGTCCGGATCCTTCAATAATATCTTTGCGTTTTTTTATTTCTGCCACTGTCCAAAGTTCCCCATTTGGAATATGATGCAAAGCAGTTACAATTCCGGTAGCACCTGCTTGTTTAATATCCAAAAGGGAAACAGGGTCCTCAGGCCCATACCATCTCCAGGTCTTTTCAAGAATTAAACTCATTTTTAATAGTGTGTTTTATTTTTTTAAACTCCGCTGAAGGCACTAAATCCACCATCAATTGGTATAACTACTCCTGTAACAAAAGCAGAACCCTCATCACATAACCACAAAGTAGTGCTTATCAAATCTTCAGGCTCTCCAAATCTGCCCATCGGTGTCTGTTCGATTATTGTATTTCCCCTTGGGGTTAGATCGCCACTTTTAGTGGTTAGCAATGTTCTATTCTGATCGGTAAGAAAAAACCCGGGAGCAAGCGCATTCACCCGTATCCCAACTTTTGAAAAATGAACGGCAAGCCACTGGGTGAAATTTGAAACTGCTGCTTTGGCCGCACTATAAGCCGGAATTTTTGTTAAAGGCGTAAAAGAATTCATTGAAGAAATATTCAATATACTACAGCCTTTTTTACCAATCATATCCTTGGCAAAAACTTGTGTTGGCAATAAGGTCCCAATAAAATTGAGATCGAAAACAAATTTTATTCCTTCCGGATCCAGATCGAAAAACGATTTAAAATCGCTGGCTTCATTTGTAAGATCTTCCTCTGCCAGATACGGGTTTGTAGTAGTTCCAAGTGGATGATTCCCTCCAGCCCCATTGATTAATATATCACAACTCCCCAGTAAATTGTTCACTTCTTCTTTTGCAATATCCAAGGATTCTCTTTTCAAAACATTCGCCGCTACACCAATCGCTTTTCCTCCGTCTGCATTAATTTCATCAGCTACTTTATTTGCAGCCTCAATATTTAAATCCAAAATAGCTATTTTATGACCTGCCTTTGCTAAGGCTTTCGCCAAACTGCTACATAAAATCCCACCTGCTCCTGTTATTACTATTACTTTGCTCATTTTATTTATAACTATCCAATATTTGTATTAGCAGTAATTTTTTAAATAGGTTGCTTCTATTTTTGACAAAAACCTATTTTAAGATTCATAATATTCTTTTGATTCCTTGCGAATAATTTGGTCATTGTACATAGCATCTAGTCCCATTTGCACACAAAATGCCGTATTTGCCCCCGTGATAACATTAGATTCGGGTCTTGAATTATTTAAAATACTATCCCTAAAATCTATTAATGCTTGTTTACTTGGTTCGGCATGTTCAACCTTGATTGGAATTCCCTTTCCCTGTTCCCACTGTTTTGTTGCGCCGGAAACACCATCAACAATTCCAATTTCCTTTTTGTAGTTTGCTTCAGGATATAACCAGGCTTTTTCATAATCCAATATAATTGTTCCTTTGTCCCCCATCACCTTAATTTGGTAGTCATCCTTGGAATTACTAGTCAGGCAGGTGAATGTTGCATTTACTCCTTCCGGATAACTATAAATAAGATGAATATTATCAAAAGTTTCACGTCCATCTTTCCAATAATCGACTCCTCCAACACCCATGACTTTTTCGGGCATCACTCCCATTACCCAATTCACAAAATCTATTTGATGCGAACATAGTTCAGCTACAAGCCCACCTGAGTATTCATTATACATTCTCCAGTTGATGGCTCTTTCCAATTCGGGACGAGGAACAGGCCTTCTCCAGTTACCATTTCGATTCCATTGACATTCAAAAGCGGTTATTTTTCCAATTTCTCCATTTTGTATCAAGTCCACCACATGATTGTATAATCGGGAACTATGGTATTGATGTCCCGTTTGAAATATATTAGAAGATTCAGATGCTTTTTGCACTAATGATTCGATTCCTGAATATCCTTTGGCCATCGTTTTTTCAGAATAAACATGTTTCCCAGCGTCAATGCTATCAATAGCAATGTGGGAATGAGCGTTAAACGGAGTTGAAACTAAAACTGCATCAATATCTTTATTATCCAAAAGCTTACGATAATCTGTATAAGCTTTAGAATTGTTACCTGCTTGCGCCAAACCGTTTTCCAGTCTAAAAGGTAACACATCACAACAAGCGGTTACATTGATTCCATCTATCCTATTTAAAATCGATATAAGTCCACCTCCTCTATCTCCTGTTCCAATCACTCCAATATTAATTGCGTCATTAGATCCATTAAACATAAAGTTTCCCAAAACAGATGTTGAGCTTGCCAAGGCCATTGTTCCTAAGCCTCCTTTTATAATAAAATCCCTTCTTTTCATTTTTTTATAGTTTAAGTTCCCATCCAGGTTCATAATTTCTACCCCACAGTTTCATTGCATCCCGGTCAAACATACTCCCTGTTTTATCATCAATAGCGAATCCTTTTCCAATACGGGAAGCAATATTGGAATAGTGTACCATAGCCATGCTGATACTTGCATCCTCAATGGGTGCATTCAGTTTCGCTTTACCTCGTATGGTCTCAAAGAAGTTAATCATGTGCGCGGTTGACGTATCACCTCCACCTCCCAAGGCGGTTCCTCCTTCGGTAGATCCTGAATTACTGGATTTTATTATTTTTCCACTTCTGTCATAAAGTGTATAATTTTCTCTGTTGACAAAAACAGAACCTTCACTACCATAAATAATAGTTCCTCGGCCATTTCCTCCGTATGTATCATAACCATTACGGCTTTTACCATCCCATTTTATGATTTTATCGCCAGGAAAGCGAAAAGTTGCCTCCATTGTGTCATACATCTCCCAACCATCATTGGCAAAATGTCTTTTGGCAGCATCAACCTCAACATGAAGAGGGAAATCGACGCTTAACGCCCATCTTGCAACATCCAATTCATGGGTTCCATTGTTCCCGGCCTCTGCAGTTCCGTATTCCCAGCCGTACCAGTGCCAGTTATAATTCCAGGTTTCTTCAGTGTAGTCACGTCTTGGGGCAGGACCTTGCCATAATTCCCAATCCAATCCCTGTGGTACAGGAGCCTTTTTTTGAACAGGTACCTCACCCCTGGAGTTCGTATAAAAAGCTACAGCTTTATATGGTTTACCAATTATCCCGTTATGAATTTCTCTAATTATTTCCACAGTATGAGCAGAAGATCTTTGCTGATTGCCCATTTGTACTACTTTGTCGTATTTTTTAGCAGCCTGAACCAGCAATTCGTTTTCATTCATATTGTGACTGCAGGGTTTTTCAACGTACACATTTTTTCCTGCCTTCAAGGCCATAATCGAACCCGGTGTATGCCAATGGTCTGGCGTAGCATTTATTAAGACGTCTACTTTTGGATCTTCAATTACCTTTCGAATATCATTTTCTAATTTCGGCTTGTAATCGATATGTTCTGAAAAATTCTGCAATGCCCGTGTACGCTGACTTTCCATTACATCGCACAAATACAATAAATTAACGTTGGCCTCTTTTTTGCCAATTGGTTCATAATAACCACCCAACCTTCGCCCAAGGCCGGCGATTGCAACATTTATTCTGTCGTTAGCACCAATTATCCGGCGGTAACTGCTGGCTGGCATTCCCATTACAGAACTGCTCATTGCAACGGCAGCACTTCCCAAAATTGTTTTCGAGATAAAGTTTCTTCTTGTAGTCATTTTAAATTGAGTTTAAAGCGATTTTATTTTTATATTCCTAAATGACACACGATTTCCATGGTCTTGTAACAGGATGTGCCCTTTTTCCGCTTCCCCAAAATTAGGCCAGTCGGTATATTTACTTTCGGAAACCAATTTGCTATATTCAGGGCTTTTACGTTCATACACTAAAACCTTCATACCATTTAGCCAATGTTCTACATGGTTATTTTTTGAAATGATATATGCTGTATTCCATTCCCCAATTGGATTCACTGGCTTGTTGGGATCTGCTTTTATTAAATCGTATAAAGATGCAATAGTTCTACTTCCGTCGTGATTTCCAAGTTTCGCATCAGGATGGTTTTCATCATCCAAAATTTGAAATTCCAAACCTATAGAAGAGCCAGGGCCTTTGTTGAGATCTGTATCTACATAATATTTAATACCAGAGTTGGCCCCCTTTGTTATTTTGAAATCAACCTGAAGCTCAAAATCCCCATATAATTCTTTTGTAACAATATCCCCTCCTGCAGCAGATTCGGCTCCTCCCGATGCTAAAACGGTGAGTTCATCATTCTCTATTTGCCATCCTTGTTTAGGAAATTTATCTAATTTTGCACCTCGCCATCCATCGGTAGTTTTTCCGTCCCAAAGAAGCTCCCAACCATTTTTTTCCTCATCAATGCTAAGATTGTTTTTGGTAGTTATTGGTGTTAAAGGAGATTTTCTAGCATATTTGGAAAGGCTGTCCGTAAGGATTTTTACATTTTTCCAAATGATTTGTGTCCCCTCTTTTTGATCTTCCTGCAAGGCGTGTACTTGCAAAGCGATAAACCCAGATGCAGTTTTATCGTCTATCAAATAAGCCGCAGGTATATCGTTGATCCAGGTTTTAATAGTGTCTTTAATAGCTTCGATACGATAGTGGTTCCAATCGTTTTGTTTGAAAGCTTTTTGTGCTGTCTGGTTGCCTGTAAGGGGAACCAACCATCCACGACGCGCTTCATCATAGATTCCTGCACTCCAGGCTCGTTCAGAAGGATCTATTTCGATTTGGTAGCCGTGAACGCGTCCATCCATATAATTGGGAAAACTGTTACTGCGTATTTGGATGCCGGAGTTCATTGTTGAGTCCACTTTATAATCTAGTTCCATAATAAAATCACCATACATTTTATCGGTTGTTAAAAAAGTATTTGGTGAATTTGGTACAGAAGTCCCAACGATATTGCCTTCTTCTATATCATAATTAGCATGACCCCCTTTAACGGTCCAACCATTTAGGGTCTGCCCATCAAAAAGGTCAACCCAGGGGGTTTTGTCGTTTGGGGATTCGGAACAGCCGATTAAGAGAAGTACACTAAAAATAGCAAATGAAAATTTTCGGATAATGGGGAAATGGAATTCCATAATTTTGATTTTATTTATTCTAGATTGAGTTTTAACATCAGAGATAATGAGGATTTATAGTTTCAATACCAAAACCTTGGGTTTTCAAATAAATTTTTGGAGATCTAAATTTCTAAGATTAGCAGCCCTTAGATTTCCGTGTCCGCACACAAAACTAAAGATTTATTTAAGAAAAACAAGTTTTAATTTGGTTTTATTCAAAGTATAATATTTTTTCGTGTCCGCACACTAATTCATTTAAAAAAATTATATTTACAGAATAATTAAAACCTGGAAGTTGAAAACAATTAAAGATATCGCAAAAGAAGCCAATGTATCTACAGGAACAGTAGACCGGGTACTTCATAATCGCGGTGGGGTTTCCAAAACAACTGAAGAAGAAATAAAACGACTCCTAAAAAGGAATAACTTTAAAACTAATATCATTGCGAGATCACTCGCGCTGAAAAAAAATCTTAAGATTGCAACCTTAGTCCCCAGTTTTAACCAAGAAAATATTTTTTGGAAGGCTCCTTTAATGGGTATAGGTCTCGCGCAGGAAGAAGTTGAAATATTTGGCGTTAAGGTCCAAAATTTCGAATTCGATCAATTTAAAGTTTCAAATTACCTTAAGGAATTCAAGGAATTAATTGACAGTAAACCGGATGGAGTAATAATCGTTCCTACATTCAGAAAAGAATCTCAACAAATTTTGTTGAAGTTAGAAGAAAAGAATATTCCCTACATTTTTCTAAATATTGATCTTGAAGGATTTAAAAACATTTCCTTTATTGGTCAGGAGTCTTATAAAAGTGGTTTTCTGGCAGGTAAATTAATGCATTTATGCCTGCAAGATGAAGGTTCAATTTTGATAATTCAGACAAGGTCAAGTATAGATGACAATAATGCCATTTCCAAAAGGATAAGTGGGTTTACAGATTATTTTTCAGAAAAAAAATTAAGTATAAAGATAAATAAGGTAAATACTTCCAATTTAGATAATACTGATGCTTTAAAAGAAAAACTCGGTTCCATATTAAAAAAGGATTCTTCTATAAAAGGTGTATTTGTACCTAACAGTAAAATATCCATTTTTGCTGATTGTATAGAAGAATTAAATTCCCAAAAATTATCTTTGATTGGTTTTGATGGCACCGAACAGAACATGAGGTGTCTAAAAGAGGATAAAGTTTCCTTTTTAATTTCCCAAAAACCATTTAAACAAGGATACAATTCAATTAAACTAATGACAAATTATTTGTTAGAAAAAAAACAACCTTCAGCTAAATTATATTCCCCTATGGAAATCCTAACCAAGGAAAATATAAATTTTAGTTAGAAAAGACCTTACCTGGTGCCTTTTTTATTATTGATCTTAGTTTATATTTCCATACTTTTCTTCTCAAATTTTCAGAAAATTATTTTTCGTCCTTCCTAATTAATGCCATTTTAATCTGAATAAATTCCTACCAAAAACAGGGAATAATAATGTTTTCAGAAGTAACCTGAAAATGGATCAAGAACGAAAGTTGTGGATATAGCGGCCATGTTGGTCTACACAAAGAAAGCGTATTATAATATCAACTGCTTAGAGCCGGATATTTCACGATATTTGGTTGGTATTGAGTGTGAATGTAAACACACGGATCAGTTAGTACTTTTAATTTCATCATTTAATCCTGCCCCAAAATTAAAATATAAGGTGGCTCCCCATATCCGTTGATGGTCATTACGATGATGAAATTCAGTTTTTTGACCTTGTGGACCCATCTCATCAGCCTTCTTGAATTTAGTGCCGATGGGACTTATAGCATCCATAAAGGAAATATCCCCATCTGGAAAGGCAGGATTGGTATTTTTGTTATTAGAAGGTTTAGGAGTAAATAACCTTAGAAAAATATTATCCGTAGCGGAAACTATTGTGATAGGATATTCCTCATTTTCTATTACAGCCCAGAACATACGGTCATGGTAGCCTTTGAATTCTGGGTAATTCCAATCAGAGCCAGTAACCGTATTGTTATAATATTTCTGATGTACGGCAAATTTGGGCCCTTTCATACGGTTTTTCCACACCCTAAAGGGACCTTCCCCGAGCCATTTAACACCTATTACTTTTTCCTCAGGATAAGAAAAATTAATTCCCATATAGTCATAATTACCTCTTATAAAATAAGTATAATCAAACTTCAACCAGCCGTTGCCCATCATTCTATAGTACATTTCACTAATAGGACCCTCATATTCTAAAACTACAATATGATCATTTCCTTCCTGATAATGACGAATTGATTTAAACTTAGAGCCATCAGCTGTTAACTTTGGACCATTGCCAAAGGAAATAGGTGTTTTTTTATTTTTCACACCTTCAATTAAACCATTTTTCTTATTAAATTTAATTTCAACCCCATTGGCCGACACATAAATGTTTTGATCATCTTCATGACTTTTTGCTACAAGATTACCAGTTGTAGCTATCAAAGAAAGAGCAAGCTGCTCAGGAGTTTTAATTGACCATGTCCAAGTAAAAATCTCACGGCCATGTGGATCTATTGCAGTAAGGTATAATGCATCCCTACTTTCCCATTCATTTGGTAGGTCAATATCAATGTAATTGGTTAACCCAGGTTCAATAGAAGGTACTTTTACTTTTCCTTTCTGGACAATGATTGAGTCAGTTATTTTATCATCAGGCTTAGGGAAATTTATGAGACTCCATTCAAAATTACATTGATTTAAATTTGTAAAGTCAAAACGATTTTCAATTTTCAATTTACCATCAAACTCCGGGGTTATTAATTGCTTTTCTATATATATCGGTGACCAGATTTCTTTTATGGTACTAAAACTTCCTTCTTTCTCCCGGTACGGCCCTAAGATACCATCTGGAGCAAAAGTTTCTTTATTTTTAACATCAATGCGACCCCCTTCATCTGTTCTGACTACACCTTCATCCGAAAACACCCACAAAAATCCACCTGCTGAAAGGGGGCTCTTTTCCATTAAATTCCAGAAATCTTCTAAACCAGCACCATGTCCACCATCATAAAGGCCATGCAAAAACTCAGTTGGAAAGTATATTTCATTTCTAGATGATAGGACATTCGATACATAATCAAAACCGGGATAATGAAGTGTATTTGTTTCACCTAAAGTATTCCAGGGGTGGATTACTGTACGGTTTTGTGGATCGTATAAATCATAATCATCAAGCAAGTTGTAATTGTTTCCACCTTCGTTTCCATTAGCCCACATTACTATTGAAGGATGGTTTACGTCACGGATTACAAGTTCTTTCACTAATTTATGACCTACCTCAGTATCATAGGCATCTTGCCAACCAGTAAGCTCGTTAATTACAAAAAGACCTAAAGAATCTGTTACATCCAGAAAATGCCTATCTGGAGGATAATGTGACATACGAACAGCATTCATATTCATTTCCTTCATTAAACTCACATCCAAAATGCTCAATTCCTTACTTAGTGTACGACCAGATGATGGCCAAAAACTATGACGGTTAACTCCTTTAAACTTGATTTTTTCTCCATTCACATAAAATCCGTCTTTAGGCCGAAGTTCAATTGTGCGGAATCCAAAGTTTTCTTTTAGAACATGCATCACTTCTGCGCCATTTTTTAGCCTCACTTCAACCTTGTAAAGGTTTGGAAATTCCGTAGACCAAAGTTCAGGATTGTCAATCTGTTTTGTCAATGTAGTTTTATCTGATCCTTTTTGAATATCAGCACGAAAAGGATTTCCAACAAGTTGATTGTCCGTAGTAAGAATTTGGGCTTCGATACTTTGCGAATTTTTGATGTTTTTTTGATAAACATCTATTAAAAAAGAACCATCCGCTTTTGCGTTAATAGCAATTCTGTCGATATATTCCCTTGGTTTTACCTCTAAATATACTGGACGATAAATACCTCCAAATACCCAATAGTCCGCATCCCGTTCAGCTTTATTTACAGACTCATTGGAAGAAACATTACTTACTATTACTTCTAAAAGATTTTCTTGACCATATTTAAGTAACTTACTAATATCGTATTTAAAACTATAGAATCCTCCTTGATGGATAGGTCCGGCTTCCTTTCCATTGATGATGACTTTTGTATCGGTCATAGCTCCTTCAAAAACAAGTTCAATAACTTTATTCTTCCATTCAGATTGGGCGAAAAAATTATAACGATAAGAGCCAACAGCATCAGCTTCCGGGAGTAAATCACGCCACTCGTGCCCATAAGTATAAATACCGAACCCTTCTAGTTCCCAATTAGATGGGACAGGAATAGTCATCCACTTTCCACTTTTTCGACCTTTATCTATCATAAATTCCCAATCGACCTGATGATCTTTGTCCGTACCTGATAAATATTTTATTTCTGTTTTGTGGGTTGCATTTTGAGCGAAGGTTGCTGGGATCCAGATGAAGAAGGAAAGTATAATTAAAAATTTCGAAAATTTTTCATGAATATATCCCATATATTGCCTGTGAATAAATTAATACAAAATATTTTATAGTCAAAGCCTTAACTATATTGTCAATTAATAACTGACATATTTGCTAAATTACAATTATAAAAATTGCGACAAAATCGATTACACGAATCCTTTGTGTGTATGTGTTTTTAAATGCCAATTTTCAATAGGCTAAATAATACTATTATTTATTGAAGGTTATTTTGTACACGCCTATCAAGATAAATAAACCAGTAAGCTTAAAAGTTAAATCAGGAAGTAAAGTTTCTTCGGCTGAAAATTACAGAATGTTATTTTTGCTATTTATGATATTTTTTAATAACAAGGTACTTAAGTTCAGTATCTCCAACATTACTGATTCCATGTTCCATATTTGATGGGCAATAAAAGCTGGTGTAAGCACCCGCTACACTGGTTTTTCCATCCAAATAAAATTCTGCAGTTCCTTCCAAAATAAAAAAGAATTCATCTTCTATATGTTTATGCGGCGCATGAGTTGACTTGTTTGGAGCAACTACACTCATTTTAAGAGTGCGTCCATCTATAAAATCCTTGTCGGCAAACCAGTATTGGTATCCCACATCCGTTTTTACAGCGTCTTCAATATTAAATTGATTGACACAATTATCGATCGTGTATATTTTTTCCTGTGCGGTTATTGATTGATGTGTTAAGAAAATAAGAATACACACATTAAAAACTGAAATTTTCATAATCTACTGTTTAAAATTGACTTAAATTATACTGAATTTTTTTCGGCTTATTAAATTTCTGAGTGTCTGTTTTTAAAATTACAAAGCTGGTAAACCTGAATTTTTACAAATCGACTACCTGTTTTGTTTCATTGCTTTGATAAGCCGCTTCAATGATCCTGATAACCTCCACAGCCTCTTCCGGTTGTACCGGCAAAGGTTTATTATTCCGGATTGCCTGGTAAATAGCATCATAAAATTCGTTGTAATTTCCTTTCTCCGATTTGATATATTCCCTTATCACCTTTCCATTTTTTTCTATATGTAACAACCCCTTTTCCGAATCGGGTTCTGTACCCCACTCACTTCCACCAGGGGTGTTTCCAGCTTGCAACAGGGCTTCCTGCACATCTGTTTTCGGTTTTATAAAGGAACCTTTTAATCCGTGGAGAATGTTACTGGGCAAAGCTTCCCTTACCACATAACTTGACTTCAATCGAACCCGCAGGTTTTTATAATACAGCAACAACTCGAAATAATCCTCAACCTGGGAGATCGGTCGCATGCAATTTATATCGGCAAATATTTTTTCAGGACTTCCAAATAGCTGCAATGCCTGATCAATTAAATGTGAGCCAAGATCATATAATGATCCGGTTCCTGGACCCGGAATTTCCTTGTGTAATTTGGGACTAAGCTCTTCCTTAAACCTATCATAATGCATTTCCACCTCTACAAGTTCGCCCAGCAATTTATTGCCTAGAACTTTTTGTATTGTTTTAAAATCACTATCGAAGCGTCGGTTGTGATAAACTGATATTTTCTTATCTTGTTTTTTAGCAAGTTCAATCAATTCATTTCCTTCATCAACAGTAATTGTGAACGGTTTTTCCACAATAACATGCTTACCCGCCTCCAATGCTTTTTTTGCGTACTCAAAATGCGAAGCATTGGGGGTGTTTACTACGACCAATTCTATAGCATCATCCTTCAACATCTCCTCCAGGGATCTAAAGGTTTTCACATCAGGATATTTTTCTTCGGCGATATTTTTTGATCGTTCCCATACGCCATAAAAATTGAAACCAGGATTTACTTTTATGAAGGGAGCATGAAAAACCCAACCACTCATTCCAAAGGAACATATGGCGGTATTAATTGATTGCATGATTTACGTTTTTTTTAATAAGTTATATGTTCGTTTGTCAAGTTCGCGCCTTAAATTAAAAATTAAAGCGCTCCATAAAGTCATCACTTTGCCTTTTGAGGCTGGCACGTGCACAAATAAAACTTCAACAAATCTGAACTAGTTAAGGGATTGATTATTCCAAAATACCTTTTTCATCAAGAAGTTCAAGTTTTTTATCCAAATCTGTTAAAAATTCGGCTTGATTTTTTATGCCATTCTTTTCCTGTTCCCATGCTCCAAGAAAATAGTAGGTAATTTTATTAGTAGTAGGTTTAAAAATCAACAAATGATCAAATGGGCCTTCTTCCTCCTCCTGTACTTCAGCAGACTTATAAAAAATAGCCATTCCTAACTTATCAGTATCATTCACGAGTGTTTGGGTGCCATAGGTGGCTATGTATTTCCAGTCGCCAGATGGGCTATTTTTTTGCATTAATGCAATATCATCAAACTTCACGATCCCGGTACACAGTCCCTCAATTGCACTTGAAGTCGTAAGTTCTGCTTTTGTGAAACGATCCCCGGGGAAAATACTCAGCCTGGAATCCAAATTGGTGGTTACTTCCCCGGTTTTCCATCCGGTATATTGAATATTCACTGTTGAAACTCCTTTTGAATTGACAACCTCAGCAAAGGTCTTTTCAACTTCTCTAAAATGGGAGACACTATCATTTTCAAACCTTCCGTAGCTGCCTATTCCCAAGGATTTTCCGGCCTTCAGAATATCTTGCCCCCAAGGCGCATCCTCATGATAAGAATCAAATCCGTCCGTGCCAACCTTTGGCAAAACCAGTGTATCCACTTTTTTACCAAAAATATCTATGGCATTCCTCCAGTCTAAATATAACCTGTAACCTATTTGTGAGTTTTCCCAACCTGGTCCTTCATAACGTATAAACCAGGAATGATCTGTGTGGACAGCAGGGAGATCCAGTTTTGAAATATTTTTAAATTTCCCACCTTCATATATTCGATCTTCTTCATTCCATTTGCCTCCTTCTTTTATCGAAATTTCTGCGTAGGTTGTCGCAACTGTATTTGTTTCATCAACAGAATCTTCATGTTTCTTCTCTTTACAGGAGATAAAACTAATGACGGCAAAAGTTAAAATAACTATTTTATTCTTCATAATTCTAATTTTCTAAACAATTCCTGTTTATTTAATTTTCAAATCTAATAAACAGATTTCAGATTTGATACTACTTGTAAATCATTGACCATTATTTATTCAATTCGAGCGCAGTCAAAATAAAAGGTCCGGTAGCTTTGGGATCATTGTCCTTTTTCCTTTCATTAACATAATATTCATAAGAACCATCCCTGTAAGGATCACCGCCCAATCCAGCAACCGCGCAAGCCTGGGTAATAGTTACTACGCCATCTTTATCGACTTTTATAAGGTCTCTTGTCATTCCATCAAAAGCTTTATTCGCCGCTTCCAAGTATTTTTCAGGCAAGTATCCTTTGTTGACTCCTTTAGCCAAAGAATAGGCGAACATTGCAGTTCCTGAAGCTTCCAGATAATTTCCTTCCCTATCACCCATATTAGGGACCTGATACCAAAGCCCGGATTCATGTTGAACTTTTACGACAGCTTTGGCCAACTGATTTAAATAGCTTACTAATTCCTGATGTTTAGGGTGATGTTCAGGGAAATAATCCAACACATCAACCAATGCCATTGCATACCATCCAATAGACCTTGACCAAAAGTTTGGCGAGACACCTGTTTTCTTATCGGCCCATTTTTGTTCCTTACTTTCGTCCCAACCGTGGTAAAGCAAGCCCGTTTTCTTATCTAAAGCATGCTTTTGGATAAGCTCAAATTGTTTCGCTACATCATCCAGGTTTTTACCTTGTTCAAATTTTGAAGTGTAGTGTGCATAAAATGGCTCTCCCATATACAAACCATCCAACCACATTTGATTGGTATATCTCTTTTTATGCCAAAAGCCTCCAGATTTGGTTCTTGGCTGTCCTTCAATTTGTTTTTTCAACATTTGCATCGCCTTTAGGTACTTTTCATCCTTAGTATCTTCGTAAAGATCAAAAAGTATATTACCGGCAACTATCATATCGATATTATAGTCTTCAAGTTTATAAGTTGCAATTGTTCCTGTACTATCTATAAGTAAATCTGCATAATCTCTAATATATTCTTTATATTTTGTGTCTTCGGTTTCATCAAAAAGTTTCTCAAAGGCAGTTAACACCAATCCGTGAACATAATCCCATTTTGGTTTTTCAGGGTTGTCAATTTGCCAGGATTCAGGGTATCGTTTCATTTCAGAAAGTGCCATACGTTCTGACCATTTTAATGAATCTGATATAGTTATATTATTTTCAACCGAAGATTCGTCCTTACTTACATCCTTGTTTTTTTTATCCTGACAACCGGAAAAAATCATCAATAAAAGCAATAGATTAAAACAACGTAAATTTTTATAGTAATTTTTCATAAATGATTTTCTTATTGTTTTATTCTTAATTTTTAATGAATTATAGAAGATTAATATCTGATGGAAAGGCTTATAAAACTACATATGAGCTCAGAAAAAGTTATCTCAAATAGAACTTCTCCTCATTAGATTTAATGCAATCGATTACCAAAACTAAATAATTGATATCGAACAAAAAAATTTAAATGCTAAAAAAGCTAGTTTAATGCTTTAAAAGATCCAAATTTAGCCCACAGTATCTTAGAAGAAAATTTAATAAAATTTTAAATTTACCGCAACTATGTAATTATTTTCTAATTCAGCCAATCCTTTGGAAACCATTAAGGTTTATCTTATTAACGACTTTTATACTAATAAGAATTTGAAATAATTTGCTCAAAAGAGTTCTTGTTTGCCACTTATTTGTTTTGGCTCTCCATTTGCCCTGGCAATTTTACTGATTTCTTCCAAAGTCAGTTCACCTTTCTCAAATTTTGTCCCATTACCGGCATCAAAAGATGAATAGCGCTCTTTTCTCAATTTCGTATAATCCGTATTTTTCAGAATATGATCCGCAGCTATCAAACCACGTGCAAAAGCATCCATACCGGCGATGTGTGCAATAAATTTATTGAATTTCTTCTAACTTTTATAAATCATTAACCTAATTTCGACTAAGATAAAAATTAGAACAATTTTATCATAACACCTTCCCCTTTGTAATCCTTAATTTGAAAGTCTAGATTGGAGTAAAACTGATTCATTCCACGTAATTCCCTTTTATTGATAGAACCAGTGAAATTATTTTATCAACACAACATAACGCATATGAATCTCTATTTAATCAAAGGAATCACTTGGATTGTTTGAACTGACACCAGTATTATATTGTGCATATGTAAACCCGGAATGGATGCTATAGGAACCTACTTCTCCATCCTTACTAAGCGCTAATAAGGCCACCTGGAAATCTTTATAATTGGAATTATTTTTAATTAATCTATTAACAGCTATTTCACAAGATTCCTGGGGAGATTTACCATTACGCATCAATTCAACAACCAAAAAGCTGCATAGGCTCTTCATAACAGCCTCCCCCATTCCTGTTGCGACAGCTCCTCCAACCTCATTATCAATATATAATCCTGCCCCAATAATTGGAGAATCACCAACCCTTCCATTCATTTTATAAGCTAGTCCTGATGTCGTGCACGCACCGGCTATATCACCCTTCATATCTATACATAACATTCCTATGGTATCGTGGTTTTCAATATTGATAATAGGGCTGTAATCTTTCTTTTTAAGCCATTCCTTCCATGCCATTTCTGAAGCTGGAGTAAGCAAGTCCTTTTTAGTAAATCCATTTTCTACGGCAAACTGCAAGGCGCCCTCACCTGCCAACATTACATGTGGTGTTTTTTCCATTACGAGGCGTGCCACAGAAACCGGATGTTCAATTTCTTGCAAATATACAACCGATCCAGCGTTTCCATCAGGTGCCATTATACTTGCATCTAAAGTGACATGACCATCCCTATCTGGTGCTCCTCCATTGCCAACCGTAGTGTTATCTAAATTTGATTCCTCTTGGCGCACACCTTGTTCGACCGCATCCAATGCACTTTCCCCAGATTCGAGAAGTTCTCCTGCTTTTTTTGTTGCCTTTTGAAAATTCCATGTTGCTACACAAATTGGGGTATTCTTTAAAGAACTGGTATTTTTTAAGCTTGTGTTAGCCATCATGACAAGGGTTTGGTTTATAGCCAATCCTGTTAAGCCTGCGGTTATTAAAAATTTTCTTCTTTTCATGGATTAGAAATTTTGGCTTGGATTTAAAATTTAATAGAATTTAAATGTACACTAATCCTGTTTTATAAATTCCATATTTTTATTGGTTGAAGCTATCTCCATAATTATATCAAATATATAATTCGCCGCTTTTTGCTCCCCATCAAATTTAATTAATCCTACTTTATCATTCGGAGTATGGTATTGTTCGTGACCACCTGTATGAATTCCTAAAACTGAAATATTCTTTTTATAAAAGGAGACATGGTCAGAACCAGCAACTGATCCGGCGTGAACTATAGGCGTAATTTGAGTTTGTTCACCCAATATTTTTAGCATACTTTCTCCTTCTGGGAAAGTTCCCCCTCCACCTATATAAACATGCTTTTCATTATTTAATCGCCCAAGCATATCTATATTGACCATTAATTTTATTTTTTCCAGTGGAACAAGCGGATGCTCTGTAAAATATTGACTTCCCAACAGGCCCTGTTCTTCTGCACCAAAAGCAATAAAAATAATACTTCTTTTCAAAAATTTCCTATTGGCTCCTAATTTTTGACTTATTTCCAATAAAGCGGCCGTACCACTTGCATTGTCATCTGCGCCATTATAAATTATTTCGCCAAGCTTACCTAAATGGTCATAGTGCGCTCCCAAAACAATAAATTCATTTTTCAGGTACTCGTCATTTCCCTCTATCATACCTACAACATTCCAGGTTTTAACCTTAGTACTATCCCTTCTCAACTGAGCCACAAATTCCTGAAGATAATTAGCCTTAATGGGATTTATTCCGTTTTGTCTAAAATTCTCGGAAATATAATTAACTACTTTTGTATTAGCTGCTGTCCCTGGATATCTTCCTTCCATTTTATCTGATGCCAAATAAGAAACATGCATTTTTAATTCTTCTGAAGTAATAGGGCATTGAGCATTAATTTCCCTGGAAAAAATAAGCGTAAAGAGTAGAAAGATGTATTTCATTATAAATAGTATAGATTTTAAGACTTACGTTATTAGACTAAAGATATTTCAAATTCATAACTCAAAACCCTTTAATTATAGAGATTTGAATTTTATCACTTTCTTAATGAGCTCAAATTAGAATTCTCATTTTTTATATAGACTTAAAGTATTCCGATAAACTCACTCATCTTAATTCCAGGAATCCGATTGCATCATGACAATTTCAAAGATAAGCAGATTGTCAAAAGTTGTCGCTTTAATAGGCTAAAATACTTAAGTCTCTTTTCACTTTATCCTTACACATATATCTTACTGTTCATTTTGGTTCATTTTAAAAGAGATTGAAAGTTAAAATAAAATAAGAAGTCGGAACTTAATGAACCGACTCCTTTGCTAACTCAAAAAAACAAACAAAAATGTATTAATTATAATCTTAGCTCACTGCCATCTAATTTTTCGCCCACCATAAAGGTGTGAAAACACTGTCCTCACCTTCCAATAAATTTAAGGCTTGTTGGTAGCCAACAGGGACATTGCTTTCTAGATTGCTCGGATATTTTAATCTTTGTGGAAAAAAGTTCTTCTGAACATTCATATAATTTCCGCTGGTTAATTGCGGCATTTCAGGAATTGGATTTTCTACCGCTGGAGTGTCGAAGAATGGCAAACCTAACCGCCTGTGATCACTCCAGGTTTCCATCGGTAACCATGGCACTTGAGCAATAAATTTTTGTGTAATAATCTTGGTTAGCTGATCATTTTTAACACTTCCATTCATATATAAATCATTGTCCGGGTAATTGTAAGATGTTGTACCTGCCTCACCTGTATATCCATTTACAAATTCCATAGTCACACTTGCTGGTGGTTCAACTGTATGTTCCCATTTGACTGAAGTACCTATACGATTATATTCTTCTGATGCCAAATACTCGTTCGTAAATGAAGAAACATTCCAATAGTCGAAACTCTGCTTCACTCCTTCATCATAGGCAGTTTTAGCATCCAATGGAACGCTCCATCCGCGTACGGCGGCTTCGGCTATTAAAAAATAAGATTCCCAGGCACCAAAGAAAACTCTTTCAGACGTACTGTTCCTAAATCTATTTGCTAAACGGGGAGTCGTTCCCGGCCAACCATATACTTGATTTTTAGATCCTTTCTCTCCCCATTCTCCAATGCTTGGTGCATTCCAGGTAAATGCTGCATCAATAGCTTTGACCAGATTTCCTTCCGAATCAACAAGGTTTTTTGTTGTTACACCCGTTGCATCTGGTGCCCATGAGGGATACCTGTTCATTTCAGGATCATCAAAGTTTCCTGGAATCACATAGGCTTCATATGCACGTGGATCAATTTCCGAAGGTAGTCCATCAAACCAATAGGCTGCTACTGGATTCGTAGTTAGCGTGGCAAAATGATCCTCTAATTTTAAACCTAAATAATTTCCAGGTTTTATGTATTGATGTAAACTACTATTTAGCAGGTCTTCGGAGGAAATGCCACCTAAACCAACCATCAAATTATTTTGAGTTGGAGAAAGAAATTGATCATTCCATTCCCGGCTCATCACACCTGTTAAAGGATCCCATCCTGGTTTTTCCTGAATTTTAAAGTTCATTTCAAGACCGGAAATATAATGGCTTCCGGTAACTGCATCCTCAAATTCTTCCTGAGCTTTTGCAGCATCAACTTCTGAGAGTCGCATAGCAAAACGCATACGAAGTGAATTTGCATAGGCAATCCATTTATCGAAATCGTACGAATAAGCAGGATCGAGTTTTTGAACATTGGAGGGAACCATAACGCCGTCTTCCATATCGGCCACGGCCATTTTTAGTTCATCTAGCATATAATAATAAACCTCTTGAACACTATTAAAATCGGGGTTTACTCCCTGAAAACCATTGATAGCGATAGGCCCGAAGTTATCAGACATTTCACTCATTAAATATGCTCTCCAGATCCGGGCAACTTGCTTCAGATTATTTGTATAAGGTTGAATATTACCCTTTTCTATTTTTTCATCAGCTATTTGTACCGCAGTATTCGCACTATTTAGCCATCCAGAGACGTATCTGTAGTATTCACTGGTCCATCCATCATTAACATAGCCAACAGGCAGGGAATTTATGCGATCCATGCGACCGGCAGCCTTCCAATATAAAACAAAGGAACGCTCCGCTATATTTGGATCCTGTTGTGCGCCTATAATAGAATTATTTATAAAGTATTCTACTTGTACCTGCTCAGAAGTTGCAGCGGTAGGATTTTCATTGATCTCATCGAAATCAGAACAAGAACTAAATATAATACTTGAAGCCAATAGGAAAAGTCCTTTTCTTAAATTTTTATTTACTACTAACATATTTTGTTATTTTTAGAAATTAACACCAAGATTGATAAAGAAAGTCCGTGATGTAGGCGAGGCCAGATTCTCAAAACCAACCGCATTGGTGGCGGTGGCATACACCGACTCAGGATCTACTCCGTTAAGATTGCTGTCAATCATCCATACATTATTCGCCGACAGTCCAATAAATGCTTTTTGAAAGAATGTTTTTTCAATTAATTTATTTGGAAAGTCGTAACGTAAATTTACAGTCCTCAACCTAAAATTCGTAGCATCATAAATATTAGCTTCTGTAATCCCAAGGTTTCCAGAACGTTCAGTTATTCCCTGCCAATATAATTGTGGTGAAACAGCTTCAGTATTTTGTGAGAAATTACCGGACTCATCTTCAACAACCCCTGAAACTACAAAATCTTCCCGTTGTCCATTAACCACTGTAGCCGCGGCAGTACCTGCACTTTGAAGTGCTCTGTTTGTACCGGAATAGATCTCACCCCCTAACCTTGCATCGATTAGAAAACCTAAAGTAAAATTTTTAAACATAAAGGTATTGGAAAAACCAATAAGCGCATCTGGTTGTTGATTCCCCAACCGGACCCTTTCATTATCTGCAAGGGGAATACCATCTCCATCCACAACAATCTGATTAAAAAATGGACTGTTTTTATCTTTCACTCTTGTATATTGAGTTCCGTAGATCTCTCCATATGGCTCTCCAGCAACTGCCAGGATGCTGACATTATCAAAACCTCCCAAACCATATTGGGTAACATCATCAGTTAACCGGTTCACAGTATTTTCATTGCGTGAATAATTCAGATTCATATCCCAGGTAAGACCCTTCGCATTATCGAGAACACGACCATTTATCATTAATTCAATACCTTCGTTTTGAATATCCCCGGCATTCGATTTAATCGAATTATAACCGCTTAGTGGATTTAAAGGCAAGTCAATAAGTTGTCTCGTAGCATTTGTCTTATAGTACGAAATGTCGAATGCCAAACGATTATTTAAAAACCTTGCCTCAAAACCTATTTCTTTAGATTTTATAAGCTCACTTTTTACATCTGGATTGTATAAGGTACCATTTCGCCCGGCTGTAGTATTTCCATTGGGATCTTTTCCAATTGAATAAAAATTTACCAACTGATATGCCGGAAGATCATTTCCTACTTCCGCATAAGAACCCCGGAATTTTCCATATGTGATCCATGAGGGGATATTTCCTCCATTTTTTACGATCATATCAGTAAAAACAAGTGATGTACTAATTGAAGGATAAAAGAACGACCGGTTTTCTTTACTTAAGGTTGAAGACCAATCGTTACGTCCTGTAAGATCCAAAAATAAATATCCATTATAATTAAATTGAAGAGTTCCATATAAGGAGTTGATTTTCCTATGGCTAAAAGATTCCTCAACTCCCGGATTACCTACACCGTTGTTTAAGGTAAATAAATTAGGCACTTCTAATTCTCCAGAACTTCCACTTAAACCACTGGATTTTCTTTCCATTAGGTTACCTCCTAAATTCATAGACCCACCAAAATCACCTATAATATTATCCTTGGCAGCACTTAAGAGAAAGCTATAGTTGGTTTCAGAAAATGTATTTTTACCCAAAGCATAGCGGCCTGTAGAAGATAATGGACCTCCAGAAAAAAGTTTGGATTCTGTATTATTTGTATACAAATCTGCACCAGCCCTAACCTCTCCACTAAGCCAATCTGTAAAATCATGTTTAAGTGATCCGTTCAAAAGATATCGATCCCTATTATCCATGTTGAGGTTATTTCGGGATGCCCAGTATGGATTAGTAGAATTGCTAGGCACATACCATATCATATTTCCAAATTCATCGCTTCCCGCTTCATAATTCGTAACATCGAGAGAACGCGGCAATAAATACATGGTCGCAAAAGCATTTGAAATATTGGAGCCATTAAGAGGACGGTTATTAGCAGTAGAACTAATATATTGTACTTTCACATCAGTTGTCCAGTTATCAGAATTTCCGAATTTAGAGACCGCACGTGTCAATAAATTTAAACGTTTCAAATCCGAACCAGGGATCATACTATCATCCTTTAAGTAAGTAGCCGAAGAATACATAGAAGTTCCCGTAGAAACTTGTTGCTGAAAAGATATCATATGGGTTTGATTCACTCCAGTATCAAAGTAATTATCCAAATTATCATAGGATTGAAGCTGTTCTTGTTCACCCTGTGCATTCTCCACAGTTTGGCCTTCAATTTTTGGTCCCCAACTTGAAGCTGACTGATTATCATAAACTCCATTATCACCTTGACCAAATGAATCCTGAGTCTCTGGAGAAGTAAAAATTGACTCAAAACCAATAGTAGTTGAATAGCTTATTCCTAATCCATCGCTCTTCTTACCGGATTTAGTGGTAATAAGAATTACCCCATTTCCTGCACGTGATCCATATAGAGCAGCTGCCGAAGCACCTTTAAGTATAGACATGCTTTCAATATTTTCCGGACTCAAATCGCCTAATCCGTTTCCCATATCGGGAGATGGGTTCCAATAATCGTTATTAGCGGCTCCGGTGAAGTTATCCATTGGAATACCATCAACTACAATTAAAGGTTGGTTATCTCCAGTTAAAGAGTTATTCCCTCTGAGGACTATTTTAGAAGAACTTGCAGGACCGTTACTTCCGCGGATCACTTGTAATCCAGCAACTTTCCCACTTAAAGCATTTGCAATATTATTTTCCTTGGATTTAACAAGTTCATCGCCGCCTACTTCTTGTAATGCATAACCAAGAGATTTTCGTTCCCGTTTTATTCCCAAGGCCGTAATAAGTACTTCATCTAAGGACTCTGTATCGGCAGATAAGGATACATTAACTGTACTTTTCCCTAAAGTGGGAATTTCTTTTTCTATAAATCCTATCATTGAGAAGACTAACACAGAACTCTCAGAAATTTCAATTGAATACTTGCCATCGAAATCTGCAGACACTCCATTATTGGTTCCTTTTTCCAAAACAGTTACTCCAGGTAAGGGAATACCATTTTCAGCGTCGGTAACAGTTCCGATTACGGTTTTTTCCTGAGCAAGAATATTCTGTATATTTAGAAGTAATCCTGCTACAATGAAAAAGAAGATTTTTTTACTCATAAGTTAATAGCGTTTTAGTTAAAACATACCTCATTTAGTTGATAAATTTTAACTGAATCTCCGTTAACTCTTAAATTTATCAAAAAAAATTCGACTAACAACTCTCTAGTAAAGCTGAACAACATTTTTTTATGATAAGGTTTTAATAATTTTTACCGCTGAATTTCTTTAAAAAAACAGGTTTAAGATTTGATGATACATCGATTAATGGGAAGTATAGTTCAAAATATGCACTCCAAAAATGAAAAATTAAGCAAAAAGAATATAGTCTCAGATCGGAATTACAAAATGATGTTTTTTGATTAATGGATTTTCTTAAGCTTGAATTCAATTAACCCGGCATCGATCAATTCATTACTTTCAATAAAAAAATCGGTTTTTTCCTCGCCCCCGATTAAAATCTTATCGATATAATGTTCCTTTTCTGAAGTATCTGATATTATGACCAATTGATCGCTGCCATAATATTTTTGGTTCAAATGAATAGTGATCTTAGTGAATTGTGGTGTAGTAAATGTATAGGTCGGGGATGCAGGTGTAATTGGGTATAATCCTATCATAGAAAAGACCGCCCAGGCACTCATGGTTCCGGTATCATCGTTTCCAGGAATCCCGTTTGGAGCATTTTTATAATAGGTATCTAAAAGATCTGCGACTCTTTTTTGAGTTCTCCATTCATCACCTTTGCTGTAGTTATATAAATATGGATAAGCAATATCAGGCTCATTCGCCATTTCGTATTTGTCTTTGTCAAAAATGTAATTCAAACGATCAACAAATTTTTCACTCCCGTTCATCAGTTTAATCATTTCTGGAATATTATGTGGGACCATAAATAAATATTGCCAGGCATTCCCTTCAATATATCCCACATTTTTGGTGAAATTGGACCCTGCTTCCGGATCAAATGGATTATACCATTTTCCATTGCTGAATTTAGGTTGAAGAAAACCTGATTTGGGATTGAAAAGCTTTTTAAATGATAGAGACCTTTTGGAAAATTCGAGATAGTCATCTTCCTCTCCTAAAACCCTGGCTATCTGTGCTATTGCATAATCTGAAATATTATATTCCAAGGTCGTCGAAACAGGTCCATCAATACCACCATCTACACTTAAGAACCCATTTTTAATATATTCTTCCAGCCCTGGCCTAAGTGGATTATCCGTAATTTGAGTCGCACTTTTCTTCATAGCTAAATATGCCTTGTCCAAATCAAAATCTGTCAATCCTCTTAAATAAGTATCAGCAATCACCACAGAAGCGGGATCTCCAACCATCGTAAAAGTTTCTGTAGAATTAATCTCCCATTTAGGAAGCCAGCCATTTTCATCGTACATATCTAACATAGAATTGACCATTTGCAATTGTTCCTCAGGATAAACCAAGCTCATTAACTGATGATAATTACGGTAAGTATCCCAAAGAGAAAAAACTGTGTAACGAGTTCCTTCCGTCTTTCCAATTTTACCGGTGGAAACTTCCGGATATTCACCATTAATATCGTTAAGAATGTTAGGGTGTATTTGGGTGTGATATAAAGCAGTATAAAAAATGGTTTTGCTGTCTTCGGTACCTCCCTCAACTTCAATCTTTGATAATTTGTTGTTCCATTTTTCTTTGGTAGCCTTATAAACCTCATCAAAAGATTTTTCACCCACTTCCTTTTTCATATTTTCCCTCGCATTGGCTATACTCACATATGAAATACTTAATTTCATTTCCACTTTTGTAGGTTCTTTAAAATTATAGCTGAAATATGCACCAATACTATCCCCAACCACTTCACGGGTAAAACCTTCCTTTATTCTTGTCTTTGAATTGTATCCCATCCACTGCGCCTCTTCGCCAATATTTTTATACGGAGTTTTCCAAACACCAAAATTATCGGCAGGCTTTGATAATTTTGCCACAAAATAAACCGGGTAAGCCGCTTCAGGACTATTATAGCAAAAAGAACCTACCATTCTTAAACCTTCCACTTCTGATGCCGAATTAATTTTTAGCATTCCGCCTTGTTCATTGGTAAGTCCTAAACCCAGGTTGAGCAAAATATTGGAGTTCCCGGCTGGAAAGGAATAACGGCTAAGGCCAACCCTTGTAGAAGCAGTAACCTCAGCTTTAATATTATATTTAGTCAATTCAGTAGAATAATATCCAGCCTTGGCAATTTCATTTCTATAACCTGAACCATATTCAAGATAATTTGTTTTAAGAATCCCAGATGTTGGCATTGTAATTATTACACCAAGGTCAGGACAGCCCACACCACTTAGATTCACGTGGGAAAAGCCGGTTAAAAAAGCATTTTCAAATACATAGGGATTGGATAACCATTGACTATCTTTCTCCATAGGGTTTAACCCGATGTTACCAGCCACATTAAAAGGCGATACACTTACCATTCCTCGAGGCGCTATAGCGCCGGGATTGGTTGCCCCATAATTAGATGTGCCTATAAAAGGGTTTACGTAATCTACGGGTTGCTTTTGCCCGAATCCCATACTAGTGAATAATAGTATAAAAAAGCCTATTTTAATTCTACCCATTTTTGATTTAAATTCTTATTCTGCAATTTACTTACTAGAGAAAACTAAACATAATTGATCCAGAGTATTGATCCAAGGCACCAAAAAGAAGGCATTGAAAATGGAATAATCCTTTTCTGTCTATTCTTAAATGAACCAAAGTTGTTTAGTCAAAACAAGTTCTAAACTCAGCTATTATTGGGAATCCTTGATAGCACTTAACATTTCTTTGGTCAAGGAATTACCGTCAAAAAAAGAAACTCCTTTTGCACCATTATCCTTGGCAAGTTGAATAGCTTTGGAAATTTCCTCCGGACTCATAGCCGGCACATAGATTCCGGTGTGAAGGGCTACGTTACTATTTTTTAAATCTTCTACTCCTTGATGGGTTGCCCATCCTATCCAATCAAGTTCTTCATTATAAAAATTATTATAAATCATTGGCAGAACAGCGTCAATTTTCCACTTGTCCCAACGCTGGCGCACCATATGATCTGCCATTTCGGGATAAGGAAAAACTGCCGCGGTCAAATTCTTTCCATTATCATGGGCAATTTTGTAAGCTTTTTCTACCACCTGATTAATTTTATTTAGCCTAAACTGTTTCCATTCCATATCAATGGCAGGATTTTCCATTTTCCTTGGATCTTTATGATGTAGCTTTTCAAATTCGGCCACACAAACATCGCAATAACAATAATCAAATTGCGGTAATTCCTCCACCTGCTTTAAATCATACTTTGGTAATAAGCCAATAGGAAGGAAAATATCCGGCAGACGGATGTAGTCCAGATGAACACTAGAAACCCCTTTTACCTTGGCCAGTCTTTCCACCAAATCAAGAACATGCCCTACGGATCCTTCCCTGGATGGACACATCCATTGGTAATAATCTACATAAGGGCGTTTGTCATAAGTAGACTCGCCATTACGATTGACTGCATACCAGTCTGGATGCTTTAAGGCAATACTATCCCCCGGCCGATTCATTGCGAATATCCAGGCGTGTACTTCCAGACCTTCAGCTTTTGCCAAAGGAGTTAACCTTGATAACAAAACGGCATCGGTATCCGTATTTATAAGTACCGCATCAAGCCCATTTTCTTTATATTTCCTAAATTCTGAAACATAGGAAGAATCAGCTCTTTTAGCGTCTGCAGTGATCCAGGTCCAATATTTAAAATCGATTGAAGTATTTGCTGTTGATTCCGAATTATTTTCTTTCTCCTTATGAACTTGCATATTATCAAGGCAGGAAGTCAGAAAAAAGGAAACAAGGAGTAATATAATTAAATTTCTCATATCATTGATTTAAGTGTGGGACCCTAAGATTTGTTTGAATTTTAATAGCGAACTACTTTTTATTCCACAAAATCCCCATCCTCTTTAATAGTCAGCATTTTTCCGGTGAAAGGACTGTTTACAGATATATTCCAACCTATCACGTGTGATTCAAGTCTTGGTGAGATTTTCTCATTATCTATGATTATCTCCCCTTTTACAAGGTCACTTATTTGGGTTACCCATTCATGATGTTTCTCAAAATAGGACCTTTGTTTTCTATACAAATCGTACAAAAACCATTTGATCTTTTCATCGTTGGGAATGGTAAAAACCTCTTTTTCTCCTGGTTTTTTATCCGAAAAATAAACATAGCCCCAGTGTTCGGGCTCATGCATATTTATAACTCCCTGGGGAGACCATACCCAGTTATACTCAGGCAAATAATTTTTATTTTCATCGAACTTTCGGGAATATTTGCCATCCTTTAATTGGAAATCCCAATTGACCCGAGAAAAATTAATCCTCCAAAAATCATTTACAGGAATTTCGTTTGATGGGCTAGTTTCAGTCAAAACCGCCCAAGGCATCGCGATTTCCACACTCCAGAATTCGTCTTTATCACTAGAATCATTAAGGCTTCCTTTAATATTTACCTCAGACTTCAAGGACTTAATATCCCAACTATCTACTGCGTGACCACCTTCACGATAAGTTTTTAACAGCAATAAATCCCATACAGTGTTAAGCGCATTAATTTCAAATTCCATATAATTTTCGGTGTCCCCATCTGGATCGATAAAAATTTCAAAATCATTATTATAAAAAATAACAGTATCCCGCTGTTTTAAAGTTGCCCAAATATCTGGTTCTTCAATTTTCGCATAGAAATATAGATTTTCCTCATCCCATAGCATTTTTACATTAGTTCGATATTTGGGGGTTTTAATTCCTTCAATATCAACAAAATCCTGGGTCCAACTAGCCGCTTTCCAAGCCTCTTCAGTTGGTTTGCCATCAATAATAATAGGTTCAGAAGTTTTATGAGCGATATAGGATCGGGGAATTTCCTGAGCGAATAATCCGCAAAAGAACAAGCTAAAAAAAACATAGATTAAAGGCTTCATTTTATAAACTATTATTCTTGACATATTCTACAATTTCACTTAACCTTCCAAAAGCTAAGCCCGTAACAGTATCTGCTGCTCCGTAATATAAAGCCAATTTGTCTTCCTCCAAGGAATGTAAGCTGGCGCAAGGAAATATAACATTGGGAACATCTCCTGTCAATTCGTATAATTCTGCCGGTGCCAAAAGGTAGGGTTGAGTTCGAAATTTTACTATTTCCGGATTATTTTCGTCAAGTATTGCCGCACCTATAGAATACCTAAATCCATTACAAGTGGAGATTACTCCATGATAGAACAACAACCATCCATCGTTGGTTAAAATGGGTACTGGACCCGCACCTATTTTGGTAGATTGCCATGCACTATTTTCAAAAGGAGTTACTTTCATTACACAGCGATGTTCACCCCAATATTTCATATCTGGGCTGAAACTAATATATATATCCCCAAATGGCGTATGTCCATTATCGCTTGGCCTACTAAGCATGGCATATTTTCCGTTAATTTTCTGCGGAAATAACACCCCATTTCTATTGAAGGGAAGAAAGGCATTTTCACATTGATAGAATTTTTTAAAGTCAAAGGTATATCCAATTCCAATAGTGGGGCCATGGTATCCATTGCACCAGGTGATCCAATACCTATCTTCAATAAATGTAACCCTGGGATCATATTTATAATCTGATTCGATCATCTGGGTGTTTCCAGCAACAAAATCAATTGGTTCATGGTCAATGTCCCAGTCAATACCGTTTTTACTGAAACCTGCAAAAATATTCATTTGAACGGCCTTATTATCACACCGAAAGACTCCGGCGAATCCTTCCTCAAAGGGAACCACTGCCGAATTAAATATACTGTTGGAAGTAGGGATTGCGTACCGATCTATGATTGGGTTTTTATTATAACGCCAAAGTACCTCATCACAATTTTTAGGTTTTTCCTGCCAGGGAATAGGCATAGTTTTCATAATTATAATTCGATTTTAGGTTCTTGTATTTTCTTTATTTTATCCAGCCAACTGAATTTGAGAATTATTGTGGTAATACAAAATATCAAAATGCTGATGGCCATTTTTTCGTAATCCCGAATTACCAGGTAAATTGGCATTAAAATCATACTCGATTGCCAAATGATACCTACCAGGCAATTAAGCATATCTTTTCCAAAATTTGTGTTTTTCTCAATTATCAGACCCTCAGATAACATGCTGTCCCGTACCGGTTTCCACCATCCCCAAGGCCTCACGTTTTTGTAAAACAATTGAAGCGTTTTTATATCGGTGGAAGGGGTTAAAAATGTGCCCAGAAAAGATCCTAACAATGAAAATAAAAAGATTACAGGGAATAAATAAATAGCAGGAATATGTGCTATTTCGTATAAAAAAGAATCCACTTCAAAATTCGCTTTATTTTGATCCATAAAAAATTGAAGACTAGCAATTATTAGTCCTGCCAGCATTCCCCAAAAATATCCCCAACCATTAAAGCGCCACCAAATCCATTTTAGGAAATTAGAAGCTACGTATCCTCCATAAAGGGCACTGGTTATCCATAAAGTTATAGAATTTATAGAATCTGCAAAAAAGCCCATTATTACTCCAAGTATAACTACCATTAATGAAGCCCAATGGCTAGCTTTTATATAATGATGGTCTGTTGCCACAGGTTTGAAATATTTTTTATAAATGTCGTTTACAATATAAGCTGGCCCCGCATTAACAAAGGCAGAAAATGTCGACATAAATGCAGCAAGCAGCCCTGCGAGCAAAAGGCCTTTAATCCCAATGGGCACATGGGTATTAATTACTTTTGGGAGAATTACCTCAAGATCATTTCCGGTCAAATTTCCAACTGCTGCCATTTGTGGTGCGATAAATATTAAACCTATCAGTACAATAGAAGCAATTAAAAGATATCTTGGAATAAAAAGGATTAGGTTAGTAAATCCACTCATATACGCTGCATCCTTTATGGTCTTGGTGGATAAAATCCGTTGCAAGTCATAACTTGGAGTGGGGCCGGCAATACTGGCAAAAAGACCTTTGAACAAGGTCATTCCTATAAATGCCCCGAACATTTTATATCCCTGAGAATCTATTAGCTCATTAAATGGCTCCTTTTTGCCTTCCCAGAAACCAGTAAGTTCTGATTGAAAAGAAAGAATCTTCCATTTTTCAGGAATAGCGGCACTTATCTCAGCATCGGTAAAGGTCATAAATGTATATCCTGCGACCAAAACACCAGCTAAAACCATTATTCCGTATTGCAATACCTCCGTACTGACCACAGAGTACATTCCGCCTTTAATAGTATAAATAGTAGTAAAGAAAATGATGATCAGGGCATAGGTTTGTTCAGATGCTAATATATCAGTACCCAGTAGATTCAAATCAAGGTTCCAGGGTAAAATGACGGTCATAAATTTCCCGACTCCTTCAAAAAAATAAGCAATAAAACCTATAGAAGCGATCACCGCAAAAATGGCTACAATAAGATGGGAGGCTCTACCTGCCTTGTTATCCCCAAAACGGGTAAGAATCCATTCAGAGCCAGTCATTACCCCGGATCGCCTAATCCAGACAGCCAGGAACATCATCACAAATATTTGGTTCCAAATAGGCCACATCCACATAAACATGAAACTATTTACCCCATAGAGGAACAAGATCCCAACCATCCAGGCGGTGCCAGAAACATCGAACATGCCAGAACCATTGCTCAAACCGAGGAAATACCATTTTATGGATTTTCCACCTAAAAAATAAGAATCAAGTCCCTTGGATGCCTTTTTTGAAACCCAGATGCCCACTCCCAATGTGATAATTAGATATAGGACAATTATTAATATATCTACTATATGCATTATTTTTTGTTAGATGCTCCATTAGCCCATTCCTTATTAGGCTGATTGCCCATCATCAATTTCAAGGTCCCACCCTCCAGAATCTGATCATGAGTTATAAACGTTTTGTTGTAATCTTCCTCATTTAGCTTGGCAGATTGGATATAAAAGTTTTCTGAGGAAACATTATTAGCCTCAATGCTAAATTTATTTCCATTCTTTAAAGAAATGGTGGATTTCTGAAAAATTGGAGAACCTATTTCATATTGACCACCTACTGGGTTAAAAGGATAAAGTCCCAAAGAACTGAAGACATACCATGCCGACATTTGTCCGGCATCTTCGTTTCCACTTAATCCATTTGGGCTAGCATTGTACTGGGAATTCAGGATTTGATGCACCCAATACTGGGTTCGCCATGGCTTTCCAGCAAGATTGAACAAATATGCTATATGATGGCTAGGCTCATTCCCATGGGCATATTGCCCTATTAATCCCGAAATATCCGCAGATACACTCTCTCCGGTAATTTCTGAACTTTCGGCAAATAGCTGTTCCAGTTTAGCCGTAAATTTATCTGCCCCTCCGTGTAACTTGATCAATTGCTCGGGCTGATGTAAAACAAACCAGCTGTGTTGCCAGGCGTTTCCTTCTGTATAATCGGTTTCTTCGCGATGGCGTGAATGTTTTGGATCAAAAGGTTCGTTCCAGGTTTTACCATCCATAGATTTTCCCCGCATAAATCCGGTTACCGGATCGAAGACTTTTTCATAAGATTTGGATCGGTTCAAAAAGTAATTATAATCTTCCTTTTTACCCAGGGCTTTAGCCATTTGAGCCACACACCAGTCATTATAGGCATATTCCAAAGTAATGGTTACAGATTCATCAAGTTTTTCAAAAGGCACATATCCATATTCCTTTAAGTATTTAAGACCACGGGCATCTTGCATCATAGTGGTTTTCATTGCCTGGTAGGCTTGTTCCACATCAAAATCCCGGATTCCTTTAAAATATGCTTCGGCTATTACAGAAATGGAATGATAGCCTGTCATGGTATTGGTTTCATTTCCATAAAGGGTCCAAACAGGTAAGCTTTTATTAACTTGGTAATAAGCCAACATGGAATTGATTACATCGGAAACTACATCAGGATTAGTGAGGGTTAACAAAGGATGTTCTGCCCTAAAAGTATCCCATAATGAAAATGTTGAATACGCAGTGTAGCCATCAGCTTTTATAATACTGTCGTTTTCTAAACGGAATTGGCCATTTTCATCGCTAAATATAACAGGGGAGAGTTTCGTATGATACAAAGCTGAATAAAAAATAGTTTTTAGGCTGTCAACCGGGGTTTCTACCGCTATATCAGAAAGTGCAATTTCCCAACTCCTTTCAGCATCTTCCTTTTTAGATTCAAAATTAAAATTTCCGGATTTATCCAAATTCTCTTTAGCGTTATCTATACTTACCGAGGATAAAGCGACTCTAACTTCAATCGTGGTATTATTCTTAGGTTCAAAAAATAATTGTGAGGAACTATGCTCCCCACTTATTTTATTTCCTTCAGCCTTTATATAATCTAAGTATAGGTCATAACTCGCGATTGGCTTGGAGAATTCCGCCACAAAGAAAACTTTTTGATTTTTCGCCCAGCCAGTACTATAGCGATATCCGCTAATGGTTTTTTTATCCTCTATATTGATGGCAGTTTCAGTGGGTTTGTCCCAGTTAATTGAAAAACCAAGATCGACTATAACAGATTGCTCATCGCCTTCTTTAAAAGTATACGAATGAAATCCTGCCCTTTTGGAGACGGTTAATCCTACATTGATTTCAGGATCTTCTAAATAAACCTGATAATAGCCTGGAATAGCGGTTTCTTCGTCGTGCGAAAATTTTGATAAATAAGGAATATCATCCCTATTTCTAATCGGTTTAGCAAGATTTACTTCTTTATTAATGGGCATGAACAAAATATCATTAAGATCTCCAATTCCTGTCCCACTCAAATGAAGATGGCTAAAACCTACAATTATTGAATCTGAATAATGGTAACCGGAGCTCCAATCCCAACCCCCACGTCCATTATCTGGACTTAACTGAATCATTCCAAAAGGTACAGTAGCACCGGGATACGTATGACCATGACCACCGGTACCCACCAATGGATCCACATATTTTACCAGAAGGGGATTTTGAATATCAGGATTTGAATTAGTCCCAATATCCTTATTACAGGAGGTGAAAAACAAAGAAGTTAAACAAAGATATAAGCGGTATTTTTTTATTATATTCGGCAAAGCTCTGTAATTAAATTATACTATTTCGAATAGCTAAAGATTTATAATTCTGAGTTCTAATAAAATTTTATTAGACCAACAACAAATTTGGGTAGCCCAACGACCTAAATAAACATTCTTGACATTCATGTCTTTTCTAAGAAACTTTAAGCTTAGCAAACCTTTTTATCCAAACTCTGAAAGTGATTATAAAATTAGGCCAATATACCATATTGGATTTTGGTTTATATATTTCTTATTTAATACTTTAAGGTGGGGCAGCTATTACAACGATTTCTTTTTTTCACTTAAGGGAAATCTTCTGGGGTTTCCCATTCATATTATACTAAGTTATTTTACCATCTATTTTTTAATTCCACGGTTTTTATATCCTAGAAAATTCCTAAGATTTGGTTTCTTTCTTTTGGCAGCGATTTTTGTAATGACCCTGCTTAAATTTGAACTTACTTTCCAACTAATTAGCCATAATGTATGGCGTGAAGGACCGGAAACCTCAGATTTCACCTTGGATTATGCCATTGTGATGATGCTAGGTGAATTCTATGTGATAAGTTTTACGACTGCAATTCAAATAACCATTGATTGGTTACGGGAGACCAAACGTGCCACAAGACTTAAAAAAGAACAAATGGATACCGAACTTCGCTTTCTACGATCTCAAATATCGCCTCATTTTTTCTTTAATACCTTAAATAATATTTATGCGCTGAGCTTAGAAAAATCAGAAAAAACACCCGGCATAATCTTAAAATTGTCAGACCTAATGTGTTATCTCCTTTATGACACATCATTGAAATTGCAGGACTTGGATAAAGAAATTACCTGTATAGTCAATTACCTTGATTTAGAAAAATTAAGGCACGATGACAAGCTTAAAATCAGGTTAAACATTTCAGGAGAAATCCAAGGCAAACAGATACCCCCAATGTTGCTGATCCCTTTTGTTGAGAATGCATTTAAGCATGGTGCAAAGAAAAATAACGGGCAGGTACTGATTAAGCTAGATTTTACAGTTAAAAATGATTTCTTATATTTTAAGATCACTAATGATTTACCTCAAAAAACAATTTACAAAATCAGTTCTGAAACTGGTGGTATTGGCTTAGTAAACGTTGAAAAAAGGTTGAAATTAGGTTACAACGCAGATGAATACAACCTTGAGTATGGAGAAAAGGAAAACAGATTCTATGTAGACCTAAAACTAAAATTGGGTTAAATTATTAAGTCTATATTATTCCTAACATCATTCATCAATTTGATAAAAATTCCGGGATTAGCTTCATACAAATAGGGATGAAGCAATTAAAAGTGTATTTTTCCGGTACTTAATAATAAATCAAATGAAGTTAAACTGCGTAATCATCGATGACGAACCCTTAGCTATTAAGGTCGTGCTGCATTACGCGGCTCAAATCGAGCAATTGGATATAATAGCAAGCTTTACAAATGCATTAGAAAGTTTACAATTTCTTCAGGAAAACCAAGTTGATTTATTATTTCTTGATATTAGCATGCCCCAAATAGATGGTTTTAGTTTATTGGAAAGCCTTTCTAAAAAGCCCGAAGTAATAATCACATCTGCTCATGCTGAATACGCTTTAAAAGGATTTGAGATGGATGTATTGGATTATATGGTAAAACCTATTTCCTTTCCCAGGTTTCTAAAAGCCATTAATAAATCGAAATTTAATCACAATAACTTAAAAATAAACAAAGATTACATTTTTGTCAAAATTGACAAAAAAATGAAAAAAATATACATGAATGATATATTAATTATTGAGAGTTTAAAAGATTATGTTAAGATTATAACTACTTCTAAAAACTATGTTGTTCACCAAACTTTGTCAGGATTTACTGAAAGTTTGCCTCAATCCAAATTCATTAGAATACATAGATCATATACCATTTCTGTAGGCAAAGTAAGCAGCCTGGAAGGTAATCGCGTTGAAATAAACGGAAATAAATATACTATTGGCCGAAACTATTTGGAAAAAACTAAAGCTACTATTCTCAACTAATTCCCCGGAAAAACTGAAAATAATTTTAATTAATATGCAATATTCCCTCTTACTAGATTAAGGATATTTTTTTATAATACGCTATTTTTCACTCTGGATTAAGTTCTCCTGATTCCAGTTTTAGAATGATTTTGCCTAAGCTATTACATAACTAAATATAATAGGATGTAGAACTAAGAAAAGTAACTAGGTGAAGGTAAGTTTTACAACTTCTGATATTTATTTTTAAGGAATAATAAGTTTTCCTGTTAAAGTCACAATACTTTTAGGATTAACATTCAAATGATTTCCTGTAAACTGTTTCAATTGCAGATTTTTATCCTTTGAAGTTTCATAGGAATTTAGAAATAACACCTGATCTTCATTAAATGTGATCGCCTTAACTTTATCACTGTAATTGATGGCTACCAATACTAAATTAATGTTCTTTGGATCTTTATAAGCTGAAACCAACAAATCATCATATTGTTCCCTTGTCGATAGACCATTATCCAGTTTTGTGGATATTCTAAGCATTCCGGGTCTAATAAACCTGGAATAATTTCCAATTGCCCAGAGTAGTTTTGAATCATGAAACTCTCCATCATATTTAAGGGAGTCCAGATTGTACAAGTCTCCTTCAACACCGGTATCCAAATAAATCAAGCCATCTTTAAAGTCAGCATTTGAAATTGCTGTCCACCATTGCCAGGATTTTGCATGGGCAAGAGTCAAATCTGCATGAATTACACGGGCTACATACAATGCGGTATTAATACCTAAATCCCTGCTTCCACCACCACCTATATCATCATTTCTCTCCAAAATGCAGAATTCACTTTGCCAGTAATCTAAATCATTTTCCGTTAATTTATTATGGAGTTGCTGACGAATGCTAATGAGACTGTCCACGGGCCAGGAGGTAAAATAACTATGACCTGAAACTGTATTTTTTAGGTTTTTTAAATCTTTTATATTAGTTGTAGCGTATTCAGAAGTCCCAAAAAAATTTTCAATTTGATTTCCTCTTATTGGTTTTCCAGAATCGGAATATAGAAATCTTAAATCGGCAGCTTCAGGAATGAGAATCTTGGTGTCCAATTCTTTCTGGCTAATCTTAACGTTCAACAAATAAACTAAATCTGCAATATTCTCATTGTTTGCTGGTGTACCTTCCTGTGAAGCCTTTTCCCAATCCCACTGGGGTTCATTTATAGGGCTTAGATAATCAAAGGCGAAACCTTCTTCTTGGAAATGAACTAAGAACTGAACCATGAAATCTGCATAATCTTCATAATATTTTCGCTTTAAATTGAGACTTTTATTTGGAAGACTATTCCAGCCTTTATTATTTTTTGACCAAAATACGGGTGCGGCATTGGAGAAGGCAAGGAATTTTTCAACGCCTGCATCTTTTGCCTTTTTTAGGAACCACTGCTGCCCTTCCTGTTTGTCCCAATTGTAATTCCCATTTTCGTCAATAAAAGATTCACCCCTTCTCCATTCGTTCGGAATTCCAGATGCCTCAGCCTGCTCCGTTGTACCCGCACTGATGTAAAACCTCCATAAGGAAAGGCCGATTCCCTTTGGATTTCCCTGGCCATCTTCTTCTTGGCTAAAAAGTAACTCGGCTATCCGATTCTTCTTCTCTTCTGGCCAGTTCTTGCCAACAAACTGGGTCCTCCAGGCATCGGAAGCTCCAAAACCTTCGATTTCTTGATATTCCAAGGAAGGGTCTATAAAAATTTCCACAGATTGAGTATAGCCCTTTTGAGAAAAAATAGAAATAACGATTCCAAACATCAGAATACAAATAAACCGGTTCAGAATAAGCAAACCACCAGCTCCCCGGATTTCTTTGTACCTTTTAATTTTTTGTTTTTTTTGATTCATTGCTTTAATCCTTTGATAAGTTTTTATTTTTTACACAATCGTCTTATATTAAAATAAAATGCTGCTCCCCTCTTCCTAGATTCTGTAAACTACTTCCGGATTATCCCATTTATCCCTGGACCCTGAGGCTGATGCTGTTATTCTTTTTAATTGTTGGAATTAATTGTATTTAAAATAAACTGAAAAAATTTTACATATTCTTATATCTTAAGAGTGCTTCAATAAAATAGTAGTCTCCATAAGTCAGCGGAACATCTACTTCTGAATTCTCAGGAAGGTGTCCTACTCCGTGTTTTAAGATAAAACCGCCATTGGTTCCTTTTTTAGCTAAATATTCTTCACTCATAAGAGTGCTCAATGCGACTTCAGCGATCTTAAAGTACTTTTTGCTTTTTCCCTTATCTACATATTTACTTAATTCTAGAAGGGCAGAGGCCATAATAGCACCTGCCGAGGAATCCCGTAATGCATTTGGAATATTATCTGCGTCAAAATCCCAGTATGGCACTTTATCTTTCGGCATATTTGGATGGTTCAGCATAAACTCTGCAATATTGACAGCCTGGTTCAGGTATTTCTTGTCTCTCGTTTCCCGATACATCACCGTATAACCATATAGTCCCCAAGCCTGTCCCCTTGCCCAAGCCGAATCATCTGCAGCACCTTGTGCCGTGCGCTTTCCTATTACCTCACCCGTATTTACATTATAATTAACCACATGATATGAGCTATTATCCTTCCTAAAATGATTTTCCATGGTGGTATTGGCATGGGTTATGGCAATGTCCCGATACCTGTTATCTCCACTATGTTCAGATGCCCAAAAAAGAAGTTCCAGATTCATCATATTATCAATAATTACCAAGAAACTATCATCTGAAGAATCCCAGGAGCGGATTGCACCAACCTTCTCATTGAACCTTGTAGATAATGATTTTGCACTGTTCATTAAAATTTCCTGATCCTCTACATTCGGGTTTAACCGATTGACATTTCCAAAGCTACAATACATCATAAAACCAAGGTCATGGGTGGATTTGTTAAACTGCTCCTTTTTTAAATCCTTAAGTAGCCTTTCAGCCTCTCGTTTTAAATCTTCATCTTTTAAATCTTCATACAAAAAGAGAAGCGTTCCGGGGTAAAAACCGCTAACCCACCATCCTGAACCACTTGTTTCAAACCTATCATCACTGGCATAATAAGTTTTCGGAAACATATTATCTGGTAAAAGATCTTTCATATATTTATATTGTTCCGAAGCTAATTCCAGTGTGGAATCGATTTGATTTTTGGGAATTGCTTTTTGACCTGCACAAGCTGAGAACAATATTGAAATCAGTATCAAAAACGAAAATTGAATATTTGCCTTTAATCCTGGAAGTAAGCTTTGGGATAATTTTATTCTTTTCATGTAGTTAATTTCATTAATCGATTTGTGAATCTCGGTGATAACAAAAGGTTAAGCTCTTGTAAAGCCTTTAATTCAGCATATTTAGAGGAAACTTTCCAGACTGGACAATATCCTCACTTTTTTAGATCCAAAATTCCAGTTTCCTGAAATTTGCAAGTGCTTCTTGTGAGGCTTCTCATGCAATAATTGCCAGAATTCCTGCGAAAACTATTGCCGTTTGTGCAATAATCCGCTATTAATCTAAAAGCAAATCCAATTATTCCACTTTTTTACTTAAAATAGATGAAATTTATAATGAATACCGAGTTTGCAGGAATAATGTTACTTAGTGTAAATTACGCTAATCTATAGAAGAAATTGAAATGCCAATTAACAAATTTTGTATTTAAAAAATATGGTAACCGATCTTATTGCAATTTAGCTTTCACAAGAACCGGGAAATGAAATTTGTTTCCAATGAAATCTTTGCAAGTTCCAAAAATGCTCTCACAGGATAATTTGATTTAGGTTAACTTCCATTTATAGTAACTCAAATCATTACAAATACTTATTTTTTTAAAGACTATCTTTTTGTTTCCCTTTACTATCTTTTCTCAATTGAGATGCATCAAGAAAGATGAATTATATCTGGATCAAATCTTTACGAACACGACCTAAGCCAAAAGGCTTCAAAAAATGCCATCATATTATATAACAGAATAAGATTACATCTATCTTTAGACTATAAAACACCTAATACGGTCTATCAAATAAAAGCGTAAAAATCAATTTAACCTTTAGTCATATTTCAGAACTAGACACCCAGGAATAGCTCACAGAATTATAATAATGTCTGCAAATAATTTCAATATACAAGGTTTAACAAATGAACAGGTAATTCTTGCAAGAGAAAAACATGGTCAAAACACCTTGAAATACAAACAAGAAAACAACATTTTAGATGCAATAAAAAAATTAGCAAAAGAACCAATGATCCTTTTATTGTTAGTTGCGTCTCTCATTTATTTTGCAAGTGGAATAATAGGAGATGGAATCTTTCTTTTGTCAGCTATAGTCATTGTTTCAGCTATTTCATTATTCCAGGATTCAAGAAGTCGCAATGCTTTACAAAAAATAAAAAACCTTTCACAACCTCATTGCAAGGTCATAAGGAATGGTTCGATGGAAGAAATAAAAGGCGAAGAAATAGTAATCGGAGATAGTTTGATTGTGGAAGAAGGAACCTTAATTCCCGCCGATGGAATCATAATTCATTCTAATGATTTTTCAGTAAATGAGTCTATTCTTACAGGAGAATCGTTTTCTGTTTTTAAAGATAGATCAAAAAAAGATAAGTTCATTTTTAAAGGGACAACCGTAGTCAGTGGTTTAGCCATTTCTATCATAACAAGCATTGGCAATGAAACTAAATTAGGTGAAATAGGCAAAAGTCTGGAAAGTATAAAAGAGGAAAAAACACCACTAGAGCTGCAAATAACCCAATTTGTAAAGACAATGGTTTTCGTGGGTGCTGTTGTTTTTCTCGTCGTTTGGATGATTAATTATTTTCATTCGTACAATTTATTCGATAGCTTACTCAAGGCTCTTACGTTAGCTATGAGTATTTTACCTGAAGAAATTCCCATGGCATTTTCCACGTTTATGGCAATTGGTGCCTGGCGGCTAATGAAAATGGGGATTGTGGTAAAGCAAATGAAAACGGTGGAAACATTGGGTTCGGCAACGGTCATTTGTACGGACAAAACAGGAACTATCACTGAAAACAAAATGACTTTAGCAAAAGTATTTTCGCTGACTTCAAAAAAAATTACAAATCCTTATAAAGCAGATAACGATGAAAAGGGGTTAATTAGAATGGCAATGTGGGCAAGTGAACCAATTCCTTTCGACCCAATGGAAATAGCCTTGCATAAGGCGTACAAAGAATTACATAGTAAGGACGATCGACCTACTTTTAAGTTAATTCACGAATATCCATTGGGTGGAAAACCTCCAATGATGACTCATATTTTTGAAAACAATTTGGGTGAAAGAATTATTGCAGCCAAAGGAGCACCGGAAGCTTTGATGAAAATTTCCAATTTATCAAAAGAAGAAATCCAGCAAATTGAAAAAGCACTACAAACCATAACAAAGGAAGGATATAGGGTTTTGGGAGTTGGCGAAAGTTATTTTTCTAATAGTAATTTTCCTAAAACACAACAGGAATTTCAATTTCAGTTTAAAGGAATTGTAGCTTTTTATGATCCACCTAAAAAAAATATTGAATCTGTTTTAAATCACTTTTACAACGCTGGTATTTCCGTAAAAATAATTACTGGGGACAATGCTGCGACAACAACCTCCATTGCCAAACAAATAGGGTTTAAAGGTTTTGAACATAGTTTAACAGGAGATGAACTGATGGACTTATCGGATATAACATTACAGGAAAAAGTGATGCAGATTAATATTTTTACAAGAATGTTTCCAGAAGCAAAATTGAGAATTATAAATGCCTTAAAAGTAAACAAGCAAATCGTAGCAATGACAGGCGATGGCGTAAATGATGGTCCAGCTTTAAAAGCATCACATATCGGTATAGCTATGGGGAAGCGAGGAACAGAAATAGCAAAGCAAGCGGCTTCTTTGATTTTATTAGAAGATGATCTATCAAAAATGGTGGATGCTATAGCAATGGGTAGAAAAATATATACTAACCTCAAGAAAGCTATTCAATATATTATATCCATTCACATACCAATTATTCTTACTGTATTTATTCCATTGGCTTTAGGTTGGATTTATCCGAATATATTTTCTCCTATACACATTATCTTTTTGGAATTGATTATGGGACCAACATGCTCAATTATATTTGAAAATGAACCCATGGAGAAAAAAACAATGATTCAAAAACCAAGACCATTTACAACTACTTATTTCAATTGGAAAGAACTTACTACAAGTATTATACAAGGTCTTGCTATAACATTAGGAACTTTATTTGTATATAAATATTCAGTCTATAATGGATTTAATGAAGCACATACAAGAACAATGGTATTCACAGTTTTGATAGCTTCTAATATTTTCCTAACACTTGCAAATCGTTCTTTTTACTTCTCAATATTTGACACATTGAGATACAAAAATAATTTGATTATATTAATTATTGGAATTACAATAACGATTACAGGACTACTGTTATTTGTACCTCCGCTGACAGCCTTTTTTGAATTTGAGTCACTTAATATTTCACAGTTATTTACTTGTATTGGAATAGGCTTTATATCTGTAATCTGGTATGAGTTAGTGAAAATAAAAACTAGACTAAAAAGTTATATGAACTGAGAAGGCAGCAGCTAGCAAGGCATATAAAAAATAGGCAAAGCTTCGTGGTAAATTCCTGTCGATTCCATCACAATCTATACATCCTCTCGAGAAGCCACTTCTTTATCAAGCCACCTTACTAATTTTTTAAATCCAGAGAGATCATTACTTACTTCAAAGGGAGTCTCAAATTCTTTTGCCAGGTTAACCGTTAGACTGCACAGACATACTGCCAAATTATCTTTTGATACATCAACTCCCAAGCTTACTTTTAAAATCTCGCGCTTTATAATTAATTAGTTTTGCTCCCTTTTGATACGATCTCTATAAAAATGACCCAGGTACTGTTCAAGCTCTTAGAGAAATAATAGAAGGGTGGAATTTCTAACGCACGATATCATATAAAAATATGTATCTACCAAGACCCCCCTATCCCTTCTATTGGTTTCATTTTTAATTCTTATTTTTAGCTAAATTACATTGAGAAATCTAACATAAGAACCAAGATCATTGCGTTAGTACAATGAATCCAGCTAAACCACAGGTAAATGTCTAAAATCAGAATACTGGCAACAGAAGATGATCCGATTCATGAAGAAAAACTTCGAATGGTGATTGACAAATTGAATTATGAATTAATTGATGTTCTCACAGATCCATATCAAGTTATTTCAGTAATCAGAGCTACTAAACCTGATGTGTTGTTAATGGATATCGATTTGAACAGTGATATCTCTGGAATTGATCTGGTAAATAAAATCAATGAATCGCACGATATTCCTACCGTTTTTTTAACATCTTTCCAAGATGCCAAGACCTTCAACAAAGCCAAAGAAACACTACCCGCTGCTTATATCACTAAACCATATATTTCAGAGGAATTGGAGCGAAGCATTGAACTGGCCGTATTTAGAAAACAAAAAGACTGGGGAGCTTTAACAAGTAATGCCAATTCCCAAAATCATTTATTTATAAAAGATGGCCATTCACTCATAAAAGTGCTGCTTTCAGAAATCAGTTTAATTGAAGCCTACGATAAGTATTGCTACATTCATACTCAAAGTAAAAAGTTCATGCTTAAAGAACGATTAAAAAATATCGCAAAACAGCTCCCAAAACAGTTTTTTGTGCAAGTACATCGATCTTATATCATAAACCTCGAAGCAATAGACAATATTCAACTGATTCAAAATAAGCTGTCTATTGGAGGAAAAAAAATTGGGATAGGAAAAACATATAAACACGCTTTGCTTTCAAGAATCAATACCCTTGGATAATTTTATCTACCTTGCTTTGATATGGTGCTCTCTGAAAAAATAAAAAAAATACCGAATCTCTCAGATTTCGTTTTTTGGGCGGCCTCAGTAGGAGAAAAAAATATTTGTGATCTGACCAGAGTGTCAGGCTTTATTATTGAAGAAGACAATGAGCACATTACTTTTTTTCTTCCCAAGCGATTATTTTCAATCATTAAACCAACTATGGGAACAGATTTAAAAATCAGTTTCGTAATGGCATCGATAAAAAATTTTGAATCTTATCAGGTAAAAGGGGTGTATAAAAGCCACCAAACTTGCACTGAAGAAAACATTGATTTCTATAGACCGAAAGTACTAAAAACCATAGAAATATTAAGTGGGATGGGTTTAGATGGGAATGGCATTCTTGGTTTTTTGCTTGAACAACAAAGTGTAGCTCTAACTATGTACTGTGCAGCGGCTTATGAACAGACGCCAAAACCCGGGACGGGCGGCAAATTAATTGATTAGAAACAATGGAAAATAAAATTACACCGGATATGCTTCCTGCGTTTCAAGGCGTCATCCCTCCAACACTGGCAACTGTTTCGCTCGATGGAATACCTAATATGACCTACATCTCACACGTTCACTA
>Ga0307486_1000328_pt1 | contig 45552 bp, 42 predicted proteins | sample CBIW02metaG_FD_203663 | JGI IMG/M metagenome (GOLD analysis project Ga0307486, IMG submission 203663) | Sea-ice brine microbial communities from Beaufort Sea near Barrow, Alaska, United States - CBIW 0.2 | ecosystem: Environmental > Aquatic > Marine > Coastal | place: USA: Alaska | collected... | reverse complement strand
CCTACAAATACCTTCAGAATTATCTCAACGAGTTTGTCTATAAGCTGAATCGAAGATATTTTGGTGAGAATCTGTTTGATCGCCTAATTATTGCGGGAATTTATCCCTACGTGCAATAGTGCGGATATACATATTCTATAAAAAGGGATTCTTATAGGCTAATAGTGGCATTAAAAAAGAAAATCCCGTTCGGATCTATAATTGTAGTGACCTGAATTTTACTACACAGATTATACTTCACTCTTTTTGAAAAATAGTATGCAATTAAAAATTATACTTGTCAGGTGATAAGCAAGCTATCTATTTCCAAAAAAAAATGCTTTTAAGTTAAATTGAACCTCATTTTGGCGTTTTTTGTTAAAAACATTACTAAGAAAACTGGGAATTTAATCGAATTGAAGTAGTAAACCCAGGAGGCTGACGTACAAAAATCACAGCGATTAGAAATGATTAAAATAATAGAACAATATGACTATCCCCAATTTTGAAAGTAGCCGTATTTTCTTTGGTTGAGTGGCTGAAAGACCGATGTTTCGGCAAGCTCACTAGTATTGACGGGTGACGGAAATGGCATAAATCGTTTAGTTTACCAAATCTTTTGATGCTTTTAACTCCTTACTGGCAGAAAAGCAGATATACACATAGAACAATTATGTCAATAACCTTTGCAGATAAAGTGATTGATTTCAATCGTCATTTAAAATATTCGGATGCTCTGCCTCATGGATTTTTGGTACTGAATCCTTACATGGACAATCCGGAAACCAAGGAGGTGATGCAACAGTTTTACTACAAATACTATAGCGATTACGAACAAAGAAAATTTATTGTTGGAATTAATCCAAGCCGTCGTGGGGCTGGGGTGACGGGGGTGCCATTTACTGACACTAAACGACTGGAAGGAGTTTGCGGCATAAAAATGCATTCTGCACATACCCACGAAATATCCTCTGTTTTCATCTACGATATGATCGCAGAATATGGAGGGGCAACAGATTTCTATCGGTCGTTTTACATAAATTCTCCCTTTCCTTTAGCCATAGTCCGTCACACAAAAGATGACACGTGGTTAAACGCCAATTATTACGATGACCCTATATTATTTAGAATGGTGAGAGATTTCATGATTGACTCTTTGAAAAAACATATCAGTTTGGGGTTAGACACTTCGGAAATCTTTGTACTAGGGAAAAAAAATGCAGTTTTTATAAGAAAGCTAAATCAGGAAGCAAAGTTGTTTGACAACATACTAGTTTTGGAGCACCCCCGGTATATTCAGCAGTACCGATCCAAAGAAAAATACTTGTTCATTGAAAAATACATTTCAACACTGAGTAATGCACTATGAAAAATCCTGCCAGCCAAACCATATACACCATTGGGCACTCTACTCGTAGTCTGGAAGAATTTGTAGGTATGCTTCAATTGTTTGATATTAAAGTTATTGCAGACATTCGTCGCTTACCGGGCTCAAGGAAGTTTCCGCAGTATGATCAAGAGAATTTAAGAATTTCTTTAGAAGAAATTGGAATTGAATACCTCTATCTAGCAGATTTGGGTGGAAGAAGAAAGGTGAAAAAAGACTCAAAAAACACAAGCTGGAATAATCTATCTTTTAGAGGCTATGCCGATTATATGGAAACCGATGATTTCAAACATGCGATGCTACATTTGGAACTGATTGCACTGAAACAGCCTACAGCTTACATGTGCTCTGAGGCTGTATGGTGGAGATGTCATCGCTCGATGGTCTCTGATTTTCTAAAAGCTAAAGGATGGACAGTATTGCATATTATGGCATTCGCTAAGGTTCAGGAACATAAATTCACTGCCCCGGCAAGAATAATTGATGAGCAGGTAGTATATTTTGAAGAGACCTAATCCTCAAAGCTAATCGTAGTGTTTTTTACTGAGCAAACGAAAGAGCATCCTTATATCTAGCGATTTCATAAAACTATGAATGCTATTTTTGCTGATAAATGCACAGAATTATTACAACAATACAAAGAAAACCAACGAGGATTGAACACAATTTTTAATCTTTCAGTATGACTATAAGAAAAGCTAGAATAGAGGATGCAAAAGTGATTGCTACTTATTTAATGTTAGCAATGAAGGAGATTGTCTACAGATTTATAGGAGAAGATAACGAAGAGAAGGCAACCTGTTTTTTGGAAGGTCTGATCAGCAAAAAATCCAACCAATATTCTTACGAGAATTGCTGGGTAATTGAATCTGAGAAAAGCGTCATAGCTGTAGCCAATGTATACGACGGATCAGATCTACAAGAACTTATAAAACCCGTTGCAGAGGCTATAAAATCCATGTTTGGCCGTGACTTTAATCCCGAAGAGGAAACTCAGTCCGGTGAATTATATTTGGATTGTTTAGGAGTAAATCCCAATCAGCAAGGCAAAGGAATAGGTTCAACTTTACTTGATTTTTTGATTGAGGAGTATGTTGCAAAAAGAGGTGAAACTCTTGGGTTGTTGGTAGAAAAAGACAATCCCAACGCAAAGAGGTTGTATTTAAAATTAGGTTTTGAAATCATAGGAGAAAAAGTCTTCGTAGGAAAAAGGGTAGATCACTTACAAATTCAGCCGAATTCGTACAAATAGTACCGTCGGGTCATTATTCAATGTTTCATACTTTACACACGTAGAACCAGTATGCTGCACTTTATCACTGGCTCAATGTATACGGGGAAATCAATGTCAAATTCTCATTCCATCTAAGTCAGTCCTTTTGCTCTTTTTCCCTACCTTTGCCCTCTGCATTCGCGTTCAATCATTCCTATAAAAAACCAAAACAAATCCATTCGCAAATGGCTACAAAAAAAATTGAATCTGCCCTAATCTCAGTTTATTATAAGGACAATCTAGAACCAATTATTGCGCTACTGAAAAAGAATGGGGTGAAAATTTATTCTACCGGTGGAACTCAGAAATTTATAGAAGAGCAAGGTGCTGAGGTTATTCCAGTGGAAGAACTGACTAGCTACCCGTCCATTTTTGGAGGCAGAGTAAAAACGCTTCATCCTAAGATCTTTGGAGGTATTTTGTATAGAAGAGATCACGAAGGAGATGTAGCCCAGGCGGGAGAATACGAAATTCCAGCAATTGATTTGGTAATCGTGGATCTATATCCTTTTGAAGAAACTGTTGCTTCTGGCGCTTCAGAAGCTGATATCATCGAGAAGATCGATATTGGAGGCATTTCTCTAATTCGCGCAGCAGCGAAAAATTTTAAAGACGTGACCATAATTGCTTCTAAAGATCAATATTCAGAATTGGAGCAAAAGCTGAACGAGCAAGATGGTGCTACTACCCTAGCCGATCGTCGTTACTTTGCAGCTCAGGCTTTTCAGGTTTCTTCACATTACGATTCCCATATTTTCAATTATTTCAACAACGAAGAGAATATTCCAGCATTGAAAGTTTCTGAGACGAAATCCAAAGCTCTTCGCTATGGTGAAAATCCTCATCAGAATGCACATTTCTACGGCAACTTAGAGGGTTTATTTGACCAATTGAATGGGAAGGAACTTTCCTACAACAACTTGGTGGATGTAGATGCAGCAGTGAATCTGATTGCAGAATTTGAAGGAGAAACAGCTTTTGCAATTCTGAAACATACTAATGCATGTGGAGTAGCTTTGGCACCGACTGTCAAAGAAGCCTATCAAAAAGCCTTTGCTGCCGACACTACCTCAGCTTTTGGTGGAGTATTAATCACCAACCAAACAGTAGATAAATCAGCTGCGGAAGAAATGTATTCTTTATTCTTCGAAGTATTGATTGCTCCTGAATTTACAGAAGACGCTTTGGAAGTATTAAAAGGCAAGAAAAACAGAATCCTGCTAAAACAGAAAAAGAATTTGCCAGGCACTAAGATGATCAAGACCTTACTCAACGGAGTGATCGAACAGGATAAAGATTTGGCAACAGAAACCAAAGCTGACTTCACGGTTGCAACTCGAAAAGCACCTTCCGAATCTGAAAAAGATGCCTTAGTCTTTGCTGCCAAAATCTGTAAACACACCAAGTCAAATACGATCATTCTTTCCAATGACAATCAGTTATTTTCAAGCGGTGTAGGCCAAACTTCCAGAGTGGATGCCTTGCTTCAGGCAATCGATAAGGCTAAGGCGTTTGGCTTTGATTTGAATGGGGCTGTGATGGCATCTGATGCATTTTTCCCATTTCCCGACTGTGTGGAAATCGCGCATAAAGCTGGAATCACTGCTATAGTTCAACCGGGTGGGTCTATCAAGGATAAAGACAGCGTTGCTTATTGTGATGCCAACGGAGTCTCAATGGTGATGACTGGAGTGAGACATTTTAAGCATTAATTCTAGCTATTAGATATTAGTAATAAGATTTAAAACCTTCGGAATGAAAACTTTCGAAGGTCTTTTTTTTAATCAGATTTTAAGGGCTTGAATGGATTTGAGTATCAGAAGTTTCTATATATTTATTTATGGGAAAGTAAGAGAAGTTCGTATTAAAAATACTTAGAGTCACATCAGATCAAAATATTAATTTTGAGGACCTTAGGAGCCTATTACTCCTTTTCGGTTTTGAAGCAAGAATCAAAGGAAGTCATCATATTTTCTATAAATCTCACATGGAGGAACGTCTCAATATTCAGGAAAAAGGCGGAAAAGCTAAACCTCATCAGGTCAAACAAGTAAGAAATCTTAGAGTGAAATTTAGATTAAAGCTAGATGAAGATAAAAACTAACCCTCGATAAGAAATTATCATTTACTGGAGTGAGGAAGATCAGCTATTCATTGCAGAAGTGCCTGAATTGGCTAGTAGTATAGCCGATGGAGATCTTACTCAAAAGCATTAGCCAATGCAGAAATTGTAATGGGTGAATGGATTGAAACTGCAACTGAACTTGGGAGGGCTATTGCTTTGCCTCAAGGAAAATTGATGAACGCTTAAAGTATCTCCCGAAAAAAGTCGCTTTTACAGAGCTCATTACCGAATTATGTGATTTAACTTTACCTTCTTCAATTGAGGTAAGGCTATTTTCAATCGCTCTGTGCTCTTCTGCACTAAGACAAAAAGAACTAGGATCCTCATTCACTTCTTGAATAGCCTTTAATTGATTTAGCACCTTGGAAGCTTCAATTTTTGACAACCACTGAATCAAATTTATTTTTTCCGCCTACATATCCATGATTTAACATTGTTACACAACATAACGATCTCAAAAGAATTTTGTGTGAAATGACGGAAATTTAGAATAAAAAAGAAGGTTTGAAGTTCTCTCTTGAACTTTCAAGTATCCCTTAGATTACCTTGATACTAGTGCTGTGAAAAACCGCCCATAGTTTTAGGCAGAGTGTCTAATATTTTTCTAAGCTCAACTGAAAAAATCTTAAATCCACCTGCAGTGTATCCATCAGGAAACACTGCTGTCCCCAATAAAAAACTAGACTTTGTTGATATTTTCATGTAAAAAAGGAAAAATTTAAAGTATTGCCAAAAACGAGTCTAGTTAAATATTTACCAAAGTTGTAGCACTTCATGGTTTCCTAAACCCCAAAGGTTATTTTTAATCTCTTTCGTTTCCCCACCCAAATCCGCTAATTTGCAGGATGAATCAAAATCGGGCTATATCCGTTCTTGATTTTTGCTATTTGAATCTTGATTCGACTGATGAAATCACATAATTTAAAACTGTACAATACCCTTTCACGCCAGAAAGAAGAATTTCAAGCCATCAATCCCCCACATGTGGGAATGTATGTTTGCGGCCCTACAGTATATGGAGATGCGCACCTCGGACATGCCCGACCCGCGATTACTTTTGACACCGTAAACCGCTTTTTGACTCATCTGGGCTATAAAGTTCGCTACGTCCGAAACATCACAGATGTAGGACACTTGCAGGGAGATGCGGATGATGGTGAAGACAAAATAGCTAAAAAAGCTAAACTGGAGCAATTGGAGCCTATGGAAGTAGCGCAGCAATACACAGATAGTTATCACAGAGACATGGCCCTTTTGAATACATGGAAACCAAGTATTGAACCTCGGGCTACAGGTCATATTCCTGAACAAATCGCCTTGGTGGAAGCTATTTTAAAAGAAGGGATGGCTTACCAAGTGAACGGCTCAGTATATTTTGATGTCTTGAAATACAACCAGACCAATGAGTACGGTAAGCTTTCGGGAAGAGTTTTGGAAGACTTAATGAGTGGTAGCCGTACGCTGGACGGTCAGGATGAAAAGAAAAATACAGTAGATTTTGCGCTTTGGAAAAATGCATCACCTGAGCATTTGATGAAGTGGGATTCTCCCTGGGGAGTAGGATTCCCAGGTTGGCATCTTGAATGTACTGCCATGAGTTCAAAGTATCTGGGAACTCGATTTGATATTCATGGAGGCGGAATTGATTTGCTATTCCCCCATCATGAATGCGAAATTGCTCAAGGAAATGCTTGCAATCATCAGGATCCAGCTAAGTACTGGATGCACAATAACCTGATCACGATCAATGGTCAAAAAATGGGCAAGTCCTTGGGTAACTTCATTAACCTACAGGAGTTATTCCATGGAAGTCATGAATTGCTTGAGCAAGCATATAGCCCAATGACCATTCGGTTTTTTATTCTTACCGCACACTACCGCTCTACCTTGGACTTTTCTAATGAAGCACTGAAAGCTGCTCAAAAGGGATACAAAAAACTTATTAACGGGTTGAGGATTGCAAAAATTCTGGAATACGAAGAAACCGAAACTGACCTGGATGATGAACAGATCAAGCAATTAGAAAACAGTATTTCATCCGCTTACAGAGCGATGGATGATGATTTCAATACAGCCCAGGCGATTGGTCATCTCTTTAACATACTCAAAAAAATTAATTCGATTTATACTGGGCAGTTGAAAACCAGTGCATTGGGCAAGGATATTTTTGATAAGATGATTACTGGTTTCTCCAGTTTTGTAAGTGACATTTTAGGATTGATTGAGGAGAAAAGTGATTCTCAAAATCAGATGCTGGATTTGCTTTTGAAACTTTATGTTGAAGCTAAGATTGCTCGTGATTATTCTAAAGTAGATGAAATCAGAGCGGGACTTAAAGAGCTTGGTTTTTTAGTAAAAGACATGAAAGATAAAATTGACTGGGCATATGAAGAATAGATTGTGGCTAATAGGACTACTTGCTCTCGCTTGGGGATGTAGTGGTCAGGATAATAAATCAGAAACTGAAGTAGTGACACAGCCTATCAAAGACTACCCGAAATTCAATCCGGACTCAGCGTATGCATTCGTTCAAAAACAGGTGGATTTTGGCCCTAGAGTGCCAGAAACGGAAGCTCATGAAGCAACTAAAAATTGGATTTTGGGAAAGTTTGAAAACTATGGCTTAGAGGTAGAGACTCAGGATTTTGACGTTAAAACCTACGATGGACTTTCATGGGGTTTGAGCAACATCATCGCTTCCTATAATCCTCAGGCGAAAAAAAGAATTCTTTTGGCAGCACACTGGGATACTCGTAGAATCGCTGACAAAGACACCGATCGAATGGATGAACCGATAGACGGAGCAAATGACGGAGCTAGTGGAGTGGGTGTGCTTTTGGAAATTGCCAGAGTGATAACTTCGCAGGAACTGAAGCCTGACGTAGGCATAGACATCATTTTATTTGACGGCGAAGATGACGGCGAACCTGATTTTGAAAGCAACAGAGACAACAGTCAAATTTGGTGGTGCCATGGATCTCAATACTGGTCTAAAAACAAGCACCAAGCAAACTATTCAGCTTATTATGGTATTCTTGTAGACCTGGTTGGAGCCAAAGGAGCTAGATTTTATAGAGAAGGTTATTCAAGAAAATATGCCTCAGGAATTGTGAAAAAAGTATGGGATAATGCTGCCAAAATTGGACAAGGAGACTTCTTTATAGCAAAGGATGCCCCAGAAATATTGGATGATCATGCCTTTGTCAATGAATTTGCAGCAATTCCGATGATAGATATTGTAGAATTTTCTCCAGACTTTGGATTTGGGCAATATCACCACAAACACAGTGACAACATGGAAATCATTGACAGGAGGACTATGCAGGCAGTAGGTGAAACTATATTATTTACAGTTTACCAAGAGTAAAATGTTATCTTGACCAAGTCCAGTCTATAATGGATCGAAGATTTTATTTGCCACTAAACTAAATTCCCCAAATGAGAAAAGGCCATCAGGTAACGATGAAAGAGATCGCCAAGAAGTTGGGTGTTTCTGTTTCTACTATTTCACGAGCCCTTCAAGATTCCTCTGAACTTCACCCAGACACCAAAAAGAGAATAGTGGCAATGGCCAAGGAGATGAACTATGAGCCAAATCTTCTTGCTCAAAGCTTAAGAATCAGTCGCACAAAAATATTGGGAGTTATTGTTCCTGAGATTACCTCACACTTTTTCGCCTCCTGCGTCAGTGGGATTCAAGACGTAGCAAATACCCGTGGCTATAACGTGATGATTTGTCAATCCAATGAATCTCTAACATTGGAAAAAGCAAACATTAAGACGTTGGTTTCTTCTCAGGTGGATGGGCTTCTCATCTCATTGAGTCGAGAAACCAACACTTACGATCATCTTTTAGACCTTTACAATAGAGAAATCCCTTTCCTGCTTTTTGACCGGGTCAACGAGGATATTCCAGTTTCCAAAGTCACCTTCAATGACGAAGGAGGAGCCTACCAGGCCACTAAGCATCTCTTGGATTCTGGCTGTAAGAGGGTCATGTATGTCTCGGGTCCTGAGGATTTATATATTAGTAAAAAGAGGAAAGAAGGATACCTCAATGCGTTGAAGGATCATGGACTATCGGCTGATAGCGCACTGATCAAAATTACCGATCTCACGACGGAAGGGAATATTAAAATTGGAAAAGAGATAGCTGAAATGAATCCTCGTCCGGATGGAGTCTTTTGTATGATAGATCCTTTGGCAATAGACGTACTGACTGTCTGGAAGGCAATGGAAATTAAAGTCCCGGATGAAATTGCACTAGTTGGATTTACTGATAATCCTACTTCCGCGGTAATGGAACCTCCACTGACTACTGTGGCTCAGCCTGGGTATGAAATGGGGAAATTAGCTGTGTCTCATTTGCTAGATCAATTAGAAGGAATTGCTTCTGACGATCCTATTTCCATTGTATTAGAGACTACTCTTGTCCCTAGAAAATCTACAAAAGCACTTAGTTAAATGAAAGAACAAATTGCTCAAATCTTCAGGGAAATCTTTGGTAATGAACCTGTTTTGGCATTTGCGCCGGGGAGAATAAATCTGATTGGGGAGCACACTGATTATCAAGAAGGGTTAGTTTTTCCAGCGGCCGTAGAAAAAGGTATTTACATAGCCATTCAAAAGAATAACACTTCTATGTGTAAGCTTTATTCTTTTGATTTTGACCAGGAATATTCTTTTTCCCTTCATGAAATTTCCCCCAAAAAAGGTCATTGGGCAAATTATGTAATGGGAATGGTGAGCCAGTTTGCTCAAGCTGGGTTCAATGCAGAAGGTTTTGACATGGTCATAGCAGGAGATATTCCAGTGGGATCAGGTCTATCTTCATCAGCAGCCTTTTCTATAGCCATAGGAACTGGAGTCGCACACCTTTTTAATTTTTCGGTACCAACCAAATCTTTGGTTTTATATGCCCAAAAGTCCGAGCATTTATTTGCAGGAGTTATGTGTGGAATCATGGATCCCTATGCATCAGCTTTCGGAGCAAAAGACAAAGCTTTATTATTGGACTGTAGAACCAACACGCATCAAGAAGTAATAGCAAATCTGGGAGAATACTCACTTTTGTTGGTCAACACCAATGTAAAACATTCTCTGGCTGATTCAGCTTACAATAAGCGCAGGGCGGCTTGCGAAGAAAGCGTGAAGCTTTTAAAAATTCATTATCCTCAAGCAACTACGTTGAGAGATATAGCCATCTCGGAAATTAAAGAGGTGGAAAAGCTGCTGCCAGCTGACCTATTTCCTAAAGCCAAACACGTGATTACTGAGATAGAGCGTGTGAGGATGACTTCGCAAGCTTTGAGAAAAAATGATTTACCAAAGTTTGGTGAGTTGCTGAAAGCATCGCATCTGAGCTTGAGTAAGGATTTTGAGGTAAGCTGCAAAGAATTAGATTTCTTGTCAGAAAAATCTTGGGAGTTCGAGGACGTGTTAGGTTCTAGAATGATGGGTGGTGGCTTTGGAGGATGTACCATAAATTTAATTAAGACAGAAGTTATTCCCCAATTTCAACGAGAAATAGCTGAAAAGTATACGCATGAATTTGATATCAATCCGGACTTTATTTTGGTTAAACTTTCTGAAGGAGCAAGAATTCTCGATTGATTGAAATGCTTGAATTTCTATTGTTTCATTAAGACAAAATACTATATTTATTGCTATAAAATCCCGAATTTTAGGCGATTATCTCTTTTCGAGTTTATTAATCCTATTTCTCAATAATAAGAAAACCTATGAATTTCCCAAAAAACCTAAGAAGCCTTTTGCTACTTGGATTGATTGCGAGTGTATGCTTCTGGAGTTGTACAGGCAAAGCCAGTAAACCAAAAATACTTGTATTCAGCAAGACAGCAGGCTACCATCACGAATCCATCCCTCAAGGCATCGCAGCGTTACAAAAGTTGGGGTCAGAAAATGGGTTTGATGTAGACACTACTACTCAATCCTCCAACTTTAATGAGGATAATCTGAAGCAATATTCAGCAGTAATTTTCATGAGTACCACTGGTAATGTGCTCAACAATATTGAAGAAGCTGATTTTGAGCGATACATTCAAGCTGGTGGGGGATTTGTAGGAGTTCACGCTGCTGCCGATACTGAATATGAATGGGGCTGGTATAACAAATTAGTAGGGGCTTATTTTGCAGATCACCCGGGTATCAACGATCCCAATCCAAATGTACAGCCGGGTAAAATCACTGTTGTAGATAAGGATAATGCTGCTACCTCTTTCTTGCCATCTCCTTGGGAGCGAACTGACGAATGGTACTCTTATAAAAAAGTAAATCCAGATATAAAAGTGCTGTTGACTTTGGATGAAGATTCTTACAAAGGCGGGCTAGATATGGGAACTCACCCGATTGCTTGGTATCATGATTTCGATGGTGGTAGAGCCTTTTATACTGGAAGCGGTCATACTGACGAATCTTTCACAGATGAGAATTACCTCAAGCATTTATTGGCTGGTATAGAATACGCAATCGGTGAGAATAGAGAGTTGGATTACTCCAAAACTAATAGCAAGCGAGTACCTGAAGCCAATAGATTTGCCAAGACAATGCTAAGTGTTGGCGAATTTACTGAACCTACAGAAATCACTGTTCTCCCTAACCTGGATATTCTGATCACTCAGAGACGAGGTGAAATAATGCTGTACAGCAATGAAACCAAAGAGGTATCTGAGGTGGCCAAATTAGATGTGTATTGGAAGACAGCAGTGCAGGGCGTAAATGCTGAAGAGGGTCTTATGGGAATTCAGAAGGATCCAGACTTCGCCAATAATGGATATGTTTTCGTTTATTATTCTCCTACGGGCAAAGACGTGAATAGACTTTCCAGGTTTACATTCAAAGACGGAAACTGGGATATGGATAGTGAGAAAACCGTTTTGGAAGTAGGTTCTCAAAGAGATATCTGCTGTCATACAGGAGGCTCTATTGCATTTGGACCAGATGGAAATCTATTTTTATCCGCTGGAGACAACTCAACCCCATTTAATCAGGCAAATACTAAATATGTAAATTCTGGATATGCACCACTGGATGGAAGAGCTGAGAATAAGCAGTTTGACGCAAGAAGAAGCTCAGGAAATGCCAATGATCTAAGAGGCAAGATTATGAGAATCAAAGTAAACGCTGATGCGACTTATGATATACCTGAAGGGAATTTGTACCCAAAAGGAACAGAAGGCACCCGTCCAGAAATTTTTGCTCAAGGACTCAGAAACCCATATAGAATCTCTGTCGATCAAAAGACGGCCTACCTGTATTGGGGTGAAGTGGGACCTGATGCCAACGGTGACAGTTTGGAAACCAGAGGTCCACGAGGCTACGACGAGATAAATCAAGCTAGGAAAGCAGGAAATTTCGGATGGCCATATGTCATTGCAAACAACTATCCCTACCGTCAGTATGATTATGCTGATGGCACTTCGGGCGAATTATATGACATTAATGGACCAAAAAACACTTCTCCCAACAACACCGGGATAACGGATTTACCTGCGACACAGCCAGCATTTATCTGGTATCCTTACGCCGAGTCTCCTGACTTCCCAAGCTTGGGCACCGGAGGCAGAAATGCGATGGCAGGTCCAGTCTATTACTCTGATATGTATACCAATAAAGACAAAATGCCTGATTATTTTGATGGCAAATTGTTGATATACGATTGGATTAGGGGATGGATAAAAGTAGTAACCATGGATGAAAATGGAGACTTCAGCAAGATTGATCCATTCATGGCAGACACAAAATTCAACGCTCTGATGGACATGGAGCTTGGTCCTGATGGTAAAATCTACGGATTAGAATATGGAAACGGATGGTTTTCAAAAAATGCCGATTCAGGCTTATTCCGAATAGATTATAACGGGGGCAACAGAGCTCCTACTATTTCTGATATTTCTGTAGATAAAACTTCCGGTAACCCCCCCCTTACTGCAACATTTACAGCAGTGGTCAGTGATCCTGAAAATAATGCATTGACGTACACTTGGGATCTTGGAAACGGAAAGACCGAAAAGACAGACTCCCCTACTCTTACTCACACCTTTGATGCAACTGGTGACTATTCAGTAAAGGTAATCGCAACTGATCCTGAGGGATTGACCGGTGAGAGTCAAGCTATTTCTGTTTACTCAGGAAATATAGCACCTAAAGTAGCCATAGAAATAGATGGTAATAAATCATTTTATTTCCCTGGCAAAAAGGTGAATTACTCTATATCAGTATCTGATGAAGATGATGCTAGTGCAGCTGATGATTTAAGCTCGCTCTACATTTCTGCAGATTATCTGGAAGGACTGGATAAAGCTGAAGCTAATCAGGGCCACAAGATCATGACTCAAGCCATGACAGGTAAAGCACTGGTATCTTCGATGACCTGCAAGACATGTCATAAGGAAAATGAGAAGTCCATTGGACCATCCTTTATGGACGTAGCCAAAAAATACACGGATTCTGACATTCCTTATCTTAAAAACAAAATCACCAAAGGAGGAGCCGGAGTTTGGGGAGAAACTGCTATGCCTGCCAACCCAGACATCCCCGCAAATGACATGAGTGCAATAGTAAGCTATATTCTTTCATTGGACCAAAACTCTAAGCCAACTTTGCCAGCAAAGGGAAGTGTGGATCCAACTCAGGGTAAAACTGCTACCAATTCAGGAGTAATGATGTTGAGCGCATCTTATACAGATAAAGGGGGAGATAATATTAAACCTTTGACTGGATTCTCTACGGCAATTCTTTCAAGCAATACCATAGATCTGGCTACGGCTAAAGAAATTAATGGCGCTTCTCAGATGACCTATTCAGGAATGAATCTGCTGATCTTAGCTGGGACAGAGTCTACTTTTGCTATTGATCAGGTTGACCTCACCGCTATAGCTTCGTTGACTTTCAACACGGTAGCCAGAGAAAAGCTCACTGATAGCTTTGTGTTTATCCTGAATCTTGACAATCCTGATGGCGTTAAGGTGGGAGAAGGGACTTATACTCAAGGCCCATCAAACACTCCAGATGGGCAGCCAAGCTTTGAGCCATTTAACGTACTCATATCTGGTGCTATAGATGGTAAGATGCACAAACTGTATGTGACTATCCGTACGACGGGAGGCGCTGAAGCCGGAACATTAATACTTGCGGGCGTTACTTTCAATTCGAATTAAGGCAATAGCTGCTGTTTAAATAAAAGAGCCAATCACTTTTCTGCGATTGGCTCTTTTAATTTTATTTGGTTTAGTAGGTACTTTTTGAGCATATCATTCTTACGGTTCATTTCACTCCTTTCCACGCTTTATAGAGTGCTGGACTCAGCACTAATGCGACAATTAAAAGACCGAAAGTCTCACGGGCAAGCTCCATCTGAGGAGTTTTCATATGAAGATTCTTTTGTTCAACTTCTTGACTAATCCAGTCGCCTATTCCTCCAGGATAAAAGTAGATCGCTCCCATCCCACACAAAACCACCACCAGTGTCAAAGGAATTTTAGGGAAAATACCTCTAAAGCCGAAGAGACAAAAAATCATTGCAGCCCCATAGATACTCACCCAAACTTCCGGGTCGGGGTCATTAAATTGCCAATAAGCAAACAATGCGAAAATAAAGATCCAAATTCCAAAGAAAATTTGATTGAATTTCATGAGCTAAGCGATTTTATCAAAGCTATAAAATCGAGTGTAAAAACTCCATTCCCAGGAAATTGATTTCATCAACGCATCGAATTGATACTACCTGTCAATTGGAAAAACTTTAGTTCTGGGAAAAAAAATATTTTCTACACACTTTTTAATCCCTTCCACAATACAAATTACTGAAGTGAAGTAAATCCGAGATATTCAAATATCTTGACGCATTAGGAAGATTGTGTTATCTAAATCTAGAAACCTACTTATTCATTTCACTTGGTCAAACAAACCGAGGCGAACAAGACCAACAAAGTCCTTTTTCTGGAGAAGCTATACAACGGCGCGTACTCCTCGAAAAATTCAACGTAAGCTGTGGTTTAAAGAAAGACTGATTTTTAAACCAGTAGTAAATCAATCGAAACATACGAGGTTTTGAGAACCTCAAAGGTCATCCGGACGCTCATAAAAAAACCTCAACCGAATAAACGGTCAAGGCTTCTATGTGCGCACGAGAAGATTCGAACTTCCACACTACTTAAAGCACCAGCCCCTCAAGCTGGCGTGTCTACCAGTTTCACCACGTGCGCGGCTAACAGTCTGCAAAAGTATCAGACTTGCCTATTGTATGCAAACCCAATTCAAACCTTTTGCAATTATTTTTAAAATTTAGTTGTAAACCTTCTTCTCAGCCGCCAAAAGCGTGTTGTAAAGCAGTGATGCTATCGTCATCGGACCAACTCCACCAGGAACAGGCGTGATCGCAGAGGCTATTTGAGCTACTTCTTCAAACTTCACATCCCCTACCAATCGATAACCTGATTTCTTTTTAGGGTCTTCGATTCTGTGAATTCCTACATCAATCACCACAGCTCCAGGTTTAACCATATCCGCAGTCACGAATCCTGGTTTACCTAGTGCGACTATAAGTATATCAGCAGACCTGGCGATTTCTTCCAGATTCTTAGTGCGACTATGTGTCAATGTAACCGTAGCATTTCCAGGATAGCCATTTCTAGCCATCAGGATGCTCATTGGGCTTCCCACGATATGACTTCTTCCGATCACTACGCAATGTTTACCCGAAGTTTCTATCTTATATCTTTTGAGTAATTCTATGATGCCATAAGGAGTTGCCGCGACATAAGCTGGCCAGTTCAATGCCATGCGGCCAACGTTTGCAGGAGTAAATCCATCAACGTCTTTCTCAGGCTTGATCATATTAGTCACCTTCTCTAAAGAGATATGTTTAGGTAACGGAAGTTGGACAATCAGTCCATCGATTTCTGGATTATTGTTAATGTCCTTCACTACTTTTAAAAGCTTCTCTTCAGAAACATTTTCTTCCAATCTTACCAAAGTAGATTCGAACCCGCAAAACTCACAGGCCTTTACTTTTGCAGCCACATAGGTTTGGCTTGCTCCATCACTTCCAACCAGAATCGCTGCCAAATGAGGCGTTTTCCCACCTTCTGATTTGATTTCCGCCACGCGAACTGCTATTTCTGATTTGATTTCTGATGAGGTTTGTTTTCCGTCAATTATAATAGGCATTGGTTTTCTGATTTTATAAATCAAACTTCGACATTCATCATTCGATGTTCGATATTCATTATTCAATTACTGTTTGGTTCAGCTGTTCCAATACTTTTAACAAAGATTGAAATCAACTGATTGCATTCATTTTGCAGGTATGCAATTGCTTCTGTATTGAGATGGAGTTTAGATTTTTCTATAATCTTGATATCAACTCCACTTTCTCTCAATTCCTTCAAGACTACTTTCATCTTATGGATAAAATCCTTTTTAGATTCTCCAGATTGAGCTTCACCATAGTTTAATGCCGGTGAAGTTCCACTTCTAAGAAGCTAATTTCCCGTGTGGTTTCCAGCTTTGGTATTTATCATGGAATCTGTAAAAGAAATAATAGCTGCAGCGAACGCAATTAGTCTAGCCTCCAGATCGTATTTCCTATCCATAGCAATTAGATTTAGTGGTAAATCTATTACTTCAGTATTCGGAAATAAAACCCCCAAAGATTGAAGTTCCATTGAGGCCACTTCATCATTCTACATTCGAAATCTATATTCTAATGATGAATGGCCAATGATGAATAATGAATATCGAAGTTCTTTAACCTCGTAAATCCCTTAATCTAGCTTCAACACCGCCATAAACGCCTCCTGAGGAACCTCTACATTTCCAACTTGTCTCATTCTCTTCTTACCCTTTTTCTGCTTTTCAAGGAGCTTTCGCTTACGGGAAATATCACCACCGTAACACTTAGCCAATACGTTTTTGCGCAGGGCCTTTACCGTTTCTCTCGCAATAATCTTCTGCCCAATAGCAGCCTGAATAGCGATTTCAAACATTTGTCGCGGAACCAATTCCTTCAATTTCTCACAAAGTCTTCTGCCCCAATCGTATGCTTTATCTCGGTGAACTACCGCAGAAAGCGCATCGACTGGCTCGCCATTGAGCATCACATCAAGCCTCACCATATGCGAAATTTCGTATCCCTTTAATTCATAATCCAAAGAGGCGTAACCTCTTGAAATGGTTTTCAACTTGTCAAAGAAGTCAAAAACAATCTCTGCCAAAGGCATATCGAACGTGAGTTCCACCCGCTCAGAAGTAAGGTAAATCTGATTTTTGATCTGACCACGCTTGTCCATACAAAGCGTAATGACTGCTCCTACATATTCTGCAGCAGTAATGATTGATGCTCTTACATAAGGCTCCTCGATATGCTTCATCCGCGTTGGATCAGGCATATCAGATGGCGCGTTAATGAGCTGATAGGTGTCGTTGGTCATCAGTGCCTTAAACTGCACGGACGGCACTGTGGTGATCACGGTCATGCCAAATTCTCGCTCTAGACGTTCCTGGATAATTTCCATGTGCAGCATTCCCAAGAATCCGCAACGGAAACCAAAACCCAAAGCCATGGAAGTTTCCGGTTCCCATACCAGAGAAGCATCATTCAACTGGAGTTTTTCCATAGAATAACGAAGTTCCTCATAGTCTGTCGTTTCCACAGGATAAATACCTGCAAAGACCATTGGTTTTACGTTTTCAAAACCCTGAATAGCTTTATCACACGGCCTCTTAATATGGGTGATGGTATCACCCACTTTGATTTCTTTGGCTACTTTCACCCCAGAGATCAGGTAACCTACGTTACCGGCGCTCATAGTTTGCTGAGGAATTTGATTTAATCCCAAAATACCTATTTCATCCGCTTCGTATTCTTTTCCGGTATTGACAAATTTGATTTTATCACCTTTACTAAACGTGCCGTTGAAGATTCTAAAAATAACTTCTACCCCACGAAATGAATTATAAACCGAGTCAAAAATCATCGCTTGAAGCGGAGCATCCGGATCTCCTTTTGGCGCTGGGATTCTATTGATCACTGCTTTTAGAATATCGGTTATACCGATTCCGGTTTTTCCTGATGCTAAAATAATATCTTCTCTATCGCATCCGATCAAGTCAATCACCTCATCGGCAACAGCTTCGGGGTCAGCTCCGGGAAGGTCAATTTTATTTAAGACAGGAATAATTTCAAGATCATGCCCAAGAGCCAAATACAAGTTGGAAATGGTTTGTGCTTCAATTCCCTGAGAGGCATCCACGATAAGCAAAGCGCCTTCACAGGCAGCAATTGATCTTGATACCTCGTAGGAAAAATCCACGTGACCAGGCGTATCAATCAGGTTGAGGGTATATTCTTCGCCCTCATGAGTATATTTCATTTGAATCGCATGTGACTTGATCGTGATGCCACGTTCGCGTTCCAAATCCATATTATCCAGCAACTGATTTTGCATGTCACGATCAGCGACTGTGTCCGTTTCCTGCAATAGCCTATCTGCCAATGTACTCTTCCCATGATCAATGTGGGCGATGATACAGAAATTCCTTATATTTTTCATATCCATTTCGGATGCAAAAATAGTAAATAACTAGCAGAAATGAGAATGGGTACATTCACTGATCAAGTTTCAAAGACATTCTCAATATTCATTTCTAAAATCACCTGTTCAAGTATAGTTTGCGGACATCATCACGCTTGGGAATTGATTATTGTTAATTAATTATTGAAAATTTGCCCAACTTTACATTTCCAAAATCCAGTATAATGCAGTCCGTAGCCGAAAACAAAAAGTATAATAATATTGCCGAATATATAATCTATATGTATCAAATGGAGGATTTGATCCGATCCTACCAAAGCAATCCGGATGAAATCAAGAGCTTTGTGGTCGATAAATATCCTGTCTCAGCGGAGGAAAAAACTGGAATAGCTGATTGGTATTTGTCGCTTTTGGAACAAATGAAAAGTCAAGCAATTCTGGAAAAAGGTCATTTGGAGGAATTAAAGACCGTGGTTACTCAACTCGCTCAGATTCATTGGAACCTGCTCAAAACTGATCCTATCTATTTTGAAGCTTACCGAAAAGCAAAGCCATTTATCCTGGATGCAGCGATGCAGGCTGATGGACGAGATCTAGGCAATGAAATTCAAATCTGCCTTAACGGAGTGTATGGTTTACTGCTTTGCCGACTTTTGGGTAGAAAAGTACCCAAAGAGCAGCTGAAGTCAGCGGACGCTTATGGCGATATCCTTAGCACGCTGAGTTATCACTATAAAGTAAAGAATTCCACTTCGAAGAATTGAAATATAAATAAAAGATTGAAAAATTTGAAGATTGTCACCTGGAATTGCAATGGCGCTTTTAGAAGAAAATTCAACTTTGTAGATGAATTCGAGGCTGATATCTATGTGATTCAAGAATGTGAAAATCCAAAAGAAGCGAACAATCCAGCATATGTACACTGGGCAAAAAATCATCTTCGGATCGGCAACAGAAAGCATAAAGGACTGGGGATATTTGGAAAAGAAAAAATAACGCTTTCTCCACTCAACTGGACAAATGAATATGAAGGGCATCCTGTAAATCATTTTTTGTCCTGCCGGGTAAATTCAGAATTTGAGGTGATCGCGGTTTGGACTCATTATAATAAATCGCCATCATTTGGCTATATCGGTCAATTCTGGAAATATCTTCAGCTTCATAAAGCCAAGTTCAACAATCCATTGATTATAGGAGACTTCAATAGCAACTCCATTTGGGACAAACCAAAAAAACCTGGAACCATAGTACAGTGGTAAAAGAACTCGAAGAACTCAACATAACTAGCCTATATCACACTTATGGAAACGAAATTCCAGAACCCGAAATCAACCCTGCTTTTTTCCTTCATAAAAACCTAGACAAACCATATCACATTGATTACATTTTTGATAGAGAAATGGTCAAAAACAAACTTCATAAAATACAAATTGGCTGAGTTCAAGATTGGATCAAGCTCAGTGATCATCTTCCGATGATATGCGAGTTTTCGAATTAGAATTTCTAAATTTTCAATATTACTCTCAGACATCCCCCAAAAACTCCCACACGCTTCTATATCCTTCATGCTCTTCAAAGTAACCTAGCAACCCGTCAAAAAAAGGATTTTGAGCAAGAGTACTGCTGTCTCCGATCAGTACCAGTTTGCGCTTCGCCCGAGTCAAAGCTACATTCATTCTACGCTCTTCTGACAAGAAACCTATTTCCCCACCATCATTGGACCGAGTCAGTGAAATCATCATCAGATCCCGCTCCTGCCCCTGAAACCCATCCACAGTATCAATTGTAATCAGATCACCGAGTGATTTCAAGTTCGGAAAATCGCCTTCATCTAAAATTAACCTTCGAAGTAACCTAACCTGAGCACCATACGGAGCGATCAGACCAATCGTCCAGCCCTTTTCTCTGAAATTTGAAATACCGATTCTCTCCGTCAGTTGTGTCAAATAAGTACAGGCAAACCTGGCCTCTTCGGGATTAAAGGTGCTGAGACTTTCCTCTTCCACTTGCTCCGCGTAGCCAGAACCGGCTGTATCGATCCATTCTATTGCATCTTCTCCTTCGAAGGTATGGATTAGTGTGTTTTCCGCTGCCTTAAGATCTCCCTTATAAAACCATTGATTGGAAAAGCCCATGATCTTCTCTGGCATTCTATACTGAAGCTCTAGCATGTGAGCAGCTTGAGGTTTGCGAGTAATCACTTTCTCAAAAAGTGTCTCTGCCAACCCTTCTTTTGCAGCCTGTCTTGACTTTATCGTTGGTGGAAGTTGAAAATGGTCTCCTGCGAAAACTACTTTCTTCGCCTTTAAAATAGGAATCCAAGTGGCCGCTTCCAAACCTTGCGCTGCTTCGTCAATATACACCACATCAAATTCCATCCCTTTAAAATTGTATGATGATGCGCCTACCAAGGTGCTCGCAAAAACCTTTGTTCTTTGAAAAATATCATACTGAATATATTCTTCAAGCGCTTTTGAGGCATCTCGCAATCGGGAAACTTCCGCGAACATCAGCTTTCGCTGTGCTCGTTCTTCGTGGCCAAAATTTCGCTTGTATTGCTTGGCAATTTTAAGGGACTGGTCTGTTTCTTTGCGTAGCTTTTTCAGATCTCCATAACTTGCATGAAACGCCGTTTTAGCATCCAAGGTCTGGTTAAGAATTTTCTCTTCAACTCTCGCTGGATGACCAAGTCTGAGTGTTTCTATTCCCCGATCTATCAATTTTTCCACCAAAAGATCCACTGCAGCATTACTTGGTGCACACACTAAAATCGATTCTCCGGAGATCACCGAATCCTGGATCGCCTCAACCAACGTAGTCGTCTTCCCCGTCCCTGGAGGACCATGCACTACCGCTACGTCCTTCGCGTTTGAGATCAGTTTGCAGGCTTGATTCTGCGAGAAATTTAGATTGGGTTTAGAAGGAAGCTGCTTATCATAAAACTGAGCTGCTTTTTCTCCCAGCAAGATCTCTTTAAATTCACCTACTCGCTTATTTTCGGATGAAATCACTTTTTTCACCGCAAATTCCATCTCCCGATAGCTAGCTTCATCAAAAAGCAAATCTACACCAAGTTTACTCCCATGCATCCATTCAGGCAACTCGTCGGCTTGTAAGGTGACCGTCATGGTATTCTGCCTGACAAAATTGATCACCCCATTCACACGGTCTTCAGAAGAATTACTAGATTCATGAGTACTGAAAAACGAAACAGATTTACCGGAATTAAATGCAGATGCATAATTGGAGTCCAACCGCTCCACTTCGACCAGAAGGCGCTCCCCCATCCCGATTTTGCTTTTTTTCAAATGCACAGGATGCCAGGTGATGCCTGCTTTTTTCTTTTCTGAAAGAGAGGAGTTTAGAAATTTCTGCTTGTATTGAGCGAGATCTTCCATCCATTCCTGTTTCAAAAGTTTAAGACCTTTCTTTAATTCCTCAGTGACTTTGTCCATCAATCCGTATTTTAGACGAAACTACTGAAAACCATCCGTGTTTTCCCAACCTATTTCTCTTATGAACTATCTCGCCCACGCCTATTTATCTTTTGGTCAAGACGAGGTGCTGGTGGGTAATTTCATTGGAGACTTTGTGAAAGGAAAAATGATGAATACATTTCCAAGGAAAGTTCAGAATGGCATCAGACTTCATCGGGAGATTGATAAATACACGGATACACATCCACTTGTACGCGCTGGGCAGAGCTATTTGAGACCTAAGTTTAGGCTCTATTCTACGGTAATCACTGATATCTATTTTGATTATTTCCTGGCGAAAAATTGGGACAGGTATTCAGATATTCCGTTGGAAGAATTTGTCCAAAACACTTTTGAAACCATGAAGCATTATCGTCAGCTATTTCCAGATCGCTTCGTCAATATGTTTCAATGGATGGTGGAGGAAAATTGGCTCCTACATTACCAAGAGATTGAAGGTATTCGCAAAACGTTGACGGGAATGTCTCGCCGAACGCGTTTTGAATCCAAGATGGAAATCGCACATCTGAACCTGATGGAAAAAGAAGATGAATTTCAGGTGATATTTTTAGCTTTTTTCAAAGATTTAGAGACTTTTGCACAACAGAAATTACTAGAAATTCAACAATCCAATGCTGGTCATTAAACCAAAAGTATCCACTTACATTTCCTTAAGCATCGTTTTGGCCATCCTATTGGCGGGATTGGTCTACATTTTAAGGGACTTCGCCTACAAAGGAAGTTTTGGGATTTGGTTTTATCTTATTACCTGTTCACTTTTAACCGTTGTCATATTGATGTTGGCGGTGAAGATGTTGGCTGGATATCGATTTATTACCGTTGAAAAAGGACAGATCGAAGTGAGATTACCACTGCGTGGATACAAAAAGTCCTACCTTATTGAAGATATTTTAGCGTGGGAGGAAGAAATAGTTAAAGCAAACAAAAAGGAGTTTCGCCAAGTGACGGTCGCATTTTCTGATCATCAATCAATTTCGGTATCTAATCATGAGCATGAAGTATATAAAGATCTGGTAGATTTTTTAGCGAAAAAAGCAATTAAGAAAAAGGTGAAAAGCGGAAAATGAATCAATCGAGTATTCAGTAGTTAACTCAAATCTAAATTTCTTTTGAGTTGCAACTTCCCCTTCGTTAAGGGGAAGTTGCAGAAGTAATCTCGCTGCTAGAATTAGAGGAATTATCTACTTTTTCGCCGCTGATAATCATAAACAAAAGGCTATGAGCTCAATAAAAATGAATACAATGGCGTAAAACACCCGGCAAATTTATCTAAAAAAAAACCTGAGAAAATTCTCAGATTTATGTTTTATCTTTTAGTTCTAAAATTTTGATCGTATAGATTTACGCTTTCTCGAATGATACGCATCGCATCCTCTTTGCCAAGAAAATCTTCCACCTTGACTTCTTTATTTTCAAGCTTCTTATAGTCTTCAAAGAATCTATGAATTTCCTTCATCAAGTGCGGAGGAAGATCATCAATATCATTGATATAGTTGACGGATTGATCACCTGCCGCAACTGCAATAATTTTATCATCAGCTTCACCACCATCTATCATTCTCATCACACCGATCACCTTAGCCTCCACCAAACACATGGAAGGAATATCAATCTGAGAAATAATCAAGATATCCAGAGGATCATGATCTTCACAAAAAGTCTGCGGAATAAAACCATAATTAGCGGGGTAGTGAACAGCTGAAAACAATACCCGGTCAAGCATCAGCATACCAGTTTTCTTATCTAGTTCATACTTTCCTTTACTACCCTTAGGGATTTCTATTACTCCAGTAACAAATTCTGGAGAATTTTCCCCAATGTTGACATCATGCCAAGGATTAATCATATTATTATTAATTAGTTAATAAAAAGTGCACCCATTTTTTAAGCCTCAGCAAAGATACAATTTAGAAATAGAAAGGACGATGTGAATTTACAATTTCATATTTGGCAAGATCACTTTCATTTTTGTACCTTCTCCGAAAATGGATTCAAGAATAATCTTCCCTCCCAATTGTCCCACTGCTTCCTTAACCATATATAACCCTAATCCAGGACCTACATTTTTTTGCGTAGCTCTCTTAAAGAGGTCGAAAACCTCTGTCTGATATTTTTCTTCTATTCCAATTCCGTTATCTTCAATAACTAGATATGCGAATTTTTCATCAATAGTTATAGTGATTTTAATTAGTTTCTCTTCCTTTTTCGAGCTTTGAAATTGAACTGCATTACTGAATAAATTATTTAAGATCACTCTTAATTTTGACTCATCGGAATAGAATGGTAGTCCTTGAAGGATTTGTACATCTATTGCAATTTCATCAATATTAAATTTAATCTTATATACCTCCAATTGCTGTTCAAAGACCATTTTAAAGTCGATTTGAGTAATTTTATTATCAATTTTGGTGGAGCGATAAAAATCCAACATTTTGTAGATATAATCGTCCAACTTAACTGTGGCAGAATCAACCATCTCAAAATATTCAAGAGCTGTAGGATCTTGGAGTTCCATTTTTGCCAACTTAGATACTCCAGAAATGCTCATCAAAGGCCCTCGCAGTTCATGTGAAAGACTATAGACAAATTGGCTCATTTCAGTATGAAGCTTCTTAAGTTTTTCATTTTTATCTTTAAGCTCCCTACGCATAAAATAAATATCCGCCGCATTTTTTATAGAATTTTTGATCTGCTCAATATTCCAGGGCTTATCTATGAACCTATAAACTTCTCCTCTGTTGATCGCATCGATTACCGAGGCAATATCAGAATAACCTGTCAGCAGTATTCTGATGGGGTCAGGGTTTAACTTGACTAACTCTTCAAAAAACTCTGTCCCCGACATTCCCGGCATTCTTTGATCGGCAATCACCACATGGATTTCTTGCTCAGTAGCAATACGCAGCCCATCCTGCGCATCAATTGCTGTATAAACTTTAAAATCTTTGCGCAAGGAAGCTCTAAATGACTTTAGATTATTGTCCTCATCATCTATATAGAGTACATGGATTTTATGATTCATTTTGCGGTGTGCTTTGATAAATAGGTAAAGTTATTTTGAAAATAGTTCCTATTCCCATGGTAGAAGTTACCTCTAATACGCCATTGTGACTTTCAATAATAGAATAAACTATGGAAAGTCCCAAACCTGTGCCTTTCCCTACCGCTTTAGTAGTAAAGAAAGGTTCGAAAATTCTATCCTTTACATGGTCTGGCATCCCAGGTCCATTGTCTTCTACTTCAAAGGTGATATGATCCGCATAAGCACGGGTTCTTAATATAATTTTAGGATCTGAGATGGTGCTTAGATTATCCCCCAATGCGTGCACGGCATTATTAATTATATTCATGAACACCTGATTAAGTTTACCCGCCAGGCATTCTACGAGCGGAAGTTCACCAAAGTCGCGTATCAGTTGAATTTTACCTGGAATAGAACTATTTAGCAAAATTACAGTGCTATTAATTCCATCGTGGATATCTACCTTTTTCACATCCTGCTCATCTACTCTGGAAAATAGTCTCAGTCCTTTAACAATCTCTACAGTACGCCTTGCCCCATCATCCATACCCTTTAGCAATTGCTCAACCTCTTCGAGCACATAATCCAATTCTAAATCTTCTTCTATTTGTTTGGCTTTTTTCAAAGAATCAGGTGTAAACTCTTTTTCACCTGTAGCTCTGTAAAAATCGACAATCTCCATAATGTCTTTTATGTCACGCTTCAGCGGAGTAATATTTGAGCTTACAAAATTAATAGGATTATTGATCTCGTGAGCCACTCCAGCAGTCAACTGTCCCAAAGAAGCCATTTTCTCCTGATTTACCAATTGACTTTGTGTGTTTTGCAGATTCCTTAACGCCTGCTCGAGTTCATCGGTACGAAGCCTAACTTTACCTTCCAGCATAGAGTTTTGTTCACGTACGAGTTGCTCATTTTCTGCTAACATTAATAAACGCTCTGCATGTTCTTTATCTTTTTCCTTCTTCAAAATATTGATCTTGTCAGCTAACGCAAAAGATAGCAAAAGAGCTTCCAAAGCTGTTCCTATTAACATTGGTAAATTTGCATAAAACCCTAAATTAAAGTAACCCTGAGTCTGCAAAATATAGAATATTATACCTATCAAGAAGAAGCTCCAAGCAAAAAGAAAATAGGTAGCTGATTGAATTTTCCTCCTCACGAGTATGATTGCAATTGAGAAGAATATGATAACTACTAAGGCTCCATTTATATCTGTAATCTGATAACTTAGCGTAACAGCTCCAAACACTCTTAAAAGAAATGTAATAATATAAGAAACCCACAATATTTTTAACATCCAATCAAAATTGGGCAGTCTTTGTTGTGTGTTTAGAAAACTTCGGACAAAGGGAATGGCAAAAACACTTGCAATGGAGGTAAATCCTACAATACTTATTTCATAAAGAAGGGGGTTTTGATACAGAAAATATAAATAAGAATGTCCAGAGATTGAGAGCTGAGCTAAGGCAATAAACAGCACATACATACTATAATACAAGTATATGATATCCAGTACTGAGAAATAAAGAAACAAATTGTAAAAAAATAAGGCAAGCATTATACCTATGTAGATATTGATAAGAACTGTTCTCTTATTAAAGCTAGAATAAAAATCGTTTTCAGAAGAGATTACTCCAGTAAATCGGATAGGCTCCGAGGAACTTATTTTCAAAAAAACATAAGGAAGCCAATCTTCTGAATTAATAATTTTAAACGTAGGGTTGGGATTACCAAAATCATTAGAATCGTTAGATTCAGTCCCTTCTTTCCCGCCAAAGACAAGGTTGCCGTCAGTGTTGACCCTATACAGTTCAATACTTCTAAATGATGGATTACTAATTTCAAGATAGTACAATCCAGGTATTCCCATTAAATTTGAATTCAAATCTAATCCTATATAGACCGTATCACTTTGAACACCTAAATCAAGGACATCGTATTTGTTAAGATTCATTTCACTGAAATCCCTAGTAAAATTGAAATCTTCATCAATACCCTCCTCTAAAATATAATAGCTGTTGACTTGATGAACTTCATCGTTACCAAATACATCTAAATACTTGGACAAGGGGAGAACTATTACAAAAATAATTACAATAAAAATAAGCAGGCTAACTAGATTGAGATTTTTCATTAGCTGGATGAATTCTTATTAATGATCAAATCAAATTTAACCATCATATCTCCTTTTGGCCCTGTCTCCAATGTTTCATGAACCGTGTTGTTTCTCAAATGGAAAATAAATTCTCTTTCACTGTCATCCGCAGTTGGCAACTCATCCACATTATCTATAGCAAGTACTGTAGCAATTAACCCTTCTTTAGGATAATAAAAGGTGCCATTATCGCCCAATGACTCAATCACTTCATATCCGACTTTTTTTGATATTCGCACTGTAGCAGGAGAACATAACGCCAGCAACTTTTTTAAATTGAACTGAGATGCTATAGCAACTCCTACTTTTACCAAATAAATACTGCCAATCCCAAATCCGGCGACCTCCTTGCTATTCCACAAACCACAATATTCAGCCACCTCCAGTTCACCAAATTGATCCATATACTGAATTATGCTAGGATCAATTTCCGAAATTGCATCTTCTAGAGGAAGTGGATATCCCTTGCTTCTTAGCTGAACCCGTCCTCCACCCAAAACTCTAAAATCATCCATAGATTCAAATAAAATCAAATATGTGTTCGGATTATTCACCCACGACCTGTCCGCAGAGGTTACCTTAGTGACTCCGTAGGATTCAAGGACTTTTAAATGGCCAGCAATATATTTTTCTGTAGCATCTACATCCTCAGTAACTCTAATCACTCTTACCCTAACTTCCATGATTAAATTTTGCGATCTTTTCTAAGTCTACATAGTACCTATCGGAGCGAATTTCCTGTCCAAGAAGAATCATTCTGGAGTAATATCCGCATGCTCCTCCTCCCAATATTACAGAAGAGGCTAATTGTGGCCAGGAAGTAATGGTTTTCCCAATTTCAACTATACTTTGCTGGGCTCCATCTGATAATTTGTTGAAATCCAAAAGAGCCATCAAAATCTCAGAATTTTTATTCAGGTTTTTTGCAACAAGATCAGATTCTTCTCCAAACCTCTGAAGCAATCCATGAAGTATTGGTCGCTCAGGCTCCAAGTCAAACCTTTCTATGTCGATCATCCCCCTATCGCTGGTATCCATTAACACCGGAATCCCAAGTTCCTTTGCCTTAATTCTACTCCTAATCTTCACTTCCAGGCTATCGCACTCCTCTATCAATAAATCCAATTTGCCTCCTTGAGTGAAAAAATCATGAATATTGTCATCGTGAACACCCTCATTGTAAAGTACTACATTTAGATATGGATCTATTTCCGCTATTTCCCGAGCTGCAACCACCGACTTCTTAATACCTAAATTATGAACTCCAGCGCGGACCCTGTTCAGATTACTGAGCTCCAGCGTATCGAAATCAGCCAATCTAAGCTCCCCACATCCTCGCTCTAGCGCCAAGGTCAATGCCACACTCTGGCCTACTGAAAGACCTATTATTCCAATTTTTTTACTCGCTAGTTTCTTTTGCTCTTCCTCTGTGATGACATACTTGTTTCTAATTGTTCGGACGGTAATAAACTCTTCCTCAGCAAGCAGATGAACAAGACAATGGCGCCACGGGTAGTACACCCAATTTCCAAAACTTGAAGGAGATTGGCTACCAAAAAAATCCGCAATTGCCTCATTTATTTCAACCGAATTGTATTTATGCTGGGGATTTCTGAGTTTGATCAAATCACCTACTTGAGAATTAATCTCATCAAAAATAGTTATAGAAGGATTTTTTTGAAGTTTTTGAAGGGTACTGTTAGATTTTTCACTAGACGAATTAATGATTAATGGCTTATAATCTTCGCTGCTGGAAGTGAATAGATTTTCTGACATTTATGTTACCGGTAAGGTATTATTTGGGGTGAAATTTTTTACAAAAATGCGACATACCACTATTGGTTGAATGGCAATTCAAACGTTTTTCTAGGTTAAATTTATGCAAAAAAGAATAATACCACGTATATCAATGAAAATCGTCAACTTCCAATGCTCATTGTAAATAGATACAAGTGCCTAAAATAGTGGCAAAAATCTGAAAATCATAATGAAAACTAATTCTTGTGGATCACAAAAAAATAAATGTATAGATATCCCACACTATCATTCACGAAAAAATTGGCCTTTCCTTTTAAAATAGAACGATAAATAAAAAATTTCTACTTTGTCATCGATTAGTTATTTACCACAAATTCACTGTTTTTTTACATTTTTGTACTATGGAAGAAGATAAACCTCAGGAAAAAATAAGAATCCTTTACGTAGATGACGAGGAAAATAATCTACAAGCATTTAAAGCCACCTTTAGAAGAGAATATAAAATATCCCTAGCCATTAGCGCAAAACAAGGCAGAGAGATACTAGCAAATGAAGAAATAGATTTGATAATTACCGATCAGAGGATGCCAGACGAGACTGGGGTAGAATTTTTAGCTTCTATTATCCCAATTCATCCCAAACCAATGCGGATTTTACTTACAGGATATACAGATATCCAAGCAGTAATTGATGCTATTAACATGGGACAAGTATATCACTATCTGACCAAGCCATGGGAGGCAGATTATTTACGAACTGTCATCAAAAATGCTTTTGAAATCTACATGCTAAGAAATGAAAACGAGACTCTCACCAAAGCTTTGATTAAGTCAAATGAACAACTTGAGTTTTTAATAAGGCAAAATTTACTTTCTTAACTTAATACCTAGCAGCTAATAAAAGTTGAAGTTCCTTGTGCCGAATTCCAAATTTCTTACCTAAATACGCGTTAGTCAGACTTCCTCTGTAGGTATATACTCCTCTCAGAAACCACTTGTAATTGAAAATCATTTCTTCTGATCCAGCCAAATCTGCAGTTTGTAATATAATAGGTGTGAAAATATTGCTAAGAGAATAACTGGCCGTTCGTGCCACTCTGGATGCAATATTTGGCACACAATAGTGATTGACATCATGCACCTTATACACCGGATTATCATGTGTGGTCATTCTTCCAGTTTCCACGCATCCTCCTTCATCTATCGCTACATCGATAATTATGCTGCCGTGCATCATGTTGGCAACCATCTCCTCGGAGACCACAATTTTATTTCTCCCTTTCTCTGCCCTCAGTGCACCTATCACTACATCTGCCTCTGAAAGTGCTTGATTTAAACTGAAGTTATCAATGGTAGAGGTATAAATCTGCTGTCCTAAGAGTTGTTTTAACCTGCGTAATTTATAGATGTGGTTGTCGAAAACCTTGATATTTGCACCTAGGCCCAAGGCTGTTCTAGCGGCATATTCTGCTACCGTACCTGCTCCTATTATTACTACCTGAGTGGGAGGAACACCCGTCACACCACCCATAATCAAACCCTTGCCATCATTGCCAGAAGAAAGATATTCGGAAGCTATCAACATTACGGTACTACCCGCAATCTCCGACATTGCCCTAACCACGGGCATACCTCCAACTTTATCTTCCAAGTATTCAAACGCCACTGCGGTGATGTTCTTTTTATTTAAAGTCTCAATGAATTCTTTATGCTGTCTTTCTAGCTGTAGTGCAGAAATAAGGCAACTGCCAGAAGTCATAAACTCGAGTTCCTCAAGTGATGGCGGATCAATTTTGAGTACAATCTCTGATTCGAAAACCTCTCTTTTGGAGTTTGTGACTTTAGCTCCAGCGTCCGAAAATTCCTGGTCCGAAAATCGAGATGGTAGTCCAGCGCCAGCCTCTACTACTACCTGAATTCCATTGTTAGAAAGCAGTCCGACAGATTCCGGAGTTATAACAATTCTCTTTTCCTGGTCGGAAGTTTCTTTCGGAAGGCCTACCGTTAAGCTGTGATCTTTTTTCTTCACAGTGGCTGGGGATTCTTTTGGAATTAACCCTACAGCAGCAGCAATTTGGTCTAATTCAGCTGGCATCTAGTATATGTTGAATGGTGAGGGTTCTTGTTGATTGGGTTTCGTTTTGAATCCGTATAAGCAGAAATTTATCCGGTACAAAAGATGCGATTTTTTCCGCCCATTCTAACCAACAATAATTTCCACTATAAAAATACTCTTCTATTCCAATATCCAACGCTTCAGTTGGATCATCTAATCGATAGAAATCAAAATGATAGAAAGTTTCCATGGCCTTGTTATCGTATTCATTGACAATACTGAAAGTAGGACTGCTGACTTGGTCAATGATTCCATAGCTACGTGCTATTTCCTTGATCAGAGTGGTCTTCCCGGCACCCATCTCTCCCTGAAAGATCCATATTTTCTCTTCACCCGCAGCCTCAATTAACTTTTGGGCTGCGAGATTGAGCTCTGTGAGGTCGTAAGAAAAGGTAATCAATCAGCTATTATTTTGGTGACAAATGAACGATCGGAATGATCATTTCTTCCAAAGATACACCTCCGTGCTGGAAAGTATCCTTGTAGAAGTTCACATAGTGGTTGTAATTGTTTGGGTAGGCAAAGAAATAATCTTCTACAGCAAACACATAAGTAGAAGATACGTTCAACCTAGGCAGCTTTGCATCCTCGGGTTTTTTAATTTCAAAAACTTTCCCTTTTTCAAAATTCAGGTTTTTTCCCTGCTTGTATCTAAGATTGGTGGTCACGTTTTTATCTCCAATAATTCGATAAGGCTTATTGACACGTTTGGTACCGTGATCCGTCGTAATGATCACCTCTGCTCCAGCATCGTGGATTTTCTTCAAAAGCTCGAAAAGTGAGGAATGCTCAAACCAACTTGTGGTCAGTGATCTATACGCGGATTCATCAGGAGCCAGTTCCTTAATCATTTTCATGTCCGTGCGAGCATGAGAGACCATATCTACAAAATTATAAACTAGCACATTTAGGTCATGCTGAAGAAAGGTGTGGAATTGCTCCAATACAGCTTTGCCTTGGTGAGTCTGGACGATCTTGTTATAGGTATGCTTTATGGGTAATCTGTTTTTCTCCAAATTTATTTTCAGCCACTCTTCTTCAAAATTATTTTTGCCTTCATCCGAATCTTCATCTTCCCATAAATTGGGATAGAATCTGGCCATATCCATTGGCATCATGCCACTAAACAGTGCATTTCTAGCAAAAGCAGTGGTGGTAGGAAGTATGCTGTAATAAGTTTCCTTATTCTTAATGTTAAAATATTGGCTGACTATTGATTCTATATCTTCCCATTGATCCAGTCGTAAATTATCAACTACAATAAAGAAAAGAGGCTTTTTCTCTTTGATGTGCGGAAAAACTTTCTTTTTCATTACCTGAGGAGAAAGAAGAGGCTTATCTGTATTTTTCTCTGACATCCAACTGATGTAATTATCCTTTATAAATTTGGCAAAGTTGGCGTTCGCTTCTATTTTCTGAGATTCAAGAACTGGAAGCATATTTTTATTCTCAGTATCATCAATTTGCATTTCCCAGTACGTCAGTTTTCTGTAGATGTCAGCCCAATCCTGATGATCTTCGGCATCGTCAAAGGCCATACTGATGTTCATAAAATCCTGCTGGTAACTTTGAGTAGTTCGCTCGTCGATAAGTTGCTTATTCTGAAGAAGTTTCTTTACAGATAGCAGGATCTGACTTGGATTGATCGGCTTGATGAGGTAATCCGCAATTTTCCCTCCGATAGCATCGTCCATAATATGCTCCTCTTCACTTTTGGTGATCATCACCACCGGGATTTGTGGTTTGATTTGCTTGATCTGCTGAAGGGTCTCGAGTCCGGTCATTCCAGGCATCATCTCATCGAGAAAGATCACATCGAAATTATTAGCTTCCACTTCCTCAATTGCATCCACGCCAGAATTGACCGTAGTAATGCCGTAGCCTTTTTGTTCTAGAAAAAGTATGTGGGGCTTCAATAGGTCGATTTCATCGTCCGCCCAGAGTATTGTGAATTTTTGAGTCATTGTCGGTTCCTTTTCTTTTAAAATTATAATTACTTTTGAGTCAAACAAAAGAGGCCTCCTTGAAAAGCCAAAAGATATTAAACGATCCAGTTTACGGATTCATCACAATCCCAAGTGAATTGATTTTTAGCATAATTGATCATCCTTTTTTTCAGCGATTGAGAAGAATCAAGCAGCTAGGACTTACTGATTTTGTGTATCCCGGTGCGCTTCATACAAGATTTCATCATGCGTTGGGAGCTATGCATCTAATGAGCATCACCCTAGACAATCTACGAAATAAAGGGACCGAAATCACAGACACAGAATATGAAGCTGCTTTGATCGCTATTCTTCTGCATGACGTGGGACATGGTCCATTTTCTCACGCATTGGAATATAGCTTGATTCAGGGAGTTCCACATGAGGAACTGTCTTTATTGATTATTGAACTCCTAAACGAAGAGTTTGGTGGCAAGCTGAGCCTTTCTTTAAGGATATTTAAGAATGAATATGGACGTAAATTCTTTCATCAACTGGTTTCCAGCCAATTAGATATTGACAGATTAGACTATTTACAGCGAGATTGTTATTTCACAGGCGTATCAGAAGGTACTATTGGTGCTGATCGTATCATCAAAATGATGGATGTGAAAAATGATCAGGTAGTAATTGAAGAAAAAGGAATCTATTCCATAGAAAATTTCCTCAGCGCAAGACGACTGATGTATTGGCAAGTCTACCTTCACAAAACTACTGTCAGTGCAGAGAAGATGCTGATTAAGTTAATTCGAAGGGCAAAATTTCTCAGACAATCTGGTACAAACTTTACAGTCACTGATGAGTTTGATTATTTTTTAAATCAGGATCCAACCCTTGAGGATTTCCGGCAGAGTAAAGATCTGCTGCGTTTATTTCTTGAATTGGATGATTTTGATATTTGGGGAGCGATAAAGCTTTGGAAAAATCATCCTGATTATGTGTTACGAAATATTTCTCAAATGTTTCTCACCCGTAATCTCTATAAGATAAAATTGACTACAGAGCCATTTAGTGTTCAGGAGATTGAAGAGTTAAAACATGAAACGTTGTCTCGACTACAGATTCCCCTGAGTGATCTTGATTATTTCTTTTCCCATGGCACTGTGAGCAATTACGGATATATGGCGAAAGATAGGATTAACATCCTTACCAAGCATGGCAAGGTAATAGATGTAGCTCAAGCGGCAGATTTACCAAATATAAAGGTGATGAGCAAAAACGTAGAGAAACATTACGTTTGTAAAGCCAAAAGCATAAATTTAATTTACTAACTCCGTCTCTACTTACTATGGAATTTACACTCGGACAGATCGCCGCATTAATTGAAGGAAAAGTTGAAGGGAATGAAAATGAAAAAGTATTCAGACTGGATAAACTTCAGGAAGGCAAACCTGGGGGAATTAGTTTTTTAGCCAACGATAAATATACTCCTCACATCTACCAGACTGGGGCTACAGCAGTAATTGTGTCTAATAGCTTTAATCCGACCAAATCCATAACAACGAATTTAATTCGAGTTGAAAACGCTTACACCGGATTCACCACATTGCTACAAGCCTATTCGCAGCTGATGAAAACCAGTATTGTAGGGGTAGAAGAGCCTTCCTATATGGACTCCACCTCACAAATGGGTGTGTTTGGATATCGTGGCGCTTTTTCATATATCGGAAAAAATTGTGTCATCGGGGATAATGTAAAAATACATCCACATGCGTATGTGAGTGACAGGGTGAGAATTGGTGATAACACGATTATTTCCGCTGGAGCCAAAATTTGTGCAGATAGCGTGATTGGCAATAATTGTGAAATCAATCCGGGAGCGGTACTTGGAGCAGATGGATTTGGGTTTGCCCCACAGGAAGATGGGAGCTATAAAAGTATTCCACAGATAGGAAATGTGATCTTGGAAGATAATGTAAGAATAGGAGCAAATGCCACTATAGATTGTGCTACGATGGGCTCTACCATAATCAGAAAAGGCGCCAAAATCGATAACCTAGTACAGATAGCTCACAATGTAGAAATAGGCGAAAATACAGTGGTTGCTTCCCAAGCCGGTATTTCGGGATCTACTCAGGTTGGCAAAAACTGTGTAATTGGTGGGCAGGTAGGAGTCGTAGGGCACATAAAAATAGCTGATCATTCTTATTTCGGAGCTAAAACAGGTATTTCTAAAACTATTACCAAGCCTGGTCAGTCATACTTTGGCTTCATTGCTATGGACATGAAGCGGTTCTTAAAATCCTATTCACTATTCAAAAACCTTGAGTCGATGGAGATTCGTCTAAGAGAACTAGAAAAAAAGAAGTAAATTTGCAGCCTTTGGCAAGCTGAACGGTTCAAAAATCAGATGAAAGTAAAACAACACACGATTAAAAAGCAGGTAGAAATGTCTGGAGTAGGACTCCATACCGGAGTTATTTCCAATATGATATTCCTTCCTGCGCCACCCAATCACGGGTATAAATTTCAAAGGATTGACCTAGAAGGAAGCCCTACTGTAGATGCGGATTGCGACTTGGTAGTGGATGTATCCCGCGGAACTACACTAGAACAAAACGGCGCAAGAGTATATACTGTAGAGCATGTTTTGGCTGCTTTGGTTGGCTTGGAGATTGACAATGTGTTGATACAACTTGATGGACCTGAGCCTCCAATTATGGATGGATCTTCCATCCAATTTATAGAAGTATTAGAAGAAGCTGGACTTGAAGAACAGAATGCGCTTAGGCGATTCTACGAAGTAGAAGAAAGCATTCAATATAAAGATAGCGCGCGTGAGGTGGAGATGGTAGCTCTCCCTACAGACAACTATCGGGTGACGGTAATGGTAGATTATAACTCGCCGGTGTTGGGAAGTCAGCATGCGTCGATCACTGATATCAGTCAGTTCAGATCTGAGATTGCCTCTTGTAGGACTTTTTGTTTTCTTCATGAGCTTGAAATGCTCTATAATTCCAATCTCATCAAAGGTGGGGATCTCAACAATGCCATAGTCGTGGTTGATCGAGTAGTGGAAGAAGAAGAGTTAGTCCATTTGGCCAAAATGTTTAACAAGCCGAAGGTAGAAGTGAAAAAAGAAGGAATTCTTAACAATGTAGATCTTCGCTATCGAAATGAACCAGCCAGACATAAGTTGTTGGATGTAGTAGGTGATTTGGCTTTGGTAGGACGTCCGTTGAAAGCACAGATTTTGGCTGCCCGTCCTGGACATGCTGCAAATGTTGCTTTTGCAAAAAAGATAAAAAGAGCAATGGAGAAGGCCTCCACTTCACATATTCCTTTTTATGATCCTAGGTTGCCACCCGTGATGGATATCAATCAAATCAGCAGTATTTTACCTCATAGATATCCTTTTCAGCTTGTAGATAAAATCATTTATTTAGATAGCACTGTAGTTGCTGGGGTAAAAAATGTAACTATTAATGAGCCTTTTTTTATGGGACATTTCCCTTCCAATCCAGTGATGCCAGGTGTAATGCAGGTTGAGGCAATGGCTCAAACAGGTGGAATCTTGGTGTTGAGTACCGTGAGTGATCCTGAGAATTACTGGACCTATTTCCTGGGAATTGAAAACTGTAAGTTTAGAAAAATGGTTTTGCCTGGAGATACCTTAATTTTTAAATGCGAACTCCTAGCACCTATTCGACGAGGCATAGCTAAAATGCGTGGCGAAGCTTACGTTGGAACCACTTTGGTATGTGAGGCTGTGATGACTGCTAGTATAACCCGAAAAGAACCATGATTAGTCCTTTAGCACATATAGATCCAAAAGCTACCATCGGAAAAAACGTACATATTGATCCCTTTTCGATGATATGTGAAAACGTTACTATAGGTGACAACACTTGGGTAGGGCCTAATGTGACTATTTTCTCAGGTGCCACTATTGGCAAAAACTGCAAAATTTTTCCTGGTGCCGTCATCGCCGGAATCCCTCAAGATCTTAAATTTCAGGGGGAAGCTTCTACCGTCATGATTGGCGACAACACGACGATTAGGGAGTGTGTGACGATTAGCAGAGGTACAGTAGACAAGCAGACCACAGTGATTGGGAGCAATTGTCTTTTGATGGCTTATGTTCATGTAGCCCATGATTGTGTGATTGGCAGTAATGTTATTATAGCTAATGCAGTCCAGATTGCCGGCCATGTATCCATCGATGATTGGGCTATTGTAGGTGGATCCAGCGCAGTTCACCAGTTTGTTAAAATCGGTATGCATTCGATGGTTTCTGGCGGATCATTGGTTAGAAAAGATGTACCTCCTTTCACTAAAGCAGCTCGTGAACCTCTTTCTTACGCTGGCGTGAATTCTTTGGGATTAAGGAGAAGAGGGTTTTCGTCAGAGTCCATTTCCCACATTCAGGAAGTATACCGATATTTATTCCTGAACAGCATGAATAATAGCCGTGCCTTGGAAGAAATAGAAGTAAATCTCCCAGCTACTAAAGAGAGGGATGAGATCCTCAACTTCATACGTTCCTCCGAGCGTGGAGTAATGAAGGGTTACATCAATTAAACATGCTTAAAATCCAACTATCAGAAGCTTCCAAGCGCTTCCAATACGAATGGATTTTTAGAAATCTGAGTATAACTCTTCTCTCTGGTCAATCACTCGCTATCACAGGCAGTAATGGATCTGGAAAATCTACTTTGTTGAAATGTATCAGCGGAGCAGTTCCGATCACCTCTGGAAAGATAGAATATAGTCTCAATGATAAACTCATTGAGGAATCATTTTGGTTTTCTACTCTTTCAATCGCGGCTCCTTATATGGAACTTCCCGAAGAGTTTACCTTGAAAGAATTGATTGCTTTCCATTTTAAATTCAAAAAACCACTCCAGCAGATTTCCATAGATGAAATTTTGGAAAGAATATATCTAAAAGAACATTGCAACAAACAGGTTGGCCAGTTCTCTTCTGGAATGAAGCAGCGGGTGAAACTTGGATTGGCATTATTTTCTGACGTTCCTCTCATATTATTGGATGAACCAACCTCAAATCTTGATCAAAAAGGAATTGCTTGGTATCAAGATATGATCTCAGAGTTTAAGCAAGATCGGATCATTATCATCTGCTCAAACGAAGAAAGGGAGTATCATTTTTGTGATCAAAAAATCGCTTTAGAAAGCTTTAAGTAGCTTATTCCTTCACTCAATTTTGAATATCTTTAGTTTTTCAGCTTTAAAGTAAACCTCCATGAACTCTACCTTCTCGAAACTTCTTCTTTTAGCGATAATTTCTATCACCTTGTTAAGTTGCAAAAAAGAGGAGCCAACTCCACAACCGTCCGAACTTACTGCAGAAGAAAAAGCAATAGAAATTTTGACTGATAAGGGCTCAATAACGTGGGAATCAGCAAATGGTGGATCGGTAGAAAAAGATGGAGTGAATGTCTCTCAACTTTTTGAAGGATTTGAACTGAATCTAAAATCGGGGACTAGCCAAAACTACACCATCAAAAATGGTAATGATGTATTTGATCAGTCAGGCGGCTGGACTTTTGCAGGTAGCAATTTTGACAAATGCGTGTTAGCTGGAACTCGACCTGCTTGTGGAAAGGAGATATCTTTCACCAGAACTTCCAATAATTTAAGACTAACATTTAGCATAGCAAATCCAAGTGCCCGCGTGAATGGAACTCAGGTACTTGCTGGAACTTACATTTTCAACTTAATCAAAAAAAATTAGTAAGGTTTAGAAAAAATTGAAAGGTGTCGCTTTCGCTTTTATGGTTTTAGCTTTTTAACGTAATAAGTGTTACGCCAGCTCCTCCTCTATCAGCGTGCTCATCTTCCATGGATTTAACCTGAGTCATTTCTCGTAGAAAATTTCTCGTGAGATCTCTCAGAATCCCATTCCCTTTCCCATGAACAATTCGCAGATCTTTCAATCCTAACATATATCCCTCATCTACAAACGTCTGAATAAACGACAAAATCTCTTCTCCTCTTTTGCCTCTCAGATCCAGGTTTGGTGAGTAATCCATCATTTTTTCATTGGTATTATAAGAAGATCGATAGCTTGCGGATTTCAGCTCTTTTTTAACTTCTCCCTGCGATATTTTCTCTAGCCTGGAAAGCTTCACTTTGGATTTGAGCTCCCCTATCGAAAGCTCAACTTCCTTTTCTTTCACTGATATCACCTCGGCTATGGCACCATTGTCCTTCAGCCTCACCCAGTCGCCAGAAGCTATTTTCCCTCCCAAAACGATCACTTCTGGATCTTTAATTATTAATTTTTCAGGCTTTACTTCCTTTTTAAAGTCTTCCAGATTTTGCCTGACTTGTTTGGTTTTTTCCTTATCCGCCTTTCCTTCTTTAATCTCCCTGATGGTAGCTTCTATTTTCTTGTTCGTTTGGTCAAGAAGCATTTTGGCTTCCTGTTTGGCTTCTTGTAGATATCGTTTTTTGGTAAGCTCAAGAGTTTCTTTTAGTTGATTATATTCAGTAAGGCGTTTCTTAAGAAGGATTTCCTTGGATTGCACTTCTTTGAGCAATCCTGCATACTGATTTCGCTCATTTTCCAACTGTGTTAAGAGCCTATCGTATCGAACACGCTCTTCACCAATTTGAGATTTGGCATAGTTGAGAATATCTTTTGGAATCCCAATTTTAGAAGCGATTTCCAAAGCAAATGAAGACCCTGGCTTCCCTATTTCTAATTGATAAAGGGGTTCCAGTTTTTCCACATCATACCGCATAGCTCCATTCACCATTCCCTGATTCTTGCTTGCGATCTGCTTAAGGTTTCCGTAATGCGTGGTGATAATCCCGTAAGCCCCAAGTCTATTCAGTGCCAAAAGAATGGACTCTGCAATTGCTCCACCAAACTGTGGCTCGGTACCAGTCCCAAATTCATCAATAAATAGAATAGTTTTTTTATTAGAAAAAAGAGAGAAATGCTTCATGCTCATCAAATGCGAGCTATAGGTACTCAGGTCATTTTCGAGGTTCTGCTCATCTCCAATATCAATAAATAAATTGTCAAAAAGAGAGCTTTTTGAGTCTGGGTGAACTGGAATCAATAAGCCACACTGAAGCATGTACTGAAGTAAGGCAACTGTTTTCAGGGCCACAGATTTCCCTCCAGCATTCGGTCCGGATATCACTAATAAGCGCTCCTGACCACTAAGCGTCACGTCCAGAGGGACAATCGTTTTTTGTTGACCTTTCAAAGCCATCTCAAGTAGAGGGTGCCTAGCCTTAAGCCAGCTCAAATGTCTTTCTTTGGTGATTATAGGCTTGCAACTTTCGGATTTTTGGGCAAATCTCGCTTTAGCTCTAATGAAATCTATAAGTCCAAGAAAGTTGGTGGCTTTTCTTAATGGAGCAATAGCAGGCCGAAGTTTGTCAGTAAGCTGAATGAGAATCTTTATGATCTCACGTCGCTCCATGTATTCTAAATCCCGAATTTCATTGTTGATTTCCAGCGCTTCTTCTGGCTCCATAAAAACCGTCTGACCAGTTGCTGATTCGTCATGAATAAATCCTCTGAGCTTACGCTTATTTTCTGCAGCTACTGGAATCACCATTCTTCCTGAGCGGATGGTCATAGCTGAGTCTTCAGGGGTTAATCCTTTGGCTCTGGCTTCTTTGAAAATCCGCTCCATTACTTTGCGTAAGCGACTTTCCTCGTATAAGATCTGAGTGCGGATCAATTGAAGTTCCCTGCTGGCATTGCTTCGCATCTCACCTTTCTCATCTACTATCTGGTCGATAGCCTTCAATAGAGTAAAATCAAGATCTAGCAGTAATCCAAGTAAGCTGCTGAGTGTAGGATATAATTCTTCGTTTTTCTTGAAAAATGAAACGCAACTCTTCAGGGTGAGCAGCGCAAGTTTTATCTCGTAAAAATCCTGAACATCCAAGAAAGAATTTTCCAGCTTAGCTTTTTCCAGGTAAGGGTTCAGATTAGTGAAATTGGAAGAAGGGAAAAGTTCTCCAGAGATAAGTATATGACGAAACTCTTCAGTCTGATCCAATAACTTAGTGACCAGTTGAAAATCAGAGGAGAAAGCCACTCGATCTACATAGTGGGTTCCCAAAATCGAGGTACACTCTGCTTTGAGCAGCTCTTTGATCTTTAGGAAGTTTATTTTTGACTCTAAATTAGAGGGATATAGCATTATAGTAATTCTTCTTTTCCTTCGGTTGTTCTGAATTTTGATTCTTTTACTGTAAGAGAATCTATTACTCGGGAATATATTCGATCCATCACACTTGGATCAGAAAGGTAGAAAATCATATTCTCTTGGAAAACTGAATCAATGATGTCATGTTTTAAAAATAAATCCTTCTCCAGGAGTTTATAGAGTCTTTGGGAAGAATCATAGGCAATCGGCATCGCACTCACCGTACCTTCAGTCATATGGATATCCACCAAGACCTCCACCATTTTATCTTCAGAGATAAGATCCTTTGGTTTGTCCTCCGAATTGCAGAATGAGAATAAAAACAAAATAAAAGTAAGCAGTAATAAATTTTTCACAGGGCAAAATTAGGTTTTTTTAACTGAAATTCTTGGCACCCTTAGTGTAACTGAAATTTTATAATTCAGCTTAGTACCATAACTTAGGCCGTTCAAAAGATCATTAATGAACGAACTATTCAGTAAGCTCAGAAAATACGAAATCATGATCCGAAAGGTGGCTAATAATCACCTTCAGGGTGAGTACCAGTCACTTTTTAAAGGGTCAGGCTTGGAATTTGATGATTTACGCCCTTATCAATACGGTGACGACATCCGAACGATCGAGTGGAAAGTGTCTGCTAAAGGTCACGGGACTTTTGTAAAAACGTTTCGTGAGGATAAAGAACAGTCCGTTTTCTTTCTGTTGGATATAAGCGGCAGCCAAGATATAGGTCAGCCGGGAAACAAGAAGATAGATCAGGGTAGAATCATTGCAGGAGTGTTGACTCTGGCAGCAGTATTTGAAGGAAATCAAGTGGGTCTGATTAGCTATTCAGATCAAAAGGAAAAATTAGTCCTTCCTGGGAAAGGGCCCAAACAAGGAGTTAAAATGATCAAAGGAATATTTGAACATGAAAACATATCTCTGAAAACAGATTTAAATGCAATGTTTTCATTTGCTTTAAATCTGATTAAAAGGAGGGCCGTGATTGTGGTGATTTCAGATTTTATAGACGAAGGATACGAAAGACCTTTGAGAGCTATGGCCGAGCGGCATGATCTGGTCACAATACAGCTGACCGATCCACGGGAATCAGCTCTTCCCTCATTGGGAATTATTCCCGTTTTCGACAAAGAAAAAGGTAAAACCACCTGGGTAAATACAGCCTTTGGTAGTTTTTCCAGAAAGATTTCAGACACTTTTACCTCAGAGAGGGAGAATTTGAAAGAGCTTTGCAAAAAAAATCAAATCAATTACCTGGCTATTGATACCACTCAGGACATTGTAGGCCCATTATTGGAGCTTTTCAAGTATAGAAATAAAACCATGAAACGTGGGTAAAGTACTCAAGCTCATTCTTCTGTTTTTTCTTCCATTGTTGAGTCAAGCGCAGCAAATCAAAGTAGATGGATATTTTCTTCAAGATTCAGCCAAATTAGGTGAGCGAGTGGGCTATGTACTTAAAGCTACTTACCCAGCTTCTACTGAATTGATTTTCCCAGATTCTACATTCGATTATTCACCGCTTGTGCTTCTGGAAAAACAAACGTTTATATCCAGTACCATTGAAGGGGTTACCCTTGATAGCGCGATCTACTATTTATCCAATTTTTCCCTGGATCCAAGCGTATTTCTGACATTGCCTGTCTATGAACTTGCCAGATATGATAGTGTAGTAAATTATCCTCTGGAGGCGGAGCTGAAACTGAAACTCACTTTGGATAGCATCCCTGAAGAGTTGGTTTTTCAACAAAACAACGTATATCAGTCTCTTGAAAGAGATTTTAACTGGATAATTGCTTCAATAATTATTGGAGGAATTCTGGTTCTCCTTGCAGTACTATATTTACTTTTCGCAAAGCGAATTCAAGAATACTGGAACACTAGAAAGGAGAAGAAACGTTGGGAAACTTTCGAGAAAAACTGGCAACAACTTACTGCCGATCTTACGGCAAATCCAAGCACTCAACTAGCCGATAAGGTGATTGGCATCTGGAAAGCTTACATGGAAAGCATCAGTAATTTACCAATCATGGAGTTGACCTCCAGTGAAATAGCAGAAAGACTTGATGACAAAAAGGTATATTCATCTCTTAAAACTATAGATTTAATAATCTATGCAGGCAGGAATTCTGAAAGTCAGGAAGCTACTGACTATCTCTTAGAAGTCGCACGATCACATTATCAGGATAAACAAACCAACATCAAGCATGAGAGAACAGCTGTCTGAATTCTTTAGCACTTCTTGGTTTACTCCAAACACCTTCAAAGGCTATGAGTGGGAGCATCCGCTGTTTTTGCATTTGATTTGGATCATTCTTGTATTAATGGGTATTCGGAAGTTTGTGAAATTTCTCAAAAATCCGGTTCTCGAGCTTTCTCTACCTAAAAGAATTTCCCAGAATAACCCCTGGACCTATCTTAGGCTGATTCCAACAGGTTTCTTTTATCTGTTTCTGATTCTCATGGTCATAGCGCTGGCCAGACCTCAGCGTAGCAATGAGCGAGTGGAGCAGACAACCGAGGGCATTGACATCATGCTGGTGATGGACATCTCTGAATCCATGGATCTTCAGGATTTCACACCTAATAGATTGGAGGCAGCCAAATCTACTGCTATTGAGTTCATTAATGGGCGATTTGGTGATCGAATCGGAATGGTTGTATTTGCCGGCGAAGCTTATTCACTCGCGCCTCTAACCAATGATTACAAGCTTTTAACTGATCTGGTCCACGAGATTTCTTTTAGCATGATGGAAGCCAAAGGCACTGCTATTGGCTCAGCGCTGGCTGCCGGCACCAATAGAATGAAGGAATCTGAAACTGCATCCAAAGTCATGATTTTACTTAGTGACGGAGAAAGCAATGCAGGTAATGTAGATCCGTTATTTGCAGCTCAACTTGCATCAGCTCTCGGAATTAAAATATATACAATAGCTATGGGCAAAGATGGTCTTGTTCCTTATGGGACAGATTTCTTTGGAAGACCGCAGATGGTAGAGAGCTATTTGGATGAATCTACTCTTAGGGAGATTGCAAAAATTGGCAACGGAGAATTTTTCAGGGCTTCCGATAGCGGCACACTCGCTTCTGTTTTTGACCGGATAGATTCTTTGGAGAAGACCGAGGTGAAAGAGAACCGATATAAGGAAACCGCCGATTATTACAGGGTGTATCTTTTTTGGGGATTAATTCTGTTTTTTGTTTGGTTGGGACTTAAAAGCACTTTTCTTAACAATTTTCTATTGGATTGAAGATTTAGCATAAGTAATTTGTTTCCATTTCTCCAATCTAGGGTTCATCACAGTAAACCACAAGGGGGGAAATAAAGCGACAATAACCAAAGTATCCTGCCGGAAGTTGAGGACTTTCTGGTCTATGATTTAGGACCTGGTAGCGTTTGTAAGCAAAGGCATGATGATCAGAATGCCGTTGAAGCTGAAAAAAGGAAATTACTAACTACGTGACTTGCATTCCAAGAATGTATCGGCGTTACACGTTCGTAGAACCCTGTGTCAAGAAGTTTTCGCTCCATTCCGTAATGTTCTAGGTAGTTCACCACTTCTAAAAGCGAGAATGCAAAAAAACTCTGCGCAAAGAAGAACATCGGGATTTTCAAGACTACTCTTTCGAAGAAAATGGACCCTACTACAAAACAAACCAAGACAAACACTACTGGTAGAATGGTGAAATTAATCATCTCATTATCCACACTCCAAAAATTAATATTCTTTTTTCGTAATCGCGCTTTTTCTAATTCCCAAGCATTCAAGTATCCACATATTGTGGATCTAAACCAAAATGAATAGAAGTTTTCTCCAAATCTAGAAGTTGCCGGGTCATTAGGTGTAGCCACATGAACATGATGTCCCCGATGTGCTCTATATAAAAATGCATGTAGCAAACCGTCATTAAGAGAACCTTCGCAAGTAGCTGTTCAATTTTTTCAGCCTTATGGCCAAGTTCATGGGCAACTGTGATCCCAACGCCTCCAGTCACCAATGATGTTCATGTGATTAACGCAACTCATTTTAAAACTGAATGAGATGAGGTACTGACCACATAGAAAGCCCAGAATAGAACCGAAATCTGTATGTAGACCCAAAATATAGTCACAACGCGATAAAATATTGCTTTAGTCTCCGCGCTAATGTCAGTTGAGGTGACATTAGCTATATCTTTTGAAATTCAATAATCCATCAAAGGGACAAGTAGGAATACAAATATATGAATGAGAAAAATAGCCGTCCCTCCGATGTAATACCCAGCCACCATTAAATGGGAAGGATGAACGCACTAAAAAAACCAATTCGTTTGATAAGCTTCATTTTCACCCAAATAAAATCTAAGAATTAGTTAAAGTTAACTTTAAATTAGCAGAACCACAGGATGATAAATCAGATGAAAAACGGAACCAAGACTTGTTAATCTATTATTGTCATCCGACTAAAATCAAAAGTATCATAAAATCCCCCTTGATGTTCAAATTAAGGGGGATTTTTTGAATTCTTAAAAACACCCCCCTGCTTGAAACCGAACAGTTCAAATTGTATTATTTTC
>Ga0307486_1000326_pt1 | contig 45904 bp, 42 predicted proteins | sample CBIW02metaG_FD_203663 | JGI IMG/M metagenome (GOLD analysis project Ga0307486, IMG submission 203663) | Sea-ice brine microbial communities from Beaufort Sea near Barrow, Alaska, United States - CBIW 0.2 | ecosystem: Environmental > Aquatic > Marine > Coastal | place: USA: Alaska | collected... | reverse complement strand
CTAAAGGTGCAACCGGGCATTTAATTGGCATTTCAGTAAAATGGACAATCATTTTTCCTCCTTTAAATTCCCTTAGTTTATTTCTCAAAGCTAAAGAACCTTCATAAGTGTAAAAATCGAAAACATTTTTGTGCCAGTTTTTGCCTTTCATTCCTTCAGTTTCCTGCGGCGCGATTTTACATCCTGTGGCTATAATTAATAGGTCATAATTTATAGTTTCATCCTCTAATTTGACTTTGTTTTCATCAGGAAAAATTTGTTCGATCTTTTTCTGAATATAATTCACCCCATTAGGAATAAATTTTTTACCAACTTTTTTCACCTGGTCTTCAGTGTAAATATCGAAAGGCAGAAATAAAAATCCCGGTTGGTAATAATGTGTTTTATATTGGTCCACAATGCTGATATTCCATTGATCCTTTTTTAATTTGGATCTAAGATGATTTGCCATCATAGTTCCAGAAGTCCCTGCACCTAAAATCAGTAAGTTTTTCATTTGTGATATTTCTTGGTCAACCTTTTTAGTTCAAATAGCTATTATTGATTTAGCTGTTTTTGGTTGAATATATATTTATATGACAAATTTATTGATAAAAATTACGCTTAAATATGACAATCGTCATATTTATTGATAATAATTAAATACATGTTAATTTTTGCCAAATCGAAATTACTTCAGGAAGTTTGAAGTATTATGGTTTCGATATTTTGAAGAAAAGCAATATATAATTCAACGATACGGAATTTTAATTGCATTTATAGCTCAAAGATAATGTGTTGTTTTTGAAAAATCTGTAACATTTGTTACAGAGCAGAAAATTGTTTCTCCGGTAAATTTTGTAAAATATAAAGATTTGATTTCGCCTTTTTTTGCCTGATCTTTGTGATTTAACCAATCGCTATTCTTAATTAAGTTTCAATTTTTTAGGTTTAAACCAGACTTATGGACTTTCGGAATTCCAATTACCAATCTCATAAGATACTTATATAAATATATGATCTGTTGGTCCCAGTTCCTTTATTATATTCTAATTTTGTTATAAAATTATCGATATGGAAGATATGCTGTTTTATGATAGAATGCAGTTTGCTTTTACGATCACTTTTCATTACCTCTTTCCCCAATTAACGATGGGTCTTTCGTTGATCATCATTTATTTTAAATGGAAATTTTTACGCACCAAGACTCAAAAGTATAATAATGCAGCTATATTTTGGATGAAGATTTTCGCCCTGAATTTTGCGATGGGCGTGGTAACAGGAATTCCAATGGAATTTCAGTTTGGTACAAATTGGGCAAAATTCTCTGAACTTACGGGGGGAATTATAGGTCAGACCCTTGCAATGGAAGGTATGTTTTCTTTCTTTTTAGAGTCCTCTTTTCTGGGCTTATTTATTTTTGGGGAGAAACTTTTAGGTCAAAAATTACATTTTCTCACAGGATTTTTAGTCTTTCTTGGATCCTGGGCCAGTGGTTACTTTATTCTCGCTACGCATTCCTGGATGCAAAACCCGGTGGGTTATGAGATCCTTGAAAACGGAAAATATGTTCTCAATAATTTTTCGGCTTTATTTTCAAATCCCTGGTTGTGGCCTTCTTATTTGCACAATCAGGCGGCTTCAATGGTTACCAGTTCTTTCGTGGTAGCCGCTATTGGCGCATTTTATTTGTTGAATAAAAAGAATGAGGATTTTGGGAAATTATTTGTAAAAACAGGAGTCATTTTTGGGTTGATCTCCAGCGTTTTATTGGCAATGCCTACCGGTGATCTCCTGGCAAAGAACGTGGCAAAATACCAACCGGTTACTTTTGCCGCTATGGAAGGAATTTTTCATTCAGAAAAAGGCGGTTCCGAAATAATCTTAATTGGCCAGCCTGATGTTCGAAACAAAAAATTGGACAATAAAATCGCGGTTCCAAACATATTGAGTTTTTTAACCTATGGAAGCTGGAATAAAGAGGTGCAAGGTTTAGATCGGTTTTCCGAAGAAGATTACCCTACCAATATTCCCCTTTTATATTATTCGTATCACATAATGGTTGGTTTAGGCACCATTTTTATTGGAATTATGGCGCTGGCTTTGTTTCTGCTTTTCAGAAAAAAATTATTTAAAACAAAATGGATTTTATGGATGCTGTTATTTCTCCTTCCATTTCCATATATCGCCAATACTACAGGCTGGTATGTTGCAGAATTGGGTCGCCAACCTTGGCTGGTTTATAATTTGTTGAGAACGGCAGAAGGTGCTTCCCCAACAGTATCCTCCGGAAACACATTGTTCACGCTTCTTGGATTTATTGGATTATACTTGCTTTTAGGGATGTTGTTTTTGCTCCAGGTGGGAAAAATTATTAATAAGGGACCGGAACCTCAAAAAAATTAAGATATGGAGTTATTTTGGTATGTAGTTGTTATGTCCATGTTAGGGGTTTATATTGTTTTGGACGGCTATGATTTTGGTGCGGGGATAATCCACCTCTTTTTTGCCAAAACAGAAAAAGATAAAAAAGCGATCACGAGCGCAATTGGCCCTTTCTGGGATGCCAATGAAGTTTGGCTGGTAGCCGTGGGCGGAGTCTTGTTTTTTGCATTCCCAACGCTTTACGCCGCGGCTTTCAGCGGTTTTTATTTGCCTTTGATCATGATCTTATGGTTGCTTATTTTTAGGGGGATCGGATTGGAATTCCGGGGTCAATTCCATCATCCTATGTGGGAAGCGATTTGGGATAAAGCCTTTGGAATTGCGAGTTTATTATTGGCCTTGTTTTTTGGGATCGCGTTAGGAAATGTTGTGAGAGGGGTAAACCTTGGAATGGTTGAAAACGGAATTTCTACCACTGAAGCACCCTATTTTTTCCTACCCTTATGGAATCCTTCTTTTAGTCCGCAAGCTGTAAATTTGGGGATAATAGATTGGTTTACCTTACTTCTGGGAATAATTGGCGTTGTTGCCTTGGCTATTCACGGTGCCAATTGGATTATTTTTAAAACCAAAACATCTGAGATGAATGTAAAATTAAAAGATGTTATATTTAAATTGAATTTTGTTTTGCTGGCACTGGTTATTATTTCATTGCTCATTTGGCATATTATTGAACCAGAACCATTTCACAATTTTATAAATCATCCCTTGCTGTTGATATTTCCTTTATTGACGTTTACCGGCCTTTTTGGATTGTTCAAAGTTAAAACCTTTCAAAAGGATGGGAAGGGCTTTTTGTTTTCCTCTTTATTTTTGATTGGTGGTTTCGCATCAACCGCGGCAGCTATTTTTCCGAAGGTGCTGCCTTCAACAAATAACGTGAATCCGGCATTGACTATTTATAATGTAGCAGCAGAAGAATATGGGCTTAGCGTTGGGATATATTGGTTTGTTATTGCCTTACTGCTGGTTGGTCTGTATGTTTTTATTCAATATAAAATATTTAATGGAAAAATGGACGATGTGGGTTACGGAGAGCATTGATTGGAACTAATAAGTTCATAAAATTTTGAATGCCCAAAATGTCTTAAGTAAAGTAGCCTCACAGTTTTAATAGTCAAATAATTGGGTAGCTTGCTCGTATACAAATAAAAACATATTTCCTGGAAATATGTTTTTATTTGTATATTTGTCAACCAAATGGTTGAACCGTATAGTTAAATATGAAAGTTAAAGAAGAAAATACAGAATTAGAGATCCTCAACGCTGCCAAAGAGGTTTTCCAGGAAAAAGGAATGGCGGGAAGCAGGATGCAGGAAATTGCCGATAAAGCGAGAATAAACAAATCTATGTTGCATTACTACTACCGAAGCAAACAATTGCTCTTTGAGGCGGTTTTTAAAAATGCATTTAGATTATTGGCCCCACAATTGAATAAGGTTTTAAATGATGACAGCGAATTATTTGACAAAATAAGAAACTTCACCAATAATTACATCTCATTCGTGATCGGACATCCATATTTACCAAACTTTGTAATACAGGAACTGAATAAAAACCCCGATTTTATCGAGAAGCTGCGCATAGAAAAAGATTTTCCCAAGATCGAAAAATTCAAGGTCCAGGTTGAAGACGCTATAACCCGTGGTATTATAAAACCAATTAGAGCGGAACAATTATTTATTAATATTATGTCTTTGAATATTTTCCCATTTATTGCCGCACCATTATTACAAGGATTGATAAATGTGGATGAAAAGGAATACCGGGAACTCATGGATAGGCGAAAAACAGAAGTTGCCGACTTTATTATTAATTCTATCAGACTTTAATAAAATGAAAAATCTCGGTATAATAATTTTGTTATTACTTTCATTTTCAGTGAAAGCTCAGCAAATACTGACATTAGAAGAGTGTTATTTCCTGGTCAATAAAAATTATCCCTTAGCCAGGCAAACCGATCTGCTTAAAAATAAAACCGATTTGGAAATTTCTGTACTGGAAAAAGGGAAGCTTCCAAAAGTTGATTTAAATGCCCAGGCCACATATCAATCGGAAGTGATAGAATTTCCTTTTCAACTTCCAAATTCTTCTGTTGAACCCTTGAACAAAGATCAATACAGGGCTACTTTAGATGTAAATCAGCTTATTTATAATGGTGGAAGCATTGATGCCGGTTCAAAATTAAAAATGGCAGAGTTGGAAGCTCAAAAACAGATGGTAGCCGTGAATTTGTATCAGTTAAAAAACAGGATCAATCAATCTTATTTTTCCGTTTTATTGCTTCAGGAGCAAAAAAATCTATTGATTTTAAAACAGGAACAATTGCAATCTCAGATAGATGAGATAAAGATAGGGGTGAAGTACGGAGCAATTTTGCCTGCTTCAGAAAATGTACTGAAAGCTGAAAATCTAAAAGTTTCTCAGCAATTGTTCCAGGCAAATTTTGACCAAAAAAAAGCGATAAACAATCTTTCGGCTTTAATAAATAAAGAGCTCTCTCAGGATGTAATTCTTTCAAAACCGGAATTCCCTTTTTTGTTTACAGGAAATTTTTCACGCCCGGAACTTCAATACTTCGACCTTCAAAACAAACAAATAGAATTCTCCAAAGAAGTGATCTCAAGATCCAATTTGCCTAAAGTCTATGGATTTGCGCAGGCAGGCTACGGAAATCCGGGGTTGAATATGCTGGATAATTCGTTTCGGGATTTTTATATGATAGGATTAAAAGCAAACTGGAATGTTTTTGACTGGGGAAAAACCAAAATCCAAAATGAAGCTCTCGCAGTTTCCCAGGAGATTGTGAATACCGAAAAAGAAACCTTTCAGTTAAACACTGAAATGCAGATTAAAGATGCCGGATTTGAAATAAGCAAAATGGAAGCACTGATAGAGGCAGATAATGAAATCATTATTTTAAGGGAAAAAGTATTGAAATCGGCTACTTCCCAATTGAAAAACGGGGTAATAACCTCTTCTGAATATTTAACCGAGTTCAACAGTTTATACGAATCATTGATCGGCCAAAAATTGCACGAGATCCAACTGGATCTGGCCCAAGCAAATTACAACGTCATAAAAGGGGAAACCAATAGCAAATAAGGAAAAAATGAAAAAATTACTAATATTGATATCAGCAGCTGTTTTTGGGAGTTTTATTTCCTGCGGAAAGGTTGAAAAAGCTGATGGTTACGGGAATTTTGAAGCTACCGAAATCACGGTTTCCGCTGAGGCAAACGGGAAGATAGAATTTTTAGATCTTGAAGAAGGCGTGATCCTGGAAAAAAACCAAAAGGTGGGATTAATAGATACCACGCAACTTTATTTAAGCAAACAACAGGCAATAGCTTCCCTGAATACAATTAAATCCAGATCCGGAAATGTGTTATCGCAAATAGCAGTACTGAATGAAGAATTGAAAACCGCCCGCAGCGAAAAAGACAGGATACAAAATATGTTTTCAGAAAATGCAGCTACCCAACGGCAGGCAGATCAGGCCGAAGGGAAAGTAAATGTTATAAACCAACAAATAAGAAGTGTAGGAACTCAAAATGCACCCATTGTAAACGAAGTGAAATCTATTGAGGTTCAAATTGAAAAAATTGAGGATCAAATTCAAAAGAGCAAGATCATCAACCCTTTAAAAGGCACGGTTTTATCGAAATATGCCGAACCCGGCGAAATTACCGCTTTTGGAAAACCGCTTTATAAAATCGCCGATATTTCTGAAATGACCTTGCGGGTGTACATTGGGGAACCACAATTGCCCCAGGTTCAAATCGGTCAAAAAGTAACGGTAAAAATTGATGTGGAAGACGGGATGAAAGATTATGAAGGCAGCGTTTCATGGATTTCCTCATCGGCAGAGTTTACCCCAAAGATCATTCAAACAAAAGAAGAGCGGGTAAATTTGGTTTATGCGGTAAAAATTATCGTCCAAAACGACAACAGTTTAAAAATAGGAATGCCGGCGGAAATGTGGATAAAAAATCCGGAGTAATCGGTGAATACTGATCAAAAAATCAACAAAACACCAAATCAAACAAAAAAATAAATTTAAAAAAGACCAAAATGAAAAAAGCAGCAATTTTAGGGTTGGTTCTTTCAATAAGCCTTTTGGGTTGTAAACAGACTCAAAAAGAAGAAACCACCATTACAGAACAAACCACAGCAGAGCAAAAAGAAGACTCTCAAGGAGGCCAAAACAATTGGATGAGTCAAATTCAACTGGATAACGGGTCAAAATGGAAAGCCAATATAGAAACTACAGAAGGCATACAGGCAATGTCTTCCCGTATAGCAGAAGACGAAAGTATTAGCATAAAACATTACAAAAAACTTGCATCAGACCTTAATGATTTTAAAAATAATATTATTAAAGAGTGTACCATGGAAGGGGAATCACATGACAATCTACATTTGTTTTTAGTTCCGCTTACAGATAAAATAGAAACTCTTGGGGAAGTGAATTCTGTTCATGAAGGGGCTATAATCACAAGAGATATCAGGGAGCATTTAGAGGTTTATTACAACTATTTTAATTAAAAGGAAACTTTCATTCAAAAAATGGGCATCACTCTTCAACAGATAAGCAAATCCTATAAAAAAGTTAAGGCTTTGGACAACGTTTCTTTTGATGTCAAGCCGGGGGAATTGTTCGGGCTTATTGGACCGGATGGTGCCGGAAAAACAACATTGTTCAGAATCCTGACAACACTCCTGGTTCCTGATGAAGGCATTGCCAGGGTTGCAGGCTTGGATGTGATCAATGATTACAAGGCCATAAGAAGATCGGTAGGTTATATGCCGGGCAGGTTTTCCTTGTATCAGGATTTGACGGTGGAAGAGAACCTGAATTTTTTCGCTACCGTTTTTGGAACCAGCATTGAAGAAAATTACGATCTGATCAAAGATATTTATGTTCAGATAGAACCTTTTAAGGATCGAAGAGCAGGAAAATTATCCGGCGGGATGAAGCAAAAACTGGCTTTAAGTTGTGCTTTGATCCATAAACCAAAGGTGTTGTTCCTGGATGAACCCACTACGGGGGTTGATCCGGTTTCCAGGAAGGAATTTTGGGAAATGCTGAAACGTCTAAAAGAAAAGGGGATCACAATTCTGGTTTCCACCCCTTATATGGATGAAGCGGCCCTGTGCGACAGGATAGCACTAATCCAGGAAGGAAAGATATTGGAGATTGATACTCCTGAAAATATTGTGAATAATCATCCAAAGACCATTTATAATGTAGGCGCAAAGAACACCTATGGCCTAATACAGGATTTAAAGGAATATCCTGGAAATCACAGTGTTTTCGCTTTTGGAGAATATATTCATTACACGCATTCCAAAGAGAACTTTAACCCGGAGGATCTAAAAAATTATTTAATTGGCAAAGACCATCAGGAGTTAGAAATTCACCCTGCCAAAGTTAGCATAGAAGATGTTTTTATGGATTTGGCTTCGCAACATAAAACAGAAGAAAATTGAGACCAAAAAAAGTCATAGAAGTAGAGAACCTCACCAAGAAATTTGGCGATTTCACAGCGGTAAAGGGAATTAGCTTTGAAGTATTTAAAGGTGAGATCTTTGGATTTCTGGGAGCAAATGGCGCGGGAAAAACCACGGCGATGAAAATGCTCATTGGAATTTCAAAACCGACTTCCGGGGAAGCGACAGTTGCCGGGTTTAATGTGAAGAGCAATTCTGAAATGGTAAAGAAAAGCATCGGATATATGAGTCAGAGGTTTTCAATGTACGACGATTTGACCATCAAGGAAAATATCACTTTTTTTGGCGGTATTTATGGTTTGAACAGGAAACAGATAAGGCAAAAAACCGAATCAGTGATAGAGGAATTGCAATTACAGGATGTGGCTGATAAGTTGGTGGGTTCGTTGCCATTGGGATGGAAGCAAAAACTTGCTTTTTCGGTTTCGTTGCTGCACGAACCTAAAATTGTGTTTTTAGACGAGCCCACCGGCGGTGTGGATCCAATCACCAGAAGACAGTTTTGGGAACTTATTTATGCCGAAGCATATAAGGGAACCACCATTTTTGTGACCACGCATTATATGGATGAAGCAGAATATTGCAACCGTGTTTCCATAATGGTAGATGGTGTTATTGAAGCACTGGACACTCCAAAAAAATTAAAAGAACAATTCAAGACAGATTCTATGGAAAGGGTGTTTTTAAAACTGGCCCGCGGCCCCCTAACCTCAGAGGCCCCCTAACCCCCAAAGGGGGAATAAAAGATTGAAATAGTTTAATAAAAAAAATGAAAAAGAAGTAAATCATGAAAAGTATTGAAATCTTTATTGGTTTTATAAAAAACAAGAAATGAAAAGATTCATTGGTTTTGTAAAAAAAGAATTTTATCATATTTTTCGTGACAAACGTTCTATGTTCATTCTGTTTGGAATGCCCATAGCTCAAATTTTGCTTTTTGGCTTTGCCATTACCAATGAGATCAACAATGTAGATCTTGCCATTCTGGACAAGTCCAAAGATGCCGAAACTGAAAAAATCATCAATACGATCAGTGCTTCCAAACATTTTAAAATTGAAGCGGTTGTAAGTAATGATAATCAGATTGAAGCTATTTTAAAAAAAGGAAATGTAAAAGCTGTATTGATTTTTGAAAAGGATTTTGCCAAAAATCTGCAAACCCTTAAAAAAGGAAAGGTTCAGGTTGTTACAGATGCTACGGATCCTAATACAGCCAATACGATTACCCATTACATTCAATCTATTTTACAGCATTACCAGCAGGAGATAAATATAAGCAATATGGCTCCTCACCAGATTCAGGTGCAGTCCCGGTTGTACTACAATCCGGAACTAAAAAGTGTTTTCACTTTTGTACCAGGTGTGATGACGGTTATTTTGATGTTGGTTTCAGCGATGATGACCTCGATCTCCATCACCAGGGAAAAAGAATTGGGAACTATGGAAATTTTACTGGTATCGCCAATTAAACCCTTTCAGGTGATTACAGGAAAGGTTTTTCCTTATATATTTCTCTCGATCATAAATGCCATAATGATCTTGCTTTTGGGATATTTTGTATTTGAAATGCCCATTGAAGGAAGTCTTATTCTATTGGCTCTGGAAACTGTTTTATTTATTGTCACCTCCTTGGCCCTCGGAATTCTAATATCTACAATTTCCGCTACGCAACAAACCGCTATGATGATCTCTTTAATGGGATTGATGCTGCCGGTCATTTTGCTGTCGGGATTTATTTTTCCCATATCCAGTATGCCGTTGGCATTACAATACATAAGTAATATAATTCCCGCAAAATGGTTTATCATTATTCTTAAAGGAATAATGCTCAAGGGGGTAGGGATTTCCTTTTTGTGGAAAGAAACATTGATACTTATAGGGATGATGGTTTTTTTCCTGGCATTGAGTATTAAAAAATATAAAATAAGACTGGAGTAATTAAAAAATGAACCAAGAATAAAGAGCCAAGAGAAAAGACAAAAAAAGTGTTTGTAGTTTGTTGTTTATAGTTTGGAGTTTGAATAGAGGAAAGTGGAAAGTGGAAAGTTGTTTGTTGTTTATGGTTTGTTGTTGAAAACAATGCAACCCAATCTGCGAAAATCTGCTGTATCTCTGCGGGATCTGCGGAAAAAAAAGGATCCAAGTGCGAAGAGAAAAGACTAAAATAAGTGAAGAATACTAACGGAAAAAAGGTTTAAAAATGATCAACCCATCAATGAAGTTCATTTTTCTCTTATCTCTATTCTCTTATCTATAATCTAAATTCTATTTCTAAAAAAAATTAAAATGAAGATCATTGGTTACATCATTCAAAAAGAATTCAAACAGATATTCCGGAATAAGGGGATGTTGCCCATCATTTTTGTATTGCCATTGCTGCAACTCATTATCCTCTCAAATGCGGCTACTTTTGATGTGAAAAATATTTCCTTTTCATATATCGATAACGATAAAACTTCCACCTCGAGAGCCTTGGCAGATAAGTTTGAGGCTTCTGCTTATTTTAATGTGCTGGAGAATTTCCCTTCCAAAAAAATTGCCGATGAAGCTATGAAGACAGGGGAGGTAGATGTTATTTTAGAGATCCCCCGGTATTTTGAACGGAATCTTGTCAAAAACAGAAAAACCGACCTGGCACTTTATATAAACGCAATCGACGGCGCCAAAGCAGGTATTGAAAACGTATATATTCAGCAGATAGTTAAAGAGTACAACCAAAGAATTATGATAGATCTTGTCAATCAGGGTAACAGCCAAACCCCGGATCAGATTGAAGTCATTACCGTTCCTTCCTTTTGGTACAATAGTACCTTAAACTATAAAACTTTTATGGTTCCCGGTATTTTGGTGCTTTTGGTCACAATGATCACGCTTTTTCTATCAGGGATGAACATTGTTAGGGAAAAAGAAATTGGAACCCTGGAGCAAATCAATGTAACTCCCATCAAAAAACACCAGTTTATTATAGGCAAGTTATTTCCGTTCTGGGTTTTAGGTTTGGTTATTTTGACGGTGGGCCTGCTTATTGCCAAAATCATTTTTAATGTGCCAATGTTGGGAAATATTATGCTCATCTATTTATTTACTTCGGTTTATTTATTAGTAATCCTGGGTATGGGATTGCTAATTTCCAATTTCACCAATACTCAACAGCAAGCTATGTTTATCGCCTGGTTTTTTGTGGTGATATTTATTTTGATGAGCGGATTGTTCACGCCCATTGAAAGTATGCCGGTTTGGGCACAAAATATCACGCTTTTTAATCCAATCAGGTATTTTGTTGAAATAATAAGAATGGTAATGTTGAAAGGTTCTGGCCTCCAGGATATATTTCCGAAGTTTGCCATTATTACTTTGTACGCAATTGTAATGAATGGCCTGGCGGTATGGAGTTATAAGAAAACAAACTAATGTTCAGGCACTTACAAAATGTCTTATAAGGCTCCAATAAATATTTATTATTGCATCTGCCTGCCGGCAAAGGCAAGTTAATGGCTATTTTTTCAGGATTTCACTTTTATAAAAAAAAACGTGAACTAAATGCATCCGAACTTTATAACATCTAAAAAAAATGAAAAAAATATTCAGTTATTTCCCGGTAGTCCTGTTAATAGTATTTGCCTTACTAACCTTGTTTATGAGCAGCTCCGTACTGTTTGACTGGTTTGGGATTCGGGAGAAAGAAGGTAACTATGTTTTATTTGTGGTCTGGGCAAATTTTGTAAGCAGTTTACTATATCTGTTCGCAGCTTATGGTTTTCTGAAACAAAAAAAAGTGACCTTCAATATTTTAAGTCTTTCCGCTTTGATTTTAATTATGGCGCTTGTGGGTTTGTTTATTCATATTAATTCCGGAGGATTATATGAGACAAAAACTATTGGCGCAATGATTTTCAGAATTGCCGTAACCATCGCTTTTGTATTTCTTGCATATTTAAAATTAATAAAGAGAAAATAATACTGTCCTGTGCACTAATATTATTTTCCCTTTAATCCCTCATTGAGGGTTTAATTCCCCGTCCCGATAGCAATCGGGATGCCTCGAATTTTTAAAAGTATTTTCCAATTCATACCTCGTGGGCTTGCCCCGAGGTTCTTGATTTTTTATTGGATCACATAACTCAAATTCACAAACAAATTGCGGCCTTTTCGGGGAATATTATTCCAATCGGAAAAAGGGAATAATAGCTATCAAATATATTTTCAGCTCCTAATTTCACAGTCATTTTTTGTTGATTTAGAATCAAAGTCCGCGAAGCCGATAGATTGACAACGTTATAGGCGGCAGTTTCATTTTCTCCAAATTCCGGACTAAAATTTAGTTGTTTTGTAGCTCCCTGTAATTCCGTTTCTATTGAAAAAAAAGCTTTTCTAAACTGTAGGGAAGTCTGGTAACTCAACGGCTGCACTAAGGGCAGATTTATATTATTGTTGTCCCGGCCATAACTGAACACCAGTTTTCCATTCCAGTTCCAGTTTTTATGTAAAGAATATCCCTTTATATGTTATTCATGGTAAAAATGACGAATTATTTTCTTTAGCACAAACAGAAGAGTGGGTCAATCAGTCGAAAAATGCAGGTAGTAGTATTGAATTTGTAGTTGCTTCGGGATTGAATCATTATGAGATTTGTGACTATGTAGATTATTTAACTACTGAAACGAACTGGTAATGATTTTTGCAAAGATAAGCAAAAGGGGCCTCTTTTTATAGATGACAAAGATTAGTATTTATAATGAAAACTATTTGTAACTTATGTTACGTTTAGAAAGGAATTTTTTGTTTTGCAGCCTTAATTTAAACTGCCTTACTCGCAATCCCTCTAAAATTAAAATTTGTTACTGTTAGCAGGCATTTAAGAATGTGTGCTCTTTAATATGGATTAAATAAAAATTATAATGGTGTCTGTAACAAAGGTTGCAAACTTCAGGATAATAAAAATTTAATTTTGCCTCTTCAAATTGATATAAACACAATTTATGATAATGAAATTTAAAGAAAGCATCTTAATTATCCTTTTACTTAGTTTTTCGCTTCTGAAAGCTCAGGAAACTACACCTATCTCAAAAGGGGAAGTTTTGGAAAAACTTTCAGAAAACAACCAAAGCATTAAAATTTCGGAACAGGAATTTTTGGGAGCCCGTGCAGATTACCGGCAGACAAATGCCGTTTTACTTCCCAATATATCTGTATCGCACACCGGGACCACCACAAACAATCCGGTATATTCTTTTATGGCGAAACTAAATCAGGGCTTATTTTCAGAAAGTGATTTTGCTGTGGATAATCTCAACAATCCTGATGCGATAGATAATTTTACCACCAGTATTCAATTTGAACAACCACTGATAAACGTAGATGGCTGGTTTCAACGAGGGGCGGCGAAAGTTAAAATGGAAGCGACGGAATATCAAAATAAATTCAAAAAAGACGAGCTTTTACTGGAAGGAGAGAAAACCTATATGTTGTTGCAATTGACATATAAAGCAGTTAAGGTTTTGGAGAAGGCTCAACAGGCAGCGCTGGCCAATAAAAATTTAACCCAAAAATATTTTGAACAGGGTCTTGTAATGCAAGCCGATGTTTTGGATGTGGAGGTGAGGTTAAATGAAGTTGAAAATCAGCTTGAAAGCGCCAAAAGCAATGTGAAAAATGTGTCAGATTATTTGAATTTTTTGGTGAACGAAAAAAATAATTCTGTATTGGTTCCTTCCGATAGTCTGGAAATCATACCCTATTCTTTAGCCGAATTTGACCAGGTTACAACAAACAGGGCCGATATTATGGCCATAGAAAAGTCAACCCAGGCTTATAAAAAGATGAATCAATCTGATAAAATGGCCTTTTTGCCAACCTTAAACGCTTTTGGAAATTACGATCTTTACGACAACCAACTTTTTCAAGGCGCTTCCAACAGTTATTTTATTGGAGCAAAATTGAATTGGGATATTTTACAGGGAACCAAACGTTTTGGTAAAATGCAAAAAAGTAAAGCCGAATTTGATAAGTCAACCATACAATATGAGCAATATGTCGCGAAAAGCCAGTTAGAACTCAACAAAGCAAAACGCGCTTTGAGCGATGCGCAAAATAAATTCAACCGATCTACCATGGCACTGGAACTCTCTGAAGAATCCTTCAGAATTCGTACCAACAGGTTTGAAGAGGGTTTGGTAAAAACCAGTGATTTGTTAATGTCAGAAGCACAATACGCTCAAAAACAATTGGAATATTATCAAAGCATCTACGAATACAACCTGGCATATGCCTATCTAAAATTTTTAACTAAAGAATAACCTGAAATAAAAAACAATGACAAAATTATATACTCTTTTAGTCTTCACCTTAATATTTATAAGCTGCGGTGAAAACGAATCTACAGAAAATGTAGAACAAGAAACGATAAAGGTAGTGGTTAGTAAACCATCAACAGACAATACCAGCGGGTTTGTTACCGCAAGCGGAAAAATTGAAGCTGAGAATAGTGCCGATATTAGCACCCGAATGATGGGATATGTGACCAAAGTTCATGTAGAAGTTGGTCAAAAAGTGAATAAAGGGCAATTATTAATGAGCATAAACAATGCGGATCTACTGGCAAAAAAGGCGCAGGTAGAAGCTGGTATTTTAAAGGCAACTGCCGGGTACAACAATGCAAAAAAGGATTATGACAGGTTTGTGAGCTTATTTGAACAAAAAAGTGCTTCACAAAAAGAACTGGATGATATGACCGCCCGTTTTGAAATGGCTAAAGCTGAATTGGAAGGAGCAAAGCAAATGAGGAATGAAGTAATGGCTCAATTTTCTTACTCTAATATTACTGCTCCGTTTTCAGGGGTAGTAACCAACACCTTTATAAAAGAAGGCGATATGGCCAATCCGGGAATGCCCTTGGTAAGTGTGGAAGGAATTTCAAAACTTCAAGTAACCGCGATGGTTTCAGAAGGTGATATTACGGTAATCAAAAAAGGAATGCCTGCGAAAGTGTTGATAAAATCCATGAACAAGGAGGTAAATGGAAAAGTTTCGGAAGTGAGTTTATCGGCTAAAAATACAGGTGGACAATACCTGGTAAAAATTGACCTGGATGAAAGCGATCAATCGATTTTGTCCGGAATGTTTGTAAACGTTCAGTTTCCTATTGAAAAAACAGCCAAAACTACTCAAACTGAGCTTGTTTTAATTCCTAAAAGCGCTTTGATCACCAAGGGACAATTAACCGGAATTTATACTATAGGAACCGGGAATGTCGCCATTTTAAGATGGTTGCGAACAGGAGCAACCATTGATGAGCAAGTGGAGGTTCTCTCAGGCTTATCTGCAGATGAGCAATATATAGTTTCGGCTGAAGGAAAACTGTTTAACGGAGCGAAGGTCAGCCCATCCCCAAGCCTTCCCGAGGGGAAGGGAGTTGAATAATTCCATTTTTAAATAAAGATTCAAAACCGAAAATTAGTACAAATTAAATATTCTCCCGTTAATTTCCCCTTTGGGGGTTAGGGTGCCAAAAATTATGAAAGAAGGAATTTCAGGTAAAATCGCCAGTTTATTCATTGATTCCAAGCTCACCATCTTATTGATGATTGCTTTGATGAGTATTGGGATATACAGTTCTTTTCTGATTCCAAGAGAAGAAGAACCACAAATTATTGTTCCAATGGCCGATGTTATGGTTGGTTATCCCGGGGCGAATCCTGCCGAGGTTGAAAATAGGGTGGTAAAACCTTTAGAGAAAGTTATTTCCAATATTAAAGGCGTGGAACACGTCCACAGTATGGCTATGAATGGGCAAGCCATACTTATTGTTCAGTTTTACGTAGGTGAAGATGTTGAACGTTCTTATGTGAAGTTATATGATGAATTGGAGAAACACAAAAACATTTTTCCACCAGGGGTCATGGAACCCATGGTAAAAACGCGTTCCATTGATGATGTGCCCATGTTAGGCCTGACACTTTGGAGTAAAACGATGAACGATTTCCAGTTGCGTCAAATTGCAGAGGAAGTTACTTCGGAAATCGAAAAAATAGAAGATGTTGCAATAACTAAAGAAATAGGGGGGAGTAAGCGGGTTCTAAAGGTAATCTTAGACAGAGATAAGATGGCCGAAAATGGCTTGGATGCATTGGGAATAATGAAAATGGTCCAGGCCAATAACAGCAAATCCCAATCTGGAAGTTTTGTGCGAAATGACCAGGAATATTTAATTACCACCGGTCAATTTTTAAGGACGGAAGAAGATGTTGAAAATTTGGTTGTTGGGGTTAATGACGAACTGCCGGTTTACTTAAAACAGGTTGCAAGGGTTCAGGATGGTCCGTCCACACCCAATAGTTATGTTTCTTTTGGTTATGGAAAAGCAAATGAACAATTTAAAAATGCACGATCTGAATACCCGGCGGTAACTATTTCCGTAGCCAAAATCAAGGGCGCTGATGCCATGAAAATTGCGGATAAAATTCTTGAAAAAGTTGAACACTTGAAGGAAAATTTAATCCCGAATGATGTTCACGTAGAAGTAACCCGAAATTATGGGGAAACTGCTTCAGATAAAGTAGGGGAGTTGTTGATGCACCTGGGAATCGCAATCCTGGCCGTAACTTTTCTTGTGATGTTGGTGATGGGCTGGCGCGGTGGTTTGGTGGTGTTTTTCTCGGTACCATTAACCTTTGCTTTGACCCTGTTCAGTTATTATATGCTGGACTATACACTTAATCGGATCACCCTTTTCGCGCTTGTTTTTGTAGTTGGAATTGTGGTGGATGACAGTATCATTATTGCCGAAAATATGCACCGGCATTTTAAAATGAAGCGGCTGCCGTTTAAACAAGCTGCAATTTATGCGATAAACGAAGTGGGTAACCCTACGATTTTGGCAACATTTACCGTGATTGCAGCCATTCTTCCTATGGCCTTTGTTTCCGGAATGATGGGGCCATATATGAGTCCTATGCCTATAGGAGCCTCCATTGCAATGATTTTGTCCCTGTTTGTGGCTTTAACGGTAACTCCTTATTTGGGTTATCATTTGCTTCGGGAAAAAGATACTCAGGAACATAAAAAAGAAAAGGGACTTGAAACCAGCAAAGTTTACAAAATATATAATAAGCTGGAACGTCCACTTTTGGAAAGCAGTAAGAAAAGAACAATTCTTTTTATTTTGACAATAGCATTATTGATTGGTTCGGTCGCGATGTTCTTTACAGAATCGGTAGTGGTGAAAATGTTGCCATTTGATAATAAGAATGAATTTCAGGTTGTAATTGATATGCCAGAAGGCACGACCTTGGAAAGAACCGCAGCGGTTACCAAGGAGATCGCGCAATATGTGGCTTCAATACCGGAAGTAATCAATTATCAAAACTATGTTGGAACATCGGCACCCATAACCTTTAATGGGTTGGTTCGCCATTATGATCTTCGTGGCGGAAGCAATATGGCAGATATCCAGGTAAATTTATTACATAAAGCAGACAGGGATTTGCAAAGCCATGATATCGCGAAAATTGTACGTCCGGAAATTCAAAAAATTGCCAAAGGATATGGAGCAAATGTTAAAATTATAGAAGTTCCGCCAGGACCTCCAGTTTTATCAACCATTGTTGCTGAAATTTATGGACCGGATTACCAGGAGCAAATTAAAATAGCACGCCAGGTCAAAGAAATCCTTCATGAAACGGTTGATATTGTAGATATAGATTGGATGGTTGAGGCTAATCAAATTGAATATAATCTTGAAATAGATAAGGAGAAAGCAATGCTTAATGGGATTGCTCCTCAGCAGGTTGTAGGAAATCTGACTTATTTGTTACAGGAATATCCAATTTCAAATTTATATGATGAAAATTCCCATGAAAGTATTGGGATCGTACTTGCCCTTGATGATAAGGATAAAACCAGTTTACGGGATATTCAAAATCTTAAGATCAAAGGAAAACAAGGCAATGTAATTCCGGTGAGTGACCTGGTGAAAGTCGAAAAGGATACCTTGCAGAAAACAATCTATCGAAAAGACCAAAAACGTGTAGTTTATGTAACTGCCGATATGGCCGGAGCCTTGGAAAGTCCTGTATATGCGATTTTAGGAATGGGAGAAAAACTGAAAGAAATAGAGTTGCCAAAAGGTTATTCCCTCAACGAACTTTATACAGATCAACCATCAGATGAAAGTGATTTCACCGTAAAATGGGATGGAGAATGGCAAATGACCCTAAATGTTTTCAGTGATCTGGGAATTGCGTTTGGGGTGGTAATTGTAATTATTTATATGCTGATAGTTGGTTGGTTCCAAAACTTCAAAACCCCAATTGTTATGATGTTGGCCATTCCACTCTCGTTAATTGGAATTATGTTGGGACATTGGATATTAGGCGCATTTTTTACAGCGACTTCATTTATAGGAATGATAGCATTGGCCGGGGTAATGGTCCGAAATTCGGTATTGCTGATAGATTTTATCGAAATTAGACTGAACGATGGGATTCCTTTAAAACAAGCAATTATTGAGGCCGGGGCCGTTAGATCTACTCCAATCCTTCTTACAACAGGAGCCGTGGTAATTGGGGCTTCCATTATATTGTTTGACCCTGTTTTTCAAGGTCTGGCGATTTCATTGGTTGCAGGAGCAATAATCTCAACCATACTTACCCTGCTAGTAGTTCCATTGATCTATTATATTTCTGAGAGAAAGAAATGGGAAACCTCCCCGGATTCTTCAAAAAAGGAGGAAATTGAAATTAAAAATGGATCTAAGGACAAGGATTAACGATTTATGATTTTAGAAATACAGAATTTCATTATTCTAAAATCGTTTGATAAAAATTAAATAAATATTTATGAAATGCGCATAACGGAAACTCGATTCAAGCACAGATGAAAATATGCGAATTGCATCCTGAATTATCGAGACAGGTTATGATCAAAAAAACAATAATTATCTACTTATGAAATTACTAATAGTAACAGCCGTTTCAGAATTTAGGAAGGATGCCATGAAACTATTCAAAAAAGCTAATGTACAGGTATTCAGCAGTTCTGATATTGAAGGTTATGAAAACCTACCCTCTGTAATTATATCCCAAAGTTGGTTTCCAATTCAGAGTGGTTCCAAGGATTCTCTTTTATTATTCTCTTTTACAGAAGACGATAAAATTGACATCCTGTTTGAACTGATAAAAAAATTTAATGATAACCCCGAAATCACCAATCCTATAAGGGCGGCGGTTTTACCCATTGAACAGTTTATATAAATTTCACTCAATACTCAATACTCATGATAAACAGAATAGTAAGAGGCATAGCCGGAAGTTTTATTTTAATTAGCCTGATATTGGCTGTGTATGTCAATATAAATTGGCTTTGGTTTACTGCATTTGTAGGCGCCAATTTGTTGCAATCTTCCCTGACCAAATGGTGTCTGATGGATAAAATTGTATCCAAATTGGGAGCAAAAGATTAATATGTTTTAATCCAAAGGGGAAAAACCAATAAAGAAATAAGCCCTGAAGCACAAAGCATTTTAAACTATTGATTGCCCCTGACTTCAGTCAGGGGATAAAGAATTGCAATGAACTGGGCTTTAGCCCCTATATGTTTATAGGGTGAGTATTTTTCCATCACCTGCCTCTAAAAGCCAAGTGTAATGTATAGGATTGTAGCTAAGAATAAATAAGATTAAAACCCCATTTGCGGATAGAAATGGGGTTTTATTTTATTTATAAAATCAGAAAGTAAAATTTTCTATTTTATTGCAATACGGGTAAACTTATTGAATGTATATGGAAAACATGTTTTTCCAATTCCTCTTTCATTTTGTTCTTGTAAACCTCCGATTCCTCTTTCATTTCTTTTACAAGAGTATCATAGTATCCGATTCCGCTCAATAAATTACTTTTAAACTCCTCAAAATACTTTAATTTTCGCTCGTTTATTGTTTCTACAGAGTCTTCAATTTCATTTTTTAAATAATCTACGTAAATCCCCAACTCTTTAACAAACATGTTCGGTCTGTAAGTATCGTTTAGCAAGTTTATTTTTCCATAGATATGATCAACCATCTCAGAAAGGCTGGATTTTTTGGAAAAATAAGCCAAATTGGGTCCTGGACATACCGAAACGCTATCCCCATCGGCAGTTCTTAAAAGGCCGAGGTTTATATAAGGAGTCGTTACCAAACCGGTGCAAATACAGGATTTTTCGGTGATCTTATTGTATTCCCTGCTGTGTTGTTCCTTCGAAATATCTTTTTTGGCATCAAGTTCTTTTATTTTTGCTTTCTGATATTGGCGGGAAGCAAGACAAATGGGCTTATCCGAAAATTCTTTGTTAAATAATTTTAAAAATTTACTCGGGCAGGAACTCCCCGGTCTTCCTTTTTCTATTTTGGCATCCCTTTCCAAATCCTTAGAGGAATCCCTTAATGAGTTAAAGGGAATTCCCATTGGAGAGGTATTGCTCAAATACAGATCTTCTTTACCTGCATTTAGAAGTTTTTCTAAAGTATCGTCATCGACATTAACTGCCTCGGGTACTAGCAAAAATGGGGTTCCCCATCCTATACTGTCAAGGTTGTAATAATCCAATAAAAAGTTGTGTTCTTTAACGGTTCCAACCCCGCCCTGAGCGGTAATCTTTAAGTCTAAAGGTTTGCTTAATGTCGGCCTTCCGGAATGTGAAAGAGCTTCGTTCAAGATGCCATGAACTTCCTGAATTAATTCAGATTTATTTTGTTTAAATTCTTCTAGGATCGGCCCCATTAAGAATCCATTGGTTGCAAAGGCGTGCCCTCCACAATTTAATCCGGATTCGATTCGGTATTCTGAGATCCAAATCCCTTTCTTTGCCAGGAATTTTCCCTGCACCAATGCCGAACGGTAATCACTTACCTTTAATATTATTTTTTTGCCGAGTTTTCCATTCTTATCGGGAAAAAAATCATCAAAATTGGATATATAACTGTATAATCTTGGGCTTAGCCCAGCTGAAAGCACCAATCCTGAATGGCTTAAATCAGAGTTTGCATAACCTCTTACCGCAGCGTGCGCATCATTGAATTCTATAGGTAACTTTTCGCCTTTTTTGGTGTAATTATCCTTATCAATCTTGGTCATAATGTTTACATCAATAGAACCAAGAACCAAATTTTCCTTTAATTCTTTTTGAAGAGAGGCTTTTACTTTTTCATCTTTTTCCTCAAGCATTATCAGGTATGCTTTTTTAAGCTGAGAAGAATCGGGAAGCATATCAAAGTACTTCGTCAAATTACTTCCTGCATCAAAGGACTCTTTTTTTAGGTTTTTAAAGTTATTTGAGACAATTGAATTGATAAGATTAAGATAAGCAGTCAATCGTTTTGCCCTGTAATCTTCTTCGTTGGTATCTATTTCTGTATAAGGAAGATTATATTTTTTGCAATAAAACTCCCTCATTCTCTCAGCTAATCCATCATCTACCAAAGATATAACTGACGAAATTCCAAAATGAGACACCTTTACCGGCGTATCTATTGTAAATCCAACTCCCATAACCGGGATGTGAAAACTATGTGCTTCTACCATATTAATAATTAGTAAGATTATTATTTCTTTTTCCTATGCAAAGATAGTTATCTTTTATAGTTGTTGACAAATTTTAGCTTTAATGATTTTAAATAAACAGTGTTTTCTCAAATTATTTTCAAATAAAAAAGGTGGTTTTTAAATCAAAGTTTATCTTTGACGTAGCCATTTTTCTCATGGAGGCAAAAGGAACTCATTGAAAAATGAGTTGTCAGGTGATGGGCAAACCTATATTATTTCCTAAACTAAATAATGTTTAAGCAACTTTATATGGGCAAAAAATGATATCTATCACATTAATCGATGCTCAAAACTATTCATAAATTTGCTTTCTGATATATTTAACCAAAACAATAAACTTTGAATTCAACACTCAAAACAGATTTTCTTATAATTGGTTCTGGAATTGCCGGGCTAAGCTATGCTTTTAAGGTTGCGGAACATTTCAGACTTAAAAACGAAAAAATTTCCATAACCATTATCACCAAAGCAAATGAGGAGGAAGGCAACACAAAATATGCGCAAGGTGGAATTGCTGCTGTAACGAAATCTACCGATTCTTTTGAAAATCACATTAAGGACACCTTGATTGCCGGAGATGGTTTGTGTGATGAAAATGTAGTTAGAATTGTGGTTGAAGAGGCTCCGGAACGAATTCAGGAGTTAATTGCATGGGGAACAAATTTTGATAAAAACCAGCAGGGAGAATATGATCTGGCAAAAGAAGGAGGTCATTCAGACAGCCGGATATTACATTATAAAGATTTTACAGGGAACGAAATAGAGCGGGCCTTAATACATCAGGTAGAAGATCATCCATATATAACCGTTCTAGACCACCATTTTGCCATAGATTTGATCACACAACACCATTTGGGAATTACGGTAAACAGGAAAACACCAGATAAGAAATGTTTTGGGGCTTATGTTTTAAACCGTAAAACAAATAAAATTCAAACCTTTCTCGCTAAAACAACTCTGCTCGCCACGGGTGGAATTGGTCAGGCTTACAAAAACACAACCAACCCAACAGTGGCAACAGGAGATGGGATCGCAATGGCATATCGGGCAAAGGCCTTGATTGAAAATATGGAATTTGTGCAATTTCATCCTACTGCTTTATATAATCCTTCTGATAATCCTGCCTTTTTGATTTCCGAAGCGGTTAGGGGGGCAGGAGGTATTTTGAGAAATCGCAATAACTATGCTTTCATGCAGGATTATGACGAGCGAAAAGATCTTGCACCACGGGATATTGTTGCCCGATCTATAGATGCCGAAATGAAAAAGCACGGAGATCTGCATGTATATTTGGATGCCACGCAAATTGACCAGGAAAAATTACAAACCCACTTCCCAACGATTTATAACAAATGCTTGTCTATTGGAATAGATATTACTAAAAAATACATTCCGGTAGTTCCCGCCGCTCACTATTTGTGCGGTGGTATTAAAGTAGATGAGAATGCCAGAACTTCAATTGTTAATTTATATGCTTCAGGGGAATGTTCCGATACAGGTTTACATGGAGCAAACAGATTGGCTTCAAATTCATTGCTGGAAGCCTTGGTGTTCTCCCATCGTGCATACCTTAAAGGAGTGGAAGATATTTATAAAATTGAATATCAACAGAATGTGCCTGATTGGAATGATGAAGGGACAACTATACCCAATGAACAAATTTTAGTAAACCATACCAAAGCAGAATTACAAAGCATTTTGAGCGATTATGTTGGTATTGTAAGAACTGACTTGCGGTTAAAAAGAGCATTGTCACGTTTAAAATTGATTTACGAAGAATCCGAAGAACTCTACAAAAAATCGAAACTAACTGTTTCTATCTGCGAATTAAGAAACTTACGGGGGATCGCTTATCTCATAACCAGAGCAGCAATTGAAAGAAAACAGAACATTGGGCTTCATTTTAATTCAAACAATATACATTCAAAGTTTAAAGGAACTGCAAATACCTGATGAAACTACTTGAATTCAACCTATAAACGCAACTTTTAGATTTATTAGGAGATGCTTAATTTTTCAAAACTAAAAAGGGAATTAATCCGGAAAGATTTTCAAAACATCCCGGATGGAAATACTTGATTTTTTTTAATATCCGGTAGAATCAGAGAGATAATTTTCAGATGTTCAACTAATAAGAATTAGATCGATCTTCAAATTTTGTAGGCATAAAAATATCTTAATATCGGATAGGGTTAATTTCAAATCCAACCGATAAGTTGTATATTTGTTGAATGTGGGAAATAGATGTGACATATAGGAAGGGATTACAAACTACTTTTGATAGATTGTACGAGAAAAAAGCGATGCTTCAAAACAGCAGGCCATTGCCAAATATCGCTTTGCAAAAAATCAAGGAAGCCTTGTCTATAGAATGGACTTACAATTCCAATAGTATAGAAGGCAATAACCTTACTTTAAGGGAAACACAAATGGTATTGCAGGAAGGTATTACCATAAAAGGAAAATCACTTAGGGAACATTTTGAAGCTAAAAACCATGAGATGGCTTTAAATTTTTTATATAAACTTATAGATGAAAATCATTTACTAAGTAGTAAAGATATTCTATCACTGCATGAGTTGGTTTTAAGAAGTATTGAAGACGATTTTGCAGGAAGGTTAAGAAATGCAGGGGTGCGTATTGCCGGGGCAAATTTCCTGCCTCCAAATGCTCAAAAAGTTTCAGACTTATTAGATGAATTAATTCAATTTGTAAATATAAACCCTTTAGGACTTAACGATATTGAATTGGCTACGGTTTTTCACCATAAGTTTGTCTGGATTCATCCATTTTTTGACGGGAATGGAAGAACGGTTCGTTTGGCCATGAATTTATTACTTATGAGAAGCAGTTTTCCACCGGCTATCATTTTAAAAAATGATAGAAAAAAATATTATGATGCTTTAAACTCTGCCAATAAAGGCAATTATTCAAAATTAGCATTGTTGATGTCACAGGCATTAGAGAGAAGCTTAAACATTTATCTTCAGGCACTCCCGGATAGTAATCTTGGTTATACCGAGATTTCCAGACTTGTGGAAGAAGAAGAATTGCCTTACGGGCAGGAATATATCAGTTTGTTAGCCAGACAGGGTAAAATAGATGCATACAAAGAAGGCCGGAACTGGCTCACAACAAAAGAAGCTGTTGAAGATTATATCAAAAACAGAAAGAGAAACCGTTAGCAAACCATGAGTTTTTTTTTAATTGATCAGGTTTCTCAGGTATTTAAAACCTGTGAACCTTTTGATATAATTTTGAAATTTGATGAATTTAAAACTGGGTGACACAAATGTTATTTAACCGCTTGAAACTTTAACAATCAAAACTTCCTGCTTAATGAATGAAAGTAGCTAAGAGTAAATATGATATCAGTTCAAAAATTTAGTGCGCTCCCAATTCACCTGATCTGATTTCATCTTGCCACATTTGTAACAATTGTTACTGGAATAAGTGACCTGAACTTGTATTTTTGCATTTTTAAAATTTAGAGCTATTGGAAAAGTATTTAAAAATTATACAGGATTCATTTACCGGGTATTTTAATTACCTGGTTCAGGAAATCTCAAATCCCTCGTGGACCAATTATTTTTATTGGCTCATCGTCTTGTCTTTGCTGGTTTGGATTGTGGAGATCATCATTCCCTGGCGAAAAGATCAGAAGATTTTCCGAAAGGGATTTTGGCTGGATTCGTTTTATATTTTGTTTAATTTCTTCCTGTTTTCACTTATTGGCTTTAATGCCATATCAAATGTAGGGGTAGAATTATTCAAAGATTTTTTGCTTATATTCGGCATTGAAAATATCGTGGCTTTTAAATTGGAAAGTTTCCCGGTTTGGTCACAGTTGCTGATAATGTTGGTAATAGCCGATTTCATTCAATGGAACATTCACCGGCAGTTGCATCATAGGCCCTGGTTGTGGGAATTTCACAAAGTTCATCATAGCGTAAAGGAAATGGGGTTTGCTGCCCAGTTCAGGTTTCATTTTATGGAAACTATTGTATATAAAACCGTTCAGTATATTCCGCTGGCAATGATAGGTTTCGGGATCCAGGAATTTATTGTGGTTCATATGTTCGCTGTTTTTGTAGGACATCTCAATCACGCCAATGTGGGTTGGAATTACGGGATTTTCGGATACATTTTTAACAATCCGAGAATGCATATCTGGCATCATTCCAAGAAATTACCTGAAGCGCATCCCTACGGAATGAATTTCGGTTTAACTCTGAGCATTTGGGATTATTTATTCAGAACGGCTTATATTCCGCAGAACGGAAAAAATATAGAAATTGGATTTGAAGGAGATGAAGATTTTCCACAGGGTTTTGGGAATCAAGTGATGTTTCCATTCAAAAAAAGTAAAAATCAACAAAAAAACGAAGTTCAACAAAAAGGTAGAAAATGAAAATAAAACAATTTAAGGATGCTCCTCTAGCGCATTATTCTTATGCAATTGTGAGTGAAGGTAAGATGGCACTTGTTGATCCATCCAGAAACCCAATGCAATATTATATATATGCTGAAGAGCAAAATGCAAAAATAACAGCGGTTTTCGAAACTCATCCGCATGCGGATTTTGTGAGCAGTCACCTGCAAATTAGCGAACAAACCGGGGCTGATATATATGTAAGTAAATTATTGGGAGCAGATTATAAGCATATACCTTTTGATGACGGCGATTCGGTTAAAATGGGGAAGATCGTTTTTAAAGCTATAAATACTCCCGGACATTCCCCGGACAGCATTACTGTTGTAGCGGAGGATCCTAAGCAAACAATCTTATTTACCGGAGACACCTTGTTTATTGGCAATGTGGGACGGCCCGATCTACGTGAAAATGTTGGGAATATGAAGGCCAAACGGGTAGAGTTGGCAAAAGATATGTACCATACAATGCAAAACAAATTTAATCACTTTCCGGATGAAGCCTTGGTATATCCTGCTCACGGTGCCGGATCGCTTTGCGGAAAAAATATGAGTACAGATTCTTCAAGCACTCTGGGAAATGAAAGGATGGGAAATTGGGCATTTAAAAAACAAACTGAAGCCAAATTTTTGGAAAATATATTGGAAGACCAACCTATTATTCCTGCCTATTTTGGTTTTAATGTGGATAAAAATAAGCACGGAGCCGAAAATGTACAAAAATCCAAGGGGGCTGTTAATGTGAAGCTATTGGTAGAAAAATTGGATAAAGGAGTTGCTGTGGTAGATGCCCGCGATGGGGATATTTACAAAAATGGCCATTTCCCTAATAGTATTAATATTATGTCCCGATCTGATAAAGATGATTTTGAAACCTGGCTGGGAGTTTTAGTAGAGCCTGAAGAAGCTTTTTATTTGGTAGTGAATAGTGTTAATGATATGGAATATGTCTTGGAAAGGATAGCCAAAATAGGATATGAAAAACAGATAAAAGCAATTGTTACCTTATCTGATAAAGTTTCTGTTTCTTCAGACAAACTGGATCTGAAACACTTCAAGAAAAATCCTGAAGATTATACCATTGTAGATATCCGAAGTAAAAGCGAGGTTGCCAGCGGGAAAATCTTTGAAAATGGGCTGTCATTTCCTTTAAATGAATTAAGCAACAGTGCCGATAAAATACCTGCAGACAAACCAATTGTGGTGCATTGTGCCGCTGGTTTCCGTTCAGCAGCAGGGAGCAGTATTTTGGAAAACAAATTTAAAAACACAAGGGTTTATGATTTGAGCGATGCGATTGAAAAGTTCAAATAATTTTATTTTGTAATTCTAAATGAGCTTTTACAATTTAATTAGGCCTGACAGGCTTTTATTACTTGTCAGGCCTTTGTTTTTTCCCAATTTGCCAATAAAATCATATAGAAATAGCCATATTTTTATATATTTACAACATTCACAGAAAATCAGGTTTTCAAACAATAATTTATGGAAAAAAAATATAAAATAAAAGTGAATGATACTTTTGAATATAATTTCACTGATGGGCAAATTACATCTTTGGATATTCAAGAAGTTTCATCTACTAAATTCCATGTTTTAAAAGAGAATTGTTCTTTTAAAGCTGAAATTATAACCTCCGATTTCCTTAAAAAAAACTATACCGTAAAAATTAATTCAAACTTTTACGAAATCGATATTTCTAATCAATTAGATATATTGATCCAGGAAATGGGCTTGTCTTTAGGTTCCGCTCAAATAATAAATGACATTAAGGCGCCAATGCCGGGATTGATCTTAGATGTTCTTGTGCAGGTAGGCGATACGGTTAAGGAAGGTGATTATTTATTGGTGCTGGAAGCGATGAAGATGGAAAATACGTTGACAGCCCTGGGAGATGGAGTGGTGAAATCGGTATCGGTTATAAAAGGGGAGAAGGTAGAGAAAAATCAATTGTTAATTGAAATAGAATAAATTCAGATGCAAGCAAGCAGTTGTTAGTTTCCAATTTTTTAGAATTAAATGTTAACAGGCAATTGTCGTATACGCCAAATGTATAGATATCATTAAAATGAAAAAAATATTAATAGCCAATCGTGGTGAGATTGCCTTACGGGTGATGAAAACGGCCCAGAAAATGGGCATAAAGACTGTGGCGGTTTTTTCTACGGCCGACCGAAATTCACCACATGTGAAATTTGCCGATGAAGCGGTTTGTATTGGAGAAGCACCATCTAACGAATCCTATTTGTTGGGGAGTAAAATTATTCGCATTGCAAAAGAGTTAAACGTTGATGCAATCCATCCCGGTTATGGGTTTTTGAGCGAAAATGCCGATTTTGCCGAAGAAGCCGAAAAAAACGGGATTATTTTTATTGGTCCACGGTCCATGGCAATCCGAATTATGGGAAGTAAATTAGCCGCTAAAGATGCCGTAAAAGAATACGATATCCCAATGGTTCCCGGAATTGACGAGGCCATTACGGATGTTGAAAAGGCAAAAATAATCGCTGCTGAAATTGGTTATCCTATTTTGATCAAAGCTTCTGCCGGTGGTGGTGGGAAAGGAATGCGTGTTGTAGAAAAAGAAAAAGATCTGGGAGATCAAATGAAACGTGCCATTAGCGAAGCAGAATCTGCTTTTGGGGATGGATCGGTTTTTATTGAAAAGTATATCAATTCCCCAAGACATATCGAGATTCAGGTTCTTGCCGATGCACATGGAAATGTAGTGTCTCTTTTTGAGAGGGAATGCAGCATTCAGCGGCGGCATCAAAAAGTGATTGAAGAAGCGCCTTCGGTAGTTTTAACAAAGGAGATTCGTGAAAAAATGGGAGAAGCCGCTATTAAAGTTGCTAAAGCCTGTGATTATGTAGGTGTTGGAACGGTGGAATTTTTAATGGACTCAAATAAAGATTTCTATTTTCTGGAGATGAATACCCGGTTACAGGTGGAACATCCGGTTACTGAACTTATCGTAGGGATGGATCTGGTAGAACAGCAAATTAAGGTGGCAAGGGGCGAAAAACTGGCCTTTTCACAGGATGATCTAAAAATTAAAGGCCACGCAGTGGAATTGCGGATCTATGCTGAAGATCCGATGGCAGATTTTATGCCAAGTGTTGGTACATTGGAGCGATATCAAATCCCGTTTGGCGAAGGAATTCGAGTGGACGACGGCTTTGAGGAAGGAATGGAAATACCCATCTATTACGACCCGATGTTGGCTAAACTTATCACTTATGGAAAAACCAGGGATGAAGCCATTCAGTTGATGGTTAAAGCCATAGATAATTATGAAATAAAAGGAGTAATGACCACGCTTCCGTTTGGAAAATTCGTGTTTGAACACGAAGCTTTCCGCAGCGGAAATTTTGACACCCATTTTGTGAAGAATTACTATTCAGCTGAAAAATTACAATCAAAAATTGAAGAGGAGGCTAATTTGGCTGGATTAATTGCATTGAAATTATATCTGAAAAATCAGGAATTACTACGCTTACCAATAAATTAAAATTGTCTTGTCGGGCTTGTTCAAACTGGTATTTTAAAATCATCTTCAAACAAGTTCAATAAGACGAACAATATTTTTTTGAGAAAAATTATGAGCCAAAATATCGAAAAATTAGAGGATAAAATTGCCCAGGCCCATTTGGGTGGTGGTGAAAAACGGATCACCAAACAACACGGGAAAAAGAAATTGACCGCCCGCGAACGGGTGAATTATTTGCTGGATGAAGGCTCGTTTGAAGAAATCGGGATTTTGGTAACTCATCGGACCACCGATTTTGGAATGGAAAAGGAAATTTATTACGGCGATGGTGTAGTAACTGGTTATGGGACTATTAATGGACGGTTGACCTATATCTTTGCACAAGATTTTACGGTTTTTGGAGGAGCATTATCTGAAACTAATGCCGAAAAAATTTGTAAAGTAATGGATCACGCGATGACAGTTGGCGCTCCCATTATTGGATTAAACGATTCCGGTGGTGCAAGAATCCAGGAAGGCGTTCGTTCTTTGGGTGGATATGCAGATATTTTCTATCGAAATGTTCAGGCATCAGGAGTTATTCCCCAAATTTCGGCCATTATGGGACCTTGCGCCGGGGGAGCGGTATACTCTCCTGCAATGACAGATTTCACTATGATGGTACAGGATACCAGTTATATGTTTGTGACCGGTCCAAGCGTGGTAAAAACAGTGACTAATGAAGAAGTTACTTCTGAAGAATTGGGAGGGGCAAGCACACATTCTACCAAATCCGGGGTAACGCATATTACTTCTTTAAACGATATTTCTTGTTTGGAAGACATCAAGAAACTGATGAGTTATCTTCCTCAGAACAATAAGGAAACAACAGCAAAATTACCCTATATTTTGGGCGATGAAATCCGTAATTCCCTAGATACCATAATTCCGGATAGTTCCAACAAACCATACGATATGCACGTGGTGATAAAAGGAATTATTGATGAAGCTTCCTTTTTTGAGATCCATAAAAACTACGCCGAGAATATTATTGTTGGTTTTGCCAGATTGGGGGGAAGGAGTATTGGGATCGTTGCCAACCAGCCAATGAGTCTTGCCGGGGTATTGGATGTTAATTCCTCAAAAAAAGCCGCGCGCTTTACGCGTTTTTGCGATTGCTTTAATATTCCGTTACTTGTGTTGGTTGATGTGCCCGGATTCCTTCCCGGAACCGATCAGGAATGGAACGGAATTATCCTTCATGGCGCAAAATTATTATATGCATTGAGCGAAGCAACTGTGCCAAGAGTTACTGTAATTACCCGAAAAGCTTATGGCGGAGCTTATGATGTTATGAATTCCAAACATATTGGTGCCGACTTAAATTTTGCCTGGCCAACGGCTGAAATTGCTGTAATGGGTGCCAAGGGTGCAAGCGAGATTATTTTCAAAAAAGAAATACAGGAAGCGGCGAATCCCGGTTTAAAACTTTCGGAAAAAGAAGCAGAATATGCCGAGAAATTTGCAACTCCTTTTGAGGCCGCTCAACGAGGATTTATCGATGAGGTGATAATGCCAAAAGATACCCGAAGAAAATTATTGAAGGCTTTTAGTATGCTTGAGAACAAAAGTGTTAAGAGGGCAGACAGAAAACACGGGAATATCCCATTGTAAGGGATTATCAGAAAAAAATTTAATGATTGAACCAGATTAATTTCAACCGGTTAATTCTCATTGGCCGGTTTTTATGATAAAATCCGTAAATAAATTCCCGGCATAATAATTTCGTTTAAAAAGATGGGTTTGTTTGACAAAGACATCATTTGATCAATTAACATATTTCTTAAATTCGGGATTACTTTCAGAATGTATGGGCTTGTATGCTTTTCTTTTAAAAAAAATTTTCCCAAAAGTGGTTAAATATTTGATAATCTCATTTTATACTGTGATTTTTGCATTCGTTTTTTTTATGAGTTGATAGATCATCTCAAATAGAATCAACTCGAAATTTTAGAATTTATGGAATTTATATTTAAACCCTGGCCCTGGTATGTGGCTGGTCCACTGATTGCTTTAATAATGTTTCTCCTGATTTTTGTAGGAAAACAATTTGGAATGTCCTCAAACTTAAGAACGATTTGTACCTTATGCTGGGCCGATAAAAAGGCCGATTATTTCGATTTTAACTGGAAAAGTCAACGTTGGAACCTGGTCGTTGTTTTTGGTGCGGTAATAGGTGGGTTCATCGGCGCTCATTTGCTGAGTAATGGATCTGCGGTAGCAATTAACCCAGATACTATTTCCAGTTTGAGAAATTTAGGCTTTCAAAGTGCGGGAGGATCTTATCTCCCGGATGAATTATTTAGTTTGGATGCACTTACGGATATTAAATCCCTTGCGATTTTATTAATTGGAGGTATTCTTATTGGATTTGGAGCAAGATATGCGGCCGGTTGCACCTCAGGACACGCGATTTCAGGGTTGAGCAACCTGCAGTTACCATCGCTAATAGCGGTAATTGGGTTTTTTATAGGCGGTTTGTTTATGGTTCATGTAATATTTCCTTTAATATTTTAAGAAATGAAAAGAACATTAAGTTATTTATTTATAGGGATCTTTTTTGGGATTGTAATGTATAAATCTGAAGCAGCTTCGTGGTTTCGGATTTACGAGATGTTTCAATTCCAGTCTTTTCATATGTACGGAATTATCGGATCTGCATTAATTCTGGGGATAATCGGGGTTCAGTTGATCAAAAGGAATAAACTGAAATCCTTCTTTGGAGAACCTATTCAGATTGTCCCAAAAGAAAAAGGGATCTGGCAATATTTGTACGGTGGGATTGTATTTGGTTTAGGTTGGGCCTTGGCAGGAGCGTGTCCAGGACCAATTTACACATTAATTGGAGCAGGCTATGTGTCATTATTGGTGGTCTTGGCGGGAGCATTACTGGGAACTTTTATTTATGGATTGCTTCAAAAGAAATTGCCGCATTAATTACAGCATTCAATAAATTTCAACTTTCCGAAGTTTGGGGATAGTGATGTCCAAATTATTTTTCTTCAGAAAAGAGATAAAAGGACGGCAGGGAGATTTTAAACTTTACCACAACCAGTCGTATACTTATTACGATCAGGGAAGTTACTATATAAATTATTTCCCTTTCCACACCAAGTTTGCGCAGAATAATGAACACAAGGCCCCCGATCAAACAGGCAGTGGCATAAATTTCCTTTCGGAAAATAACAGGGATCTCATTACACAAGATATCGCGGATCACACCCCCAAAGGTACCTGTCATCACTCCCAATGCGACAGAAATTATTGGATCCAAATTATTTTGAATCCCTGTTTCTACTCCAATAATTGTAAATATTCCAAGCCCAATGGTATCAAAAAGGAAGAGTGATGTCTTTAAATAATTAATTTTTTTTCTGAAAATGATAGACAGAATGGTTACAATCCCAATAAGATATATATAAATAATATTATCCATCCAGGTTACAGGAGTATTGCCTATCAAAATATCCCGAACTGTTCCGCCGCCAATTCCCGTAACAAATGCGATAATAAAAATACCAAAGACATCAAGCTTTCGGTTCATGGCAGACAAGGCTCCGGAAATTGCAAAAGCAGCGGTGCCAAGTATTTCGAGAATATTGAAGAGGTTTATTTCCATATAGGCTACAAAGGTACTTTTTCTCGCTTTAGATTAACGCAGAAGTTTTTAGATATAGGAATAATTTAATAGTTTCAAACACTCTTGTATTTTCACTAAAGGCCAAATTTAAATAAATAACATAAACAGTAAGTTTTTTATCTAAAGTTGTTATTTTTACCAAACGAAAATACACTTGAAATGACCGATAAAGTTGAAAGAATAAAATGTTTGATAATAGGCTCTGGGCCTGCTGGATATTCCGCTGCTATTTATGCAGCCCGTGCCGATATGAAACCCATTATGTACACCGGAATGGAACCCGGAGGACAACTAACCACTACTACAGAAGTTGATAATTTCCCGGGATATCCTGATGGGATCGATGGACCAACATTGATGGTAGATTTGCAAAAACAAGCCGAACGCTTTGGGACACAAGTGAGATTTGGAATGATTACAGAGGTTATGTTTAGCAAAAAAGTAGGTGGAATTCACAAAGCCTGTATAGATAATTCTATCTGGGTTGAAGCCGAAACGGTAATTATTTCTACCGGTGCTACGGCTAAATATTTAGGTTTGCCAAGTGAGCAACGCCTAAGGGGTGGTGGGGTTTCTGCCTGTGCAGTTTGTGATGGTTTTTTCTATAAAGGGCAGGACGTTGCAATTGTTGGCGCCGGAGATACTGCAGCCGAGGAAGCAACATATCTTGCCAATATTTGTAATAAGGTTACCATGTTGGTCAGGAGTGATAAAATGCGGGCTTCTAAAGCCATGCAGCACCGTGTTGCTAAAACGAAAAATATAGATTTGCGCTTTAATACGGAAATTGAAGAAGTTTTGGGAGACCAAGTTGTTGAAGGTCTTAAAATGATAAATGGAAAAACCGGAATAAAAGAGGAAATCGATATTACAGGTTTATTTATCGCCATCGGACATAAACCCAATACCGAAATTTTTAAAGGTGAGTTGGATATGGATGATATGGGGTATTTAATTACTAAAGGAAAGACTACAAAAACGAATCTTCCCGGGGTATTTGCCGCAGGAGATGTCCAGGATAAGGAATACCGTCAAGCAGTTACCGCCGCTGGAACCGGATGTATGGCAGCATTGGATGCAGAGCGCTATTTAACTATGGTAAAAGAGAAACAAGAAAATGAAATAAATATTTAATTAAATTGAAAGGAATAGTTTTAGATAAATTAAAACTTAACTGAAAATTTTAGGCTAAAACGCAAATTTTATTCGAAAGAATAAAAACAAAAAAGTCCCGATTTCGGGACTTTTTTGTTTTTATAAGATCACAATTAATTATCTATTTTCACCTTTTTCTTTACATCTCCATCCTCATCGATTTTGATTTTAATCTTTTCATCATCGGTTTTAATCTTGATTTTATCACCGTCGTCTTTTACCTTCATTTCAGTATTCATATCATCTGCTTCCTCTTTTGATTCAGTGGTTTCCCTACAAGAGACAAGCATAATGCTGATAGTCATTAAAAACAACACAGATTTAAAAAATCGTTTCATAATTTCTGGGTTTTTATTGGTTATTTAAATTAAAGGTGGCTCAATTTTTACCATATAAATTTATTTTAACATAAAAAAGAGATTTATGTTAAACGGTTCCACTATCGAAATTTTTAGGACAAGCTATTAGTTGATGGGATTCAAAAAGATATGAGATATGCTTTTTTTTCACAATATTTTCTTTTCCATCCAAATTTAATCCGGTTAGCGAACAAAATATACTTATTAATGCGGCTATGAGAATTTTAGTTAAGGCAATCATAGTTAGTTATTTTAAATTTCTATCCCGTCTTTATCGATCCGTATTTTATTGGAACTGTCTTTATTGATATTTATGCCTTTCCCATTGATACGAATTTTTACATGATCTGTAGAATCTTCTCCTTCAAAATCGATGTTCCCATCAAACTCATCTTCATTATCCCAGGAATCTTCACTATCGCTATTCATTTGTTCTATGGGACAATTCTCGCAAGAGGTACTATTATCATTTATTTTCAGGTAATTTCCTTCTTGTCCATAATTTAAAATATTGCCGTAAAAATCGGAAGAATGATGAAAATCTTCGATATTTTTATCGGGATAAAGCGTGGAGCCTATTGGTAAATAGAGAATTACCCTAACATCCTGATCTCTGGATTTGTTATTTATATCGGAAGTTAAAAATGAATCCAGGAACAATTTATTATCAGCGAACTTCGTGCTATAATTGATATTTTCAGCCCGGGACCGGGCATCCCTGGAATCACTGCCCTCAGCCGATTTAACAATTTCAATTTTTCCAATGGAATCCCTGGTAGATTTAATAACCAATCTAACATCCGTAGAATACATGATTTTGCGGTCATTTTCATCGTATTTTATCTTTACATCACTTTTATAGATGTTTGAAGAATAACGCGGATCAGACTGCATTGCCAAATAAAGTGTATCCTGAGCTGTTACCGGTAAAACTTCGGTGATTATTACCTCACCGTCAAAAGCACGCTGGGTAGCCTGTTGGATACCAATTATGGACAAACCTATTACAGATAGCAACCAGAGACCTAATAGCACCAATTTGGCCGGGGTTCCCAAGGATTTTAATTTATTTACCAGGATCTTTAACCCCAAAATAAAGAGGAAAAAGAAAGGGATGCCTACCGCAAAAAAGGTAAGTAATGAAATTAACCAAAGTGGGGACCCAATTGCAGCCATTTCAATATAATCTGTCCAGGGAGCATCAAATAATCCAAAAACCCCTACGGTAAATAGCCCAATAAACAACCCTATGAGAGTGGTACCGGCAATAAGCAGTAGCAAAATCCCGATTAGTTTTACAAAAATATTAAGAAAAAAAAGTATAACTGCTCCAATTCCAGTAGCGGCTGATGTTGCTCCGGACTTTGCCTGTTTTCCGAATTTTTCATAATCTACATTTTTCACTTTTCCTGCTACATCGTCAAATCCTTCCCTTATTTTTCGCTCGATATTCGTTATATTAACTGCTTCCCCACGCATGGAAAGTTTGTCGGCGGTTGTTTTTGCTTCAGGGACAAAGATCCATAACGCAATATAAATAAGTATAAACGCGCCACTGGAAGCAACGGTAAGGATGATCCAAATTAATCTTACCCAAAGCGCCTCGATGCCTAAATAATATCCTAAACCAGAGGAAACCCCACCTATGTAGGAATGTTCTGTATCCCTGAACAATTGTTTTCCTGAAGTTCGTGAATGTGAATAGTGAGGTTGATCTTCAAATATTTCTTCGTCAACCATATAATCTTCAGGTTGACCCATAATTGTAATAATTTCATCAACCTCCTTGTTACTGATTACCTGCCGTTCATCTTTGATCTTTTCAGCAAATAACTCGGCAATCCTGGCTTCAATATCTGCTATAATCTCACCCTGACCTTGGGTATTGGCTAAAGAGCGTTTAATCGCATCAATATAATGTTGCAATTTGGCATAAGCATCTTCATCAATATGAAAGAAAATGCCGGCAAGGTTTATATTTACTGTCTTATTCATGATTATTGTTTTTTGGTGTGGTTACTAAAGTTACAGCAGTTTGCAAATCATTCCAGGTGTGAGTGAGTTCTTTTAAAAACTCCTTTCCTGTATCAGTCAAACCATAATACTTCCGGGGTGGTCCACCGGTGGATTCTTCCCAACGATAATTGAGCAATCCTTCGTTTTTTAACCGTGTTAGCAGTGGGTAAATTGTTCCCTCTACCACCAGTAGTTTTGCGTTTTTAAGGGTGTCAAGAATTTCGGCGACATACGCATCTTTGTCTCTCAAGATAGAAAGTATGCAGTATTCAAGCACGCCTTTACGCATTTGGGCCTTGGTGTTTTCGATCTTCATTGCCTTTGATTTTGAGTGTTGTTAAACTGTTCATTTTTTGATTGATTATTTCCAACTCGGGTTGGAGTGATAAAATTGATGCTCAACGGGTATTTGTATAAATGGCCTTCCCTCGCTCTAATTGTTGCAGTTATTACCGATATAATATCCAGGATTAATAATGCCAGTAACAAAAGGCCTATAAATCCAATATACAGCAGAATGGGAATTGCACTTGCAGCATTACCTATATTGACGAATTCTTTTGAAATGGAGAATGGTTCGTGCAGACTAAGTTGAATTCCCAAAAAAACGATTCCAGCAGTTCCAATACATACCAACATTATAAAATAGAGAAATATGCTAATTTGAAAATTAATCGCTTGTTTTCCGTGTTCGTCCACAAAGGGATCTTGCTTTTTTGCTGTCCAGAGAATAAGCGGAAAAATAAAATTTCCGAACGGAATAAAAAACTTTGAAAATGTGGACAGATGGGTTAAAGCAGCTATCGTTTTATCCGGGTTTGTAGTTTGATTATTCATGATGATTTGATTTTCTTATACAAATATATGTCTTTAAGAAGGTAATATGCAAAACAAAGTACTATAAACTTCACCTGAACTTGAAAATTTAACATTTCGTTATGTTTAAAATTTTGAATACTTTTAGGAAAAACAAAGATCAACTATGAAAATGTCACCAGGAAAGTTCAATTCATTTCTATTTTTAAAATTACCAAGCGCCTGGATATGCGGGGTTAGGGTGCAACAAATTAACAATCAGCGTTGTGAGACAAGTGTAAAACACCGATGGATCAATCAAAATCCGTTTAACTCCATGTATTTTGCAGTACAGGCAATGGCTGCCGAATTGAGTACAGGAGCAATGGTTATTGGACATATAGAAGAAAGCGGCAGAAAAATTTCCATGTTAGTGGCTCAAAATAAAGCTGTTTTTTCAAAAAAGGCCACAGGAAAAATCAGTTTTGTATGCGATAATGGCCAGTTCGTTGCTGAAGCGATTTCAAAAACAATTGAAACCGGAGAGGGCCAAACCTTTTGGATGAAATCTGTTGGGGTAAATGAGGATGGGGTGGAAGTCTCGGTTTTTGATTTTGAATGGACGGTTAAATTAAAATCGAAATAAAATAAAAGAGATTGTATTGTTTAACTGAAAAGTTACGTTTGTAACTTGAATCCAAATTGTTTTAAATCTAGAGCGAAAGATTTAGATAGTGTTAAATTTATGGGATTATCGGTTTGATCGAAAAAAATTGAGTATATTTAATAAGCAATCAAAATTTTCCTGCCTATTGACTTATCTCTACTCTTTCAAATGATTTTAAAAACAACCTAAATACGTATCAAATTATGGCGAGAGCAATGTTTGAATACACCAAAACAATACTGTATAAAGTAAGTTTTGATGCGGTACTTTTCTGTAAGGAGGTGAAAAAAGCAATTCAAAGGTTATTGCCTCATGAAATTGAGGAATTAAAAATCTGGATTATTTCGCTAACAAGACAGAATCCGGAATTAAATTCATGTCTAATATATTTAAACTAAAATAAAAGCGGCCTTAAGGCCGCTTTTATTTTTTGGTTTTACTTTGGTTAAGCGGACTTATTATTTTCACATTCTGAAAAGTGATCGCTCCTTTAATAACCCCCGCAATGGAGCTTCTCAGAGCTTCAATGATTTGCATTTTAAGTTCACTTTTATTAAAGATCAAACTGACTTCCCTTGCCGGAATAGGATCTTTGAACATCCTTAAATTTTTCTTTTGGGCTTCATTGAGGTCCAGTGTGTGCAAATAAGGCAATAGTGTCATTCCAAGGCCTTCATTGGACAATTTTATAAGGGTTTCAAAACTCCCGCTCTCCAGTTGAAAATGATCTCCATCATAATTTCTTGAAGCTTTGCACAAATTGATAATTCCATTCTTAAAGCAATGCCCATCTTCCAGAAGTAACATATCGTCTATATCCAGGCTCTCAACCTCTATTTTGTCCTTTTTTGCCAATCTGTGGTTTTCAGGAATATAGGGAACAAAAGGTTCATAATATAATACCTGTTCTTTAATATCTTCCAGTTCCAACGGGGTAGCCGCAATAGCTGCATCTAAATGTCCTTCTTTTAAGCGTTCAATAATAGTATTGGTGTTAAGCTCTTCAATTTTAAGCTTTACCTTTGGATATTTTTTTATAAAACTGTTGAGGAACATTGGCAATAAAGTAGGCATAATGGTAGGAATTACCCCCAATCTAAAGGTGCCACCAACAAAACCTTTTTGCTGATCTACGATATCCTGGATACGATCGCTCTCGTCAACAATATTCCGGGCCTGGTTAACTATTTTTCGGCCGGTTTCGGTCAACTGTATTGGTTTTTTGCTTCTGTCAAAAATCAGAATATCCAATTCGTCCTCCAGTTTTTGGATTTGCATACTCAAGGTGGGCTGGGTAACAAAAACTTTTTGTGCTGCTTTGGTGAAATTTTGATGTTCGGCAACTGCCAACACATATTTTAACTGGGTAATTGTCATAAAATTGATTTTGAACTCTTACAAAAGTATCAATATTTTCTATTTAAAGTTCACTTTTCTTTTAATTTATCTATTGTTTAGCGGATGAGTCCGATATTAAACTTCAATGGAGATCCCGTAACTTCAAATTTCGCATCATTCCATTGAGGCTGGCCGTTTGGACTCATTTTATTATTTGAGACCCCATATGACTCTATCGGCTTGCCGGTAGGCTCAAAATCCATTTGGCCATTGCCATTTTTATCGTGAAAACAGGAAATGGCATAGGTTCCCGGAGTTATGCCTTCAAAAGTAATTATTGCAGTTCCGTTCACAATTTTACTTTTGGCATTAAACTTTGGTTTGGCTTTCATAAACGTAATTTCGGTGTAAAGGCCAAATAATACAGCTCCTTCATTGGAGTCTAGGTTTTTAACGGTAACCGTAATTGTGGTAGTATTATTTGTTTGAGCCTGAAGCTGCTGTGCTAAAAACAGGGAGATAAATATGGCTATTGTTTTCATATGTGTCTGGATTAATGTCATTTCAATGATTTTTCAAAGATAACATTCTTTAAGTCACTAACCTTGACAAGCTTATGTTACAACAATCCCCTCGCTTTAATTTCCAGATATTTGTTGATGGTGTTCATACTGAGGTCTTCGGGACGGGTGAGCAGGGTTTGGATACCGTTTTGCTGTAATTTTTTTGCCATCAGTCTTTTTTCAAAGGCAAATTCCTCGGCAATAATTTGATGGGCAATCTCAGAAACCGACTTCATTTTATTCTGAATAATCTTATCCAGTTCGGTATTTTCAAAGAAAATGATCACCACAACATGTTTTTTGGAAAGGGCTCTTAAAAAAGGAAGTTCCCGTTCCAAGGCGTTCATGTGTTCAAAATTTGTGTAGATCATCAGCAAACTTCGCTGTTTTATCTGGCGTTGCACAACGGAATATAACAATCCGAAATCCGTATCTAAAAACTGGGTTTTGATATTATAAAGGCTTTCCAGTAATTTCTGCAAATGCGTTTTATTCGAACTTGCCGGAACCAGGTTTCCTGACTGGTTGGAAAATGAGAGCATTCCCACTTTATCTTTTTTCTTTAAAGCCACATTTGAAAAAGCAAGGCAACTATTTATTGAATAATCAAGCAAACTTAAACCGTTAAAAGGCATTTTCATTACCCGCCCGGTATCGATAAGGGAATAAACAGGTTGTGCTTTTTCGTCCTGAAACTGGTTCACCATTAAATTGGCGTGTTTTGCCGTAGCTTTCCAGTTGATACTTCGTGTATCATCACCGGGAACATATTCTTTTATTTGTTCAAATTCCTGGGTATGGCCAATGCGGCGGATCCTTTTTATACCAACTTGCCTGAGTTTATTGTCTATAGCCACAAAATCATATTGTTTCATTTGAATAAATGAAGGATAAACCTTTATGCTTTGATCTTCATCAAAGATCCTACGTTTTTTGACCAATTTTAAGCTGGTGGAAATATACAGGTTTAATTTTCCAAATTGATATTCTCCCCGTTTGACGGGACGAACTGTGTATTGAAATCTGGATTTTTCCCTGGCCGGGATCTCTATTCTTTTTAAAAAATCCCGCTTTTGAAACTGAATGGGAAGTTCATCGATTATTTCGATAAAAACTTTAAAATTATACCCGTTTTGAAGCTGAATTGTAATGGGGTTTTGATCGGAATTTGAAAGTTTTTCCGGAAGTATCCTCCTGGCAGCTACTCCTTTTTTTGAATAGAGGATGAGGGCATCCAAAAATGTAAATAGCAGAAGCAATACGGTTAAAATCCACGCAAGAGCATATAGTGGAGGAAACCAATATGAAAACAGGAAGATCACGGCGATTGCAAAAATCGTCTCAAAAAACCTCAGTTGAAAATAAATCGATTTAAAAAATCTGCTCACTTATCTTGGAATTTCTATGGTATTGGCGATGAGATCTATAACATTTTCCTGGGTAAGTCCTTCCATTTCCCTTTCCGGAGAGAGGATGACCCGGTGGGCCAAGGCGGGCACCAATACTCTTTTAATGTCTTCTGGAATTACAAAATCACGTCCCTGGATGGCAGCCATGGCTTTTGAGGCATTCATTACCGCAATTGATGCACGGGGAGAGGCACCAAGATATAAATGCGGATGATTCCTGGTCTTGATAACGAGTTGTGCGATATAATTCAGCAGTTTTTCCTCCACCAATACTTTCTGGATCTGGATCTGTAATTCCTGAAGTTTTTGGGGGGTTAAAACCGGTCTGATATCAGCATCAGCCTTAGCGCCTTTTCTTTGATGATGTGATTGAAGGATCTGGATCTCCTCTTCCGGTTTTGGGTAATCAACTTTAATTTTAAATAAAAACCGATCCAGTTGTGCCTCCGGCAAAGCATAAGTTCCTTCCTGATCTATTGGGTTTTGAGTTGCCAGCACCATAAATGGCGGTTTCATTGGATATCTTGTTCCATCTATGGTGATCTGTCGTTCTTCCATCACCTCAAAAAGTGCGGCCTGGGTTTTTGCCGGTGCGCGGTTAATTTCATCTATTAGTACGATATTGGAAAAAATAGGCCCGGGCTTAAATTCAAATTCTGTTGTTTTTGGATTTAATACTGAAGTTCCCAAAACATCGCTCGGCATTAAATCCGGGGTGAATTGAATCCGGCTGAAATCGGTTTTCAGGGTTTTGGCGAACAATTTTGCGGTTAAGGTCTTTGCTACCCCGGGAACTCCTTCAATTAAAACGTGGCCGTTTGCCAAAAATGCGGTAATTAGAAGTTCTATAAAATTTTCCTGCCCAATAATAACTTTTGCCAATTGGGATTTTAAATCGGTTACAGCGATTTGTATATCTTCCAGCGGAATGCGGTTATTAAAGTTTATTTCAGGGTTTTCGGAAGTCTCGTTATTCATCATTCAGGTTGTTTAAAAGATTGGATCACATCATTGAGTTGTTGCAATTCATTTTTTGTGATCTCAGGTTTATTTGTAAGCTCATTTATTTTTTTGAAAAGGGCATCGGTTTCCGGGATACCGTGATTGCTCTTTGCAGCAATTTCCGTATAAAATGCTTCATTTTGTAAAGAAGTGTCAATTCTGTAACGGGTTCTAATATAATCATAAAAATGATTTATTTTTTTTAAGGCAAGGGCTTTGTATTGCTTTTGTTCCAAATATAGATCGGCTATAGTTCCCGAATATTCATAGGTTTGATTTTTCAAAGGTTCAACCACAGGAATTGCGCGTTGTTTTCTTTTTCCTTCAAAGATTATGAATAAAACACTTCCAAAAAGAGTAAAATAATAGGCCCATTTTAAAGCCCTGTTTTGCAATAAAATGTAAAGGGGAGAGGTGTAAAATGCTTTCCCTGTCTTATAATAACGGTCCCAATAAACAATTTTTGTAGTGTCTATATAGCCTAAAACAGCTTCGGCATAGGTGTGATTTGAGTTAGAAAGCAGGAAATAATTACTGAATGCTTCCGGCATAGTATGCATAAAAATGTTTCCTTTTCCAAATTCAGCTTTTAAAAAGTTCACATTTGTTCCATTTGTTCCATCTGTTCCTTTAAAGGAGCTCAATGCAGAAACTCCTAATATTTTGTTGTTCAAAGTGTCAATTTTACTGAAATAAACCAGCGGAACCTCGTGTTCATATTTAAAGGGAACAACTTGCTTTAATTTGGGATTAACAAGATTTATGAACGGTTGTGAGGAAAGATCTGTGCCGGGAAGTTTTATGGCCGTCTCAACCTTGAGCGTGTCCAGCAGATTTTGGCTGAAGGAATTTGCCGAAAGAAACAACGTATTTCCACTGCTAACCCAATTCAATAATTTTTTCAATTCGACGTCATCAAAACTTAAAACATCATTTAAAAAGAAATAGGTACCTGTGTGCTCTTCATTTAAAAATTCAAAAGGGGGGACGTTGACTTTTTCTAATTTGGTGGAAGAACTTTCGTTCCAGGATTCGTAAAAAACGAAACTTCCCAAAGCAATTTTATCAGATTCCAGGTAACTCGGGTTCCAGTTAACGGGTTCGGGCTCTGTTGCTTGAAGATAGGTCAGCAATAAAACCAACAGCAAAATTCCACCAAAAGCTATTTTAAAACTTTTATTCATCCGGAATTATTTTTATGGAAGTTTGCAGATTCTGAAAGTTGCGTTGAGCCAGATGAAAATCGGGTTCTGAAAGGGAAAAACTTCCGTACCAGATAAAATCATAGATCCGCATTACTTTTTTTAGATGAATGCGGAGGTTATTTTCTTTAATTTCATTTAAATATTCTGAATTGGTTTTCTGAAATTCGTAGTTAATCAGTTTTTTTTGATTGAGTTGCCGAAGTAGCTGAAGGTAATAATAACGAACGGCAAGTCGGTAATCGCCATCTTTTATAGCGTCATCTATCAGTTCTCCGATATTTTCAGATCGAACAATATTTTCTTCATCATTTAAAAATACCTGCGGGGTTTCCTGTTCTTCAAATAAAGACCTTGCCGGAATTAGCCTTATAAAAAGCCAGATTATCAATCCAATAAACGCACCCAGGATGAGATATGGCAGGATTTTAAGTAAAACCTCCACAAATTCGTAAGCCTTGTAATCCCCGAATGGCCAATCTGTAAATTGTTGATATCGCGTATTTATCCATCGTTTAACTCTGGTCCACCAACTGTCATTTTCAACTGTTCTTAAATAATCAAAAGAAGGATCTTTTTTTAGATCGGCCATTTTATCGGCATTAAAATCCAGCGGGTTCAGGTTTGTGGTAGCATCATATTGTACCTGCTTTTCTTCCAGGGAAAGCGAATCCTGTGCCTTTACGGCAATAGGGCAGAATAATATGAAAACGAACAAAACCCAGGATAACCTCATAGCATTTAATCTCCTAATTTATCAATAGTTTCATAAGTGCCCGTGAGATTTTTATGTTCATTTAAATTGAAATAAATAAAAGCTAGGGCAATAACGAAGATGGAGGAGAGCAAATATTGAATCACTGATGAAACAACGTTGAGCAGGATAAAAATCCAATCGGAATAGGAGACCGGATCGGCGAGGGAGCCTTCCTGAGCAACGGCAAACATTTTTACAAAAGTGTATATAATTAGTGGAAGCTGGAAAACCAGTCCAATTACATATACTAGCAGCCAAACAACCACAATGGAGAAAAATGTGGTCCACCAGTGATCTTTAACCAGTGAAAAGCCATAAGAAATCGAATCGGCCAGGCTCATTTTATTAAATACCAAAACCGTTGCCACCAAGCTGAGAGGCACCATCAGGTAAATTCCCGGGATTATAAATAATATCAATCCAGTAAAAACAATAACTGCAGAAATGATAAAAACCATAAACAGTTTTCCCAGATCATCCTGAGCCCCGGTTTTAATTTCGGCTTCATCCACGGTGCCATTATTTTCAATATAGGATTTTATATAATGAAGTATTGTGCCGTAAAGCGAAGCGTAAAACAATAATAAAGTAACTGCCAATATAAAAAATGAAATGAGAAATTCTTCGGAATTCCCTTCCATTGCCGCCAGCGGACTTCCCGCTACCGTATAGGTATAATAAGCCAGTGCCGCGATCAATAAAATGAAAGTGGGCGCGACAACCTGGGTAAGGCTTTTGATGAGAGCTTTGTAATTTTCTCTTAGAAACTTAAAGGTCACACTAATTATTTCCCCAAGTTCTCGTTGTTTTTTAAACTGAATGTATTGGTCTTGCATGCTTGTATTTTAGCTTATTTAAATATAATGGATAATACACATAATAAAACAAAATGCTCAATAAAGAAAGGCTTATTATTAAAATGGCCAACCAATCGGGCATATTGGTTTGACGCGTGACAAAACCCTCCAGGAATCCGGCAACTATAAAAAACGGAATGGTGCTCAATACTATTTTCAATCCATTTTTAATGCCCTGGACAAAGGAAGTCAACCGCGTATAAGTTTGGGGGAACAGAATGCTTTTGCCTACTACCAAGCCGGCGCATCCGGCAATTATTATTACAGATATTTCGATTGTGCCGTGAATCCATATTGTCCTGGCCGATTCCCAAAGCATTCCGTTTTGATAAAAAAAGTATTGAAAAGAACCCAACATGATCGCATTCTGCATTAAAACAACCACAGTGCCCAATCCTGCAAAAATCCCCAAGGTGTAAGCCATCAGTGCAACCCGGATGTTATTTATAGTTATTCCCAGGAACATATCCAGTTGTCCCATTTGTTTATAGACTGCCATGGGATCATTTTTTTCGATATTTTCCAAAGTCATATTAACATAAGAATCCCCTAAAATTGCCCGCACAAAAGCCCCGTCGCTGGATGCCGAAAAAGCGCCCACTGCTATGAATATTGCAGAGATCAGAAAGCTGAGCAGCAATTGTTTTTGAAAATGATAAAACATCTGGG
>Ga0307486_1000325_pt1 | contig 46110 bp, 41 predicted proteins | sample CBIW02metaG_FD_203663 | JGI IMG/M metagenome (GOLD analysis project Ga0307486, IMG submission 203663) | Sea-ice brine microbial communities from Beaufort Sea near Barrow, Alaska, United States - CBIW 0.2 | ecosystem: Environmental > Aquatic > Marine > Coastal | place: USA: Alaska | collected... | reverse complement strand
TCCCGAACTCAGAAGTGAAACATCATCGCGCCAATGGTAGTGTGGTTCGCCCATGTGAGAGTAGGTCATCGTCAGCTCTCTATTCCTAGAAAACCCCCTTTGACTTATGTCAGAGGGGGTTTTCTTTGTGCTCTTTTACCTTTACTTTAGAAGCTCCTCATAGTTAACTATGAGGAGCTTCTAAGTGCGGGGTGGAAATACTTATAAATCAGTATTGAGGTATGATATATATTATATTTGTCGTAAAATGATTTGACTTATATCATTATAACTGATAATTTTACAGGGTGTTCTCATTCACAATGGGAAACAAAAGTTTATACTAAACATTGGGAGTTATTTATTGGTAGAGGCTAAGTACATTAAATAGTAATCAAAAATTTAATATAGCTTCTATTTGACTGATTTGAAACAGTAAACTCTTACCTCTTTCACAATTATCAAAAGGAATTGATAATGAAATTCGCTCCTCTTTTTTCAATAGGTGCGCTAGCAGCACTCAGCCTAATGGGTTGTTCTAACCAAACTGATAGCACCGGTGATGCCTCCGCTACTTCATCTCAAGAAACAACTACTCTGCGGTTTTCTCATTTTTGGCCTGCTACTTCTTCTATCAATCAAGAGGTATTTGAACCGTGGGCCAAACAAATAGAGACTGACTCAGACGGACGTCTAAAAGTCGAGCTTTATCCTTCAGCAACCCTCAGTAAAGCTGATGTTACCTATGAGTCTGCTGTAAAAGGAACTATTGATATTGGCTCTCAAGCGCATGGTTATACCAGCGGCCGTTTTCCTTTAACTCAAATTGCAGAACTCCCTGGCCTGTCAAGCTCAGCCACTCAGATGGGCTGTATGCTTCAGACACTATACGAAGATGGCACGATTGCTAGCGAATATAAAGACTCGCATCTACTATTTATGTATGGTGCCGGTCCTGGAACCCTACATACCACCAACAAACTGATTAAAACACCTGAAGACATGAAAGGTATGCGTATCCGTCGCCCTTCAGCAGTGGCAGGTGACATTATTGAGAGTATGGGTGCCTCTCCCGTAGGATTACCTGCTAATGATATGTACACCTCTCTACAGCGCGGGGTCGTTGACGGGCTAAGTTTCCCATGGGAAGCAGTCACAACTTTTAAAATTGATGAAATAACGAAGTATCATACTAATATACCCTTCTATAGCTCTGCGCTTATGGTCACTATGAACCAAGACAGCTACGACAGACTCCCCGATGATTTGAAAAAAGTGATTGATGACAATTCAGGTATGGCTCTGGCGAAAAAGGTCGGCAAAGTATTTGATAAACATGATCAAATAGCTCTGCAAGCGGCAAGAGATAAAGGGGATGAAGTTATCGATATTCCAGATCCGCTTAATAACCCAGACTGGAAAGGCCCTCTTGAAAAAGGCACACAAAAATATCTTAGTGATGTTACAGCTTTAGGACTAGATGCTGATGGTGTTTATGAAAAGGCTAAAGCGGCTAGTGCTGCCTGTAAGGTTTAATCTATTGGAGTTTCCACATGGTATTTTTGGTCAGAATAAGTCATCTCATTGCTAGGATATGTCAATTCATTGGTGGCGTCAGTCTAATCATCATTGTTTTGACAACTATTGCAGATGTAGCCGCTCGTTATGTATTCAAACTCACTGGTGGTGAGCTTGGGTTTACAATTAAAGGTGGCGTGGAGATTGTCTCTTATTTTATGCTTTTTGCATTGCTCGCCGCTTTTGCCGCCTATGTTGAACGGTCACAAATCATCGTGGACGTTTTTACTCAAAAAATGCCCCAGGCTATTAAAGGCTACATGATGGGTACCTTCATGATGGGGTTTTTCTTAATAGGTATCGTATTCACATGGGGCCTATATGAGAGTGCAGTCGATGCCGTGCATTTCGGTAAAGTGACTCAGGATCTAAGAATCTCAATGATGCCCATTTATGCCCTAAGTTCGTTCTTAAGTGCCTTGCTCGCTATTCGCGCCCTTATCGAATCCATTAATATTTTCAAAACGGGCGAGTTCTTTGATGCCGAGGAGACAGGCGCATGAGTTCAGAAATTATTGGTGCTATCGGTTTAGTGTGCATGATTTTATTAGTCGTCGGCAGGGTACCTGTTGCTTTGGCGATGTTAGGGGTAGGATTGGTAGGCTTTGGGGCAGTAACCTCGCCTAGTGGCGCTTTACAAATGCTAAAAGATATTCCGGTAGATGTCTTAGCAAAGTATGATTTTAGTGCCATTCCTTTGTTTATATTAATGGGGGTATTCGCCACTCATTCTGGTATGGCGACCAAACTATTCGATTCTACCCGTACTATCTTTGGTGGTGTTAGAGGGAGCCTTGGTATTGCTGGCATTGGCTCATCAGGTATCTTTGCTTCTATTTCAGGATCCTCGTTAGCGACTGCTTCTACTATGGCGCGAGTGGCATTGCCACAAATGGAAAAACATGGTTACCAGCCTGGTTTTGCCTGTGGGGCTTTAGCTGCAGGTGGTACCTTAGGGATCATGATTCCACCGAGTATCGCGCTTCTTGTTTATGCTATCTTGACCCAACAATCGGTTGGCGATATGTTTATTGCTGGGTTTTTACCGGGTATTTTAGGCATAGTCATGTACTCTATTACCGTGATGATCATGGTACGCTGGAAACCGCATCTCGCGCCACGCGGCGAGCGAACCCCGTGGAAAGCTAAAATAGTGTCTTTGACAGGCCTTATCCCTTTTAGCTTTATTTTTATTGTTATTATTGCTGGTATTTTCTTTGGATTATTTACTCCCACTGAAGGTGCTGCAGTAGGGGCGTTTGCTGCTTGGGCCTATGCCTTTGTTAAAGGCATGAGATTGGACGGGCTAAAGCAGTCGTTAATTGAGACCTTGGCGTTATCTGCGGTCGTATTCTTTATGCTATTAGGCGCAGAAGCACTTGGCTACTTTATTTCTGTATCGCGAATGTCTAATACGCTAGCAGAGTGGATTGGTGGTTTAGCCGTTAGTCCAATGATTGTATTAATCTGCATCTTGATCATGTACTTTTTGCTTGGGCTGTTTATGGATGCCTTAGCGATGTTGGTGATTACCATTCCTGTGGTATACCCAATTATTCTAGCGTTGGGCTTTGATCCCGTTTGGTTTGGTATTATTACGGTATTAACCGTAGAGCTTGGGCTTATTACCCCACCAATGGGCATGAATATCTTTGTGATTAAAGCGGTGGCACCGCATATTAAGCTTGCCGATATGTTTCGCGGGGTGGCGCCCTTCATTGTCTCTGACTTGATTCGATTGATTGTTTTGGTGTCTTTCCCTGCCATTTCCTTGGTGTTATTAAGTTAAAGCTTATGGGTAGTAGATAAATAAACAAGCCTTTATTTGAATCATGAGTGTCAGAAGCTAGTTCTTGGTTTTTCTTACCATATTGTTGTAATGACAATATGGTTTTTTATGGAGTAAAGTTATCGATTTATTTTATGATTTTGAGGCTATGACACTATCATAACTCTTCTCCTCAGTATAAACGCGGGTAGATGTAGTAAAATCAATGAACCTCAGTCTTCAAGTATTTTCATATAAAAATTTATAAGTAGATAAAGTTATGGCAGTTGATTTTAGCAATACTCTGATAGTCGCAATTTCCGCAACCGCCCTATTTGATTTGTCAGAATCTGAAAACTATCTACTAAAGTTGTTGCAGCAACGGCCTACCGAAGCTATCAAAGAATTTCGTGATTATATGGCAGAGCGTGAAAATGATCCTCTGAGTATTGGCGCAGGCTATCCTCTTATCAAAGCCTTACTCAATTTAAATAAGCAGAATAACCAATCTACAGCATTAGATCCGAATATTGAAACGCCTTTGGTTGAAGTGGTTATTGTCTCTAAAAGCAGCCCAGATACCGGTATTCAGGTACTTAATGCTATTCGTGAACATAAGCTCAATATCTCGCGTTCAGCATTCATCTCGGGTAGTTCAGTAGCGCCTTATATTGACGATTTTAATATTGATTTATTTTTGACCACCAATCGCGATGACGCACATCAGGTAGCAGATGCTAATATTTGTGCTTGTGCGATATTGGATGCCACGCCTGTGAATACTTATAAGCTGGATACCGAGCAGCTGCGCATTGCCTTTGATGGTGATGCAGTATTGTTCGATGATTCAGGGGAATTATTATATAAGCAAAAAGGTTTGCGTGCCTTTCATGAGCGTGAAGCTCAGATGCGAGATATGCCTATCAAAAAAGGTCCTTATGCAGAGTTATTGATTAAGTTGTCCAACTTACAAGCGCGTCTACCAGCAGGTCTGCATCATTGTCCAATAAAAATTGCACTGGTCACAGCACGTAATGCCCCTGCTGATCTGCGAGCTATCAAGACCTTACGCGAGTGGGGGGTCAATGTAGATATGGCATTTTTTTAGGGGGACTTGAAAAAACAGCGGTGCTAAAAACCTTTGCCCCGCATATCTTTTTTGATGATTCGATTAAACATATTGATGCGGCGCGCAGCTTTGTTCCCACTGCATTAGTACCTTATCATTCAGCGTCTTTGTTGCATGCTGATAGTTACCTAGCTGCTGATAAAGACGCTTCATTGTTGTCCTTTACGCCAGCACAGCAAACTCTTTTTACTGTAAAATATTAGCGTGTAATATAGTCTATCCTTCTATAATAAAGGGAGACTGCATGCTAAAGACACAGAGATGCTAACGTAAAAATAAATAGATTTAGTAGAGTAAAGATAAAGAGAAGAGGCGAGATATGAAGTGGCAACCGTTATTTGCATTGGTTATGGCGCGACTTAAACAAGTTATTGGCTTATACGCTTTTGTGCTGATACCGATGTGGGGTATGTTCTTTCTTAATAAAATTGCGCTATTTGGCCTGTGGAATATTTTTGGTATCGTTCCGCGTACATTTGATTTGGGTAGTATGGTAGGTGTGTTTGCCTCGTGGACGATGCATGGTAACTTTGCCCATTTGCTGGGCAATACCTTGGTATTATTACAGATACTATTTTTATTTGGCCTGTTCGAAAATAATGCTTACCGTACCATTCTTAAGCTTATTGTTGCTTCAGGTGTAATGACTTGGTTGATAGCCTCACCATTAACAATTCATATCGGCGCGTCAGGACTGTGTTTTGCGATGCTCGGTTATATGATAGGTGGGGCAGTGTTTGCAAGGCGTTGGGGATATCTGTTAGCTTGTATTGTTATGGGTACAGGGTATTGGCTTACTATTAAGCAAGGTTTGATGCCGCAACAGGGCATCTCGTTTGCGGCGCACTTTGGTGGTTTATGCGCCGGTTTGTTGTTAGGGGCGAACTCAAAGCATGCCTATACAAGCATTATGAAGCGTTCTTAAATGTTACTAAACGCCATTGAGCGTCGTTATCATGCGCCTACTCCAATCGTATCTCTCACAGAATTATTTATTGTCATCACTCTTTTATTACTGCTCTCTTATCACTTACTATACGGCCATACCTGCTGATACATTGCTTAGCCATTTTTTGAGCAAACACTAATAAATAACGGATCATCTGTCTCTAAGGGTCGCCACTTAGTCGTTTTTTCAACGTGCGCTTTAATCGTAAGTTGGCTGTCTTTCGCAGGAAGAATATAATCTGCGCGTGCAGGTGTAGCGCAGTCAATGACTTGCGGTACTTGTTGAACACTCATGCGTCTCTCAAACAAATATAAATTTACCAGATAAATTTCTGGATTGTCTACTTGAGTGCTCGCATGGCCACTATCTACTGCCATAAAGCGAAAGGTTTGCGGTTTAACATACGACCATGGGCGAAACCATGTGCTATTTTCAATTTTTTTGACAACGGTCACGCCTTCAGGCAGTTGAGCGGTTTGCTGATCGAACCAGTTGTATTCTTGGTGTATTTGGAAGCCGAAGATACCAGCCGCACCAAACAATGGAATAAGCCATTTTGGTGCCTTTTTACCTGCTAGTTTGCTGAGGTGAGTTATGACGAGTGCTACCCCAGCTAGGCCAAATCCGGCAGCAATGGTAGCGATAAACTCAAAAAGCATAAGATGTGTCCTTAACGCATTAGGCGCATTTAACAAAATAATCACGGGTCATACAACTATATTAATATGAAAATATAGTTATAGCAGTGTTGGGATAAAAAAATCACTCACAAGCAGTTGCTGCCTGTGAGTGATAGAGTAACAAACGATATGTCTATTAGCTAAGCCTTGTAAATACTAGCTTAGTGGTCAACTGCACCGCCAGCACCGCGTGGAGAACGTACGCTCTCAACCAGCTCTTGGATATGTGCCGGTGGTGGCGCAGTAGCATAAGAAACAGCGAATGCTACGATAAAGTTAAGTAATGCACCAATCGCGCCGAATGATAATGGCGAGATACCAAACAACCAATACTCTGCAGTATCAGGGAAGTTTGCGGTACCACTGATAAAGAACCAGCCTTTGAAAATAAAGATATAGACTAAGATACTAATCAGACCCGTTAGCATACCAGCGATAGCGCCGAGGTTGTTAATACGCTTAGAGAAAATACCCATCATCAATACAGGGAACAGTGATGCACCTGCAATACCGAAGGCCAGTGCAACCACCTGTGCGGCAAATCCTGGTGGATTAATACCCAACCATGTGGCAATGACAATCGCCACACCCATAGTGATACGCGCTATTTTTAGCTCGCCCTTATCACTGATGTTTGGATTGAGGTTTCTTTTAATCAAGTCATGACTGATCGCTGATGAGATTGCGAGTAGTAGACCAGCTGCCGTTGATAACGCTGCTGCCAAACCACCTGCGGCGATAAGTCCAATAACCCAACCTGGTAACTGTGCAATTTCGGGGTTAGCCAATACTAAAATATCAGCGTTTACGTCGAGCTCATTACCTTTCCAGCCCGCATCAGTAAAGCGTCCATCAAGTTCTAAGTCATGCGCTGCTTGTGCTGTTTGAACTGCAGTGGTAGCTGCAGCGACATCGCCGCCGTCAGCTTGAGCCGCCGTCAATGCAAGCTCTGCTGCACCAAGGCCGCTATCGTTATACATCTGAATACGGCCATCGTTATTCAAATCGTTATACTTGATAAGACCCGTTTCTTCCCAAGTATTCATCCAATCTGGACGTTGATCATAATTAATAGCAGGCTCTTCAACACCTTGTGGATAGATAGTGTCGATTAGGTTTAGACGCGCCATAGCACCTACTGCTGGAGCAGTGAAGTATAGTAGCGATATAAATACGAGTGTCCAACCAGCTGTCCAGCGGGCATCCGCAACTTTAGGTACTGTGAAGAAGCGAATGATAACGTGTGGTAGACCTGCTGTACCAATCATTAGTGATAAGGTAAATAGCACCATGTTGAGCTTGTTAGGTACGTCAGCAGTATAAGAAGCAAAACCTAAATCGGTAACAACTTGATTAAGCTTGGTTAATATTGGAAGACCTGACTCAGTGTGGGTTGAGAATAAACCAAGACCTGGAATTGGGTTGCCCGTCAATTCAAGCGATATAAAGACCGCAGGAATCGTATAAGCAATCATTAGCACCACATACTGTGCAACCTGCGTGTAAGTAATGCCTTTCATACCACCAAGTACGGCGTAGAAAAATACGACGACAGCAGCAATAAGCAGTCCGGTTGTATTTTCAACTTCTAAGAAACGTGAGAAGGCAACACCAGCACCGGTCATCTGTCCGATAACGTAAGTAGTGGATGCGACAATCAAACACACGACTGCAATCATGGCCGCAGTCTTGGAATAAAAACGGTCACCAATAAAGTCAGGTACCGTGAACTTACCGAACTTACGTAAATAAGGTGCTAAAAGCATGGCTAGGAGGACATAACCACCCGTCCAACCCATCAAGTAGGTTGATGCGCCATAACCGCTAGAAGCGATTAGACCTGCCATTGAGATAAATGATGCGGCACTCATCCAGTCAGCTGCCGTTGCCATGCCATTCACTACGGGATGCACACCACCACCAGCCACATAAAACTCACTGGTCGTACCAGCGCGCGCCCAAATCGCAATACCGAAGTATAGAGCGAAGGATAGACCTACAAAAATAATATTAATCGTAAATTGACTCATAGGGCTATTCCTCGTCTACACCATATTGTTTATCGAGTTTATTCATACGCCAAGCGTAGAAGAAAATTAAGATGATAAATATTCCAATAGACCCTTGTTGTGCAAACCAAAAACCTAAATCAGTACCGCCTATGGCAATACCTGACAATAATGGACGTAACAAGATTCCAAAACCATAAGAACATAAAGCCCAAATAATTAGGCTACCTGTAATGAGACGGAGATTGGCTCGCCAATAACCGGATGTGTCGTTGTGGTTTTCCATAGGACAACTCCTTTTGCCTGAAATGAAAATAGAGTTACTAATTAGAATCTAACAAGTCATTGTGGTTTAGCGTCTATCGTAAAGTGCGATACAGTTCGATACGGGGTCTATATTACAATTATAAAACTTGCTTTATAGATGGCTAAATCAGAATAATCAACTAGTCTCAGTAACCCAAGGTTATCAATAAAGTGAGCAAATTTTACGCGGGTTGTTATAAATTAAAGCCTTATAAAACGGGCATAAGCTGCTCGATACTGCTAAAAAGTGCATGGTGGAATAATAGTGTTAATAACCTAAAATAATATCTATATGATCTCACATATTAGTTATGGGTTTGATTAATTTTATCTTATGAGTATGGCGGTATTCATTGAGGAAGGTCGGTAGGGCATGACAATCCGCTGTCTTGTTATTATCTTTATCTTCCTGACAAGATTATTTGAGAACTAAATTCTTAATTATTCATGCCAATAAGTATTGCAAGACATAATTATGAACTTATTAGGAATATATACAATATTGACTTAATTAACAATAAATAAATTTAAATTACTTTGTGTAACAAAATATTTGCTTAGTAGAGAACATTGAGAACTTATGTCGATAAAAATGCATAAGTCGCCGAGATCACTAGGATAACACGCTAACACCTTATAAATATTAGGGATTTAAATTATATGTCTAACTTAGGATTTATATACCACAAATGGCATTTATTTTAGGGATGCAATTAAGAGAATGATTGTTAAAAGTTATAACAATAAGGTTTTTTAATTTACGTAAGAGTCATACAATTTTATATAAAGCATTAAGTCCTAAAAGTTTTATGGAAACTAGACATTCATAGTAATTGTTTTTTAATAAATAGTTCTAAAACCTTTCAAAAGTTTAATAATAAACAATGACTAAAATAAAAATATGAAACAGCTAAATTGGAGTCAGTCAGTTAAAATGTAGCGATTAAATATAGCGATTAAATATAGCGACATGGCACTAATCACATACGTTGCACTTTAATAGACCAAATATTGAATGAGCATAAAATTGACCGAGCATAAGTTATTATAGAGATGGAAAGGCATCATTAAGGCGTTCCAGAATGCAGGTGGTGTCGGTCATAACATCAACATAGAAGGCATGCAAAATATATAAATAAGGGGGCATCATGGGCGAGGGGCTGGCAGGTTGGTTTAACAGCGCAGTTAATTACGGGGTTAGCGTGATTTGGGGCAATAATGAGTGGTTAATTGCCAGTAATCCTTGGTACGGACTATTGGTATTTGTACTGATTGGGGCAGGACTTTATTTTACGATTGCGACCCGTTTTATTCAGTTTCGCCATTTTGGCCACATGTGGGCGTTATTACGTATAGTCGCTCCAATTTAAAAACGATACAATGTTACTGGGCTGCTGGGATAAATTTTTTGCAGCCTCTGTCACGCGTGCGAACAGCAAGAAAAATTTATACCAGTAGCACGTTGATATAAACGTACCTCTTTTACTTTGAACTGACTATACCTCCAATCAAGGGCGTAAAGATGGCGGTATTAGCTCTTTTGAGGCGCTGATGACCTCCTTAGCAGCACGGGTGGGTACCGGTAATTTGGCAGGGGTCGCGATTGCTATTTATCTTGGCGGTCCAGGCGCAGTATTTTGGATGTGGATGACCGCATTGGTCGGCATGTCTACTAGCTTTATTGAATCCACTTTAGCGCAAGCGTATAAAGTTCCGCATACCGATAACGTCTATCGTGGCGGGCCAGCCTATTATATAGAGAAAGGCTTGGGTCAACGCTGGATGGCAATCTTTTTTTCGATTTGCTTACTGATTGCTTTTGGGCTAGCGTTCAATGGGGTTCAGTCAAATACCATCGCCCAAGCAACTAATGAGGCCTTTGGTATTCCAACATGGATGACCGGTTTGGTATTAGTCGTGTTGGTCGCGCCAGTAGTATTTGGCGGATTACGTTCGGTTGCACGTATTGCGGATAAAGTCGTGCCAGTGATGGCCATTTTATATATCTTATTGGCGCTATTCATTATCATCACTAATTTCAGTCAGTTCCCCTCGGCAATTGCACTGATTGTGAAGTCAGCGTTTGGCTTGGAGCAAGCGGCAGGCGGGGTAATCGGTTATGGTATTGCGCAAGCGATGATCAACGGGATTAAGCGCGGTTTATTTTCTAACGAAGCGGGTATGGGTTCAGCGCCTAACGCTGCCGCTACTGCAAAGAGTTATCCTGACCATCCTGCTGTGCAAGGTTTTATGCAAATGCTGGGTGTGTTTATGGATACGCTAGTAATTTGTACCGCGACCGCCTCAATCATTATTTTATCAGGTGTGGTCGATCCTAATGTTGAGCAAGAGGGTATTCAACTGACTCAGTTAGCACTGTCACAATATGTTGGTGACATGGGGGTTATATTCGTTGCGATTGCGATTTTCTTCTTCTCGTTTACCTCTATAATTGCTAATTATAGCTATGGCGAGTCTAACCTCGAATTTATTTCCGGTGCCAGAAACGCCAAAGTAATAATCATGGTGTTTCGTTTTCTAGTGCTCGGCATGGTATTCGTGGGGGCGGTTGCCAGCTTACCAGCTATTTGGAACTTTGCTGATTTGTCGATGGGTCTGATGGCCTTGACCAATTTAATAGCAATTGTCCTCTTGTCGCCAGTGGCGCTGAGAATACTGCGCGACTATGAGCGACAAGTCAAAGAAGGAAAAACTGGTGAGCAAATCACCTTCAACCCTGACAATTTTATAAAGCTTAAAGACGAGGCCAATCGCGATGCTTGGACGGATTAAAAGCCGAATTAAAATAAGCTGTTATAAATTTTAGACAAATAAAAACCGTTCTTAGCCATTTATATCTGGCTAAGAGCGGTTTTTTTATAGAGTCACTATAACTTACATGTTTGGATAGTTAGGACCGCCACCACCTTCGGGAGTTACCCAAGTGATGTTTTGTGACGGATCTTTAATATCACAGGTTTTGCAATGGATACAGTTTTGCGCATTGATCACAAAATGGGCACCTTCAGCATCTTTGATCACTTCATAAACCCCAACTGGACAATACAAACGTGCTGGCTCAGCATACAACGGCAAGTTCATAGAAATAGGCACGGTAGGATCGGTTAATTTTAAATGCTTTGGTTGGTTTTCAGTATGGTTGGTATTAGAAATAAATACTGATGATGATTTATCAAATGTCAGTTTGCCATCAGGTTTAGGATATTCCGGCTGATAGGCATGGTTAGCACGTTCTAACTGGTCATAATCACGTAAGTTATCATGAATAGTCAGCGGCATTTTGCCACCCAGCAAGTTCTGTTCAATGAAGTTAAAGGCGCCGCCCATCCATTGGCCCATGCGATGCATGGCTGGAGCGAAGTTGCGCGCTTCGTAATTATCCTGATACAACCACGATTCTTTATACATGGTGCTATAGGCAATTACTTCGTCATGCTGACGTTCAGCTTGCAACGCTTCAAAAATAGCTTCGGCTGCTAGCATGCCTGACTTCATCGAGGTATGTGTACCTTTGATTTTGGCAGGGTTTAAGAATCCAGCATCATCTCCTACCAACACGCCACCTGGGAAGGTGAATTTTGGTAAAGAATTGAGACCACCTTTGGTGAGTGAGCGCGCGCCATAAGAAATACGTTTACCACCTTCTAAAACATTACGAATGAGCGGATGCAATTTTAGGCGTTGTAATTCGTCAAAAGGTGACATATAAGGATTGGAGTAAGATAAATCGATGACTATACCAAAGCTAACTTGGTTATTTTCAGCGAAGTACAACCACCAGCCGCCAGAAGAGCCCGTATCAGTTAACGGCCAGCCTGAGCCGTGCATAACAACACCTTCCTCATGCTTTTCAGGCTCGATGTCCCACAATTCTTTGAGACCAATGCCGTAATGCTGGGGATCGCAATCTTTATCAAGGTTAAAGCGGCTGATTAAGCGTTTGCCCAAGTGACCACGAGAGCCTTCGGCAAAAATAGTATATTTAGCCAATAATTCATAACCTGGCTCAAAGCTAGCCTTGGCATCACCATTTGCTGCGACACCCATATCGCCAGTCAATATACCCCTTACTGAGCCGTCATCGTTATATAAGATGTCAGCAGCAGGGAAGCCTGGGAACATCATCACTTCTAACTCTTCGGCTTGCTCTGCTAACCAACGAACAACGTTAGCCAATGAAACAATATAATTGCCTTCGTTGTGCATACTGGCTGGAATAACTGAGTCGATAAGCTTAGTGCTCTTAGTCGCTGACCCCAACATATACACGCGATCTTCAATCGCTGGCACATTTAATGGCGCGCCTTTAGCTTTCCAATCAGGAATCAACTCATTTAAAGCACGCGGTTCAATAACGGCACCGGATAAAATATGACCACCAAACTCAGCGCCTTTTTCGACCACACAAACCATAAATTCGTCGTTGCCCGCTTCAATAGCGAGCTGGCGCAGACGAATAGCCGCAGACAAACCTGCAGGACCACCACCAACCACAATGACATCGAAGTCCATCGACTCACGCTCAATCTCAGGTTCCGGGGCAATCGGCTCGGGTATTTTTTCGACCGCTATTTTTTCAGCAGGTTCTTTTTCAACCGCTTTATTCTCGATAGGTGCTGTTTCGATAGCTACGGTTTCATCAACAGCTACGGTATCAAGATCTGTTTCTTTAACCTCTGTATTTTCAACCGCAATACTTTCAGCTGGGACCTCTGTAGTCAACTCTGGTGTGTCTGAATCTGTTGGTTCTACCGTTGCTGGCGCATCAGTGTTGACGATATCAGCATCAACGACTGGCGTTTTCTTGTCTTGCTCTTGCATACCTACTCCTAAACTTTTAGTGGCTTATCTCAGGGCATCATTAGCATAACAATTGAATAATAAAGCTTGCGACGCTAACTTACCTCAGACATATGGCTGCTCGATAAAAACTGTCTTTGCGGCATCAATCGACAACGTTACTATTGAAGACTAGCATATGTGAAAGTTATCATATGTAATCACAGCAAAACATAACGTAAAAAGGACAATTAAGACTACACCCACGCGACCATTTTAATAAAAAATCGTTACTCATTATAAAAGAAAAGTCCTACAAACACGATACGCATTTATAGGTATCAGTGTTAAGGTAAGATTCATATGACGGGACTATAATGACAATATTGTTTTATCATACCCGAAACTAAAATTAATAGTAATACTGGATATGCCAAACTTTGACTAATAGTTAGGAGAGTGTGTGATGAACGCTGATACCAACAATAAGGTTAATGATACCATGAATAGCGCTGATACCCCGCAGAACATGACATCCGATCTAAATAGCGTGGATGCGCTGAGCCAATATTTAAAGTCCGAGGCAGGAACACGGCAAGGGCGTGCGATACCGCCATTAGAAAAATGGCATCCTGAGCAAGTCGCTGATATGGATTTGGTGATTAAAGCCAATGGTGAATGGTGGCACGAAGGAGGGCATATGACCCGCGAGTCATTAGTCAATTTATTCGCTACTATTCTATGGAAAGAAGAGCAAGACGGCGTTACTGAGTATTTTTTGAAAACGCCCGTACAAAAGCTACGAATTCAAGTCGAGGATGTGCCGCTACTGATTAATAATGTCGGTATCGTTACTGAAGATAATATGAACTGGCTGGAGTTTACCACCACTACCGGTGATGTGGTGCGTTTGGATGATGAGCATCCGATTACCTTACGCGCTTATCAGCCTAGTGATAGCAATAGTCCTGAAGCGCAAGTGGATAAGACCGAACCCCAAGTACGCCCTTATATGCCTATCAGAAATGGATTGACCGCTCTTATCGGTCGTAATGCGTTTTATCATTTGACCGAGATTGGCAAGTTAACCGAGCAAAACGGGGAGACCATACTAACCTTACAAAGTGGTGGGCACGCTTATCCGCTATCGATGCCAGCCAGTTGAAGCCGTTGATTCAAGCAAAATGAATGTTAATTCAGTGGTTATTAAACGTTAGTAGGTAAGTGTCAGTAGGAAATTATGCTAACAATACGCATTTTTCTATGGGTGTTTGTTGTTTGAGCCGTTAGGCTGCTAATCTTAAACCAACGTCTTTACTCTAAAATGTGCTCAACTTAATAAGAAACGTCTAGATGATAATATATGTATGACAGGATGTATATGATAATGGCGGTAACTTGGCTATGAGCATTACCGCAAATGAAATAATCAGTGATGTGGAAACCCAGTCGTCTGCCTTTAACACTGTTGCTTTTAACCAGGTAATGGTTAATAGAGCGCGCAATGCACCGATAGGCTTATTTGACTCTGGAGTCGGTGGTCTATCAGTATATTTGCATCTGGCCCAGCAACTGCCAGCTGAGCATTATATTTATTATGCCGATACCTTGCATGTGCCATACGGCAATCGTGATAGTAAAGAGATTGAAGCGCTGACCTTGACAGCGGTAGAATGGCTATATCAGCAAGGCTGCAAACTGATCGTTATTGCCTGTAATAGTGCCTCGGCTTATGCTTTGGAGACGGCTAGGCGCTGTTATCCGCAGTTGCCTATCGTAGGCTTAGTGCCCGCATTGAAGCCTGCGGTACTGGCCAGTAAAAGCGGTCAAGTGGCGGTATTGGCCACTAAAGCGACCTTAAATGGCACGTTACTCAACCAAGTTATTACTGATATTGCTCTACCCAACCAAACGATAGTGACTAAGTATTTTGACCCGCAGCTGGTACCCTGGGTAGAGGCAGGGATGCCAGAAAATTCTGAAACTGCCCAGCGCTTACGCCAGCAAGTACAAGTATTTGCTCAAAAGGGTATTGATCAATTGGTGTTAGGTTGCACACACTATCCATTTTTTAAACCGTTTTTATTGCAAGAGATTGAGTCACAACAATTTCCTATGCACGTAGTTGACTCAGGACAAGCAATTGCTGAACGCGTGAAGCAGCTATTGGTAAAAAACCAGCTACTGGCACTGCCTATCAGTAGTGCGCATACGAGTATAGATAGTAGCAGGACGGCTGTTAATAACACGGATATTCGGCCGCCCTTGACTTTTTATGCGAGTAAATATGATGACAAGCTTGGTATGCTGATACAGCGTCTACTTGGTACACAGGTACGTTTGCAACGGCATTGTTAGTATGGGCTACAATGACCAGATATAAGTTGTGGAAAATAAAAATAAACTGCGTGCATCTTGAGAAGATTATGCTAGGCTAGAGGGTTCAAAAAACGATATTGTGCTTTATTGTATGTCATTCTTGATATTGCGGTCTAAACTTAGAGGGTTATTGTGCCTAATCGTCGTTATCATATTCATGTCGTATGCGCTGACAACGAGCAACCGCTGGTCTTAGATAGTTTGGCGATATTTTTTCAAGCACGAGCCTTTCTAACCTACGATGTCTCTAGCAAATTACCGCAAGCTACGTTATATGGTCGCCAGTGTATTGATGCTTGTGATTATACGCTAATAATCATTGGTGACAGTTATGGCACGGCCAAAGATATGGGTGTCAGTCAAATGCACCTAAGCTATCTAAATGCTAAAGCTAAGCTCAAGCCTTTACTGATATTAATTAAGATTCATCATGAAGACGCGGACGTTAGTCGGCAATTGCAAGACTTTACCCGTATCGTTCAACAGCAAGCAAAGCATGTGTATTACTATGATATGGATACCAATATCGAGCATCTACTCATCTACGCTTATGAAAATATGGTCTCAAACCATGAAGTAAAAGAGGGATGGGTAAGGATAAGCGAGAAACTTGAAAAGTCTAACCTGCAAACGATCACTGCGCAGTATGTTTCTCCCTTATCTACCAGTACGGCTGTTCAGCGAGATAGTAGTCTGGCTGAGAGCAGTATTTCTGACAATAGTGTTGCGGACAATAGTGTCACTGCTAACAGTTTGAGCAAACCGCTTAAATTGATAGAAACCTTTACCATTCAATATAGCGCCCAAGCTTATGAGGGCGGTAATCTGTCAGATATCACTAGAATGATGACTTTGACATGGCAAGAAGTACTACACGCTTTAGCAAAAATGCCAGGGACTTTTTCAAGCTACAGCTTACAAAGCTGTATTAATCGCTTGGTAACCTCTAAGGCTGATCAAGAGGTTAAACAGGAGATGCCCAATGTCCATGCCGTCTCACGTTGCAGAATTGCTCAAAGCGACTTAAATAAATTACAGCATGTATTGGTCGCTGCCAATTGGATTCAACTGACGACATACGGTGTTAGAGTCTCACAAGAGATGTGGAAACTGACCTTTTACGTCAAAAATCTGTTTGAGCAAGGTCAGCCAAAAGCGCTCAATAAGCAGTAGGGTTTTAATGACAGATAAATTGTTCCCATTACTACGTTTTGTAATACAAAGCATACGTGCCAGCAGTTGTTAATTTACTGTAGACTGGCAATAATAAAGACCATAAATATTGACTGATTGAGGAGAGTAATATGAGTAACTCTAAACGTGATGAATTAATGAGTGATATCGACAAACAAGCAGAAACAATGCATGACGCCGATCAGTTTCATACCCTAGAAGAGCAAGTAGCAGATATGAAGCGCCGTGGTATTGATCCTAGCAAGGCCTATGATGACTGGGACGAAAAAGAAAAAGAAGATTGGGGCGACGCGACTTGGAAAGAAAATGGGAAGTGGGAGCCAAAAACGCCAGCCGATCTCGATGATAAAGCTCATGAAAACTGGGATGGTGACAATGGCAAACCCAATCCACCACCGTTCGTCTAATTTACTTTTAAATTAAATGGCTTGAATGGTTATAAATCTCAGCTCATTTCCTATACATCAATAAAAACAAAAAACCACGCCTAATTGACGTGGTTTTTTATTTGCCTAATATTTAGAACTCTATACTACGAACCTTCATCCACACGTACTAAGGTCACGACGCCATCAGCACCAATAACGCGGCGATAGCGTGTGTTGGTTGACCTTGCTGGCTGAGCTGATGCTGGCTGAACTGACGATTGAGGTGAATAAGTGCTAGGTGAGTTAGTTTGTTGTTGAATCAATTGTCCCATGCGATCTCCAGATGCAGGAGTCAAAGGCTGGCTATTTGAAAGCTGACCATATTGATTGCCATACTGGTTACTATTCTGGGAGCTGCTAGGAGCAGAATTGCCAACAATTAAGCGATGAAATTTCTGTCCTGCACGTCCATCAGCAGGGGAAACGCCACGGCTAGTCTGATATTGCTGAATGGCTGTGCGGGTATTATCGCCAATGATGCCATCAACTTCGCCGATCTCATAGCCAGCATTTAATAAAGCTTGCTGAATATCACGAGCTTGTTGGCGACCAATACCAGGGTCGTCGGTTGGCCATGCCGTCATGAAGTCAGTTTTGCTACTGTCCTCTTTGGTAATCAAATCCGATAAATGAGCGATTGCCAAGGCGTAGTTTTCAGAGGCGTTATAGGAATAAAAAGTATCGAAATTTTTACCGACTAAGAATGCAGGGCCCCCTTTACCAGCTGGCAATAGCAGTCCGGCGCTACTGAGGTCATAGGGAAGTGGGCTACCATTAGCAAGGGTTAAGCCTTGATCGCGCCAGTGACTCATTGACTTTTTATCTTTACGGTCGGACACCGCCCAATATCCGCTAGGGAGTTGGACTTCATAGCCCCATGCCTCACCTGAACGGTAACCGCGCTTCGCTAAGAAGTTTGCCGTAGAGGCCAACGCATCGGGCACGCTGTTGACTAAGTCGCGACGACCATCACCATCAAAGTCTACAGCCAAGTCCAAAAAAGTACCGGGCATAAACTGAGTCTGTCCAAACGCGCCTGCCCAAGAGCCAGTCATATCACTGGGACTAATATCACCGTTTTGGACAATTTTTAGCGCATTGGCATACTCACCGCGGAAGTAACTCTGGCGACGATCAAAACAAGAGAGCGTCGCTAATGATTCAAACAATGGCTTTTTGCCCAATGTCTGCCCAAAGTTTGACTCCACACCCCAAACGCCTAGTACGTGCTCAGCTTTGACACCATAGCGCGATTCAATCTCGCGCAATGTACTTGCCCATTGGCGCTTGGCACGGATACCATCTTCTACCCGTTCCTTATCAACTAACGCTGATAAATAATCCCAAACGTCCTTTTGAAATTCAGGCTGATAATTCAATGACTGAATGACGCTTGGGTCAGGCTCGCTTGGACGATAACGCTCAAAGGTTGAATCAGATACGTCGCGAAATTGGCTGCTGTTTTTAAGGGTGCTTAAGCATTGTTGCAGCTCAGCATTGGATAAGTTCGGCGCTTCTGGTCTGGCAGCTTGGGCACTGGTAGTGACAAGACTTAAGCCGATAGCAGCGCTAAGTAAAGAGAGGGTAGATAAGTGAGTCAAACGCATGAAAATATCCTATAAACATAAGTGGTGGCAAGGCCGAAAATAAAATCAAAAGTTTAATATGATGAGATTGGTTTAGAGTAACCAATATTAATGATAAAGAAAAGGTATCGAAGCACTCCGTTACTATAAATTGACGCGAGGTCAAGGTGAGAGAGAGATTAAGAAGGAGTTTGGGAAAAAATCTAAGGTCATTTTCTATCGTTTGATGATATTAAATAGTCGCATTATTTATCATGGGATTGTTATACTGTTTAAAGTTATTGTATTAGCTAGCATGGCTGTTATCAAAGCTACCGTGAGTAAAACATGGCTCTGGATAGGACGGTTAATGATTATTATAATAAAATAAATATTGTCTTTCAGCTTTAAGGTTTGGGCTTGCTGGTTAGGCGCGTTTAAGGACTAAGCCTTATGATTTACGACTTCTTGAATCCAGAAAATGCTTTGGTTTGGCGTATTGTGCATCGCGATAATCTAGCTTGGCTAGTGCAACATGGTATTCAATGTGCAAATAGCACTACTAGGTCCATGAGTTGGGTGACTATCGGCAATCAAGAATTGATTGACAAGCGTGATACAAGAGAGGTGCCTATCGGTAATGGTGGTACACTTAATGATTATGTGCCGTTCTATTTTACACCGTTTTCTCCTATGCTCTATAATATATACACAGGTTATAATGGTATACCGCATCAAAAAAATGAGGATATCATTATCTTAGTCAGTAGTTTGCATAAGCTACAAGAATGGCGAGTCAAATTTATATTCACTGACATGCATGCTTATAGCGCTTTGGCGACATTTCATTCAGATTTGAGTAACCTTGACCAAGTTGATTGGAGTATATTGCAAAAACTTGATTTTAAACGTGATATAAATGATTTGCAAAAGATGGAGCGTTATCAAGCAGAAGCACTAATATATGACAGTTGTCCAATAACCTCAATTGAATATATTGTTTGTTATAGCGACAAAGTGACCAATGATATTCAAAATATTTTGAACTTGAATAATATTAGTATCAGAGTGGCTACTCGGTCCGAATGGTACTTTTAAACTATTAAAATAGTTAGAGATTGTTATAATCACATCCATGACAGGTGAGCGGAGAACAACCATGATTACTTATACTACTGGCAACTTATTAGACGCTGAGGTTGATGCGTTGGTAAATACTGTTAATACCGTGGGGGTAATGGGGAAGGGTATCGCTTTGATGTTTAAAGATCGTTTTCCAAACAACATGCAAGCATATGCTGAAGCGTGTCAGGCAGGTAAGGTACAGACAGGAAAAGTGTTTGTTACTAGTACAGATGAACTGCTAGGTGCGAAGTGGATTATCAACTTTCCAACTAAGCAGCATTGGCGCGCCAAATCACAAATGAATTGGATTGAAGAGGGACTTCAAGATTTACGTCAATTTATTATTGATAACAATATACAGTCTATTGCTATACCACCGTTAGGCGCTGGTAATGGAGGACTGGATTGGCAACAGGTAAAGCCTAAAATTGAAAAGGCATTGGGCGACTTAAAAATAAATATACTTGTTTATGAGCCAACTACTAACTACCAAAATGTTCATAAATCTGCAGGTACAAGAAAACTAACACCTGCAAGAGCTTTAGTACTTGAATTGGTTCGGCGCTATCTTATCCTTGGTATGGAATGCAGCCACCTTGAGGTACAAAAACTAGCATATATGCTACAACGTAGTGTATTACTAGATAAATTAGATAATCCGTTAAAACTTACCTACCAAGCCAATCGTTATGGTCCTTATGCGGACAATCTTAGACATTTGCTTGACAGTCTTGATGGAAATTATCTACAAGCTAATAAACGTATCGCTGATAGTCAAGCATTTGATAATGCTATTAGGTTCAATTATCAGCATAAGCAAACAGTGCAAGACTATCTAGAATATGAAGCCAAAGACTATCTGAATTCTTTAAATACAGTGAATCGAATAATTGACGGCTTTGAGTCGCCTTATGGTATGGAGTTACTATCAACAGTTGACTGGCTCATTCAGCAAGAAAAATATGAACCAAATTTAGACGATATAAAGAGAGGGTTAGCGGACTGGTCAGCAGGTTTGAAATGGGGGAAAAGAAAGCTAAATATGTTTAATGATAAAGCATTACATACTGCTATTGACCGCTTAGCTGGATTTAGTTATTAAAACTATAAGTTATTACCCCTAGGAAAAGAGTAGAGTTAATAACTTATGCTCCTATGTAGAACCAATTACTTGGCTAGTACCGTGTCCAACTCGTCAATTAAAGTATGAATGCGCTCTGCATTTTTACCTAAGTCGCTACCTCCGACACGCGATTTACTGCGAATATCGACCAAACGCTCACTGCCTTGGTCACCAACACGTACCACGACATCATCTTTAAAACCGAACCACATTGTAGTATCTGTCGCCTCAATAATACCTTGGCTAGTATCCGTATTTACTAATTCCCATCCTAAGTTTTTGACGGCTTGTTCAACAGCGGCCACTAGCTCAGATTTTGGCTGCGGATAGGTCAGTGTTTGTAGCTCAGGATAAGACTTACGTTGTTGCTCTGCAGTCTCGATGCCATCATAAGCTACCGGATTTGAGGCATCAGCGCGCAATGGGGCAATAGCCACAAACTCAGGTGGATTGACTAAATCGGTTGAAATATCATGAATGGGCGGTACGCTTTTGGCTTTATTCATCATATTAAGCGGCATTGCTATAGCCACTGCAGAAAACGCCACGGCTACTACCGCACTGCCGAGCGTTACCGTTTTACGTTTTACTATAATTTGCAGTGCAAGCAGGACAAGCGCTGCAATACCGGCATACACCCCAAATTTAAATCCTGTAAATGCAGTGCCTAATTCAATAATGCCAAACTTATAAAGAGGACCTGCTAACACGACCAGCAAAAAGGCAATTAAACTCGTAAGGCTAACTAAAAGTTTCATTAGATTTTTCCATTATTGTTTAACGACTCGATTAATTACTCAATAACCAAATATGCTCAGCCACATCTAACTCTGGAGCGGCATTCAAAGTTGACGGTTCACCTTCAAGCTCAGTGATTTTGTAATGACTGTCATAATATTGCTGGACTTGCTCGTTACTAATCGAAAACGGGGGGCCGTTGCGTTTACTTTGGTCATAGTTGAGTGTTAGTAATAATTGTGGTGCATTGCCACTCACATCAGCATCAACATTGCTGCTAAGCTGCCGCACTTGTTCACTATATTCTGGGCGCATTTCAGCTGGCAAGGCAATCAATGCCGCTCTATCATAAACTGCATCAACTTGACCAAGGTCTTCGGGCTTAAGCGCAAAGATATCAGCGACCCATAACTCAATGATCTGACCTAAAAGCTGGCCTTGATAGCACTTAATGTTTGGATTATCAGAATGCTTCGTTACCGTAGGCGAGATATTATTCTCAGTAAAGAATGCCTGAACGGCCGACTCAACCAATTCGATACCGACTACGTCATAGCCTTGGCTTGCTAGCCATACCATATCGATTGATTTACCGCATAAGGGTACAAATACTCGGCTACCTGCTGGCAAATTTAAAGCCGAAAAGTGTTTAATCAATAGTGGATTTACTTCCGGTTGATTAAAGCCAATACGCTTGTCCTGCCAGCGTTCTTGCCAGAATTCAGGGTTCATTATCACGGCCTTTATTAGTGAGCATTTTTATTGATACTGGCTTTTATAAATGCTGTTGTTTGCTACAATTTTGACAGTGAGCTTTATTAAACGCTAGCGACTTTTATGACATGAAGCTAGTGGTAATGCTAACTGAAACAAAAGAGCCAAGCATATCAAAACTTGGCTCTTTATTGATTTTCAACTCGGTTTGTTCTTTAGCCAACCATATATTTACTAAATTCTTTACGAAGCTTAGCAAGTTTTGGTGGAATCGCAAAGTTGCAATAAGCTTGTCCTGGGTTTCTATTAAAGAAATCCTGATGATCGTCTTCAGCGACATAAAATTCAACGGCAGGATGTACTTCAGTGACGATGTTGACACCCATATCACGTAGCTTGTTAATAGTACGATCGACAGTTGGCTTTTGATTGTCATCCGTATAATAAACCACACTACGATATTGGCTACCAACATCATTACCTTGACGGTCTTTAGTCGTAGGATCATGAGTGCCAAAGAAAACGTCGAGCAGTACTTCTAGCGGTAGGACAGACTCATCAAACGTAATGTTAATCACTTCGACGTGCCCGGTATTACCGCCACAGACTGCCTGATAGTTAGCCGTAGTAGCGTCGCCACCCATATAACCTGAGACTACTGATTCTACGCCTTTTAGGGATAAAAACACGGATTCGGTGCACCAAAAGCAGCCACCGCCTAATATAATATTTTGCATAAAATTATCCTGTTGTTATAAATATAAACGGTTATAAACATCAACGATTAAAAATAGATAGGTTTTTAATATGATGTATTTAGCTTATCAGTCAGGAAGCTGGCCATTAGTAACAAACAGTAATGTTATAATAGGCTTTTGCTAAGCATATGACGTTTGAAATATAAAAATCAGTCGCTAAATAATGTCTAAGCAAGGTTTTACTACTAAAAGTTTTACTATCATAAGAAAATGAACCATCAAAAGACGAGCCATCTCATGAGTCACTCTCCTTTATTGCCAGTATCTACTATCCAACACGATATTGTTAAACACGACACCTTGTTCACTACGCCACTAGACAAAGCAGCGCGTTTCTCTTTTGATGAGCAAGTGGTTGCCTGTTTTCCAGATATGATTCGCCGCAGTGTACCGGGCTATGGTCAAGTGCTAGCGATGCTGCCGATATTTGCACGGCGTCATGGTAAGTACCGCCAACAAAGTGAGAGTGGTCAGCGGGTTAGCCGTATTTATGATTTGGGCTGTTCTCTTGGTGGAGCAAGTATGGCGCTGGCTGGCGAGTTTGCGCCTCATGACTTACAAATCAAAGCAGTGGACATTTCACCAGCGATGACTACTGAGGCTCGTACTTTACTAAGTGACAATTATCCTAAGCATGATATCGAAGTGATTACGGCAGATATCAGAGATATTGAGCTTGAACCTTGCGATATGGTGATTTTGAACTTAACGTTGCAGTTTTTGCCAGCAGCGGATCGGGTGGCGGTATTAGAGAAAATCTATGCTGCATTAAGTGAAGGCGGTATTTTGGTTTTGACCGAAAAGACTCATGCCTTCGATGAGCAGTACGATGCTTGGTTGGTTGAGCGCTATTACGACTTTAAGCGCGCCAATGGTTACACCGAGATGGAAATTAGTGGTAAGCGTAATGCGTTAGAGAACGTGTTGATTACCGACACTTTGGATGAACACCATACGCGCTTGAGCAAGGTTGGGTTTGAGCGTCATCTGACTTGGTTTCAGTTTTTAAACTTCGTTTCTATCGTGGCCTTTAAATAACGTTACTTATTCAAAAAGCGCATTTTCAGCCTATTTTATTTTCCAACAATTACGGTAATTGCTTTCATGACCAATGACACCATTATCCACGCCGAACGTGAACTGTATTTAACTTTATTGGCACTAGCGCAGCAGCAGCCAAGCGCTTATGAATGGGTGTCATTATTGCCTGAATGGTTAAACCAAATTAAGGACAAGCGCAATTATGCTCATGCGCCTGCTTATCAAGCCGCCGTAGCACGTTTGCCTAAGATAGCAGTTGATAAGGTAGATTTAGATAGCGGAACGCTGACGATTGAAGCCCCGCTTAGTGATTCTGAGCGCAAGCAAACCGTTGCTCTACTGCGGCAACTGATGCCATGGCGCAAAGGACCTTTCCAAATTGGAAGCAGTCAGATTGATAGCCGACAAGTTGATAGTAGCGAAGTCGAGCCAATAGTGATTGATACCGAGTGGCGCAGTGACTGGAAGTGGCAACGAGTCGCGCCGCATTTGGGTAATTTAAAAGGCCGAAGGGTATTAGATGTAGGCGGTGGTTCTGGCTATCACGGTTGGCGTATGGCAGGGGCAGGCGCGGATTGTGTGATAATCGTTGACCCATCTTGCTTGTTCTATCATCAATTTATGGCGATTCGGCATTTCATCGATGCCGCTGATGCCTACCGCACCCATTACATTCCAGTGCCACTTGAGGCTTTACCTGAGCACAGTCAACTGTTCGATACCGTATTTAGCATGGGCGTACTCTATCATCGCCAATCACCCTTTGAGCACTTACAACAGCTTAAAGGGCAGCTGGTCAAAGGTGGCGAATTGGTATTGGAGACCTTGGTGATAGACGGTGATGCTAATACGGTATTGGTACCGCATGACCGCTATGCGCAGATGAATAATGTGTATTTTTTACCGTCAGTATCTGCGCTTATGGGCTGGCTTGCAAAGGCTGGATTTTCTGAAATCCGCTGCGTTGATGTGGCAGTGACTTCAATTGATGAGCAGCGCAAAACCGATTGGATGACTTATCATTCGCTAGCAGACTTCTTAGATTCTAATGATTCGACAAAGACAGTTGAAGGGTATCCAGCGCCAATGCGTGCAACGATTATTGCAAAAAAATAGCGTTTATGACGGTAGCTAAAACAAGGAAGATAGTTTGTGAAAATATCAACAGCTTTGATTATGGCTACAATCAGTTTGCTCTCGCTACCTGCAACGGCGGCTTATGGCACGCCATTTGAAGGTTGGGGATTTGTGCAAGACGACTGGCAACTGGTGTGTGATAACACATTGACCTGCCGAGCAGCGGGATATGCAGATGAGAGTTTGTGGGATACGCCTGCCTCGATTTTATTGACGGCCTTACCTAGAGAGGCCTTACCGACTGCCAAAATACAGTTTTTACCAGAGGTTTCACTACAGAGCAATAACCACGTTGAGCTTTGGTTAAACGGCAAAAACTATGGCAATTTACAACCAGATGCTGATGGTTACCTATACGATTTGACCACTCAGCAAACCAAGAAAATTATCAATCATGCTCATCTGAATACTAAAATTGAAATAAAAGTAGGCAATGACAGTTGGATTATTAGCGATAAAGGCATGAGTGCAGTTCTGCTCAAGCTGGATGAGGTGCAGGGAAGAGTTGGTACAGCGCTCGCACTTGTGAGTAAAAATAATCCCAACCGACAAAGCCCTAAAAAAGCCAAAGCAAAACCTGTGATTAAGAAAGCGTATGCTTACTTAGAAAAAGACAAGAAACAGCTAGATGCTAAAAAGCTAACTTATTTTCAAGCGAAGATAAATAACTGGGTTGATATTGGTTCCGAGCAGTTTGTAGGCTCTGAGAATGTCATGGGTGACTGTGAGCTTATTAATCCTAAGAGTGAGGCTTCTAAAAGTTTATTCGCATATGCTAACCCTAGTTGGAATTTCATACCGATTGATGCCAACCATACGTTAGCCACTCATGACTGCTGGCGAGGCGCCTATAACTCAAGTGCTGGTTATTGGGTGATAAATCATCGCAATCCGAGCAAGCCAGAACTTATAACTACGGCAGGTAATGAGTATTATGAAGGCGAGATTTGGGCAATGCATAAAGACCGAGGGATCGGTGATTGCTGGAATCGTGCGGTATGGGTTTGGAACGGTCAAACGTTTGCTAAAACTGAGGAGGCAAGTACGGGAATGTGCCGAGGTTTTGCAGGTGGGGCATGGGAATTACCCACCTATGTTAGTGACATTATCGGCAACGCTATCAGCGAGGAAGAAACCTATCAGGTTTTTCCACCTAATGATGAATAATAAGCTGGCGTTTTATAAGTCCTCATTAGGTTTTGAAAAAGTAAAACCTAATTAAATCAACCATCTCTTGAAAGCGACTTCCAATAGCAGCTTGAGTAAAAAACCCACAAAACCTGCGCCTAGCGCTAAAAATATCCAAAAAGTGCCCGCGCGCCCGGCCTCTGATTTTTTGGAGATATCCCACACAATAAAGAATAGAAACGTGATAAATATAGGTAATAAAACGTACAGTCCCCAACTGGTAACGGTACTGGCAGCAATAGCAAACATGGCTTAATTCCACATAATATAAATTGATATTATAGCGTGGAATGAGATAGGTATAAACTGCTGCAAGCCGTGAGGCAACAGGATCGCTACAATCAGCGTTACAGCCAAGATAGGTAAAGCTTATAATGAACGTTGATCGGTAAGTAGAACTGATATAATGACCGAGTGCAGTTAGTATAAACATTTTAAGGCTATTTTTGGCGCAAATGGTGCAATACGGCGTAAAGGTTGTTATATTTACAGGTTACTTATCTTTTCGTATTATTTTATTTTAATGTCAGCTGTATTTAATGCCAGTAGTTTGATGAGGGTCATTCTCATAATAAAAAATGAGTAATGGCGATAAATTATTATTGAAGACCACAACGCATATTGATCCCATTTCTCACCCTATTTTTATTGTTTATTTATCTGAGTTTATAGTCTTATGTCACAAGCCCAAATCGATACATTAGCTTCCTTATTTGATAATGCAGTACAAGTGCTAAAAAACGAAGGCACGCTACCGGCTGATTGGCAAAACAACAGCCAAATTACCCGTACGAAAGATGCCAGTCATGGTGATTTCGCCAGTAATATTGCCATGACCGCTGCTAAAGCTGCCAAGACCAATCCACGCGCCTTGGCAGAAAAAATCGTCAATGCACTGCCTGATAACAAAGACATTCGCCAAGTAGATATTGCTGGGCCCGGTTTTATTAATGTGTTCCTAAACGCTGAAGCCAAGTTTGCGGTATTAGAGGATATCTTTAATCAGCAAGAGCGCTTTGGTTTGAGTAAGCAGTTTGATGGGCAAAAAGTCCAAGTTGAGTTTGTATCAGCCAATCCAACCTCAAGTTTACATGTGGGTCATGGTCGCGGCGCGGCGTTTGGCATGAGTGTGTCAAACTTGCTGGAGGCGGTTGGTTATGACGTCACGCGCGAGTATTATGTTAATGATGCTGGTCGGCAAATGGACATTCTCGCCACTAGTACCTATTTGCGTTATCTTGAGGCCCATGGCGAAAGCGTTCAGTTTCCGGTTAACGGTTATCAAGGTGACTACGTCCGCGATATCGCAGAGACGGTAAAAACGCAACATGGTAATAGCTACGTGCACAGCTTTGTAGAAATCGCCAAAAACGTGCCAGCAGATGCACAATTTGAAATCAATGCGGATGGCGAAAAGGTACTGCTATCGGGTGATAAAGAAGCTCATATCGATGGTTTGATTGTCAATAGTAAAGCCTTGCTTGGTGACGGTTATGAGCTGTTTTTAAATGCTGCATTAAGTGGTATTTTGGCCGATATCAAAGACGATTTGAATGAGTTTGGCGTGCGTTATGAGTGTTGGTTTCACGAAAAAACCATCGATGCGGATATTGAGCCAGCCCTACAGATACTAGATGATAAAGGCTATCTATACGAAAAAGACGGCAATATCTGGTTTAAGTCGACTGACTTTGGGGATGAAAAAGACAGAGTCGTACGCCGTGCCAATGGTCAAACCACTTATTTCGCCTCAGATATCGCTTATCATAAGAACAAGTTTGATCGCGGCTTTGACAAAGTCGTTAACGTCTGGGGCGCTGATCATCATGGTTATGTGCCGCGTGTCCGAGCGGCACTATTAGCGCTAGGTATTGATTCTGGTCGTCTCGATGTAGTATTGGTACAGTTTGTAGCCTTATGGCGTGGCAATGAAAAGGTACCTATGTCATCGCGTACAGGTGAGTTCGTGACCTTGCGTGAATTACGTCATGAAGTCGGTAATGATGCGGCGCGATTCTACTACGTGGCGCGTAAGCCTGAGGTACACATTGATTTTGACCTAGAACTTGCCAAATCACAAAGTAAAGATAATTTGGTTTATTATATTCAATACGCCCATGCACGCGTTTGCCGTGTATTGGAGAAGTTAGCCGCCAGTGGTCTGAGTGTGGATGATGCTACCGGTGCGCAGCAACAAAACTTGCTTACTGCGCCGGCAGAAGATGAGCTGATTAAACTACTTGTCGCTTATCCTGCTACGTTGTTGCGTTCAGCTACTGGCTATGAGCCGCATATACTGACCAACTATTTGAAAGAATTAGCCGCATTATTCCATGGCTGGTATGACAGCAATCGTATCTTGCCGGTGAGCCTGACCTCAGGTGAAACGCCCAATCAGGCTGAGCTTGAGATGATGCAAGCGCGCTTACGCTTATCAAAAGCGGTGCGCCAAGTACTGGCCAATGGTCTCAGCTTATTAGGGCTGTCAGCACCGTCTAGTATGTAGGGTTAGAACTATAGCCTTAAAAATACAGCAGCATCAAAAACGCAGTAGTATAAACATATAAAGGCGCAAAGCGTCTCGCGCTTGTTACTATAACATCAGTTATAAAGACGGCACATAATGACAGCTCATCAACACTGTTAGATTCGGTAGGGAGAACACGTTCCATGTTAGCCAAAAAACCCAAAGGGGCCACTGAAAAGCGCAAAGGCAGTAGCGTATCCGGCTTATTATGGATGTTTGTCGGTGCAGTATTGACTCTTATGATTGGGGTGTTTTTATATCTCTCACCCTTGTTTAATTTTAGTCCCGCTGATAGCACCGGCTCTGATCCCAATCGGCAAGTCCAACCGCGCGTCGATACGGATACCGATAACGGTGATTATGAGTTTTATGATATTTTACCCAACCAAGAAATGGCGACTATTCCTGATGAAGATATTGGGGAGACGGATGATAGCCGGATAGGCGATATCAGCGACTTTGAACCTGACGCGGTGGTTACTCAGCCTGAGAACAACTCGGCCAATCGCAACGAAGATATGGGGAACTTTGGTATCTCTGAAAGTACGGTAATCGAGCCTAGTCGCGGTAACAACAATAATAGTGCGGCGGGCAATAGTAACGATGCCAACGATATTGTTATCGTCGAAGAAGATGCTACTTATGATGGCACGCCGCCTGCTAGCAACAACAATAGCACTTCAAATAGACCTAATAATGCTGGAGCAAATACAGGGACTGCCAGTGTACAAAAGGCCGCGCCTGCAGCGACCTATATTTTACAAATCAACAGTTTTGGTAATGCTGATGAAGCAGATCGTCGGCGTGCGCAAGTTTTAATGGCTGGTGTCGATGCCAAAGTGGTCAAAAATACCACGGGTAACGGTTTGCCTATCTATCAGGTGATTTCACGCTCAATGAGTAGTCGTCAAGCAGTTGCCAGTGCGCAGCAACGATTACAAAATAACGGTATTGATTCTATTATCGTTGAGCAGCGCCGTTAGGTTTAGTATTATCTAAATAGTCTGTCATTTATTAAATAAAAGCGTCACAACGACGCTTTTTTTATACGTTTTTTTTAATAAATTCATTTCGTTTAGCTTATTTTAATGTCGCTTCTTTATTAAAACCTCTACAAAGAGTATGCCCATGACTGTGTCTGACCCCGCAATAAATCCGCCTAACGCTATCAAAGCATTTTTTCAAAAATACTTCATTGATGCCTTTACTGGGATGGCGTTAGGGCTATTTGTAACTTTGATTGCGGGGCTTATTATCTCGCAAATTGGTGGTTGGTTACAGCTACCCGCGTTAGTTGCTGTCGGTAAGCTGGCCTCAGTGTTAATGGGGGCAGGTATAGGTGTGGGCATTGCTTATTATCTAAAAGCGCCAACCTTGGTTATGCTCAGTTGCTTAGTCGCGGGCATGTTGGGCGCACATTCCGAGGCTCTGATAGCGGGAACGCTATTTACCCCACAGGTGGGTGGACCTGCGACGTTTGTCGCCTTACCAGGTAATCCGATTGGGGCGTACTTAGCAGTAGTCTTTGCGTACCGCGCAGGCACATGGGTCGCTGGCAAGACCAAACTTGATATTTTACTGGTGCCGTTATTGGTATGCGCGGTGGCCTTGGCCGTTTGCGCCCTGCTTAATCCGCCTGTCGTTGCTGCCGTGAATGCGATCGGTGAAGGTATCCAAGCCGCGACTACGCTTCAGCCACTATTAATGGGTATTGTCATCGCGGTCGTGGTCGGTATCTTATTGACCCTACCAACCTCTAGCGCGGCAATCTGTATTGCTATCGGCCTTGGCGGCTTAGCGGGCGGTGCTGCTGTGGTCGGCTGTGCTGCGCATATGATTGGCTTTGCGGTGGCGAGCTTTAAGGATAACGGTATCAGCGGTGTGATATCTCAGGGACTGGGCACCAGTATGTTACAGATTCCTAATGTGCTCAAAAAACCTTTGGTTTTATTGCCTGCAGTCATAGCCAGTGCCGTCGTTGGTCCAATTGCTACCGTCGGCTTTGGGCTGGCTTGTACCGCAACCGGTGCAGGTATGGGAACCGCAGGACTGGTTGGGGTGTTTGGGGTGATTGAAGCCTCGCAAGAGATAATGAGTCGCGGTCAGCTGTGGACCGCGATTATATTATTGATGTTTGTACTGCCCGCTATCATCGCTTGGTTAGTGGCACATGTCATGCGCCGTGTTGGCTGGCTGGTTGATGGCGATATGAAACTGCCTTAGCATCTAGCGCTTAAAAAACCTGCTAATAGCGCTAAGTTAAATTAAGCAATAACCGTTAATACGGTAAGCCAGACTACAACCTAATTCGCATAAAAAAAGCTTAAACGTCATTTATGTTTAAGCTTTTTTATTTGAGGTTTTAATACTTTTACAATGAAGAAGTAGGTTTGTCAGTAGCCGTTTTGACACGTCGGCTGGGTTTAAGTTTACGTGACAACTTGCTCATGCGATGTAGGATCGTGCTGTAATGGTTGGGAGAAAGTCGTTGTACCGCATCCATCATTTTGGCATCGTTGCCAATCAAACAACGGCGCTGATTGGTCGCAGCCGCTTGTAGGATAATCCAAGCCGCCTCTTTTGCATCAAAGCGCAAAAACTTATTAAAACTCTTAATGGCCGCACTCATAGCCGTTATATTATTAAGCATGATAAACAATCCTTTGTATCATTGGTGATAAATAGATAATTTTACGGTTATTTTATAGAAGAAACTTTATAACAGTCGCTTTTAAAATCGCTGCCAAAGTTTTTGTAAAAGTTGCTTTAAAGTACCTTAGCATGATTTACTCTCAGCTCTGATTACCATCGATAGACGCCCCTGTCCTTTATAACCGCTATTTAATGGCTAAGCAAATATCAAACATAAAAAAGACGTCTTAGCATAATTAATGCCAGACGCCTTTTTTATAAGACCAGTCAATTAATGACAATCAACTGGTCTCAATAATAGTTTCCGATAGTCGCTTTCAATAATCCGCTTACAATCTGCTAAGCAATTTTAGGCGTTTTGCCTTCATTGATCACTTGCTCGTCAACGACAACTGTTTTAGCATTCTTCATAGAAGGAAGCTCATACATAGTCTCCAATAGGGCGTTCTCAACAATAGAACGCAGTCCACGAGCACCGGTTTTACGCGCCATGGCTCTCTTGGCAATAGCGTCGAGCGCCTCTTTGGTAAAGCTAATATCAGCGCCTTCCATATCGAACAGATATTTATACTGTTTCACTAACGCATTTTTAGGTTCAGTCAATATCTGTACTAACGCTTCCTCATCTAGCTCTCTTAGGGCCGCAAGGACAGGCAGACGACCGATTAGCTCAGGGATAAGACCAAACTTAATCAAGTCTTCAGGCTCGACTTGCTGTAGTAAGTCTGAGCTCCGGGCACTGTCGTCCTTTGAGCTAACGTCAGCGTTGAAGCCAATGCCAGTTTTTTCAGTACGCTGTTGGATAACTTTATCAAGTCCGCCAAACGCGCCGCCAACAATGATTAATATATTGCTGGTATCGACTTGGATTAGCTCTTGCTGTGGATGCTTACGGCCACCATGCGGTGGAATAGCCGCAACGGTACCTTCGATAAGTTTTAGTAAGGCTTGCTGCACGCCTTCACCGGATACATCGCGCGTAATAGACGGGTTGTCGCCTTTTTTACTGATTTTATCAATCTCATCAATATAGATGATACCTTGCTCCGCTTTACTCACATCATAATCAGCTGCTTGTAATAGCTTTTGCACGATGTTCTCAACGTCTTCGCCGACATAGCCAGCTTCAGTCAAGGTAGTGGCATCCGCCATGGCAAAAGGCACATCGAGCAAGCGCGCTAAAGTTTGTGCCAGTAGCGTTTTACCAGAACCGGTTGGCCCAATAAGCAAGATGTTACTTTTCGCTAATTCAACCATGGCCTCATCAGCACCGATCTTAGATTTTTTGCTGTCGTTCGCTAAGGTTTGGCTAACTTTTAGACGCTTATAATGGTTATAAACGGCAACCGCTAAAGCTTTTTTAGCACCGTCCTGTCCAATGACATATTCATCTAATTGGGCACGCAATTCCTTCGGTGTAGGCAGTTTTTTATTGACCCAAGAGGTATCAATCTCGCCTTCAGAATCATCGTCACTGTCAGCACTATCCGCAATGAGATCCGTACAGAGTTCAATACATTCATTACAGATATTGGCATCGTCAGCGGCGATTAGCTGTTTGACGTCACTTTTGGCTTTTCCACAGAACGAACACTGCGGTGTTTTGTCTTCTGCCATAAAAGGCACTCCTAAAATTTAAAACTTACAAATATTCTAACAATTCATGTCAGTACGATTCATATCAATACTTATGTCAGTACTGAGACGCATAGCGCTTATAAGGAACGCTTACAAAGAAGTAGGGCGATGCTCTAATACTTCATCGATCAGACCATATTCTTTTGCTTCTTTAGCATCTAGCCAAAAATCACGCTCGACGTCTTTTTCGATTTTCTCTACCGGTTGACCAGTACGCTCAGCTAGAATTTCATTTAAGCGGGCACGAGTTTTTAGAATTTCACGAGCATTAATTTCGATATCGGTTGCCTGACCTTGAGCACCGCCTGAAGGTTGGTGGATCATCACGCGAGCGTTAGCCAATGCATAACGTTTGCCTCGTTGACCCGCAGCCAAAAGGAACGAACCCATGCTATAAGCACCGCCCATACAGATAGTAGAGACTTCAGGCTTAATGAAATTCATAGTATCAAAAATAGCCAAGCCTGCGCTCACAGAACCGCCTGGCGAATTGATATATAAATGAATGTCCTTATCTGGGTTTTCGGCTTCTAAGAATAGCAGCTGCGCCACAATAAGGTTGGCCATATGATCTTCGACTTGACCCGTCAAAAAGATAACGCGCTCACGCAATAGACGTGAAAAAATATCAAACGAGCGTTCACCGCGCGCCGATTGTTCAACCACCATTGGGACTAATGCGCCTTGGGTATTCTGAGCACTTTGCGTAGTGTCGTGCGCACTCATTAGCATATCAAAATGCGGGTTAGAGGTGATGCGGTCATAATCTGTCATAGAGAGATCCTATCAATAAGAGTTTAAAATAAAAAAGTGAATATTAGCGAGTAACTGATCGTCTATAAGCGTTCATCATTATTGATGTTGACGGCTATTGATAGCAACTGATAATAACAATTAGCAATAACCATAACTGAGTGTTGCCAAAAGTCTGTGTTAGAAATAATGGCAGTAATGGTAACTTTTTTAATGCGCTAATAATAACCTTTTAATGTGACAAATGATAAATGATTCCCTATTAATAGGGCGTCTGCGGTCATTTATCAAGGGCTAAGCTCATAAACCACCAATAAAAATACCCCAACAAGTTTTGTTAGGGCATTCATGAACCAATTTTGGGAAGTAGCGCTATAATATTAGCTTAAAAGTCAGATACTTTACTTGGCTCAATCAGACAGTCCTCAACAATACATAGAGGCTTGTTCAGACACTGCTAAGCCATATACATATTAAGTATAGTCTGTTCATTATCTGTTGATATAACACTAGGTTAAAGACAGAAAAGATGCTAAAAGATGGTGCATCCCTAGTGGTAAGTTGTATAGTTTTGGTGCGGATGGGCGTATATTTAAGAATTGAGCATAGCGAATCGGTGTTTGATAAGTGGTTAAAATAAATCTGTCGCTAGGTTAGGTAGACAGCAATAGTTAAAAGTAAAATGAAATCATTGCGTTAGGTCTTTTAGATGATTTTATGCGGGAGCAGGTGTATATGAGTTGGCATAAGGATTGTATGAATAGTAGAGTCAATGACTTTAGGTGTCGTCGCTGAGCGGTTCGAAGTGGTGACTGATATCATCATGGTATGCTTTATGGTATCAACTCAGTGGGTTTGGTTGCATTTGAGTTGCCGTCTTTTTCGGATTTTTAAACAAGTTTTTTGCGTTGTGTTTCCCTGTTATTACTTAGGTACAAGGGCTTGGTATTGGCGCCTTGTTATGTTCGCCATGTAAGTTATTGAATCATATTTAATTAGTAAATGAGTATATAAAATGAGTTGGGCCTCCTCTTTAGCGTTAAATTTTAACACTGTTAAAAGTACAATTGCTGCCAAAAATACGACCACAGCTGATACTAAAACTCGGCTGTGTCATCGTAAGCACACCGGCGCCTTAATGGTACAGCGTCCTTTATATCCTGAACCTCGTGCTCAGCAGGGCATTTGTCATATCTTGATGCTGTATCCTCCAGCAGGTATTGCTGGCGGTGACACGCTGGGCATAGATCTGCGCTTAGATCAGAATAGCCATGCGGTTATCACCACACCAGGGGCGGGCAAATGGTATGGCAAAGACAGTGTCAGTCAACGAAGAAAATCCTCGCAGCTTCAATCAAACGCTTATTTAAAAATGCAAGCAGACTTGCCAACAACGCTCGATGGCAAAATTGCAGTACAAAACACTATCTCTGCTGATGTCAAAGATACGGGCCAACCTGCCATATCTCAAAACGACATCGCTGAACATGCAAGCCAACATGTACAAGCTAATTTAGATGCGCACGCGCGCTTAGAGTGGTTGCCACAAGAGAGTATTATTTATAACGAAGCCAACATGCAGGCAACAAGTCGCTTTGATTTGAAAGCCTCATCTAGCCTACTGACGTGGGAGATTAACGTGTTTGGGCGGCAGGCCTATGACGAGCAGTTTATGCAAGGGCGCTATCATACAGGGTTAAGTATTTATCGCGAAGGGCGGGTTATTGTTGCTGAACGTGTGGCGCAGTTGGCAAAAAGCCGCTGGTTTACGTCTGCTTTAGGGTTGGCCGGAAAGCACGTATATGGGTCGTTTTGGGCAGTGCCAAACTTAAGCGATGTACATAAAAAGCCAATATTATCAGTACGATCAACATCACTGACATCAAAGACAGTCGCGTCAACAGCGACCGCGCAAGCAACCATTAAGCAAGCGTTGCCCCGTTATTTAGACAGTACCGTATTAATCTTGCGCCAAGTCATTGCCGAATCTGGATTGCCTGTCTATTGCACTCACAACGACCAAGCGGTTAATATCCGCTATATCGGCTCAGATGTGCGTGGCTGTTTTGACGCGTTTTATCAGCTGAGAGAAGTTTTGCGTGAGCACTGGTGGCAACTTGAGCCGTGTCGTCCACGAATTTGGGATACGTGATTTAAATCCGCTACAAATACAATTATAAATACTATAAGGAACACCCATGCACCTGACCCCTACGGAAAAAGACAAACTCATGCTGTTTACTGCTGGCATGGTTGCTGAGCGGCGCAAAAATCGCGGCGTTAAGCTCAACTACCCCGAATCTATCGCTTATATCAGTATGCTGCTCATGGAGGGCGCAAGAGATGGCAAACGAGTTGCCGAATTAATGAGTGAAGGGGCGACCTATCTGTCCACTGATGATGTGATGACAGGCGTGGCAGAGATGGTGGATGAAGTGCAAATCGAGGCGACGTTCCCTGATGGCACCAAACTGGTTACGGTACACAATCCCATCGTATAGAACTGTATATCACTCAAATGATTACTCTAAAATAAGGCGACCCTCATGCAAGCAGGCGAATACCATATCCAAGATGGCGACATCATCTTAAACCAAGGACGACAGGTACAGCGCATTAGTGTCGCCAACACCGGCGATCGACCTATCCAAATTGGCTCACACTATCACTTTTACGAAGTCAATGATGCCTTGGCGTTTGAGAGAGAGCGGACGCGTGGTTATCGCTTGAATATTATCTCGGGTACAGCGGTACGCTTTGAGCCCGGACAGTCACGAGAGGTGGAGCTGGTCGCTTATGCCGGTAAACAGGAGGTATATGGCTTTGCGGGACGTGTAATGGGTTCGGTCAACTCAGAGGAAGTATCAGATAGTGTTGAGGACAAAAAGGCGATAGTCACCTCGCAGAAGCGGATAAGTCGGCATATCTATGCCGAGCACTTTGGTCCCACTACAGGCGATAAAGTTCGTTTAGCGGACACTGACCTTTGGCTACAAGTGGAGGCTGATTTGACTAGCGTTCGGGAAACCACCGATTACCCAGCAGATTCGCTACAAAACGATAAAAACGCTGCCAAAACAACTGAAATCACCGAAATAAAAGGCGAAGAAGTCAAATTTGGTGGCGGTAAAGTCATCCGGGATGGTATGGGACAAGGGCAGTTACTGGGCGTTGAGGTTGCTGATACCGTTATTACCAATGCGTTGGTCATGGATTATACCGGTATTTACAAAGCGGACATTGGTATCAAAAATGGTCGCATTAGCGCCATTGGTAAAGCAGGCAACCCTGATATTCAGCCTGCCATCGATATTCCCATTGGCGGCGCAACCGAAATCATATCCGGCGAAGGTAAAATCATCACAGCTGGCGGTGTTGATAGTCATATTCACTTTATCGCACCGCAGCAGTGCGAGACGGCCCTTATGTCAGGCGTAACCACAATGCTTGGCGGCGGAACAGGGCCTGCGCAAGGGACGCTCGCTACCACGTGTACACCAGGAGCCTATCATATTGGCGCGATGCTCAAGGCTACTGACAGTATCGCCATGAATATCGGGTTACTGGGCAAAGGGAACGTGAGTGTGCCGGGTCCTATTGCTGAACAAATCGAAGCAGGCGCCGTAGGGCTTAAGCTACATGAAGACTGGGGCACGACGCCGCAAGCCATTGACAACTGTTTGAGCGTCGCTGACGACTATGATGTGCAAGTTGCCATCCATACCGACACCTTAAACGAAAGTGGCTATCTTGAGAGTACCTTAGCAGCCTTCAAAAACCGCTGTATCCATACCTTTCATACCGAGGGTGCAGGCGGTGGACACGCGCCCGACATTCTCAAAGCGATTGGCGAATCGCATGTTTTGCCATCCTCAACCAACCCGACTAGACCCTATACCGTCAATACTATCGACGAACATCTCGATATGCTTATGGTCTGTCATCACCTAAGTCCCGCTATTGCTGAAGATGTTGCCTTTGCCGAAAGTCGTATTCGCCAAGAGACCATTGCTGCCGAAGACATCCTACACGATCTAGGGGCAATCTCGATGATGAGTAGCGACTCACAAGCGATGGGCCGGGTGGGCGAAGTCGTCATTCGTACGTGGCAGACTGCTCACAAAATGAAAGCCCAACGCGGTCATCTGTCACCAGACGCGACCGCCAGCATCGAACATCAAGACCAGCGTATCACTCTGACAGACTACGACCATAGTGAAGACAATGATAACTTCCGCATCAAACGCTATATCGCAAAATACACTATCAATCCTGCGATCACCCACGGTATCAGCGACATGGTTGGCTCTATCGAAGTAGGCAAATGGGCGGACATGGTATTATGGTCGCCCAAATTTTTTGGGGTGAAGCCTGAATGTATCATTAAGGGTGGCCTCATTGCGGCGGTACCAATGGGAGATATTAACGCCTCTATTCCCACGCCTCAGCCCGTACATTATCGCCCCATGTTCGCCACTTACCCGAAATCTATTGCCCAGACTAGCATTACCTTTATGTCGCAGGCCGCCATCGACAAGCAAGTGGACAAGCAACTCGGATTAAATAAAGTTATCCAGCCGGTGCATGGTATCCGTGATATCCGTAAAAGTGACATGCGTTTCAACAGCTACTGCCCCGATATGGATATTAATCCTGAGACCTATGAAGTACGAGCCGATGGTGAGCCGCTCACTTGTGAGCCTGCCGATGTATTGCCAATGGCGCAGCGCTACTTTTTATTTTAAGGTTGTAGATTCTTACGCCTCAATAGTTTGAGCAACAACAGCCAGAGTACAACACCTATGAAAATGTTTAATACCCGTCTGAACACGCTTAACGATGATCAAAAAGAACAGTTAGCAGCGCATTACCAAGCTGCCAATTATTTGCTTTTAGACTTTGACACTCGCCAGCATTCCCGCTTTAAGGCCACCACCGTGTCAGGTGAGAGCATCGGCGTTGATTTACCACGTACCGGCACTCTTAAAGGTAATGATGTACTTATCAATGCAGCAGGCGAGTTGATTCAAATCATCGCCAAGCCTCAAACAGTGACCAAAGTGACTGCGGATGATAATTTTACGCTGATGAAAGGGGCCTATCATTTGGGTAACCGACATGTGCCATTGATGTTTGACTACACTGATTCAGGCTATGCTTTATATTTTGAAAACGACCATGTGCTTGCGCAAATGCTTGTGCGCCTTGGACTACAGGTTGAGCCTGCTTCTATACCGTTCGAGCCTGAAACAGGGGCATACCAGTCGGGACAAAGCCATAGCCATTCGCATAGCGATTCACATAACGACTCACACAACCAAGTACACAGCCATTCTCATAGCGCATCGCACAGTGCTTCAGATAGCTCGTCAGATAATCATAGCCATCAAAACAGCAACCATGAGCACAATCACAGCCATATAGGTCAGTCATAATGAGTGATGCCGCTGAGCTAGACAGTCTGCACAATCAGAATAGTCAGCTTGGACAACTTCTTATGCTGGCATCAAGTAACTTACCCATCGGCAGCTATACTTACTCACAAGGTGTGGAAGCGGCGATTGAATCAGGCGTCATTCAAGATGAGAGCACCACGCTTGCGTTTATGCAAGACTATTTACAGTTTGCCGTCATTGGTTATGAGTTGCCCGTATTAGGGCTGATAATGCAGGCACTCGATCAAGGCCATGAGACGCTGGCTGCGAACCTCGCACACGACTATCACGCCAGCTTAGAGAGTAAGGAGTTTGTGCTTGAGTCTCAGCAGTTGGCGCAAGCAATGGTGTCGTGGCTCAATGAAGTGCTCAGGCTAAGCATACCCGCCGAAGTACCTGAAGATGGCTACTTGCCACTGTTTGCGCATATTGCACAGCATTGGCAATTACCACTGGCTCAATCGATGACCACTTATGGATTTGCACAACTAGAAAATATGGTGTTGGCCGCCGTTAAAACCGTACCGTTAGGGCAAATGGCGGGACAACGTGTGCTGTGGCAACTACAAAGCGAGCTGAATGAGCAAATAGATGCGCTGAGTGATGCGGTAAAGCAGGCCTTTGTCACACTTATAATGTCAGATGCCATTAACACTCAAAGCGTTGTCGATAACCAAAATATTGTCGATATCCAAGACACTATTGATAGTAAGGAAACTGTGGATAACCAAGCTGCTACTAATAACCAACACACTCAACAGTTATGCGAGCAACTCTATGAGATGCTCAATCTGTCCAATAATCTACCCAGTTTGGCGATTCTCTCAAGCAAGCATGAAGAGCAATACAGCCGGTTGTTTCGCTCATAATTTTATATTTATTCCTATTTATACTTACCTCTATGCTAACCGTTTAAGGATCTCACCATGTCTCTAACCCCGCTCAAACCCCAAACCTTGCAAGGCACCAATCCAACCAATCTATCTTCACCAGGTTTATCGTGCTTACGCCTTGGTATTGGTGGGCCTGTTGGCAGTGGCAAAACTGCGTTGACCCTACATTTGTGCCAAAACATGCGTGACACGGTCAACATGGCGGTGGTGACCAATGATATTTATACCACAGAAGATTCAGAGTTTTTGACGCGTAATAATGCCATGCCTGCTGAGCGTATCCGCGGTGTAGAGACAGGGGGCTGCCCACACACCGCTATCCGTGAAGATGCCTCAATCAATCTGACGACTATCGCTGAACTGCAAGCCACCTTTGAAGGCTTGGAGATGATTATTATTGAGTCGGGTGGCGACAATTTAGCGGCTACTTTTAGTCCTGAGTTATCAGATTTGACCCTATATGTCATTGATGTCTCGGCAGGCGATAAGATACCTCGGAAAGGTGGACCTGGTATCACCAAGTCTGATCTATTGATTATCAATAAGACCGATCTCGCCCCGATGGTGGGTGCCTCGCTTGAGGTCATGGCGCGAGATGCCAAAAAAATGCGCGGTGATAAACCTTTTGTCTTTAGCAATATGAAAACCGGTGATGGGGTGGATGAGATCATCGCCTTTATTAAAGAGCATGGCATGCTTGCTTAGCCTGCAGTCCATTGTTGTCAATCAGACCATTAATAGTAAGGAGTGACCCTATGACATCTTCCACAAAACCCTCTCGTTTTTCATCGGTTTTATCGTACTCTAGCATGAGCGTAGCTGGCTCATCTGCACTAACGGCATTGCTACTACTGCCCTCATTGGCGCAGGCTCATTCAGGCCACATCCAATCAACAGTAGCGCACGCTCCCTCGTTCCTGAGCACCTTACAAGCGGGACTCATACATCCAATGACGGGACTGGATCATCTGTTTTTGGCAGTAGGCATGGGTATGTTGTTTTATGGATTGCAAAAGCCTCGTCTAGGAATGGGGTCATTAACAGCAGGATTGTCATTAGGCGTGGTTTTAGCCACTGCTATTACATTATTTGGAGGTGCTGGGCTTGCGGCTTCATTGGGCTTAACGACTGGATTGGTTGAGGGGGCAATACTACTATCCGTAGTGGTATTGGCCGTTGTTTTAATGGGTCAGTGGAGTGGGCAGAAAGCGTTATCAGCCTTACCATCAATGCGCACGCTAAGCACACGTTATTTACCGTTACTGGGTATTGGTTTTGGCGGTTTGGCAGTATTTCATGGTGTAGCACATGCGATGGAGGTGCCAGCGAATGTTGGTGTGGGCGGTCAGCTAGGATTTTATGCAGGCATGATGGTCACTATGCTGGCTCTATATACAGTTGGTACGCTGATCAGTCAACAGTTGCAGCAACGTCTCGGTGGTAGTTTCTGGTTACAACGCGGGCTAGTAGTATTAGGTTTGGGTGCTGTATTTATTCCTGTTTTAACCTAAAATGTTATTTTTATTGTGACTTAAATACCAACTGAGATATTAACTTAGTTTGTTGTTCAGATTATAGCTAAGCCGCTTCAAAACAGATACAGGATAGCTGGTAGAAATTTTCGAAGCCTCTGGAGTAACGCAGTCAAACAGCAAGCTAGAAAAATTTTTGCCAGTTATCAAAAACCATGTGTGTATCCGTTTTATTTAGTTCTGACTATATTACTTAGATTGCTACTTGGTTTGCACATAAAAATACGGCCCCAATCAAAAGATTGAGGCCGTATTTTTATGGTGTCAAGAACGTAAGCGCTGTCTAAAAATAGCTAGCGCTCAGTCCAGACTACATTGCTTGCTGCTGCTGTTGCTGAGCGGCTAGCAAGTCTTGATAGCTGACTTCTTTGTCAGTGACTTTGCCTTGCTCGATCAGATAATCAACTACTTGGTCTTCTAGTACCACAGACTCAATGTTAGCGCGTTGCTGTTTATCATTGGTGTAATACTCGATGACTTCGCTTGGATCTTCGTAGTTTTCTGAGGCTTCTTTGATGAACGTTTCAACACGTGCTTGATCAACTTCTAGACCTTTAGTGTCGATAACGCGCGCTACAATGATACCAAGACGGGCAGCACGTAATGCTTGTTCTTCAAACAATTCGTTTGGTAGCATGTCTTTATCAAAGCTGTCAGCACTAGAACCGAATTGCTGAGCAAAACGTTGCATCATCATGCTGCGTTGACGCTCGATTTCTTGCTCTAACATGGCGCTTGGTACATCAAACTCGTTCTTTTCTAACAAGGCATCAAAAGTAGCTTGCTTAACTTGGCTACGTGCTGCGTTTTTGATTTCGCGTTCCATGTTTTTACGAACGTCGTCTTTTAGTTTTTCAACGCCGCCTTCTTTTACACCGAACAGCTCAAGGAACTCTTCGTTGATTTCAGGTAGTTTTGATTTTTCAACTTTCTTAACGCTGATTTTGAATTGGGCTTCTTTACCAGCAAGGTCTTCAGCTTGATAGTCTTCTGGGAAAGTCACGTCGATGGTTTTTTCTTCGTCAGCTTTCATGCCTTTAATACCGGCTTCAAAACCTGGAATCATCTGGTTGCTACCGATAACCAATTTGAAGTCTTCAGCTGAGCCACCTTCAAATTTTTCGCCATCGATTAAGCCTTCAAAGTCAAAGATAACTTGATTGCCGCTAGCTGCTTTGCCTTTTTTCTCGACAAACTCTTCACGTTGCTTTTGTAGATTTTCGATCATAGTGTCAACGTCTTCTTCGTTAACCACGGCGGTATGACGCTCAACTTCGATGTCATTAATACCTTGTACGTCAACTTCTGGGAAGATTTCAACCGTTGCTTGATACACTAAGAAGTCGTCTTCAAGTTTCACATCATCGATATTAGGCATGCCCACGGCGCGGATATCTTCAGCTTTAATCGCTTCAAATACGGTATCGCGGATCACGTCATTGATGACTTCTTGTTGAATGCCAGCACCATATTGGCTGCGGATATGCGACATAGGAACGTTGCCTTTACGGAAACCGTCAATTTTAGCGGTTTTCGCAACTTGACGAATACGACCTTCAACTTTGTTTTGAATTTTTTCGACAGGTACTTTGACGGTCAGCTGGGTTTCTTTTTCAGACAGCTTATTAGTTGTGATCTGTAAATCTGTAGCCATGTTGATTACACCTTTAGGATTAAAATAACAGACAATCGCGCCTCAAAATTGGGACTCGTTATGCCGATTGCTGTTGGAATGAAATGAATAGGGGATATTGACGTCCAGATAGTGCGATTGGCAATCACCAATGATGCTATCAATAAAAGTAAGATAGGACATCAAATATCAATAATAACCCACCAATATGCTCTAATAGTAATGCTTTTTGATAAATTAGAGCGATAAATAGCGGCTTTCGATAAAATTTTAAAAGTAGAACAGTATAATCTATCTGTTAATTAAAGTAAAAGTTATCTGATTTGTCTCTTATAAACTTTATAGTCATGCTAGATGCAGCTGCATAAACGGCTGGATGACTGTTGTGTTACTTAACAATAAAAATACTATTACAGTTGCTGTAATAACTGTTGAATAGCTTGCCCGCGATGACTGACACGATTTTTATTAGAGGCGCTTAAACTGGCAGCCGTTGCCTGCATATCAGGTAACCAAAATAGCGGGTCATAACCAAAGCCACCCTCGCCATGTGGCTTATCTAGAATCTCACCATGCCACAATCCCTGCGCGATAATGGGTAGCGGGTCATCGGCATGACGAACCATAGCGAGCACGCAAACAAACATCCCTTTAATCGGCGTATCCGGCTGCTGCAAGCGTTCACGTACAGCCTGCAAGTCCGCAACCAGCTTTGTGTTGTTCTTAGCATCATTACCGTGTTCGCCAGCGTAACGGGCCGAATATATCCCAGGAGCATTACCAAGTACCGGCACGCACAGTCCTGAATCATCAGCGATGGCAGGCTTGCCGCTGATACGACTGGCATGCCGGGCTTTTATAATGGCATTCTCAATGAAGCTAAGACCATCCTCGACAGCGTCTTCAATATTCAGGTCACCTTGCGGGATAATAGTTACCTCTAAGTTGGCTTCTGCGAAGAGTCTTTTAAATTCAGCAAGTTTGCCTTTATTATTACTGGCAAGCACCCATGTTTTTTGATTCTTCTGGGTGGTATGGGTTTGTGTTGCAGTATCGCTCATAGGACAAATCCGTGATGTCATTGTTTATTATTTGGTTTTTCGATTATTAGTGGTTTAATTGGCTATTGAAATATTAGGGTTTTAACCTTCATTGGGACGGTTATTTTCTGCTTCAAGGACGCAACTTGCTAATCCATAGCATTTATAGTCTACTTAAAACAGTCGAATTAAAGCGACTATAACATTCGGTAACGGATATTGTCCGTAATCGTTGCTATAATGGATAGTAAGCTACAGTGAATTATAGCTTATAAGTTGTGGATTTAAAGTTAACAATAATCTAGCGTATTAAATTAATACCCGTTAATTTAATACAAGTGATGTGATTAGCTTTTGAATTTATAACGATGTGCCACAGCACATTGAGCAACAGCATTCATTCATTAACAATAAACTCAGCCAATTTAGCTCGATGTCTTATGGTTATAAGTTTAAACAATACCTGAAGATGTCGTCGTAGCAATTGCGTTGTCTGCTAAGTTTGAGGTAAGTGTGTTCAAGGCAGATGTGCAATTGAAACATAAGATTAATGGCTAAACCAGCAAGGATAAAATAACTATGTCAAAGATTACTTTACCAGATTTACCATACGCAAAAGACGCACTCGAGCCGCATATCAGCGCTGAGACTCTAGAGTTTCATCATGACAAGCATCACGCCGCTTATGTAAACAAGCTAAATGATTTGTTACCAGGTTCTGGTCTAGAAGACAAAACGCTACCAGAAATCATCTTAGCAACGGTTGAAGATGACAGCAAAAAAGTTATGTTTAACCAAGCAGCCCAAGTATGGAACCACACGTTCTATTGGAACTGTATGACGCCTACCAATGGCGGCGGCGAACCTACTGGCGATCTAAAAGGCAAAATCGAAGAAGACTTCGGTAGCTATGATAAGTTCCGTGAAGAGTTCAAAAACGCAGCAACCTCACAGTTTGGTTCAGGTTGGGCATGGCTAGTCGCTGACAAAGTCGGTGGCAAACTATCAATCGCTAAAACTGGTAACGCTGACAACCCATTAGCGCGTGGTCAAGTAGCCGTATTGACTTGTGATGTGTGGGAACATGCTTACTATATCGATTATCGCAATCGTCGTCCTGATTATGTCGATACGTTCCTAGACAAACTAGTGAACTGGGACTACGCAAATGCAAAATATAAAGGTCAAGATGCTGGCGTTGAAGCATAATCTTCAATAGCTAAGTATTTGATTGAAAAAAGGACACCGTAAGGTGTCCTTTTTTTGTTTGGTCGTTCTGTTTTAGGTATTAATATATAGTCAAAAAACCAAAAAAGAACTACAATACCTAAATGACATACTCAACTGATTTTCGACAACTTGTACTAAGCAAGATTGCAGCAGGGCAAACGGTACGCTGCGTTGCCCAAGACTTTAATA
>Ga0307486_1000324_pt1 | contig 46300 bp, 30 predicted proteins | sample CBIW02metaG_FD_203663 | JGI IMG/M metagenome (GOLD analysis project Ga0307486, IMG submission 203663) | Sea-ice brine microbial communities from Beaufort Sea near Barrow, Alaska, United States - CBIW 0.2 | ecosystem: Environmental > Aquatic > Marine > Coastal | place: USA: Alaska | collected... | reverse complement strand
AGCAGCAAAGCGCTGCGGCGGCCCTTGCTTGTCGCCAGGCGCGCCGGTATCTCCGAGTTCAGGGCGCGGCGATTGGGCAAGCCGGTGAGTTCATCCGTTGTTGCTTGGCGTAGCAGCAGAAGTTGTCGGAAACCGAGCGGGATGGTCGCCATGACCAGGGTTGTGCCGGCCAAAAACACCGCGAGCTGCGACACTGAGACCTGACTGCTGAGAATGAGGATTGCGAGTCCTGTGGCGGTCGCCACGAGCGGTACGGCCAGGGCCGACAGGCTGATGCGCGCGGGCTTCGTTTCCCGCTCCGGGAGCGCCGTGCCGGCCACCCAAAATGCGATGAGGGCATGACCGGTGGCCCATCCGGCATCCAGCGGGGTCCCGACCGCGAATGTCCCGGCGGACAGCCTGAGGGCATAGATCGTGTCAGCCGCGGTGAAGACGACCAGCCCCAGCGCGAAGAACCACCAACGGCGGCCAAAGTCCATGCCCTGTAGAGACGCCATGCCTGCGATGGCGGCCACGATGAGCATGTCGAAAAATGGGCAGAGATACGCAATCACTTCGCTCGAGTTCGGTGACTCTGTGAGTAGTGAATCGATGACGGGACTGAGAATCACGGCGAGCAGGGCTGCTGCGCCGAGTGCTCCCACGGCAGAGTCCAGGAATACGGAGCGCGCCAGGCCCGGAAGCTTCCGACGGATCAGCACGAGGAGCGCTGCCAGCATGAGTGGGTAGAAAAGGACCGTTCCGGTATCCGCCAGGTATGGAAATGCCGGGGCCTGCCCGGTTTGGAGAAATGCCAGGCCGTACCAGGTGAACCCGAATGCGCTGGCTGCCAGCGCGGCCGCGGCCAGGATGGTCTCGGGCCGTTTGAACCGGGTTCGGACGACGGCCACGCCGCACACGGCTGTGGGAAGCCAGGTTATGAGCAGTTGGAGAGCGCCGCCGAGCTCCGACTCGCCCCTCTGGGGTAGGAGTAGGGTCACGATGAAAGCGACGAGAATGACGCCCATTGCCCATACGAGCCAGCCGTCGTTGCGGCCCGAGATCGCGGCAAAAAGGTTCGTGACGCGGAATCGATGATTCGCGTCGGATTTCAACTGCATCGCCGCCCTCACTCCCCGAAGTCTTATCCTATGCTGCGAAGTCACCGACTTGTTGTTCATGGAATGTCGGCCCCGATCCAGCGACGGCCCCGATCCAGCGACGCTCCGATCCAGCGACGGCTCCGGCCCGTTTGGTCGAGCACCGCGGCACCCACGCAACGACGCGAGCGGTTCTCGTTCACCCGGCGGTCAGAGTGCCACCGGGCGCGATGGCCCGGTCGTGCGGCATCAGGTCGCGGGAGGCGCTGCGCCCTCGGCGAGCGAGCATCCGCAGGACCGCCGGATGACGAGTTCCCCTTCGAATCGCCGGTGGTCGTGCGGGCCGGGCGACTTTCCAGTGAGCTGCTCGATCGCTGCGGCGCCCATGGCCAGCACGGGCTGACGGATGGTGGTCAGCGGCGGCCAGGAGTATTCGGATTCGGGTGAGCCGTCGAAGGATACGATGGCGAGGTCGCCGGGGGAATCCACTCCAGTCTCGTGCAGGGCGCGCAGCGCACCGACGGACTGCATATCCGAGCTGATGAAGACTGCATCGGGCCGCCGCTCGAGGGCAACGAGTTCCAGCTCCGCCGAGTATCCTCCCGGGCGGGTGTACGGGGAAAAGAATGTCGGGCCGGGTTCCAACCCGGACTGCGTCACGACGGATCGCCAGCCTCGATACCACGCATCGTCCGGGTGAGCCTGGCCGATGAAGGCGATGCGACGATAACCGTGGTCCACGAGGTGCTGGGTAGCCAGCCGGGCACCGGCCTCCAGATCCATACCCACGGTGAGCGCGTCCTCGAGCGCGGTGGCGTGGTTGAGCGGCGCCCAGCGCATTCCGACCGCTCGCAGCGCCGGCACATCGGTCTCGTCGACCGCCGTGGCGATGAGAACGCCGTCGACCTGACGGGAGGCGAGCGACTGGAGGTGCTGCAGGGTGCGCGTCTTCGTGTCGTCGGAGTTGACGACGAGAACTTCGTATCCGGCCGGGCCCGCCGCCGCCTCAACAGCCTGGCAGACCTCGGCGAAGAACGGGTTGGAGCTGTCGGGCACGATGACCCCGATCAGCCGAGCCGAGCCCATCGCCCTGTCGGAGTACATCCTCACCTCACCGCAGATGCAGACCATTGCGCCGGCCATCGCGTCGTTCTTTTCGGTGCAGAGCAGCAACCTGCCCGCCGCTGCCGCGGCATCCCTGCTCGCCGTGGTTCCGGTGCTCGTGGCCTACCTCTTTCTACAGAAGTTCTTCATCAAGGGCATGGTCGCGGGAGCCGAGAAGTAGCTGCCGCCCGGAGACACCCCGCTCGGCACCACGTCGACGGGCAGGCACTTCGGCCTTGACAAGCGTTCCCGTGCGGTTAGAGTAAGTACATTGTGTACGTACACACACCCGTTGGGCATTGCCGCCCCTAGCTAAGGAGATTCGCCATGGTAGCCGAATCGAAAATTGTCAGCCGTGTGCCGTTATTCGACGGTATGAACCGCATTCCGGGTGGGCTCATGCTCATCCCGCTCATTCTGGGTTCCGTCGTAGGCACGTTTTTTCCCGGCTTCCTCGGGCTGGGCAACTTCACGACAGCGCTCTTCCAAGCCAGCGCGCTTCCCTTGATCGGCCTGCTCATCTTTGCGACCGGCATGCAGATCACGCTCAAGACCTCCGGTCCGGTGCTCGCCACTTCCGGGGTGCTCTTGCTCTGCAAGTCCATCATCCCGGCGACCATCGTCGTGCTCATCGCCCAGCTGGTCGGCCTCGACGGAATCCTGGGCGTCTCGATACTGGCCCTTTTGGTGACCATGGACAACAGCAACGGCGGCATGTGGCTCGCCTTCACCGGACGCTACGGTGACGCCCGCGACCGCGGTGCCTACATGGCCTCCGCCATCAACGACGGACCGTTCTTCTCGATGCTGTTCCTCGGCGTCGCAGGCCTGGCCAACATTCCCTTCCAGCTACTTCTTGCCGCCGTCATTCCGCTGCTGATCGGTATCATCGTCGGCAACCTCGACCCAAAGTGGACCGAGGTCATGCGCCCGATCCCGAACATGATCATCCCATTCTTCGCCTTCGCGCTGGGCACCGGCATCAACCTGCAGAACGTTCTCTCCGGCGGGCTCTCCGGCATTATCGTGGGCATCGTCGCCACCCTGTTCACCGGCACGTTCGCCTACCTCGGCTACCGCCTCATACTGCGCCGCGGGAACAAGTCTGGTATCGGCATCGCCTCGGCCACCACCGCGGGGAACGCCATCGCCACCCCTGCCATCATCGCCCTGGCTGATCCCTCGTTTGCGCCGTACGTCGAGATCGCCACCGCTCAGGTCGCCTCGGCCGTGCTCGTCACGGCGGTATTCGCGCCGCTGTTGGCCACTTGGGTGCTGAAGCGAGAAGGCGGCCTGGCGGTCAACGAGTCCACGTCCGCAACGGCCGACGACACCTCGCCGCTGCGTGTGGCCGAGCATTCGTGACGGTCGCTGAGCTCCTCTCGCCGGGGGAGGCCGAAAACTCTTTCCCCGACGGAAACTGCGCGCATATCGCGGTCGGTATCGTGGCAGACGACCTCACCGGTGGCGGCGACTCCGCGGTGCAATTCGCTCGCGACGGATGGCGCACCCGGCTCGCCCTGACCTCGCCTGACGGCGCCATCGTCGGGCACGGAGCGGTCCTCGCGCTGGTGTCCGACGCTCGCGCGCAACCCGCCGCGCTGGCCCGCCGGAGCACTTCGGAGGCGGTGGAAGCTCTCGGACATGCCGGCGTGAACCGACTGCTGCTCAAAATCGACTCCACCATGCGTGGCTCCGCCCACGAACAAATTCTCGGCGCACTCGAGGCCTGGCGGCTGAGGCACAGCGAGGCCTTCGCGGTGGTCTGTCCCTCGTATCCGGCCATGGGACGCACGGTGCGGAACGGGCACGTGTTGGTCAACGGTCGTGGAGTGGAGACCACAGCCGTTGGTGTCGACCCCGTGACACCGGTCACGACCGACCTTCTCTGTGAGCTGCTGCCCGGAAGCGCGCATATCGCCCTCGGAGCCGGTACCGCCGTCGAGCACGCCGCCCAGCTGCGCACCGCCGCCGCGAACCCGACCCGCGTGGTCACCGTCGACGCAACGACGGATGCCGACCTGTTGGCTCTTGCTGAGGCCGTGGCGCTGCTCGGTGACGAGGCCGTGCCGGCGGGAAGCGCCGGCCTCGCCGTCGCACTCTCCCACGTCTGGCGCCCCGCGGTGACGGGCACCAGCAAGCCAGAGCATGGTCAGGCCGAACGCGTCGTCGTTGTGGTCAGCTCGCTGCATGACGTGTCTCGGTCACAGTACGATCATCTGCTCCGGTCGACCCCGTCCGAGCATGTGCGCACCTTCGCGCCGAGTTTGGGCATGCTGCTTCAGCCCGGCGCGATCACCGGGTGGATCGTCGATCAGCTGGCCGCTGCACCGGAGCTTCCCGCCGTCGTGATCGTAGCGACGCCTTCGGAGCGACCCACCGCATCCGCCCTGCAGCCGGTAAACGGGCAGACGGCAACCGAGACCGCGGCAGTGATCATCGCCGACGGCCTCGCGACCATCACCGCCGCGGTGTTCGCGCACCGACCGGTGGGCGCCGTGGTCCTCATGGGCGGTGAGGGCGCGCGAGCTGTGCTCACGCGCTTCGAGGCCGGCGCGATTGCGGTCACGGATGCGATTCGCGAGGGCATCCCGGTGGGCCGGATCGAGGGCGGACTGGCCGGAGGGCTCACCGTCGTGACCAAGGCTGGCGGCTTTGGCGACACCACGTCGATATCCGATATTCTTCCCGAACTCTTGGCTGGGCACGTGCTCAGCCCCTCTGACAACCCCAACCCAGGAGAACACCCATGACGCTTCCTATCCTTGCCGTGACCATTGGGGACGTGGCCGGAATCGGTCCCGAAATTACGGCGAAGTCGCTGCTCGGCCACGATGACGTTCGCACACGTTGCGTGCCCATCGTGATCGGCGACGAGGCAGCAATGCGCCGTGGCGTGCTCGACGTCGGAGGCGACCCGGCGGCCATCCGGGTGATCGCGAGTGTGGCCGACGCCCGCAATGAACCCGGAACGATTGAGCTGCTGCAGACCGGGCCGTCGCTGGAGAACGTGGAGCAGGGCGTGCTCAGCGCAGCAGCCGGGGACGCCTCCTACCGTTTCGTCGTCGAGGCCTGTCGGCTGGCTCGAGCCGGCGAGGTGCAGGGAATCGTCACCGCGCCGCTGAACAAAGCGGCGATGCACGCCGGCGGGCACAACTGGCCCGGGCACACCGAGCTGCTCGCGCACGAGTTCGGTGTGAAGAACTTCTCGCTGGTGCTGTCGGCCGGCGACCTGTACTTCTTTCACCTCACCACGCACGTATCCATGCGCCAGGCCATCGAGAACATCACTCTTGAGCGCACCCTCACCGTGCTCGAACTAGCTGGCGCGTTCGCGAAGTCCATGGGCAAGCCCGATGAACTCATCGGGCTCGCCGGTCTGAATCCTCATGCTGGCGAAAACCGCCTCTTCGGAAATGAAGACGCCGACATCCTGGCACCTGCGGTGGAGGAGGCGCGGGCCAGGGGCCTCAACGTCGTGGGCCCGTTGCCCGGCGACGCGCTGATCCCGGCGGCCGTTCGCGGCAAGTACAACCTCGCCGTCGTCTGCTACCACGACCAGGGCCACGCACCCTTCAAAGCCGTCTACGGCGACGATGGCGTGAACATCACGGTGGGGCTGCCGGTCGTGCGCGTCTCCGTCGACCACGGCACGGCGTTCGATATAGCCGGGCAGGGAATCGCCCGCGAGGCCAGTCTTGTGCTCTCCATGGAACGCGCCGCGGCGCTCGCCCCCGGGTGGGGCCACGTGTGGGCGGTCGCGCAGGCCGCCTGAGCGGCACCAGCGGGTGTGCGGAGGCCGCGGCCGCGGAGGGCGGGCTGCGTCGGGCCGGGCTCGCTCCGGCCTACGATGGTGTCATGTGGCTAGATGAGGTGCCCGCCCGCGCGGTTGATTCCGCGAAGGGTGCACCGTTGCACAGCCAGGTCGGGGCGATCATTCGTTCTCACATCGTTGACGGGGTGTTGCCTCCCGGTTCGCAGCTGCCCACCGAGGCCGAGTTGCAGGAACGCTTCTCTGTATCCCGTTCCGTCGTGCGGCAGGCGCTCGCCGCGCTCAGCGCTGAGGGCCTGGTGCAACGCGGTCGTGGACGCGGCAGCGTCGTGTCACCGCGCCGCGAGCACCATCGTCTCGTGCAGCGTATGTCGGGACTGTCCACCCAGATATCGGCCGAGGGCGCTGACGTGTGCACGGCCGTACTTGGGCTCGCGCCCGAACAGAATGCCGCGGCGTCGGCGGCCCTCGGTGGCTCGGAGGTTATCGGCATTCGTCGGCTGAGATCTGCGGGTTCGGGCCCCCTTGCCGTTATCCACACCTGGCTCCCGGTGTCGATTGGGGGCGGCCTGACCAGGGCGGAGCTGACGGATGCCTCGCTGCACGCCGTTCTACGTTCGCGTCTGGGCGTGTCGATTGTTTCGGGGCGCCGCCAAGTGCGCGCGGTTGCGGCAACTACCGTCCTCGCGCAGTTGTTGGAAGTCAGCGTGGGGGAGCCGTTGCTGCTGCTTGAGGGGACCAGTCTCGACGACAACGGCGTGCCGATCGAGATGTTCTCCACCTGGCACCGGGCCGACCGGGTCGTTTTCGACCTTGACGTGCTTCCCGGCGACGTGATGGCCACCGGCGACGCCGGGGGAGGCGCCCCGGCGGCCACCGGCGACGCCGCCGATGAGCGGCCGGCCCGTGCTCGGATCGCGGCCCGGGTTGCCGATCTGGCTCGCGAGCTCCGTGAGCTGTCTGACGAACTGGCGCGAAGCGACTGACTCGACGTCATCTCCCCGCGGGGTGGTCGCAGAACCGCCCCGAGTGGATGGCGTGTCCAGCGCTCGCAATAATCGTGTTTGATCGCGTGCTCACGGTGCGCGGCGGTCATTATGGCCATTCACGGGTGAGTCTGCAACGGTCTTGCCACAGCTTCCCGCTTTGCATAACGTGCGAGGATGAAAATCGGATACAAACTGATCGCCGAGGGATTCGGGCCGCAAGAACTTGTTCGCCAGGCCGTGCGCGCCGAACAAGTCGGATTCGACTTCGTGGAGATGAGCGACCATTTCCATCCGTGGGTAGAAGCCCAGGGGCACTCGCCGTTCGTCTGGAACGTGCTGAGCGCCATCGCCGCCAAGACCACCACCCTGGGCATCGGCACCGGGGTCACCTGCCCGAGCGTACGCTACCATCCCGCGATCATCGCGCAGGCGTCCGCCACGCTCGCACTGCTGTCCGACGGCCGGTTCACGCTCGGGGTCGGGGCGGGAGAGCGACTCAACGAGCACATCGTCGGGCGCGGTTTTCCCGGTGTGCACGAGCGGCACGCCACGTTCGACGAAGCCCTCGACATCATCCGCCTGCTCTGGCAGGGCGGTTACCAAAACTATGACGGCCGCTACCTCAAACTTGAGGACGCCCGAATCTTCGATCTGCCCGACGTAGCGCCGACCATGGCGGTGGCTGTGAGCGGACCGAATTCCGTCGCCCTCGCCGCCGAGCACGGCGATGGCCTTTTCGCGGTGGAGCCGAAGCGCGAGCTGGTCGACGGGTACCGCGACGCCGGCGGCACCGGGCCGCTCTACTGCGAAGCGCCGCTCGCCTGGGCCCGCACCGAACAGGCAGCGGTGACAGCAGCACACACGACCAACGCGTGGTCGGTGAGCGGCTGGAAGGTGATGGCGGAACTGCCCAACCCGGTGAATTTCGAGGCTGCGGCCGCTACCGTGCGTGAGGACGACATCCGCGAGCAGTTCGCCTGCGGCCCCGACGTGGAGCGTCACCTCGAGGTGATCGGCCAGTTCACGGATGCGGGCTTCGATCACGTCGCTCTCATGAATGCCGGCCCCGACCAGGACGGGTTCTTCGATTTCTTTGAGCGGGAGCTGCGGCCGCGCCTGGTCTCCGGGGGCAGTCGATGACCGGCAAACGAGCGGTATTGTTCGACATCGACGGCACCCTGGTCGACTCCAACTATCTGCATGTGGATGCCTGGCACAAAGCGTTCCAAACGATGGGCACCGACGTGGAAGCGTGGCGGATCCACCGCTCCATCGGCCAGGACTCCGGCCAGCTTCTCGACTCGCTCGTCGGGGAGCGGGACGAGGACTGGGTGACAGAGGCGAAACGCTTGCACTCAGAGAACTATTCGGCCCTTGCCCCGCGCTTGCGCGTGTTCCCGCACGTCCGGGACCTGCTGGCCACTCTGGCCGGGCAGGGCGTTATCGTCGTGCTCGCCACGTCTGCGCCGGAGGACGAACTGCGCATTCTGCTCGACCTTCTCGACGCCGGCGACGCCATTCACGCCACCACGAGTGCCGACGACGTGGACGTCGCCAAGCCGCACCCCGACATCGTGCGGGTCGCGCTCGAACGCGCCGGGGTTTCTGCCGCCGAGGCGGTCTTCATCGGCGACTCGGTGTGGGACATGACGGCCGCGGGCCGCGCCGGGGTGCGGCCGTTCGGCGTGCTGTCCGGCGGAATCGCGGCAGAAGTACTGATCGAAGCGGGCGCCGCCGAGACTTTTGAGAACCCCGACGATCTGCTGGCGCGTCTCGGGAGGCTCGGCCTCGGGGAATGAACGATAAAGGCCGACCCGATTGGTCGTCGTGCGTCGTGCCAGAGCTCGCTCCCGAGCCGCGTTTGCGCGTCGGCTGCGCTCCCGGGTTCCCTCGTTATGCAGGGTGCGAACCTTGAAATCGCCGGCGTCGCTCATTTTCGTATTCTGCAGGTACCCGCACGCTATTCAGCAACGTCACACCCGGCGCCATCTCGAGGTGTCGCCCGGGGCCCGGCGGCGGCCGGCCTATTCAGTCGTCGCCGGGTGGTCTGTGCGGCTCCTATCGTTTGAAGTGCGGGCCGTCGTGGCCTTTCGGGGCCGGAATGGGCGGCCGCCCTCCTCGGCGCGGAGTTCTCCTCGGGTCCACAATTTTCGGTGGAATGAAGTAGACCTCGTTGTTCTCCACGACCACCTCCCATCCGTCACGGTGCATTCTGTGGTGACACGCACTGCAGAGCATCACGATGTTGTCCATGTTCGTCGGTCCGTCATGCGCCTGGAACCAACGGATGTGATGCCCTTCGGTGTAGCTCGGCGGCCTATTGCACCCAGGCGTGGCGCATCCGCCGTCGCGTTCGGCGGCGGCAAGCTTCTGCGCCCTGGTAAAGAGTCGTTTTCCGAGGCCGAAGTCGAGGATTTCGCTGTTGCCGCCCAGCACCATGGGGATGATGCACGCGTCCGCGGCCATTTTCCGCGCGTTGAGGCCGAGATCGGCTGTTCGATGCCGTCGAGTTGCGCTTCGCCGAGCCCGCTTTGCAGGGATTCCAAGGTCATGCGCACGATGATCGTCGTGTGATCGAGCGAACCTAACCCTTCCGTGCAGGACAGGGCGTGGCGCACGATGTCCACGAAGGCATCGAAGTTCAACTGCTGGATCGTGCGACCGTCCCCAAGAATCTCATGGTTGTCGCCGCACCCATCGGGGTCTTCCTTCGATTCAAAGCGTGGTTTGCGGAGCTCGGCACTAACCATCCCGTCGATCGCGGCGTCAAAGAATGCCGCGGACACCGGGTCCGCGTCGAGCACATACCGCTTCATCCCATTGGGCTGAACGATCCGCGTGAGCCCCCGCCTTGAGACCAGGACTTGTTCGCGGGGTTCCACACCGTCCACATCGAGGCGTCGCGGTAGCGCACGGCGAGTTTCCGCACGGAATCCACCGGGTTGTCCAGCGCGAACTCCACCAGCTCTTTCTCCGCTGTCACCATGTCCTCGGTGGTCGCCCGTGGAGCCGCCTGGCCGAGGTTCGCCGTAATGAACAAGGCGGAATCCACCGTCAGCTCTCCGGCATTCAGGGCCGCGGCCACCTCGGGATACTCCGCTGGCAGGTGCTCGCCGATCAGGCTCATCCGCGGTCGGATAGCCACGCCCACCCGCACGAGTCGGCTGGCCTCCGCCATCGAGATGCGCCCGATGTCGGCCAGGACCGCGGCGGCGTTGCGGTTTCCCGTTCGAGTGGCGATCCCCGAATCGTGTTCGAACCGGTCCTGCAGCGCACCGGCCACCTGCGCCCGCAACGCATCCAGCTGCCGTCCGCTGGCAAAGACTGCGTCCGCCGCCTGCAGGAGTCCGGCGTCGGTCATGCGCTTCAGGTCCAATCCGACACTCGGCGCATCATCCGAACCGACCCACCACCGAGGGCACGCAAGAACACGCCGGCGAGTACCGCCGTGCTCGTAACTAGCGCATCCGTTGAGGTGGTCATGACTGAATTCTTCCAGCGACCACCGACATTCAGGTCGCCGAAACAGCCCTGATCGGGTATTTCTGTGGAGAACTCAGAAAGTTCTCACCTGTGGAGGACGCGTGCCAAGTCAGTCGCCCACTCACCAACACCCTGGAGCAAACGTCGGCCACGAACGCCCGATTTGAGTCTGCCCTGGCTTAAGATTTGCACCATGACGCCGATCAAGAATGTCTCGAAGACCTCCAAATCAGAAGCAAATTGGGTCACCCCGGATCCCATTCCGGCCGTCGACGCACCGACCATCATGGTGGTTATCAACAGAGCCTGGCGTGAAGGCGACGACGATGATGCCGTCTATCAGTCCACGCACGCACACTGGCGCATCGGGCGCGAATCGCGAGAACGTGCCGTGTACGTCCTGGGCGTTGCGGGCGGAATCGTCCGTGGCGCCTATCGTGTTGAATCGTGGTACCCATCTGCTCAGGAAGGCGAGGAGAAACGATGGGGTTTCCACGGAGTCCCGGCGCCTGAGCTTCACGTCGTCGGCACAAGTGTCAAGCGCTTTGCGCCAGCCAAGGGTGCGTCGAATCCGGTTCGCCTCTTTCCTGACGGAGTGAGTGCCGTTGAGGCGGCGGACATTGCGAGTCTCTCTCAGCAGCTCAACGCCGAGCCGCTTGCGCGCATCATGTTTGGCCAAAGGGAGCTCTTCCACAGCAATCTGCTCGCATGGTTCTTCGACGAAATGCCAGGGATCGCCGATCAAGTGTTTCTGCCGCTGGCGCGACCGGGCGACGGCCTCAAGCGCACCGTTGAGAGGGAGCGCGGCAATCTCGATCTCGTATTTCAATGGCCTGGCTACGCTCCATTGGTAATTGAGAACAAGGTATTCTCTGTGCCGTCTTTGTCCCAGCTCGACGGATACTCCGCAAAGATCAGGAGATGGCAGGGGACTCCTCCAGAGTTGTGCCTGCTCAGCATGATTGAGCCTCCGATCGAATTGTCTGACGAAGGGGGCGAGCAGATTGGCCGCACGGGCCACGGCTGGCGACACCTTAGCTATGACTCCCTAGCGGACCGCATCGATGACGCGCTCGAAGGAATGAAGAAGACCTATGAGATTGAGACGATGCACCGGTATTCACGGGTAGTGCGACTTGTGAGCGCCCTGATCGCTTCCACGTCAATTTCCAGCGCGGGCTCCGCTGAGCCCGCGTGGCTCGATAATGCCGAACTTGATCCTATTTCATCGGCACAGACGCGCAGCGCCCTTCACAAGATGCGGGCGGCTCGACTGGCTGCAATGGTCAACTCAGTGCTCCCTTCCGGTGGTGATCAGGCCGACCCAGGAATGTCGCACGGTCGGCCCCTGGTCACCTGGAACTCGTGGATGGAACGCGAGGATCATTCGGTCTGGGCAGGCTGGCAGCTGCAGGACGGGCAGTTCCGAAGGTTTGTCATAACACCGCACATTCTCGGTGCCACTGCGGAGAAGAAGGCAGAGCGAGTCGCATTTGCCAGACGCAACCCCGATCTGTTCAGCTTCACAGCCTTGGCGGGCCTCTTTGGCGATGCTGACTTACCCGTCCGGCCGTCGACGACGCAGAGTGGGTTCGGTGATTTCAGTCCGGATTTCGTCTACCAGTACTTGGCTGTGCCCGCTGTCACCGTGTCGCAATTGATGAACGCTGCGCAATGGATTCAATCGTCGATTTCCGCCTCGAGTGAGTCGAGAGGGACGCCGGTTCTTGGGCCGGCATAACCTGCACGACAAGGTGCTGTGGGTGTAGAAGCACCTTGGGCGCACGAGCGAGACGGTCGTCTACAAGCGGCTGATCCTCTCGCACCACAAGAAACTCAACCACGGCGACTTTCTGGTCGACGACCGATCGGCCATCGGTGCAGGCGAGTTCGAGGGGGAGTGGCTGCAGTTCGGGCGGGATGCGCCATACCCGACCTGGGCATCCGTCACCGACTATTTGCTGTCGCGGGCTGAGCCCTCGATGCTGGATGTCGCGGTGAACCTGGCCCGTTCGGCGCACGCCGGGCAGCGCGACAAGCTGGGCGTCGTGTATGTCTGCCACCCGCTGGCCGTGATGCGCCGGGTGCGCACCGACGACGAGAAGATCGTGGCGGCTTTGCACGATGTGGTGGAAGACACGGCGGTCACGCTCGACTACTTGCGCACGCTCGGCTTCGAGCGCCATGTCGTCGGGGCCGTCGATGCCATCACCAAGCGTCCGGGGGAGCCGCTCGCCGAGTCGAAGGCGCGGGTGGCGGCCGACCCGCTCGCGCTCATAGTGAAGCGGGCGGATATCTCGCACAACACCGACCCCCTGCGTCAGGCGGGGCTGTCCGATCAGGCGCGGCCGCGGCTCACCGACAAGTACGAGACGTCGTCGCGGTTGTTGGGCACGACGCTGGAGCTGGTTCTGGAGGAGCACCGCGCGTAGGCACAGCCGCCGATCACGCCGGTGGGGCTAAGCCCGCTAGATTGAGCGTAGGGGTATTGGGGGGAACAATGAATACGTACAAACCACGCATGGGGCAGCAATTCGCCGCTCGAGCAATCATCCAAGAGCTGTACGACTTCGCCGCGCTCGATCGTCAGGTGCGGGAGGCCCGGATGCGCCGCACCGGCTGGAAGGTAGCGTCTTTCGTCGGCATCCTCGGCGGCTTCGTTGTGTTGGGACCGCCCCTGTCTGCCACGCTGGTCGAGCTGATGACGTCGGGCCTTAGGTGAGTGCGCGTGATCACTATCGCGTGCTGCGTGTGCCGAAATCGGTCGATACCCACGAGCTGAAGCGCGCCTATCGCCGCATGCAACGATGGAGCCACCCCGACACAGGCGGATCAGCGGAACACTTTCAACAAGTCCAGGAGGCGTGGCACGTGCTGGGCCACCCGCAGCGTCGCGCAGACTATGACCGCCACAGGCCGGGCGGAACGCACTCGACCGATCCTGAACCCCGAGCGAACCCGACCGCGCAGGAGCCACCCTATCGGCGTTCGCCCCCCACGGCGCGGGAGCGCCCGCGGGTGCGCCGTGCCGACAGCCACGGGCATCCCGGAGGCAGCGCGCGGTTGCAGTACCTCGATCAGTTTCGCGCCTGGCTAGTCGATCCGACTCCGCCGGTTCCGCCGAAGCCAGCATTGCGATTGAGGGGAACGGGCAGGATGTTCCTGCGCACCGGCCTCAAACTCAGCGTTCAAATGACCGCGGGGTTTGCCGCGGGTGCGGTGGCTCTGATCCTGGTTGTCGCATGGGGCCAAGGGATGCTCCTCGGTCATCTCGACGAGATGTGGATCCCGCTTGCCTGGGTCGCCGGCTTGGGCGGGGCCGCTGGTGCGCTCTGTTCTGTACCCATCGGGCTGATGAGGATGCTCCTGGACCCGTACTACCGACAACGCACCCGGGTCCGCCGCGAAACCGCGCGGCGAGACCGGGCCGCCCAGGAGGAGCATCGATCCGCCGTTCAGGCATTCGAGGTGACCATGCGCCACCGACCGGCCAACGCGCACGAGCTACAGGCCACCCCGTTCTCCGGCGAGGCGGTCCGCATGGTGCCGGCGACGGTCCGCCGCTGGCTGGAGAAGGCGATCAGCGAGGAGGGCACCGCGCGTGCGCTGGCACCACTCGGGCCGGAGTTCTCGATTTGGCACGATCTCCACGTCGGCGCCGCGAAGACGAGGATCGACCACCTTGTGGTGGGGCCGCAGGGGCTGATCTTGATCGCCTCGTTGACCGCGCCGGGCCCCGTGACTATCGAATTCGACGCTCTCGTGCATAGCGGTCGGAAGGCAACCGAGGTGGTCGCCGATTTACTTCCTCGGTTGTCGGCCGTTGCGAAGGCGCTGGAAATCGGGGGCGTGTCGGCAGCTGTGCTGGTCTACCCCGATGCGCTCCTTGTTGACGCCCGGCCGCGTCGAATCGGCGGCTGCTCGGTGCCCACGTTCGTCGTTGGCGCCTCCGTTCTGGCCGGGGAATTGGAATCGGGCCTGCCCGGCATCGACGCCGGAGCAGCGTGGCAGGTTGCTCGTGTCCGCGCGCGCGTCGATGAGCGCGTCGCCTTCGCCGAGTGACACTCACCTTCAAATTCACGCACCACCGATCCACGGAAGCGTCGATGAAACCGGCGGACTGCTCGGCGCGCGCTCGGGCGCATCCGCCGTTCCGGCCGTGACCGTGATCGCTGCTGCGGTCACCCGGCGCCCGCCTCGAAACGCCAGCGCCTCCCGATACAGCTCAACTGCCGTCGGGATATCTCGACGAGCAGGGTGTGAAAGTGCGGAGGATCGACGGCAATCAGCCGAGGAGCCATACGAAACATACAATCCCGAGAATTCCCAGAATCATGCCAACAATGGCAGCACGCCGCCCGGCAGCTCGGGGCCCGAGGTCGACCAACGCGAATGACTTCGACAGCCCGATGCTCGAAAAGACAATGCCTAGAATGCTGAGGATGGCGAACGGGTTGAAGATGAAACCGACGAGTGCGAGCACGATGCCGGTATAAGCCATCGGGTTGTTTCGACGCAGTTCGCGATCCTTCTCCTTTCGTGTCATCCGCAAGTTCGCAGCAGCCTCCGGCAGCTGCGACGCGACGGGCGTGCGGGCCATCGGAACGTATTCTGCCGCTGCGGGCGTGACGAGTGCCTCGACCGGCGCGAACTCGCCTGGAGGTGACTGCGGTGGTTCCGCCCAGGTAGTTCCGTTCCACCAGCGAAGCTGCGGCCCCCCGCTGGGATTTGGATACCAACCGGGTCCTGGAGTGGTCAAGTCAACGTCCCTTGTTCTCGCGGCGGGTGCTTCGCCGTGCCCAGGCTAGTGGAGGCCACCGCCGCGCCCAACTCGGTAAGACCCCAGGCCTCCGCTTGTGGTGACCACGTCCGTAGCGCAGCCATGGCGTCGTCTATCAACTGAGCGGGCCGCTCACGAGAACCCGGGAGCCGGCGCGTTCCAGACGGCCCGAGTCCAAACCGTGCGCGACCGCAGCGTCGAGCCGCAGACCGATCGCCTCGGTCACCCGGCGCCCGCCGAACAGCGCCAGCGCCTCCCGTTTGAGTTCGGTTTCCTCCATACCGGCAGCGGATGCGGCCGCATGGCGCATCGCATTGGCGATCTCCACGAGCGACACATGGTCGATCAGCCGCACACCACCAACCGGCGTCTGGCGCGCGACGAGCCAGGTATCCGGATCGATCTCGGCCGGCCAGTAGAAGGGCTCGTCGACGCTGCGCTGCAGGTCCGCGGGAACGCAGCGCAAAATCGCGGCCACCCGAGCCTGCACCACCCGGTCGAGTCCGAATTCGCTCGCCACAAGCTTGGCCAGGCGGGCGCTGTGCACGGGACCCTCGGCGGCCACCACGGAACGGATACAGGCCTGCACCTGAGCTGACGAGCGCGGCAGCTCGTCGAGCACGCTCACCGACCCGCGGTAGCTCGGCCGCCACTCGGCATACGTCACAAGCAGGGGATCGCTCGGGGCGGCCACCGGCCCGCGTCGCGACACGGGCGGGATCCCCACCTCCGACGGGTGCCGCGGCGAAACGTGAACGGGTGGTGTCGCCACCGAGACGGAGGGTGCCGAACCGCGCCCTGCGGCGGACGCAACCGCCGCCGAGAGACGCGACAGCGTCTCCTCACGTTGGTGCAACCATTCCGGCAACCACACCCGCTCCACACCGGGCCAGCGCATGAGCCCCTGCAGCACGTCCACCGGCAGCCCGTCACGGTCGGAGACCGTACGACGTGCTCGCCAGTTCGGTCCATCGAGCAGCAGAGCAACGAGCGGGCGATCCGGCGCGGCGGCATCGGCAATGCTGATGTCCACGCGAAAGTCCGACAGCCCCACATCCGTCGACACGGCGAAGCCACGATCGCGCAGCGCGGTGGCGATATCGTCGCGGTGATGATCGACCACGGACTGGCGACGCGCATCGTCGTGCATCACCGTGGCACCCTGCTCAGCCATTTCAAGGTAGGCCTTGAGATGCTTGATGCCCACCGAGCTGGTGTCCTGCGCGCGCAAGGCCGCGGGGTCGAAGCTCGCGAACAAGACAACCTGCCGCCGCGCTCGGGTGATCGCCACGTTGAGCCGCCGTTCACCGCCGGCGCGCGACAGCGGCCCGAAGTTCAGCGGCACGACACCCTTATCGTTCGCGCTGAATGCGATCGAGAACAGAATGGTGTCGCGCTCGTCTCCCTGCACATTCTCCAGGTTCTTCACGAAGAGACCGTCGGGTTCATCAAGCGCCCGTTCGATGCGTTCGTCGTCACTGTCGCGCAGCATGTTCTCAATCAGGTCGCGCTGCTGGGCGTTGAACGTGATCACACCCACCGACGGCGATTCGTTCAGCGAGGTGCGAAAGCGAGCCTGGATGTCCTCGACGATGGCGGTCGCCTCGACGAGGTTGGTGCGCAGCGCCTTGCCGCGGCCACCACGCTCGAATTGGCCGTTCACCCGAACGAGCGAAACACCGTGGCCCGCGCCGACGACGCCGGAACCGAACGGAGCCGGAAACGACGAGAGCCGGCTCTCGTAGTAGTAATGGTTGCTGAACGCGATCAGCGACTCGTCCTGGCTGCGGTAGTGCCAGGACAGCCATTTTCGCTCGACCCCGGCGTGCCCGCACTCGGTGAGAATCGATTCTTCATCGGCCACAACCTCCGGGGCCGTGTCCACCTCGTCGTCGATGCTCGCGCTCGCCTCGGCGAAACTCGTCGGCGGCATCTGCTTGCTGTCGCCCACGACCACAACGGATGCTGCGCGCCCCATGGCACCGATGGCATCCGCTACTCGAATCTGCGACGCTTCGTCGAAGACGACGACATCGAACAGGTCGGCCTGGGCCGGGAAGAACCGGGCCACGGATTCGGGACTCATCAGGGTGCAGGGCAACACCTGGGTGATCAGTTCGCCGTAGTTCTGCAGCAGGGCTCGCACGCTCATGCCACCGCGCTGCCGGTCGAGCTGGCGACGCAGACCGCCCACCTGACCGGAGAGCACGGTGGTGTCGAAGCGACGCAGGGCGAGCACCTCGGCGGGGATGGCGCGAGGCAGCTCGGCGCGCACCAGGCCCGTGCTTGCCGTGAACCGTTCGATGGTCTTGTTGTGCGCGGCGATGTTGAAGTCCGCCAGAGCGGTGGCGTCTTCGCGCTCCGCGATCGAGGTGACGGCCACGCCCTTGTCGAAGGCGAGGGCGGCGTCCTCGGCCGGAATGCGGCCGGCCAGCAGGGCTGCGCGCGCCTCAGTGAGGCCGCTCTGCACGAGCGATTCCAAGTGGCGCACCAAGTCGAGCCAGCGCTCCAGGCCGACGGGCTGGCCGGCCTCGACGTTGCGCGCGGTACGGGTCGCGATGAAGCGCGCCGCGAATCCGAGGTCTCCGGCCCAGAGCGTGTGCGTTTCGGGGAGCAGGTCGGATGCGGTGCTGAGCTGTTCCCACGCGACTTCGAGCCGGTCCAGTTCGGCCTGCCCCGCGCCCATGGCGCTCGCCGCAAAGTAGTCGCGCAGGTCGGTCACGCTCGCGCTGCCTTGCGGGTTGAGTGCATCGCCGATCCAGCCGAGCCAGGTGATATCCGCGGTCAGCTTCTCGGCCTGCTCGGTGACGAATGGGTTCCAGCCGGCATCGACGAGGGGTATCGGCAGTTTGAGCACCGCATCGCGCAGACTCGTGGCGGTCGCGTGCGCGGCCGCCAGGGCACCCGTGAACGTCGACAATGTCTTGAGGGGAATGGATTCTGGGGCGATTCTGAGCTCATCACTGAACATCGCCACGACGGCGCGGCGCCTCTTCTTGCGTCCGAAGAACCCCGACTGGTCGGCAGCCAGCGCCGCGGCGTGAATGGCCGGCACGTCGCGTGCCAACACGGTTGGTTTGGCCGAGGTGAGCCAATCCGGCCGTGACGTCGTCACGAGCCCGAGCTGCTGCTCAAGCGACGAGATGTACGCCTTCCAGTCGTCACCGTGCAGGGCATCGACAACCGCAAGCGGGTACCGCGGCGCCGCAGCGAGATCGCTCCACTGACCGATCAGCCCCGCTGAGTTGCGCCGGTTGAGTGCCTCGAGACTGAACCCCGCCGTCTGGGCGGCGTCCAGGGCGCTGTCGAACGCGCGCGCGGCCGTGTGGATCGCCGCGACATCGAGCGGGTGGCCGGCCCGCTCGTTCACGAACCCCCACGGATGCTCCGGGCTGGGCCGCGCCAAATCGCTCACCTCGGGCAGGCGCCGAAGCACCTGCCGTAGCTCGGCGAAGGCTTCGGGAGTGCTGCCGGCCACGAGGGAGGCGGGAATCTCGAGGGCGGTCACGTCGGCATCCGTTGCCAGCTCGCGGGTACGGGCATCGTAGAGTGACAGCCCCGCCGCGTTCGCCTCATGCAGGCGATCGGCGTACCGCGCGAGGGTTCCGCGGCTGGAGGACGCAGCCACGACGTTCGTTTGCAACGAGGCGGTGTCGGGCTGGACATGCAAGTCGAGGGCGGTTTTGATCTGGGCGCGCACCGCGGCCGGTCGGGCGCTTTTGTCGTGCAGGTCGAGTGAGAAATCGCCGAGCCCCACGCTTTCGAGGCGCTTTTTGACCACGTCGAGGGCCGCCCGCTTCTCTGCCACGAACAGCACGCGCCGGCCGGCCGCGAGCGACCGGGCGAGCAGGTTCGTGATGGTCTGTGACTTGCCGGTTCCGGGCGGGCCTTCGAGCACAAACGTGCGTCCGTGCACGGCTTCGGCGACCGCCTCGAGCTGGGAGGAATCGGCGGGCACGGGCACCGTGCCGCCGAGCTCATCGAGATCCGCAACGGCTGCGCCGCTGATCGGGTCGGCGAACGTCGCGGTGGGCGTGTTGATCAGGTGGGCGACGAGGCTGTTCTGCGCGAGCGTCTCCCAGTTCTCGTCGAGGTCTTTCCACAGCCGGAACTTGGCGAACTGCAGAATCGACAGGTCGACGCTTTCCTCCACCCGAAAGGGCAGCCCCGCGGCGGCGATGGCCTCGCGCACGGCGGTGAACGCGGCGTGCAGGTCGATGCCGGACGCGTCCTCTGTGGGGTTGGCCAGCCCGGGGATGTCGAGCCCGAAGCTCTGGCGCAGCTTTTCGATTAGACAATAGTTGGGCGTCGAGGCTCCGGCCTCGTCGATCGTGAGCTTGTACGAGGTGCCGCGGCTCGCGCTCGTCATCTGCACGGGTATAAGCACGAGGGGCGAGCGCAGTTCGCGGTCATTGAAGGTCCAGTGCAGCATGCCGAAGGCGAGGTAGAGGTTGTTCGCGCCGGTCTCCTCCACGATCGTGCGGGCCTTGTTCGCGAGGTAGCGCAGCTTGTTGGTGTATGATGCCGAGGTGATGTCCACGAAGGCGCTCTTCTTGTCGGCGAGCATCATCGTGCGCACGTCTTCGGGAAGGTCGCGCCCGAAGCGGATGCCGCGCACCTCATTAATTCTCGGCACCGCGTCAGACGGCACCAGGGTGATCGGTGTGCCGGCGCTGATCGCGTCTTCGAGGCGGGCCACGGCCGGAGCGGGCACGGCCAGGGAGTAGCCGGAGCGATCGGTGTAGTTGATGAGTTTGTTGCGCAGGCTGAGGTCGAGCAGGGCGTTTTTCCACTGGCTCACCCGGGCGGGCACCGCGACGGAGTCGGGTGCGGTGTGCGTTGGTGGGGTCTTGTAATCCGGGTCCATCAGGCGGCGGCCAGCCGGCTGGTACACGGTCACGGTGACCTCGCCGTCGGCGGCGATCGAACGGCTGGGCAGGGGAAAGATGTGACTTTCACGGGCCTGGCGAATGTCGGTGGCGCCCAGAAACTTGTCGAGGCCGGCCGCGAGGTGCACCGTGTGCGGAATGCGGCTCGCCTCGGCGAAGGTCTTCGATTGGGTGCCGCCGGTGAGTGCCGTCGTTTCGATCAGACCGATGGCGCCGAGATCCACGCGGTTCACGATGTCGGCCACATCGGTGACCGCAATGGCACCGATAGAGGAATCGATGCGCCAGTATCCGAGAAAGATGTGGTCTTCGAGCAGCCACAGCGTGGAGTTGAGGCCGGCCTGTTCGAGGGCGGCGGCCAGCACGACGGTGGTGTCGAGGCAGGTGCCGAGCTTGCCCTCCAGAACCTCTTCGGGCGTGCGCACCTTCTGCCCGTTGTTGCCCCAACTCGCAGGCGGTACGGCATAGCGAATGTCGCGAGCCCGCATCGCATCCCAGATGGCGGCCACGGTGTCGTCGACGCGCTCCCCACTTTGAAGTTGGTAGCCGTACAGCGCGGAATCTCCGGTGCGCGCCTGAAGCAGGTCAGAGGCCTCGCTCAGCAGCGGCGCAATCGTGGCCGAATTCGGCTGCACGTGGGCGGCGAGAAGTTCCAGACCCAGGTTCAGGGGATTGGCGACCCACTGGTTGTGGGCAAGGATCTGCACCTCAACGGATGCCTCAGCCAACAAGGTTCCCGTGCTGTCGCGCAGGGTGGCGCGGATGAGGCCGGGGCGTTGCTCTTCCACGGCGAGCATGCGCGCCGGGTCGAGAATCAAGTCGATCTCGCGCAGCACGGTGGACTGCTTGTCGCCGAGGTCGGCGAGCAGCACCTTCGGGCCGCCAAGCGAGCCGTCGGCGGTGACCACATCGACCTCAAGCGAGGCTCCGCGTGTCTCCCCGCCCAGGTTCTCAATGACGATCTCGTCTACAACCGGTATGCGGCAATGCGCCATCGTATAGCTGAGAAACGGCACCGACTTGATGGTGAGTGAGGCTCGTTGGTCGAGCGCCCACTCTCGTCGGTCGAGCTTGCCGAGACCCGCCGCGTCCGCCCCGAGAGCGCCACCATCCTTCCGCTGGTCGAGCGCGCTGCGCTGGTCGAGCTTGTCGAGACCCTCGTCCGCTTCCGCAGGCATCGCAGGAGCCACCGGCAGCACGCTCGCCTTAATCACCTCCATCGCATCCGCCTGCTCCTCGGCCCCCACCGCCCGCAGCAACAGTTCCGCCGAATCCATCGCCCGATACGCCGTCTGCGCCGTGAACTCCTGGGTGTGCGCCCACTGGTTGCGCACCTCGCGCAGCTCGCGCGCATACCGCTGGCCCTCGCGGGGCAGGTCCTGATCAAAGGGAAATCCGAGCTCCCCGACCCGCTCCGTCAGCGCGCGCAGCAGCAACGACAGATCGCGCGGCGAGTAAATGCCGCCGCGTCGCCCGGCGAGGTGATCCTTGCGTTCGAGAACGGCGGTCCACGACACGCCAGCCGGTAGCTTCTCTGTGAACACCCGCTCCACAAAAGGTTGCAGGCCCTCGAGCAATAGCCCGAGGGCATCGCCAACTTTCGCGTGGTAATCGATCTCGCTCACAAATCCCCTTATTCCTCACGCAGTTGAGCGGCGACAACGTTGTCACCGCACCCCGACCACGCATCGATTCGTGGCATGCAGTGTCACCGAGCCTATTCCCCAAGTAGCCGGGACGCAGGACAAAATCGACGCCGCCCTCGTTAGACGCCTAGTGTGTACTCACACAGGGCGCAAAATGGGGGAATCGATGATAGTTACTGCAGAAGATGGTTCGACGTTTCATCTGAAGAATGACGGCACATGGACGGACGCGGGCACGCCTGACACGCAGCATCTTTCGACAGAATTGGGCTTCAGGAAGGTGGCTTGGGGGTCATCGAAGTCGGTCATTCGAGCCAGCGAGGATCAGTCGTGGAGCGAGGCCGACGACGTGCTCGCCTTCGACACGTCAATCGCGGGAATGGCGAGCAGCGTACGTTTCATATTCCTTGACGATCAGTTGGTGAGAGCGAAGTACATCGTCACGGAGACGTACGTGAATGACGACAAATACCTTGTCTCGTTTGCCGCGTTAAAGGCCTTGCTCGGCAAGAAGTATGGTGCGCCTGACAAAGACAACGAATTCTGGTCCGACGACCTCTATCAAGACGACCCCAGTCAGTGGGGGATGGCGGTGAGCTGCGGCGACCTCAATAAGTTCACAATTTGGGAAACTGCAGAGACCAACGTCACTCTCGCGCTGACGGGGGAGAACTTTGACGTCACGTTGCAGGTTGAATACTCGGCTAGAGCCTTCAGCGATCTCGAAGATTCGCGGACAGAGTCTAAGTATTTGGAAGACCTTTAATCAGCGTTGACCTGGGTTCGGCCCGGCAGGCGGCGCTACTCAGCTCGATCAGCAGTATTTGACGGTGCGAATCTAGGCAAGGAATCACAGATGTCACTCGGCTATCGCGCAATTCTCCGTCTTGGCGACAGTCAGGACGCTGTCAAAGTCGCCGAATCCCAAGTTCGCGAGTGGTTGGGAACCAAGCTGCGCACAACGCGCGGGAATCTTGAGACGGCCGATTGGGACGGTCCCGGTGTCTTTCGGCTGGGGCCCGATGCAACTCTTACGGTCGTCACCCTCACAGGAGAACGCGACAGCAGCGTAAGACAGCTCATTCGACTGGACGAGACTAATCCGGGCGGGCGGTGGACTGTCTCGGTCACGGCCTGTTCGCTACCGAATTCCCGCAACGATCAACAGGTCCTCCTAGTCGAACTCGAAATGGAAGGTGGAAGCGTAGACGACGCACTTCGTTTGGCCCGCCCACCTCGGCTCGTCCGTAACTTGCTTGAGACGAACGTGGTCAGGGATGGCACGACGGTGATTTCACCACTTCCCCGGGTCATCCGAGCTGACAATCTGGACGAGGTGATGAATGCCATTGTGGACGAAGGGCGCATGGCCTCGGTGATCGTGGCCGTTTCGCCTGGTCAGCTTTCTGACGAGCTCTGGCAGACAAGTATCAGCCAACTCACTAAAGATAGCGTTGGCGTCACGACAGCCTTTGCCGTGTCTGAAAGCGCGGTCGAACTCTTGTCGGATCGTCTTCCTGATTCCCACGCTATCGCCCGCGGCGGTGTACGCACTTTCGCTCCCAAAGTCGACTTGAGCGACCCGGAGGATGGTCTACGCCATCGCGTATTGGGAGCGGCTACCTTTGCCCGATCCATTAGAAATGGTCGGGTCGGTGGCTCGCTTCCGGTGGTTCACGCGCAACAGGCCCGGCGCCGACTCGTTGAAATGGAACTCCCAGCAGATCTTCGACGGTCGCAGGAGCTGCTCACCCGCGAAGACGCTCGTATCACTCGCGAAGCTCGAATCGGTCACGTTGCGGTTGCCACTCCAACGCTTGATCTCCCTCAGGCGGAGACCCCGCAGGTCGAGCGGTTCCACGAACCCATTGTGAAGGTGCTGGACTGGTCAAGGCGCGCAATTGCAGCCCTGATCAATAGGTGGATTGGCGCCCCGGACGTTTCCGTCGAGTCCGTGGCGCAACTCGACCGGTTCATCGAAACCAATGCCGGCGGATATGTGGTGGCTCAAGAACAGATCGACAATCTTCTTGAACGTCGAAATGATTTGCAAAACGAAATTGATCGCCTGCGGGAACAAAACGAGGAGGCAGAACTTGCAGCTCGCATAGAGAGTGATGAGGCTCGGAAGGCAACGAGGGAAGCGCGAATCCTGCGTGAGAGACTCAAAGCGTCTGAGCGATTTGATGACATGCAGGTTTCGCCTGAGGACGTCTGCTGGGAATCGCCGGACAATATCGAAGATTTCATCCTCCGGCTCACACCAGATGTTTCCGACCTCCCCGTAGTGCAACGCGTTGTGTTCACGGGTGATGAGTCCGCTGCGTTAGAGGTTGATAAGCGGGATCCCTTTGGCCGGGTGGTGGCCAAGATGTGGGAATTCGTACTGGTTCTTTACGACTACGCCGAACAGAAGGCTGACAACGGCTATAAAGGTTCCGTGCATCAGTACCTCTCAGACACAGAGGTCGATGGGCGCAAGTGTTCACCCCAACGCCACGCCGCTGGAGAGAGCGAGACCGTGATGTCGAATGCGCGCATGAGCAAAGAGCGAATGTTGCCTGTGCCGTCGACGGTGCAATCTGGCGGACAAGTCATGATGACCGCCCACTTCAAACCGACGCATTCAAACACTTTTGCGCCGCGTATGTACTACTACGACGATACGGCCGCCTCGGGAAAGATCTATGTGGGTTACGTGGGCCGCCACCTCACGAATACGCGCACCAACTAAAAGCCTGAGGTTCCTGCCTGAAACGTAACCCGCAGTGGCAAACCTGCTGCTGTGAATGAAAACTAACCATCCGGGGCTGCACGACAACACCGTCAGCGGCAGCGTATGAGCAGATTACCGCCCCATCGGCCATCGAATTGTTCCGTTGCCGCCAGCAACGGACTAACAGGATCCCAGCCGGCCCTGGCGAGACAGGCGGTGGGACCCACCTTGAGGAGTTAGTCAACGCAGGGCTTCGGGCGAACCCCAAACACGACAGGCGGCTGCTGCAAGGACCGAACCGCGCGCAGCAATTGAATCCTCGTTCCAATCGGCGGAAGCGGCTACCTGGGCATTTATTCGAAGAGCAAGCTGGCCGGCAAATTCTGGTTTCTTGCCCGACCATGGATCGTTCGAAACGGATTGGTTGAAAGTTGGAGTTACTAGAGTCAGATTGCCCATGCCCTGGGCTGCTGCATCACGGGAATTTTCGGCGAGACTCTGATGCGCCGGATCCGATGAGACGGTACTCGCCAAGGGCCAGTGTGCCCGCCATCCTTGAGGCAAGATGTGCTCGATCTGCAAGACGTCGTAGTCAAATATCGCGCTCGCAGTCATGGTGTCCTCAAGCTGCATTTGCGCATCGATTGACCCCAGCAACAGCCGGATACGTTCCTGAGTGATCCGGCCATAGAACTTGTCGCTTCTAAAGGCTCTCTCCACGTCCTCTTCAGATGGCCACGCGAGTGAATTCGGGGAATCGGCAAGGGCGTCGATGACGCCATCGGCGATATTGGCGCTGGCATCAGCCTCCGCCATCTGGGCGCTCTTCAGCACTGCCAGGAACGCTGTGCCGTAGCCCCTAGTGTTTCCGCCAATGATCATGCGGCGCATGACCCAAGACTCGACCGCAAGTAGGCATCGCTCATGGTCGGGAAGACTGAGTCGATCGCTGGGAATCGTTCGAAGCCAGGCCATAAGAGGGACCGCCGTAAGGATCTTCATCCGCTCAAGACGCCCATACACCCGAGCGAGTGTCGCCGATCCGGCCTCGGCCGCGCCGTAGATGGCTTTGTACGCCTGGCCGTACGAGTGCAGGTCGATCAGGATAATTCTTGTGGTTCGCTCTGCAGGCTGAAGATACTTCCGCACATCGCCATAGAGGCGACCAACACTGGCTTCTTCACCTGAAACAGCGGTCAGCCATACCGAGAGGAGCACATCGCGTCGACCGCGTGCTGCGTGACCCGTGCCGACTTCGGTCTTCCACCACGGATCATCGAACTCTGCCCAGTACTTTTCGTACAGTTCCTCGAGCTCTCCGTCGTTCGCCAGCTCACCGCGCAGAAACAACAAGTTCTTCACTAAGTCGGATGCCGAAAGTGGGGTCTGCCGTCCGTTCAGCACCTCGAAGATCACCTGGGCATCGTCGTTTTCTTCAAGGTCGATGACGACCAACTTGAAGAGGTCGGTCAGAGCGTCGACAAGATCGTCCATTCTGTCGCGCCCGTCACCGTCCGTCGCGGCTTCCCGGATGGAATCAGCGAAGAAGCGACGCGCCTGTAAGTACAAGTGGTCTCCGCTCTTCGGAACCGGGTCCGCCATTGCAATGGGCCACACTAGGCGGTCTCGCCGACGAGGCCAGAGCTTGTGGACTTCTTCTGGGCGTTCGACAACGTCGGCCGGGTTTTCGAGCAGCCGCCGGACCTGTCGCACACGAGGCGAAGCACGTTCGATCAGGACATCGAGAACTCCACGGATCAGCAATTGAAGAGTGGTCAGACGCTGCTGTCCGTCGATCACTGCTCGAACGTCCAAACCTCCGGTGGGCGATGGCAAGCGATCACAAACTATGGCGCCGAGAAAGTGGGGTGCAACGTTGGCTTCTGCCTTCAGAACAGATTCTCCGTTGGATTTGGCGAGCGATCGCGCATGTCCCAGGCGGTCTGCCACGCTGTCGAGATCCTCAAACAGCAACTGCCATTGACCCAGTTTCGTCCATTCGTAGTCCCGCTGAAAAGTGGGGATGATGTAACGCAAATCAGTAGTCAAAACCTTCTTGAGCTGACGAGTCTCGGCCTGCATGATGCCCCCTTGGTTGTGACGCGACTGACAGGAATTCCGGTCAGGTGCACTTTCAACCGTAGTTGAATCAGCTTCTACGATCCTCCGTCGGGTGCAGCGCCCAAGTCGCGATGCTTGGGGCATCCGATTTCCGTGCCACAAGTTGTATTCGGGTGGTTGTTCGCCTCTAAGCCTCATACGTCTGAAATACTTGACAGATGCATCCTGACGCCCCCATCCTGAGCCTGTTCGGCGGCATCGGTGGCTTTGAGCGTGGCATGAGCAAGGCTGGATTCAGCGGTCCGATCCATACATACGAGAACTGGGACCCTGCCCGCAGCGTGCTTGAGAAGCGGTTTCCTGAGGCCGTTCTCCATGCTGACGTTCGTGACCTTCCAAAGGACATGCACGACGCGCACCTCGTCGTGGCCGGGTTCCCATGCACGGACCTGTCGCAGGCCGGAAAACAGGCGGGGCTCGATGGGAGTGCGTCGGGCCTGATTCTCGGCATACTGGAGCGCGTACGTCAGGCTAAACCCGAGTGGGTTCTGCTTGAGAACGTGCCGAACATGTTGCGGCTGAATAAAGGCAGTGCGATCCGAGTGATCACGGACACCCTTGAAGAGGCCGGATACTCGTGGTCGTACCGTATCCTCGACGCCCAGCACTTCGGTGTCGCGCAACGACGAAAGCGTGTTTTCGTTCTGGCGAGTCGCCATCACGACCCGGCTCGGGTGTTGTTTCGAGACTTGAATGAAGCACCTCCCGTGCACCACACAGCACCTAGTCGTCATTCAGACGCAAACGGCTTCTATTGGTCTGAAGGAAACCGTGGCGTCGGTTGGGGCATCGGTGTGGTCCCGACAATCAAGGGCTCGACGACTGCTGGAATTCCGACCTCACCGGCTGTCTGGCTTCCAGATGTCGAAACCGAGCTTCGCTTTCAAACTCCATCAATTGAAGCCCTGGAAATGCTCCAGGGCTTCACAGCCGGGTGGACAAAGGCAGCTCCTGCGCGCGATCGCTGGAAGCTCGTTGGTAACGCAGTTGCTGTGCCCGTCGTGCGGTGGATAGCAGAGGGCCTCAAGTCCTACGACAACCTCGGCCCCGTCGACCTGACCGCGGATATGGCAGTAGGTGAAGGATGGGGTTGGTCTGGCGCGCTCATAAACGGCCATCGTGTGAACGGCAAGCTTCCCGACCTGCTCTCGACTGGTCCGATGAAACGACGCACCTCGCTCGCGAACTTGTTGCGTGAGAGAGGTTCGCGGCCGCTGTCGCAGAAGGCGGCGCGGGGGTTCACAACACGCCTGAAAAGAAGCAACTTGACGTACGAACCGGCCTTCATGAGGGACCTTGAGTCATACTCCGGCCTCTGAGCGTCGGTGGCCGGGTGTAGACATGCGTGAGAGTGTTCATGAGGGAAGCAAGCTATGGGGGAACGCATGACGACTGAGCTCGACGAACGACGCACCATGATCACAGAGATGCCGGAGGTAGGCCAGCTCGCGAGCGTTCGCGGAGCCAAGTGGATCGTCACCAATGTGGCAGAGCAGGCGTTCCGCCGGTCGAGCGCGGATGACGGCACCGCCGAACTCCAACACGCGGTGTCACTGCAGTCGATCGAGGAGGAGCACTACGGCCGCGAGCTCACGGTGGTGTGGGAACTCGAACCGGGCCGCGGCGTCATCCTCGAGCAAGGCCTTCCCCTCACCATCGATCCGGCCCGGATCGACGACCCAACGACCTTCGCAGCGTACGTCGACGCCCTCCGCTGGGGCGCACTGACCTCCGCAGACGCCCGCACGCTGCAGGCGCCCTTCCGGAGCAGCGCAACGGTCGAGGCATATCAGCTCGAACCGCTCCGCCGCGCTCTCGAGGCGCCACGAGCCAACCTCCTCCTCGCCGATGACGTCGGCCTCGGCAAAACGGTTGAAGCCGGGCTCGTTGTCCAGGAGCTGCTGTTGCGTCACCGTGCTCGCTCTGTGATCGTCGTGTGCCCCGCAGGTTTGGTCATCAAGTGGAAAGAGGAGATGTTCGATAAGTTCGGGCTGACCTTCGAGGTGATCAACTCCACCACCATGCGCGACTTCCGTCGCCGCTTCGGCGTGCATGCCAATCCTTTCGTTGTCTTCCCGCGCGTCATCGTCTCTATGTCATGGTTGCCGTCCCCTCGTTCCGAGCGAATGCTGCGCGACGTCTATGCGCGCGCTGACGACAAGCGCGTAGCTGACCGATACGCCTTCGACATCGTGATCATCGATGAGGCGCACCACGTCGCCCCTTCAACACCTTCGCGAGGCGGAAGCGACACCAACCGGTATGCCGTTGACAGCCAGCGAACCGTTGCTGTTCGCGAACTTGCCCGGCGCTGTGAGCACCGCTTGTTCCTGAGCGCCACTCCTCACAACGGTTACACCGAGTCTTTTACTGCACTTATGGAAATGGTCGATCCGCAGCGCTTCGCTCGCGGTGCCGACCTCGACCCCCACGCATTGCGTCAGGTAGCTGTGCGCCGGCTCAAGAAGGACCTTCCAGACGAGGGATTCCAACTTCGAGAAGTACACGCGATGCTGTTCCAGCCCAGCACAGACGAGTCCGAAGCCTATGACCGGCTGATCGCCTTCACGACGCGGCGCAACAAAGCCGTCAAAGCAGACACTGGCAAGCGTGCCGCCGACCTGGCAACACTGATCCTCAAGAAGCGGTTCTTCTCCTCGCCGACCGCGTTCGCCGCGACAGCCGAGACCTACCTCGCCACACGGTTACGCGGTGACGACGACGTGGAGATTCCCGACTACGACGAAGTCCTTGGTGACGAAGCATCCGATGAGGAAGAAGGCCGTGCGGAACAGCCTGAGCTTGAGGCGCTGCGCAGCGCCAAGCGCACACAGGTGCCATTGACCGATGAGGATGTCACCGACCTCGAATGGCTCATCGACTGGGGCTCGCGGTACGCGTCGTTGCCCGACACAAAACTGCAGGCGCTCATCGACCAGATCCGCGCGCAATTACTCACTCCCGACGGCACCTGGCTGAACGTGCGTCTCGTCATCTTCACCGAATATGTCGCCACCCTTCACTGGATCCGCGACGTCCTAAACGCATTCGACCTCGGCGGAGACCGGCTCGCCGTGATCGAGGGGGCGACAGACGCCGACGAGCGCGAGCTCGTCCGCGTACGCTTCACCGAGGACCCGTCGAAAGACCCGGTGCGCATCCTTCTCGCAACGGATGCCGCCGGCGAGGGCATCGACCTGCAGACGCACTGTTTCAGACTCGTCAGTTTCGATATCCCGTTCAACCCGAACCGGCTCGAGCAGCGCATCGGCCGCATTGACCGGTACGGGCAGACCGAACGACCGCAGATCTACCATCCCGACCCAGAAGACAAGTCCGCTACCGCATCGAACTATGCTCGTGACACCGACTACCTGGCCCGGGTCGCACGCAAGATCTCCCGCGTGCAAGATGACCTTGGTTCGGCAGGCGACATTATCGACCCCGACATTCAGCGCGACCTTGGTTACGGCAACCTGCCGAGTCGCCCGAAGCTGATCAAGGGATCGGGTGAGCAGATCATCAACACGGCTCTGAAGGGTGAGCACAACCTTGGTCGCGAGCTGACTGCGCTCGCCGACCGGCTTGAAGGATCGCGCGATCGCCTGCACCTGCACGATCGCAACCTGCGCCGCGTGCTTGAGACCGGGCTTCGGGTTTCCGGACAGCCGGGTCTGATCGATGTGGTCGACGACCAGGAACAGGCTGAGCTCTACGCGCTGCCCTCTGGACTCGACCGCACCTGGACGCCGGGGCTCGAAGGGCTGCGCACTCGGTTGCACCCCGATATTGCACGACCCATCACGTTCGAGGGCGACGATGCCAAGGGGCGAACGGATATCGTCTACGCGCACCTTGGGCACCCGCTCATCCAGCGTGCTGCTCGCGAACTTCGCGGACAGATTTGGACGCGGTCAAACCACATCCACGGCGTGAGCGCCGTCGTGGTCGACGGGCTAGAACAGTCATTCGTCGCCGGTGTCGCCCGCCTGGTGGTCGTCGGCGACGGTGGAACCCGCCTCCACGAAGAAGTCTTTCTCGCAGGAACACGGCTCAGACGGCGCCAACAAATTGGTGTCGAAAGCGCCGAAGAGCTGCTTGCCACGGCGCTCGACGCCGAGCGCCTCGCCGCACCATCAGAGGGCGTTCTGACGGGGCTTGCTGACCTCTGGAACGAGGATGGCGCGGCTGACGGCGGCATCCGGCAACGCGTCGCCGACGCCGTAGCTTCCCGCGCAGAGAAGCTGCAGGGGGCGATTGAACAAGACCTCGACAGGCGCAAGGTCACGGACCTCGCCCGTGTCGACGAGGTATTCGCTCGATTCCGACAGACCCTCGCCAGCACGCTCGACAATGCGGAAGCCCGCAAACAGCAGCTGGAGCAGATGCTCTTCCACGAGGAACAGCAGCAACGTGAAAAAGACCTCGCGAATATCCGCCGCCGGCTCGATGCCCTCACCGAAGAACAACGCGACGAACGAGACGCCGTCTCGCGGCGGTATGCCAACCTGCAACCGCACACATTCGTCGCCGCGGTCGTTTTCGCACTGAGCCCGGCCGACGCCGAGAAACTGGGGGAAAGCCGTGGCAATTAAGGATCCATGGGAGTGGCTGAAACTCGTCGACATCGACGGGCCGTTCCTGTCTAAAGCGGCCCTGAAATCGGTGTTCCCGAGCGGGCTCGACCGACCATTCAACGCAATCGACGACGTCAACAGCACGTTCGTCTATGAGCACACAATCTGGTCCAAGGCCTGGACGAATCGACACGGCAAATCGGATGCATCCGGTGAGCTTGCCTGGCGCGACCGCTGGGTAACCGTGGTGCTGAAGGATCTGCTGCAATGGGGTGAGTATCTCGTGGAGAAACCTGATCCCACGCTCGAAGCGAGCTCGCCGGACGGTGACGTGACGGTGCGCCCGTGGGCTGCCCTCGACATCGGCAATGGTCCCGCTGCGCTCGTCGTGGTCGTCGATCCGACGGAGGACCTCCGACGGTTCGGTGCGGACGGCTGGGCCGCCGATTCGATCGATCGAACAGCCGCCTTGCTGCGCGACACCGGTGTCACGGTTGGCCTCGTCACCGACGGCCGCTGGTGGGGGATCGTCTCGTCCGTCAGCGGTGTCACCACTGCGAGCGGGGTTTTCGATGCCCTCATCTGGCGTGAAGAGCGTGACAGCCGTGACGCGTTTTTCGCACTTGCTGGCTTCAACTCGATCGCCGACGGTGCTCCCGAGAAACGCCTCCCGAAGCTGTTCGAGGCGAGCGTCGCCAGCGCCGAGGCGATCACCGAGGCTCTGGGTGACCAGGTGCGCCGCGCCGTCGAGCTCGTGCTGCAAGCAATGTCTGAATCACACCTGCGCGCCCTCGCGAACGGTGAGGATTCCCCGTTGCCCGGTGACGCCAAACAAGTGTACGAGGCTTCTGTCTCCGTGCTCATGCGGGTCATATTCCTGCTGTTCGCCGAAGAACGCGGCCTCCTACCGCAGCAACAGATGTACCGCGACTCCTACGCCATCGCCGGTGTTCGCGATGATCTGGAACACCAGGCGCGGAACGACTCCGAAGAGGCCCTCGATCACACGTGGGAGACCTGGCATCGACTGCTTGCCGCGAGCACGGCCATCTACTCAGGCGCCACATTCGAAGACACCCGCATGCCGGCGTACGGTGGCTCGATGTTCGACCCCGCCCGTTTCCCCTGGCTGCGCTCGACCAACACCCAAGGCTTGCTCGCCGTTCGCGTCTCAGACCGGGTCATGCTCAAGGTGCTTCAGGCCGTGCAGGTCGCCCACGTCGGCGGCGAGGCCCGCCAGCTGTCGTTTCGCGACCTCGACGTTGAACAGATTGGTTACGTCTACGAGGGCTTGCTCGGCTACTCAGCCGAGTACACCAACGATGTCGTCGTCGGATTGCACGGCAAGAGTGGTTACGAACCCGAGATCGAGCTCACTGAGCTGAGTACGCTTGCGGAGGACGCGACCAGCGGTGCCGAATTCGCGAAGAATCTCACCGTTCACCTCAGCACATCTCAGGCCAATGCGAAGCCGGCGACGCCCCGACAATTGGCCAAGGCCTTCGAGGTTGATGATGAGACCGCAGCCGCTGCCGCCCGTACCCGCCTGGGGTACGTTCTGCTCGGCCGCACCGAAATCGTCGACCAGCTCGCCCCGCTGTACGCGCTGATCCGCAACGACCTGCGTGACTTTCCTTACGTCGTGCCCGCTGGCGGCCTGGTGATGACCGAATCTCCGCAGCGCGCCAACACGGGCACCCATTACACCCCGCGCTCCCTCGCGGAAGAAGTGGTGCACCACGCGCTCGAACCTCTCGTTTACGCGCCCGGCCCCCTCGACACCGAGAACAGCAAGGACTGGGTGCTGAAGAGTTCCACCGAGATTCTCAACCTCAAGGTCGCGGACATTGCCGTTGGGTCCGGTGCGTTCCTCGTCGCGGCTGCCCGCTATCTCGCTGAGCGTCTCATCGAGGCCAGATCGAAGGAAGGCCTCAGCAACGCCGAGAACGACGATGTCAAGCGCTGGGCTATCCGTGAAGTCGTTGCCCGCTGCCTCTACGGCGCCGATATCAACGGTATGGCCGTCGAGATGTGCAAGCTCTCGCTCTGGCTGGTCTCGATGGACCCGGGAAAGCCGTTCTCCTTCGTCGACGACCGTATCTTTCATGGTAACTCGCTGCTCGGCGTCACGAGTGAGCGACAGCTCCGAGCGCAGCACATCGACCCCGGACACAGCCAGCTCGTGCAATCGAGACTGCTGCAGCTCAACGTCGACAGCGATCTCGAAAAGGCTGCGAAGCTCCGTCGCGAGCTGTCCAGCGGCCAAGTCGACGACGCCGACCGGATGCGGTCCACCCGTGCCAAGCGGAAGCTCCTGGAGGAGTCGCGCGCGGTCACCGCGAAGCTCCGTGATGTCGCCGACGGCATCATTGCGGCGGGGCTGCTCGAAGGCGGAAAGCCTGGGCGTGCGCTTGAATCACGCTACGACGAACTTGCTGACGCGCTTTATGCGGCTTATCCTCCGAACGATAGTTATGGCGAGCGAAGCGGGCTCGACGCTTTTCAAAAGGGTGGCTTAACTCCAACTGTCGATACGGGAGAGGCCCGCTGGAAGCCGCTGCATTGGGTTATCGAAGCCCCAGATGTGATCGTTGACCACGGCGGATTCGACGCCGTCATCGGTAACCCACCGTTCCTCGGTGGAAAGAAACTGAGCGGGGCAATTGGCGAATCAATGCGCCAGTGGTTGGTGAACGTCCTTGCCGCGGGCGCTCCTGGAAGCGCAGATCTCGTAGCATTCTTCCTTCTCCGTGCTGCATCACTGATCAGGCACGACTTGGGCTGGTTGGGGCTCATCGCGACCAACAGCGTTGCACAAGGAGAAACCCGGGATGTCGGTCTTGCACAGCTCGTTGCCCGAGAGTTTGACATCGCGCGGGCAATACAGAGTGCTCCGTGGCCCGCGCGAAGTGCGAATTTGGAATACGCTGCGATCTGGGGCAGTTTCTTGCCACGTCCCTCCGGCGTGCGTGCGATATCTGACGGAGCCCTGGTAGCCAGAATTTCGTCGCTTCTTGAGCCTGAGGGGCGCGTCTCTGGTCTCCCGATCAAGTTAGAGGAGAATGCGCGCATCGCATTCAACGGTTCTTTTGTTCTCGGATCAGGGTTTGTCTTGGGGTCTGATGAAGCGGACGCGATCATTCGGGAGGATCCTTCCAGTACGGATGTCATTAGGAAGTTTGTGAACGGAAACGACTTGAATTCGACTCCCACAACGTCTGCCACACGGATGGTGATCGACTTCTTTGATCTACCTGAGAACGCGGCGATGAAGTTCGTCGGTGCGTACGCACATGTCCACCAATACGTGCGTCCGGAGCGGCAGAGGCGCAAAGCGAATGGCGAGTATGTGCTGCGCTCCCCGCTGCCGAACCGATGGTGGCAGTTTGCTGACAAGCGGCCGGGTTTGTATTCTTCTATTCGCGCTCTTGAATACGTAATTGCGATAGCTCTCACAAGCAAAACGGTTATGCCGGTACGAGTTGTTTCTGGCCAGGTCTTCAGTCACGCAACTGGCGTATTTGCGACGGAGGATTACGCTGATTTTGCTTACTTGTCGTCGATGCCGCATCAGACATGGGCAATTGTCTATGGATCCACGTTGGAAACGCGGGTTCGATATACGCCGTCCGCCGTTTTCGAAACCCTCCCCCGTCCGAGATCTAGCGTCCGAATGCGCGAAGTTGGACAGGCCCTAGATCGCGATCGTCGCCAAATCATGTTCCGGCGAGAACTCGGCCTAACCGATCTCTACAACCTTGCGTACGACCCGAGCACATCAAACGATGCCGACGTCAGCCGCATTCGAGAAATCCACGTTGAGATCGACCAAGCTGTGATGGAGGCCTACGGCTGGACCGATATCTCACTCGACCATGGTTTCCACACCTACCGACAGATGGAGCGGTTCACAGTGAGCCCGGCCGCTCGCGTCGAAATCCTGGATCGCCTGCTGGAGGAAAATCACCGCCGGGCGGCGCTTGAGGCAGGGAACGGTGGCAAGGCTACATCGGTTCAGGACCTCGACCTCGACTTGGAATCGGCCCCGGAAGGAGCAATGTTCTAGGTGACTACCGAAATTATCCCCGGCACGCCAGCAACTTCCACCGAGGTGCGCGACGAGCTCATCGACCTGCTCCAACGCGATTTGATGGGCCCGTGGGGTGAACACGACGAGACGATTAGCGGCACGCCGCGTGGTCGGTACCTTGTCGGTGCTCTCGCGCCCGTCTCGATCGGTGACGACGACCCGGCATCTACGACGAAGCGTGAGAGCCGGTCCAAGGACAAGGCGGACAGCCCGGGCGACTTCCGCGACTCGGCGGTTGAGGGCGTCGTCGATCCTGACGCGAGTCGCGACGTAAAAGGCGTCGTCGACGAAGCCGATGAGACCATTACCGACGCAGGCGGTACCGACACAGACGAAGACCGCGGCCCGGAGTCTAAACTCATCGCGCCCTCGTCGATGGGTCTGCGGTTCCAGGTTGGTCCCGAGATCGAAAATCTGGTCTTCACGGCGCGGTGGGGGCAGTACGAGTCCCGCCGGGAGACCGACGAAGACGGCTACACAAAGACCTACAACGATCGCACCGACCGCGACGTGCCGGTGACTATTGACATCTCGGCCATCGGTCCCCGTGAAACGTGCACCAAGGTACTAGTTGATGGGCACGTTGCCATCTCGGTCGAAATCTTCGAGCACGACGGCCTGCGCGTTGTTGAAGCCGCGCTGCAGAACACCAAGGTCACAGGCAAGGAGCTGCCGCCACGGGTCTGGTTATTCCAGACAGAACTCGAGGTCACCGCTCCCGACGGGGAGGCAGTTTTCCAGCCGACGCGCGATGCCCTCGACAGTGCGCGGGACTTCGGTGACGACGAAGTACTGAAGCTCGATCTGCTCTACCGCGATCGACTCGAATTCGCCGTCGGTCGTACTGCGTCTGCCACATGGACGCTCCCTGAGCCGGATTCCCGTCGAGCGATCGCCGTGAGCACAACCTGGCTCCCCACCGCAGATGTTCCGCAGACACTGGCGCCGTCAATCGATGGCGCCGAGATGAGCATGCGCCTGCTGATGGATGCAGGGCCCGATCAGCTCGGTGAATATCTCACCCCACTGATCGACGGATACGAAGACTGGCTCGGCAAGCAAAAGCTTGAGGCACAGGCGCTCCCCGAACATTTGCACGACGTTGCAGAGACTGGTCTCCACGACGGGGAAGACGCTCTGAAACGACTCCGCCAAGGGCTGGACCTCCTCACCCAGACCGACCCGGATGCCACCACGAGTGCGCAGGCGCGGAAGGCCTTTGCCTTCATGAACCGCACCATGCGCGATCAGCGCATCCGCTCCCAAATCGCAGGACTCCGCGCCGCTGAACCAGCCCTGACGGCGGCAGAGGCGACCGCGGCGATTGAGTCCGCAGGGGATATCGCGGCCACCTGGCGCGCATTCCAACTCGCGTTCATCCTCATGCAGCTGCCGTCGATCGTCGACCCCACCGTGCCTCGGCGGTCCGGGGACCTGCCTCGGGCCGAGCTGCTGTTCTTCCCCACTGGTGGAGGAAAGACCGAGGCCTATCTCGGTCTCGCGGCTTTCACGTTCGGCATCCGTCGCCTGCAGGGAATGATCGAGACGCCGGGCGGAGTGATCGATGGCCGCGATGGGGTGGCCGTTCTGATGCGATACACGCTTCGTCTGCTCACCTCGCAGCAGTTCCTCCGTGCGACCACCCTTATGTGCGCGGCCGAGATCGTGCGACTCGAAGACCCCGCGACGTGGGGTGATGAACCGTTCCGCATCGGCCTGTGGGTTGGGTCGAGCGTGAGCCCGAAGCGGTTCGCCGAGGCTGAGCAACAGGTGAAGGACGTGCGCAACGACGACGGAAATTCGGCCTACGGACTCACCGTGCTTCAGTTCAGCAGCTGCCCCTGGTGCGGTACTCGGATCAATCCGAAGGCGGACGTCGTCGCGGTGAAGGCGACCCAGCGCATCCACGTCTACTGCGGTGCCAAGCTGGGCGCCTGCCCCTTTTCTGCGGGAGGTAGCGCGGTGGACGGACTGCCCGTGCTCACCGTTGACGACGAGATCTATCGGAATCCGCCGACGTTTTTGCTCGCGACCGTCGACAAATTCGCTCGGCTCTCCCGCGAAGGCGAAGCGGCGAGCCTATTCGGGTACGTATCGAAGCGATGCGAACGGCACGGTTACAAGCATCCGGACACCGTCAAGGCGGTGTGCAACGCCAACGACCACGCGTCCAAGACTGAAGGTGGGCGGACGTACCCGAAAGCCTCCGTCAAAGCCGTCGATCGCCTACGCCCGCCGGACCTCATCATCCAGGACGAGCTGCACCTCATCACCGGCGCCCTGGGCACCGCGGTGGGGCTATTCGAAGCGGCCGTCGACACCTTGTCAACATGGGAACTAGGCGCCGGAGAGGACGTCGCACTGGTCAAACCCTTGGTCATTGCCTCCACGGCGACGGTGCGAAACGCTCACGACCAGGTGCTGAAGCTCTATGCACGGCAAGTGCAAATCTTCCCGCCGCAGGTGCTCTCGGTCACCGACACTTTTTTCTCCAAGGAAGAATCGATCACACCCAAGAAGCCAGGGCGCCGATACATTGGCGTCTGCGCGCACGGCGCGAGGTTGACCCTCGCTGAGATCCGGGTCAGCGAGATACTGCTACTCGCCGGGCAGAAGCTGTTCGACGAGCACGGTGACGCGGCGGAGCCGTATGCGACGCTCGTCGACTATTTCTCCGCGACTCGCGAGCTTGCCGGTATGCGCAGATACCTCGAAGACGACATCGTCACGCGAACCAGTAACCCCGATAAGGACTCCGGGTACCCGAGGCGCGGTTCCCGGGGCCTACGGATTGGCGAGCTGACGTCACGCATTTCGTCCTCGGAAATCTCGGCGACGCTGACGAACCTGGCCGTGCCCTTCGACCCCGAGATGGACACGACGCAGGCAAAGCAGCAGTACGGGAAACGAGTAGCCGCGGCCGAAGCAGCGGGCAAGAAGCTCAAGTCTCGAGAAGCCTTTCCCTACGATGTCGTGCTCGCCACATCCATGCTCCAAGTGGGCGTTGACGTACCACGGCTCGGCCTTATGCTCGTGGTCGGCCAGCCGAAGAACACAGCCGAGTACATTCAGGCGTCGTCACGCGTCGGCCGCACAGCCTCTAAGCCGGGCCTCGTGGTGACGCTCGCCAACCGGTCGCGCCCGCGTGATATGGCTCACTATGAGCAGTTTCAGCACTATCACGAGACGTTCTACGCGCACGTTGAAGCGCTCTCCGTGACGCCATTCTCGGATGCTGCGCTCGAACGCGGGCTGACGGGGCTGTTGGTTTCGGCGGCGCGGGTCTCAGACGAACGGAATAGCCCGTCACTGTCCGCAGAATCAGGGGCCGGGTCGATCGCGATGCGGCGTCCGTTTGTGGACGAGCTGGTCAAGCGGATCGTCAAGCGCATCGCGGTCGCAAGTAATGACGATGCAGTAGCTGAGGCCGCACGCGGCAAGCTAATCCTCCGCCTCGATAAATGGACAGAAGAATCAGACAAATGGTCAGGCGCCCTCACCTATCAGAAGGACACGGTAGCTGGCGGTCAAATCGTGTCGCCGCTGCTGGTCAGTCCTGAAACGGTGGCGCCCGACGAGAGCAGCCGACTGTTCCAGGTAGCGAACTCGATGCGCGAGGTGCAGCCGGAGATCAACCTGCTCGTCACCCCTTTCGTCGGCAAGCTTGCGGAGCCGATCACGACCGCTGCACCGAAATGGGTATTCACGCAAAGGAACTCGAAATGACAGACGTGAACAGCACGGCCGCGGTGGACGAGCCGACGAGCGTCGCTGGCGAGGTCGCCGATCCGTTCAGCGACCTCGACGATATCCCGTCGAAGAATCACAGTCGCGTCGGCTCGGTGCGCCCGAGTTCGTTGCTGTATACGTCCGGAATTGGCGCGACCGTTGACATGCCGCACATCGCCGTAATGCCTCAAGGTCTGGACGCCTGGGAGATGGCCTATTCCAGGCAGGGCAAAGCCCAGCTCGTGTTGGTGGAGCGGCTATTGACCGCGGTGCGCGGCCAGCTGGGTCACCAAGTAGATGAGCTGCGACAGCCCCCCTGGGTTCCCGAGAAGGCCTACGAGACCGGCACGCCGATCGGCATTCCGACACGGGTGTTTCCGCAGTGGCTGCGGTGCACGGGCTGTGACCTGCTCGCACCCATCTCGGAATCCAAGATGTTCGAATTCGTGAACAAGAGCAAGCACCGGCCCGACAAAGCTCAGTTTGTGCACAAGGATTGCAAGGGCCGGCCCAAGAAAGGCAGCAAGCGCGGAACGCTAGAAGCACGCCCGCGCCTGGCCGTTCCGGCCCGATACCTGATCGCATGTACCGATGGTCACCTCGACGAATTCCCCTACGTGGAATGGCTCCACCGCGCCGATGAGGGCGGCGGCACCTGCGGGAAGGTAGCCAAGCCGGAGTTGCGGATGGTCGAGTGGCGATCAAACCTGGGCCCGCAGGTCACCATCAGGTGCTCGGCATGCGACATGACCCGCAATATTGCAGAGCTGACCAGGGCCGGCGGAGAAAAGATGCTGCCGAACTGCCGAGGGCGGCATCCGCATCTCCCCACATACGCTCCAGCGACCAAGCCATGCGAGGCGGAAGTTCGCCTCATGCTGCTTGGGGCCGCGAACCAGTGGTTCCCCGCATCATTGAGCGTGCTCGTTCTTCCCGCTCGCAAGAACATCACGCCGGCGGACGTCGCCGTGACGGTGAAGGGGCTGCCAGCTCCCACGTTCATTGACGTGCAGTCGCTTGAGGACCTGGCCGGATGGCGCAAGTACGGACCCAAGGAGGTCCGTGCATTGTTTGAGGGGATTGCCGATGACGCGCTCTGGCAGGCGATTCTGGTCGCCCGCGGCCAGGCCGCCGCTGGCGCAGGCGCCGAGGCGACTCCGTCGAGCTTCGACCCGATAAGCCTCTTGGAGCCCGAGTGGGACACGCTCGTGCATCCGGAGGAATTCGAAGCCGAAGACCGCAAGGCAGGGTTCCGTGTGCGGCCGGTGGACGTCGCATCCGCTCTGCAGCCGGTGACGTCGCATGTGGTGGCTGTTGAGCGTGTCAAGAAGGCGAACGCGTTCATCGGATTCACGCGCATCGATGCCATGGACCGCGTAGGAGACGCCCCCAACAGGATCGCGCCATTGGTGCAGTCGGGTAAGCCGAAGTGGGTGCCCGCGACAGAAGACCGCGGCGAGGGGGTGTTCCTCAGGTTCGACGAAGATGTTGTTCGTGCGTGGGAAGAGGACGTGCTCGAGTCCGATGTGTGGAAGGCTCACGTCGCCGCGAACGAGCGCAACGTGAAACGTCGGCAGAGCCTGACTGCTGTGGAAATGGTCGCGGCTGATCGGCTGCCGCCGCCTCGCTACTGGGCCCTGCACACCATGTCTCACCTTCTCATTCGTGAGATGGCGATGTCGAGTGGATACGGGTCGGCGTCGCTGACGGAGCGCTTGTACGCCTGGCCGGCAGGCGATGAGCGAGAGGCGGCGGCCGGAATTCTCATTGCTACCACGTCGCCCGACAGCGAGGGCACCCTGGGCGGGCTGGTCGACATCGCCCGCACCGACCGCCTAGTTAAGGTCTTCGGTGATGCTCTCCGGCGGGCGGAGCGGTGCTCCTCCGACCCGATATGCGCGCACCGAGTGCCGAGCAGCCCGGAGGACTTCCTCCATGGAGCGGCCTGCCACTTCTGCGTGTTCGTCTCGGAGACATCATGCGAGAAGGCGAACCGGTTTCTCGATCGTCGCTTCGCGCTGACGCTAAATGCCGGTCCTGAGCACGCGGTCCAGGGGCTCTTTCAGCCGGTGCTCGCGGCGTACAAGGGATAGGCGCTGTGGTTGACGTGTTGGTGCAGCTGGCGAAAGTGTTGTCGCCGACGCAAGCGACGAGCGTTGCCGCGGCGCTGGAGATCGACGGTCGGTTGGACTATGCGGTCGCGACCTTGCCTGGTTCATCGCACCCGGCGGTGCCTTTGCTCGCTGCTGCGGCCAAGCTCCTGGGAGACGCTGCGGTGCTTGCCTCGACATTGCGCGGCTTCGCCGCCACGGGCGCCAAAGCTCCGAACCCGCCGCGACCGGTGTGGAGTGGCCCGTCGTTCGATTGTGACAGCGACCACACGACTGCGGCTGTCGCCCATCTGATCGACGAAGCGAAGGAAGACGTGTTCGCATCGACTTTCTCGGCGACAACGGGATCGCCGTTCATCGAGGCGCTGTGGCGTGCGATTGCCAGGGGAGTGTCAGTGACAATCCTCATCGACGGTGGTGAAAAGATGTCAGTGACTGTGGCGAAGCTCAAGCAGAAGCTTGAAGGGGCCCGGTTTTTGATCTACGTGCCGGAGGGATCGTTCGGCTTGCAGCACTCAAAGGTGGTGATTGTCGACTCCGCAGCTGCGCTCGTCACCAGTGCGAATCTCAGTGAGGCGGCCGCGTATCGCAACCTTGAGGTGGGCGTGCTGGTGCGGGACCCTGAATTCGCTTCGAAGCTGCGGCAACGGTTCCGGACGCTCGCTTCACTCAAAGCACTTGTAGTCGTCTACTGAAGCGAGTGGGTCAGGTGCCCTGAAAGCGTATTCGAGGCATGATGGACGGGATGAGCGAACAGCCTTCGTCCTGTGCGACAACCCCGGCGACGCGACGATCGATGCAAGGCAACAAAGCACGCGATACGTCGCCCGAACTTGCCGTGCGCAGACTGCTGCACGCGCAGGGGCTCCGCTATCGGGTGAATGTGAGGCCGCTTCCGGAGCTGCGCCGCACGGCCGACATCGTGTTCACGCGGCAGAAGATCGCCGTGCTGATCGACGGGTGTTTCTGGCACGGGTGCCCGGAGCACTACAGCCGCCCGTCGGCCAACCGAGATTTCTGGGACGCCAAGGTGACGCGCAACCAGGAGAGAGACGCTGACACTGATCGCACCCTTCGGCAGAAGGCGTGGATCGTGCTGCGGTTTTGGGAGCACGAAGCGCCAATCGCCGTAGCGGCTTCGATTGTGGACGCCGTAATGGCCAGGCGAAGTAATGACACCTCAGTCCATGGCTCTGCGGGATAAAGCGTTACCGTTACGCAGCGAACTTTTCGTAACGTGTGGCAAGCGCCTCTTGAGAAGGGCGATCGGCGCGGCGGCGGGGGAGCGTCAGCGCCTTGCCGTGCATGTCCTGGAGCCCGTGCCGGAGCATCGGCCCGTCGACCTCATCGAGAAGGGCGTGATCGATTCGCACGATGTAGTCCGGCGTGATTCCTAGCAGATCCCGGTCGTATGCGGCGTGGTGAATCTTACAGAGGGACAAACCATTGGTCACCCGGGCGAAGCCGTCCCGTTCGCCGTCAGGAATAATGTGGGCGGCGTCGAGGAGCGAGACGTGCTTCAGCGAGCAGATGGCACAGCTGTCTGCATAAGCGTGCATGACTTTGGCGCGAAATGCGGGTTGGTGCAGGCGTGCACGCACGGTGCGTTCGGCGTAAGCACGCTGGTCGGGCGGAAGCAAGGTGGGATCACCAAAGAAACGGAGAGATTCGTCCATCGTGATCGTGAATACTCTGGCGACAGGGTCATCGGCGACCACGTAGACGGGGTAATGAGCTGCGTAGACGGCCGTGCGGATGGCTTCGAAATAGATGAGGGGAGCTTGGAGCTGATGCGCCCGCTGAAGTTTGAAGTTGTCGCTGCTGTCTCCCGAACGATAGTCGTACTTGACGAACGCGGCGGTATCGAGCTCGTCCTCGTACGGACCGTCGACAGCCGTCAGGATACTCAGCGTCGAGTTGAATTCAGCAGGATTCCGAATGCCTCGACCGCGATCGATCAGCGGAAGCCGGAGCTCGCCTATATAGAAATTCGCGAGCTCTGCTCGACTGAATTCATAGTGTCCAGTAGACTCCCGCTCCTCAAGAAGGCGAAAGATCTCGACGCGAAGCGCCTGCTCGTGTTCGGGCGAATACATAATGCAGTTCTACCAGATCTGCGAGAGCCGCGAGAATTTCTGGGCATGTGGAGTGCTCGACGGTTGGCCTGGTTCTATTCATACGTCGCCGTGCGCGTCTCGCGCTACCGCGTCGACGAGTTGTTGCAGGGATTCCTGCAGCCCGTGGAGCGGCTCAGGCTTCAGCTCAAGACTGTCCTGCAGGTACACGTCGCGGCGGATCTCGAGCATCACCGACTGCACCCGGGCATCCGTGCCGTAGTGCTCCAGCGGAACGTAGGCGTCGGCGAACGGTCCGTTGGCCAGGAGCTGCAGCTGGGCGAAGGCATCCGTCGCGGTGTGCACGAGCTCGGTCGAGGCGTGGAAGTCCTCGAAGCCGAGGCACAGTTCGGGGCGGGGCTGCTCGGCGTGCAACTCGTAGGCCAGCGCGTGCTCGGGATAGGAGTGCACGTCGATGATCACGGCCCGCCCGTGGATGCGCAGCGTGGCGTTGACCAGGTCGGTGAACGCCGCGGAGTATGCGTCGAAATGCTGCATGAGCGCCGGGCGGTCGGCGTTGTGCAGGTCGCGGATCTGCTGCCCGCGGGAACCGTGCGTGTAGAGCACGCCCATGCCGACGGCGTTCATCTCCTCGGTCTCGTCGGGGAACCGTTCCACGTCGACGGCGAACCGGGACAGCTCGTTGATCACGGAGCTGGCGCCGGTGATGCCGCCGACCAGCACGTCGGTGAAGTGGTCGGTCATGATGTCTTTCTCGACCTCGAGCTCGTCGGCGGAAACGACGTAGGCGCCGAGGTGTTCGGCGGGAATGAGCCGGCCGCCGTGCGGGGCATGAAGGATGACCGGCGAGCTGGCCGACAGGTCGGTGATGCGAAAGTAGGGGGACGGCATGAGTGTGCTCCTTCGCGGAGGCCGGGCCCCCATCGATTTGCCCGCAACGGTCGCCGCGGGCCGGTTCTTCCCCTGGGGCACCCCAGTCGATGGACGGGGTTGCCGTGCAGCTAGCCAAGTACTTATCGCTGCAACTCCTGAACCTGTTTCGAACCTATCGGATGCCGCCGACATCCGCTCCGTTCGACCGTGGGCGCATCTACCCACTCGGTAGAGTCGATGCACCACCCCGTTCACCTCAGGAGCGCCATGCCAGTACAAGGTTTCGCCGTCATCGACTTCGAGACCACCGGGCTCTTCGCGGGCGGTCACGACCGGGTCATCGAGGTGGCCGTCGTGCACGTGAGCGCCGACGGACAGATCGAAGGCCAGTGGGAGACACTCGTGAACCCGGGGCGTGACCTCGGGCGTCAGGACATTCACCGCGTGCGCGCTGCCGATGTCATGCACGCTCCCCGCTTCGCCCAGGTTGCCCCGCAGCTCGTGGCGCTGCTCGACGGCCGCGTCATCGTGGCCCACAACGCCGCCTTCGACACCCGCTTTCTGCTCGCCGAGCTGGCTCGCGTCGATCACCTTGTCACCGAGCCGCTGATCAGCCTGTGCACCATGCAGTTGGCCCGCGATTTTCTTCCCGGAACCGGCCGCTCTCTCGCCGACTGCTGCGCCGCCTACGACATCGACCTCACCGGAGCGCACCGGGCCTCCGTCGACGCCTACGCCACCGCCCAGCTGCTGGCCGGTTACGTTATCAGCGCCGACGACCCGGTTCTGTGGGCCGATGTGCTCGACCAGGCCGCCGCCTATCACTGGTCGACCGTGTCCTCGCCGTCGCGCCCGTGGTTCGCGCGGCCGGAATTCGCAACGGAGCAAACGGCATCCGCTTTTCTGGAACGCATCAGCGTACGGCTGCCCGAAATCACCGGCCCGGCCGAGCATCAAAACTACCTTGCCTTGCTCGACCGCTGCCTGATCGACCGGCAGCTCTCTGCGCACGAAGCCCAGGCGCTCGTGCTGCTCGCCGACGAGCTCGGCCTCAGCCGTCACCGCTGCGAGCTGCTGCACCACGAGTATTTCGCCGCGCTGGCCCGCATCGCCTGGGCCGACGGCGTTCTCACAACGGATGAGATGGCCGACCTCGTCGACGTTGCCAACCTGCTCGACATTGAAGCGGATGCCCTCGACGCAGCGCTCGACCAGCCGCCACCGTCGCTTCTCGCCCCGGCGACTGCGCACTTCGAACTGCAACTCGGCGACCTCGTCGTGCTCACCGGCGACATGTCCCGGCTGCGCAGCGACTGGGAAGAAGAGTTGCTTGCACGCGGTCTCGCGCCGAAAAGTGCCGTGACCAAGAAGGTCACGCTACTGGTGGCCGCCGACCCGGACTCGCTCTCGGGTAAGGCGCGCAAGGCCCGGGACTACGGTATTCCGATCGTGGGCGAGGCAGCTCTCGCCCGCCTCGCGGGTGTGTTTCCGCTGCTCTGAATCGTCTGAGAGGTGCCGTACAGAAGCACAGCTACGGCCGTGCCGCCGCCTCCCGGCCCGTCTCGTGAGCATTCAGGGCGCCGGCGCATAGCGGATGCCGGCACGACCGCACGCGACTGGCGAGCATCGCGTTCGCGTCGCCTGGCCGCTTTCATGACCGCTACGGTTAGCAAAATGGGCGCATTTGGCCCCGTTAACGAAAGTGAAGAAATCAACATGGAAACTGCAGCAATCACTGCGTGGACGTTTGTCTCCGAAGTGGCAATCCCCGCGGATATTCACCCGTTGCTCGTAGCTGGTGAACAACCGATTGCCGCCTACAAGACATTCCGCGATAGCGCCGTTTTCACCAATAAGCGCCTGATCGTTCGCGACGCCCAGGGCATCACCGGCAAGAAGGTTGAGCTCTATTCCCTGCCATATTCCAGCATCAATATGTGGTCCTCCGAGAACGCCGGAACGCTCGACTTCAACGCCGAAATCGAGCTGTGGACCCGTGCCGGGCATATCAAGATCAATGTTGGCAAGAAGGTCGACGTTCGGAAACTCGACAAATTGATCGCGGAAGTGGTCCTGAACGGGGCTTAGGCCTTCTCGGCGACAGACCGGGGTCGTGGTCCCTCCTCCACAGGCGAGACTCTTGCGAGTTATCCACAGGAATACCTGATCAAGGCTGTTTTGTCGAAACGCAATGTCGGTGGTCTCTGAGAAAATATAGTCATGACCACCTCAACGGATGCCCTCGTCGAGAGTACGGCGGCGCTCG
>Ga0307486_1000323_pt1 | contig 46320 bp, 37 predicted proteins | sample CBIW02metaG_FD_203663 | JGI IMG/M metagenome (GOLD analysis project Ga0307486, IMG submission 203663) | Sea-ice brine microbial communities from Beaufort Sea near Barrow, Alaska, United States - CBIW 0.2 | ecosystem: Environmental > Aquatic > Marine > Coastal | place: USA: Alaska | collected... | reverse complement strand
TAAGTTACATAAATAACAATGAAAAAATTAACGATGTAATAATTATTATGTGGTTTTATTATTGATTTTAAAAACCACTAGAAAATTAATATGACACCATTATGATTATATCTCTAATAACTTTATTTATAGATAAAATAAAACTACAGTTCTTATCAAATGAGTTTTGAATCTGGTTACCAAGTTTATCTAAATTAAATTTACTGTAATATATTTGGCTTAATAATTAATACCATTATATCTTAATTTAAAACAAAAGGTCATAACAAATATGTTACATATTCGGTTACAAAGACCCTTTTCGGAAATTTAAGCAAAAATTGGTACCCACGCACCGAGGATTCCTAACTGCCGAAGAATTAGAGAGATTGGAGCAATTGAGTATTGATTCTGAACGGTTAAAAACGGTTAGGAATCTATTCATATTCAGTTGTTATACCGGCATCAGCTATGCGGATTTAATGCTACTGACCGAGCAAAGTGTTGTATTGGGAATGGATAAAACCTACTGGATTATTACCAAAAGACAAAAAACGGGAAATGCGGTCAAAATCCCGCTGCTATCGAAAGCATTCGACTTGATAAAACATTACATGAACGATAAACAGTCTATGATCAATGGCACCTTGTTCTCGAAGATATATGTTTTTCAACAAGGGCATCACCTTTAGACTTAAATCACTCAATTTCACTTTTAAAATCTTCCCATTTTACTTTTAGAACCATGGACAATATTTTAGTGAGTAAAGGTAACAGAATGAAAATGCAAACTGTTAAATTCTTAATTGAAGATTTCAACAGTTGGTAAATGCTTATTAAATTTCATTAGCCAATCTTTGATTTGAGAAGTGCCATATCATCACTAACTTTCCTCTCGACGACCCTCGCATAGATTTGAGTTGTGGACAGTTTAGTATGTCCCAATAATTTAGATACAGTCTCTATTGGAACACCATTACTCAAAGTTACTGTAGTAGCAAAAGTATGGCGCGCCATATGAAAAGTTAGGTTTTTTTTAATACCACATAAGTCAGCTATTTCTTTTAAATAACTGTTCAGTTTTTGATTGGATAACTTGGGCAAAAGATTCGATGTATCATTGGTTCGATAATGGTCTTTATATTTGTCTATTAAGATTGCAGCTTTAGGTAGTAATGGGATTTTGAATGGTGCACCTGTTTTTACTCTTTTAGCCATTATCCAAGGACTACCATCTATGCCGATTACAATATTATCCTCACTTAATTGTACAATGTCAACATAAGAAATTCCAGTATAACAACTAAAAACAAACAAATCTTTCACTACCATAAGACGTTCAATAGATGAAGACAAATCTTCAATACTTAATAATTCAAAATCTGTAAGGAAACCACGTTCCTTCTTTTCTATTTTCATTTTAAAATTGACAAACGGGTCTCTGTCAATCCATTTCATCCGATAGGCAAGAGTGACCATTCTACGCAAACGTTTAATATGCTTCATTGCAGTATTATTGCCAATTTTAGATTGACCACTTTTCGGTATGTACGACCGAAGAAAATCTTCAAAGCCTATGATAAAACTATATTCGAGATTGGAAAGTGGGATGTCTGTCAGTTTGTATTCTCTTAAAATGAATTCTATCATATATCGCTGACTGGTCTTATATTGACCCATAGTATTCTTATGCAATTTGTGCTGCATCTTTTCATTATAATAGTCAACAAGATTCTGAAAGGAAAAACGTGTCTTATCTTCGCCTAAAAATTTAGCTTTGACCATTTGAGAAGTAAAAGGCACTTCTTCCCTCTTGAAATCTTCGTAAATCCTATATACTTTTGATTGTACTTCGTTCAAGTAAAGATTGAGAATACGGGAATCTTTATCCGTCCCATTTGCTCTTTGTAATTTCTCATCCCAAGTCGAAACCTTGATTTTCTTTTTGAGACTGATATTGACACGTTTACCGTTTGAGGTAACCCGAATGTAGATATTTGCTTTGTTGTTTACAGCACGTTTTCCGTACACCCAAAACAATATTGAAAATGTTGATGAAGTTCGCATAGTTGTCGTCTTTAATGGTTAAACATTTATTGAGACGAAAGTCAAATCAACTATACTAATATGAGTAAGTTACGATATTCTGTCAACATAATCGCAGATAAAAAAATATGTTGACGATTTGTGACCTTTTAGATGCAAATGATATGAAATTATATGATTGCCCTAAAAACATAAAACCTTGCAAATCATAATATTTACAAGGTTTTGAGGATTTTTGATAACCCCTTAAGCGGTCTGGACGGGACTCGAACCCGCGACCTCCGCCGTGACAGGGCGGCATTCTAACCAACTGAACTACCAGACCAAAATTTCAAATTGCAAGGGCCCCAAGGGCTATTACTTTCTTGCGGGTGCAAATATAACCTCTTTTTTAAAGTGCGCAAACTATTTTCAATAAAACTTTTGATTATAAAAATTTACGCCTTTCTACTAGAAAAGCACTCAATATAGGAGCAAAGCCTTTATTGATATCCGCAGGTACGTAAGTGATTTTATATTGGGCGCAACGCAGTTTTAAAGCCTCAAAATATGCTGAAACTTCTTGCCTATAGTTGGCTTTTACCGTATCTGCATAAATATTGATAAAATTGCCCGTTTCCATATCCACAAAACGTTTTGGTGCATTATCAAAGTCAAAATTGAGCTCTTTATCACCATCATAGGTGTGAAAAAGAATCACTTCGTGCTTATTATATTTAAGATGTTGCAACGCCTCAAAAACACGGTCCTGCTCTATTTCGTTTTGAAAAAGATCACTAAAAAGAAAAACAAGCGACCTTCGCTTTAGTTTTTCGGCAATGAGATGCAAATTGCCGTAGGTTGCAGTTTTCACCTGCTCTGGATTGCCTAACAGCGTTTTGTTCAACTGGTCAATGAGCATATGGCGATGGCGATCACTGCCCTTTTCTGGAGCGTAATATTCAAATTCTTCCCCATAGATGCTCAACCCAACAGCATCTCGCTGTTTTTTCATAAAATGCATTACCGCAGCAGAAGCAAGTACCGAAAAGGCTATTTTATTAGGCGCATTGAGATCTACCTCCTTTAGCTTGGGATAATGCATAGAGCTGCTATTGTCAAGTATAAGATGACAGCGCAGATTTGTTTCTTCCTCGTACCGTTTAGTATACAATTTATCGGTGCGGGCATAAAGCTTCCAGTCTATATGCTTTGTGCCCTCCCCGTTGTTGTACACCTTATGCTCGGCAAATTCCGCAGAAAAACCATGAAATGGACTCTTATGCATTCCCGAAATAAAACCTTCGACGATCTGCCCAGCCAGCAATTCTAAATTATTAAATCCCGAAATGCTATTGAGCTGTGCCTGAAAATCCATTGTAAAGGTTTTTACTTCGAGCTTATTTAAAGTCAATTTCAAACTAATTTCAAGAGTTTGAGGTTCTAGCTAATACGTATAAAAATCGTTGAATATGGGGATATTCAACGATTTTAGACAACTTAAGGTTCACATAATATCAGAAATCAGCAAGGAGTCAGTTTAAAACAAGCTCTTGTATACAACACTTCTTAAAGCTCCTATATCTATTCGCTAGTGAAGCCCATCTACAATCCCATACTCCACAGATTCTTCTGCGCTCATCCAGTGATCGCGGTTAAAATCCTTGAGCACTTTTTCTACTTTCTGTCCACAATTCTCGGCCAGTATCTGCGCACTCAATTCTTTGGTCTTTAAAATTTCCTGAGCGGTTATTTCAATATCGCTGGCCTGACCGCGGGTACCGCCACTGGGTTGATGTATCATCACGCGAGCATGCGGTTGTATAAAACGTCTGCCCTTTGCGCCCACTGAAAGTAAAATACTTCCCATACTGGCCGCAAGACCGGTACAGATGGTAGAAACCGGGCTTTTTAAAGACTTTATTGTGTCGTAGATAGAAAAACCGGAGGTCACATAGCCTCCTGGACTATTGATGTAAAACTGTATCTCCTCATTCCCCATGGCATCAAGATATAATAAACGGTCTACCACATGTTTGGCACTATTATCATCTACTTGACCCCATAAGAACACTTTGCGATCTTTTAATAGCTTCGTGTCTATTAAATCCTGTGATTTTATTTTATCGTTTTCCATAATGTATATTCTATGAATGAAAATAACACTTAAACGTTATTTTCATTTTCTGTTTTTAATTTTTATGTACTAAAATAAAAAGGCCTGGCTTTGCGCCAAACCTTTTTTAAACATTCTTAAAAATAGATTACAATAATTTATCTATTGCCTCTGCATACACACTTTTTGCGGCAACGCCTACCTGACGACCCACAACTTCCCCATTTTGAAACATGAGAACCGTAGGTATATTACGCACGCCAAATTTTGCGGCAAATTCCTGATTTGCATCTACATCTAGCTTTCCTATCACAGCTTTGCCATCATACTCTTTGCTTATTTCTTCTATAACGGGACCCACCATTCGGCAAGGGCCACACCATGCTGCCCAAAAATCCACAAGCACGGGCTTGTCAGACTTTAAAACAGTTTCTTCAAAATTAGCGTCTGTTATCTCTAGTGCCATATCTTTATCTTTTATGTTGAATAATTAAACAAATTTAGGCAATTATTGTTCCATCTAAGCCATTGCCTAAATTAGATTTAACTATCTGCCAATTGGTCATCTTTATAGTTTTTGTGTTCTTTTAAATCATTTATGATTGTTTCTCAGCATTTATTTCAGCTTTCATTGGAAAAAACTTCACATAATTAATGTGTATTTTTACCTGTATGCAGCCCACAGTCAAAACATATACCGTAGACGAAGCCCGCGAAAAACTGGAAAACTACTGCATTTATCAAGACCGCTGCCATAAGGAAGTACGTGAGAAACTCTATACCATGCGTATGATTCCTGAGGCAATAGAGCAGATCACCATTCATCTAATAGAAGAAAAATACCTTAATGAAGAGCGTTTTGCCCGCGGAAAATTCAAAACCAAAAAATGGGGAAAAATTCGAATAATCAGAGAGCTTCGCATCCGCGAAATTTCTAAAATAATTATAGATCTTGGTCTTAAGGAAATCAATGAGGAAGATTATATCGCCACTTTTCAGGCTTTAGCCGAAAAGAGAATAGCTCAACTCACTACTGAAAGTGATAAATATAAAAAAAGAAAGAAATTTGCCGATTATCTGCAATACCGCGGCTGGCCCATGCATTGGATCTACGAGAAAGCTCACGAATTAATCCCTTAAAAACGGTCATTTTCAATGGCGGTTCCTACTACCACCATGGTTGCCCCAGCATCATACGCGGCTTTCATTGTTTTTTTATCCCTGATCCCACCGCCCACGATAAGCGGAAGGTTTATTGCGTCGTTGACTTCCTTAATGATAGTAGTTGGTACAGCGTTCAGCGCGCCGCTCCCAGCTTCCAGATAAATGAGTTTTTTCCCTGCGTATTGTCCAGCTAGGGCCGTGTGCACGATCTGCTCTACATCTGTCGTGCACATAGGCTGCGTGCCACTTTCCCGCTGCACACTTGTTGTATTCCCACCATCTATAAGTATATATCCAGTAGGGATTATCTCTAGTGAGGAACTTTTTAAATAGGGAACTGCCTTTACTTGCTGGCCAATGAGATAATCTGGATTACGCCCAGAGATCAAACTTAAAAAGAGCAAAGCGTCTGCGCCCTCCACTACTTGCTCATGACTGCCCGGAAACAACAGAACTGGTAATTGTGTGCACTGTTTTATCTGTGCTACGCAGGCTTTGGTGATTAAAGATCCGCCCGTGCTTCCACCTACGAGAATATGGGTGGTAAAATCAGGTATTTTGTTCAAAAAACGCCCTATTTCAGTTATTTTTTGATGTTGAGGATCAATTAATACCGCAAAAAGTCTTTCCCTGTTTGACTTCGCCTCAACCATCTGATCATAAATACGTGGAACGCTAATTAAGGCCATCACATTACTTTACTTTACTTTGTAAGGGCATAAACGCAAGTAAAGCCTTCAAATTCGGTGAAAGTTATATCATAATAACTTTCTTTTCCGTGATAATTAATCACTGCGGTCGTACTGCCATCCTCAAAACTAAAATCGGTTACATTGATGTGTTGTAGAAAACTGAGCCCTTTTTGTCCATAGATTTTATACAGTGATTCCTTTGCTCCCCATACTATGGTGAGCTTACGCATAATCGCATCATCATTTGCCAAAGTTCTGTATTCTCTAAGAGGCGTGAACTTCGGTGCGATCTTTAAAATCTTTTCCCGCTGCTTTTCAATATCTATACCCACTGGAGTAATTTTACTTACTATAACTGCTGTAAATTCGTAGGAATGAGTGATTGATATAAAATTACCATCTTTAAGATGAGGTTTACCAAAATCATCATAATACATGTCATGATCTACATAGTCCAACTTGGCAAGAAGATGCCGAATGCTCATAAAAGCGCGCCGGTGAAGCTGCGATTTCATTTGCTCAATACGCTTTCCGCAGTGCTGGGTAAGTTGCACCCCTTCAGCAAGTTGATCTAAAGGCTCGCTTACCTTCCAAATGGCTAGAGAGGTATTATCGTTTACTGTTATAATTTTGTAAAGTGGCACGTTAACTATTGTATTATATGTATTTTTGAAGGAAAACTAAGAATAACAAAGATAAATAATATGGCAACGAAAACATTGCAATACGTACCTAATAAAGTAAAAGACATCTCTCTAGCAGCTTATGGGCGGAAAGAAATGGATCTAGCAGAAGCAGAAATGCCAGGACTTATGTCCCTTCGTAAGGAGTATAAAGACGAACAGCCGCTTAAAGGTGCCCGTATCGCAGGTTGCCTACATATGACCATACAAACTGCAGTACTTATTGAAACATTGATTTCCCTGGGCGCGGAAGTAACGTGGAGTTCTTGTAACATATTTTCTACACAAGATCATGCCGCTGCCGCAATCGCAGCTGCAGGTATTCCCGTTTACGCTTGGAAAGGCATGAATGAAGAAGAATTTAACTGGTGTATTGAGCAAACGCTTTTCTTTGGCGAAGACCGCAAACCACTCAATATGATTCTTGATGATGGTGGGGATCTTACTAATATGGTCTTCGATAAATACCCGGAACTTGCAGCGGGCATCAACGGACTTTCAGAAGAAACCACCACCGGCGTGCACCGTCTATACGAGCGTATGAAAAATGGAACGCTTGCTATGCCGGCCATTAATGTGAATGACAGTGTGACCAAATCTAAATTTGACAACAAATATGGCTGTCGCGAGAGTGCCGTAGATGCGATACGCCGCGCAACAGATGTGATGCTTGCTGGTAAACGCGTTGTGGTATGTGGTTATGGCGATGTAGGTAAGGGTACCGCAATGTCTTTTAAAGGTGCCGGTTCTATTGTTACTGTCACCGAAATTGATCCTATTTGTGCGCTACAGGCCGCGATGGATGGATTTGAGGTGAAAAAGTTGGAAAGCGTTCTTTCTAAATCAGATATCGTTATTACCACTACCGGCAATAAAGGTATCGTACGCGGTGAGCATTTTAAGGCGATGAAAGATAAGACCATCGTTTGTAATATAGGCCATTTTGATAACGAGATTGCTGTTGCATGGCTCAATGACAATTATGGCGACACTAAAGATGAGATAAAACCACAGGTAGATAAATATACCATTGACGGTAAAGATATAATTCTTCTTGCTGAAGGTCGTCTGGTAAACCTAGGATGCGCTACTGGCCACCCTAGTTTTGTAATGAGTAACTCTTTTACAAATCAGACTTTAGCGCAGATTGAGCTTTGGACCAATCCTGATAAATATGAAAATAAAGTCTATATGTTACCAAAACATTTAGACGAGAAAGTGGCTAAATTACATTTAGAAAAAATAGGTGTTGAACTTACAGAACTTTCTGAAGAACAAGCCGAATATATAGGTGTAGAAGTAGAAGGTCCTTACAAGCCAGAATACTACAGATATTAGAAATTATGAATTCAGAATTTTAAATTGAAGAGCTTGAAACCCTGCTGAGAAGCGGGGTTTTTTATTCGAAAACGGTCTTTTGAGCTTAAAAATGTCTTAAAAACATGAAAAAACCCGCTCATAGCGGGTTTTCCTGTTTTAATATTCTTGTCTCACGGCTCAAATTAATTACCCATAACAAGCGTGCGCAGTTCAAATTTATAATTATGGATGGCTTCTTTCACCTGCGCCATACCAGCTTCACGGCTTTCCGTTGGGTTTATTTTTACGGTTTCTCCATCTGGAAGATAAACAAGCATCAGTCCATCTTTAAAGGAAGAAAGTTTTATCAGTTCTCCGTCTTTTAAAGCATTCCAAGATTTATCTTCTGGCTGATAAACAAGCTCCATGCTGTTGCCTTTTTTCTCACCTTCAATAACATTGATCTCAAACTTGTTTTTAGTGGCCGTCATTTTGTAGGTGTTGCCCTTGTACGCTAATACTTCGGTCTGGCTTTCTCCAGCATTCATAGCTATGGGATTATCACCGCTCCAGAATTCGATTACGTTGAAAATTAGAGTATCGCCAACAAAAAATAGACCATAAACAGGGATTATATTCAGACCCCAGAAAATAAGGTTATCTAGAAATTTGCTGTCTGTTGCACCGTCATTCCACTCCCGGAGATTGTTAAATGCACTGTATGAACCCAGACAGCTGCTAAAAAGAAAGGTCAAACACAAAATTCCAACAATAGATAGTTTTCTCATAATTTTCAAATATTAGTTAGACTGAAAAATTACAATTCTTTGCGCATTATTTAACAAAAATATTTATGCTTTAACAAAAAAAAAGGACGAGCAATATTACTCGTCCTTCTTCTAATATATTTCAATAAAGAAAGTTTTATGCTTGACCTACTGGTTCTATAGAAACATAGGACTTATTGTCTTTCTTTTTAGTAAACTTCACAAGGCCATCTACTTTTGCATGCAGTGTATGATCTTTACCTGCATATACATTATTGCCTGGCTTGTGAGGAGTACCTCGCTGCCTTACAATGATATTTCCTGCGATAGCTGGCTGGCCTCCAAAAATCTTCACACCTAGACGTTTTGATTCTGAATCCCTACCGTTTTTAGAACTACCAACTCCTTTTTTGTGAGCCATTTTCTTAAGGTTTTATCTGTTTATACTTAAATTATTTTTTCTTGAGCAAAGCTTTAGCCTGTTTAACCCATTCTTCAGATTCCATTTTTTCACGGGTAATACCGTCAATTGCAGAAAGCTGATCACGGTCTGCTGCCTTAAGGTTGCTTATTTGCTCATAAGTAAAAATGCCTACTTCATTGAGTCTTTTTTCGTAAGCAGGTCCTATTCCGTTAATTTCTTTAAGATCATCGGCATCCTCTTTTTTGGCGGTGCCTATGCTTCCCAAGATTTTATCAACGTCAAGATCACTTGCCTCGGCTTGCGCTGGTTTTTCAACACTTTTTGCCGGTTTTTCACTGCTTTTAGCTTCTTTTTTGGGAGCATCTTTTACAGTTTCGGTCCCTTTAGAATCCTCTTTTTTGGATTCTTTTTTCTTTCCAGAAAGGCTGATGTCAACGATCTCCAGTTGAGTAAGCCATTGTCTGTGACCGTTTTTCTTTTTGTAACCTTTACGTCTTTTTTTCTTGAAGACGATTACTTTGTCACCTCTAAGGTGCTTAACGACTTTTGCTCCCACGAGAGCGCCGTCTATAGCCGGGGCGCCTAAAGTTACGTTACCACCATCATCGGCAAGAAGAACTTTGTCAAAGGAAACATCTGCTCCTTCATCTTCTGCCAGGCGGTTTACGTAAATCTTTTGGTCTTTTGCAACTTTAAATTGCTGCCCTGCTATCTCTACAATTGCGTACATAGCGTTATGGTTAAATATTAATAGAACTGTGCTAGGCCGTCAGGCCATAGCGGGCGCAAATATACAGCTATTTACTTAAAACACAAACTTCTAAAAAAAACAATTATTTTTGTTGCTTTTTGCTGCTCTTGGTGTTCCAGCTTTGCTTGAATAACTGCATAAAGCTTAAGGTAAGAACGGTAGAAGTTGCAAAACCGAAAATTGCAACTAGAAAAATCATGCTTCCCAAACTGGTGTTATACGTATCCTCCCAGCGGTTTATGATTTCCTCTAAAAAATTAGGATTAAAATTTCCTGCGTAGAGGGCAAAGAAAATCGTGAAAACAATAGTCGCAAAAAAACCAGTGACAAGCCCCACAGAAAAACCGTCACTATATTCAAAAGAAGGTCCTTTTTCCCTTTTATAGTATTTAATCGCCTCATAAATGCCAAAGCCGGTTATCGCGCCATTAAATAGACTGTAAATAGGATAAATGTGCAGACCAAAAACGGAAAGCAATAAGAAATAAGCAATCAAGGCACCGGCTATTGCCAGCCCAAAACGTATAGGTAAAATAATTTTTGGCATCATAAGGTTTTAGGTTAAAGGTCTTACATTTTGAAGCAATTCTGCTAAAGAACATGTTAATTTAAGATTTAGTCGGGGCTTATGCTAACCTTTAGACCTCTTTATTTTTTCAGCTAATTAAACCATGCGTCTTGATAAATGATACTCACTTCTCAACTTTAACGCGATTCAGCAGTTTTACAATCACTTATTCTTTATTATGTAACACTATATGCTTTTTAACGTCAAATAAAAAAGTGAATCAAAACCATAAAAATGATTATAAGAAAAACTATTTTTTCGCTTCTATGTGTCGCCGGGCTAAGTTTTACGGCAACTGCACAAGAGGTAGAATTTCAAGAGTATGATTTGGATAATGGCTTGCATGTCATATTACATCAAGATAAAACGGCGCCCGTGGTCACTACTTCAGTGATGTACCATGTAGGCGGAAAGGATCGTGAGGACGGCCGCACTGGGTTTGCCCATTTCTTTGAACACTTACTTTTTGAAGGAACTGAAAACATTGGCAACGGCAAGTGGTTTGAAATTGTGAGCTCAAACGGTGGTTCTAACAATGCCAACACGACTAATGACCGCACCTATTATTATGAGAACTTCCCGTCAAACAATCTTAAACTGGGTCTCTGGATGGAATCTGAGCGTATGATGCATCCCATTATAGGTCAGGATGGAGTAGATACACAAAACGAAGTGGTAAAGGAAGAACGCCGCATGCGTTATGACAACTCCCCTTACGGTAATGTGATTACCGCTGTTAGCGAAAACGTCTTTAAAAAACATCCGTACAAAGATCCCAACGTCGGCTACATGGAAGATCTTGATGCAGCCACTTTGCAAGAATTCAAGGATTATTTCAAAAAATATTATGTGCCCAATAACGCAGTGCTTGTCGTGGCTGGAGATATAGATATTGTAGAGACTAAAAAGCTCGTTGAAGATTATTTTGGTCCAATTCCGCAAGGCGAAAAAATAACCCGTGATTTCCCGAAGGAAGAACCCATAACTCAGGAAATAGATGCAGAATATCACGATAAAAATATTCAGATTCCTGCACTTATAAATGCATACCGCACCCCCGGTTTTGCAGATCACGATGCCTATGTGCTTAATATGATCTCTTCTTATTTAAGTGATGGTAAAAGTTCAAAACTTTATAAAAAACTGGTTGAAGATCAAAAACAGGCTTTGCAAATAGGCGCCTTTAACGTAGCTCAAGAGGATTATGGCACATATTTGGTTTTCGGCTTGCCGTTGAACAATACACCGCTGGATACACTTTCTCAGGAGATTGAAGAAGAAGTGGCCAAAGTAAGGGATGATCTTATTTCGGAGCGCGATTATGATAAACTTCAGAACCAGTTTGAAAGTAATTATGTGGACGCTAATTCCAGCGTAGAGGGCATTGCAGGTTCACTGGCCACTTATTATTTACTTTATAACAATACAAACCTCATCAACGATGAGATAGATATTTACCGTTCTATTTCCCGCGAGGAAATCAAGGAAGTGGCCAATAAATACCTAAAACCAAATCAGCGTGTTATCATAGATTACCTTCCTGAAGCAGCACAATAATCCATCATAAAAAGCGGTTTTTGGCCTAATAAAGCCAATTTATAACTCTTTAAAATCATAAATGAAAAGCCTAATGAAAAAAATAATATTCAGTTTCTTTATTATAAGTAGCCTGGCAGCTACGGCACAAATAGACCGCAGCGTACAGCCCCAACCCGGTCCAGCCCCAGAAATAAATATAGGCACACCGGAAACCTTTAGTCTGGATAACGGCCTGCAGGTCATTGTGGTAGAAAATCACAAACTTCCCAGCGTAGCTTACAACCTCAGCCTTGATAACCCACCGGTCGAAGAAGGAACTATCACAGGCGTTTCCAGCATTCTGGGCGGAATGCTGGGAAAGGGTTCTAAGGAAATCTCAAAAAATGACTATAACGAGGAGGTGGATTATCTGGGTGCTTCCATGAATTTTAGTGCAAACGGTGCGTACGCCAGCGGACTCTCAAAATACAGCGATCGCATCCTTGAACTTATGGCTGACGCTGCCATTCACCCAAATTTCACGCAAGCCGAGTTTGATACAGAAAAGAACAAGGAAAAGGAAAATCTGAAATCTTCGGAAAAAAGCATTTCTCGCGTTGCTGCTGTAGTCAGCCAAAGTCTAGCCTACGGAAAAAACACGGCAATGGGCGAGTTTGAAACCCAAGAATCACTTGACAATGTAAAACTAGAGAACGTTACTGATTTTTATGCCAAAAATTTTCTTCCCAATAATGCGTATCTCGTCATTGTGGGCGACGTTAACTATAAGAAGATTAAAAAGCAGATAAAGAAAGATTTTAAGGATTGGCAAAAAGGTAACGCGCCACAGAATACCGTGAAACGCGCAAAAAACTTGGACAATCTCGCCATTAACTTCGTCGATATGGACAATGCGGTGCAATCTGAGGTTGTCGTAGAGAACACAGTGGACTTTAAAATGAGCGATCCAGATTATTTCCCGGCAATTATAGCCAACCAAATCCTGGGCGGTGGCGGTGAAGCACGGCTGTTCCAGAACCTGAGGGAAGACAAGGGTTATACGTATGGAGCGTATTCCTCGCTGGGCAACAGTAAATTTGGCTCGTCACTTTTCAGTGCATCGGCCAGCGTGCGCAATATGGTCACAGACAGTTCCGTGGTTGCCTTTCTCGATGAGATCCAAGATTTCCGCAAACAGGAGATTACAGATGTAGATTTAAAAAATGCCAAGGCTCGTTATGTGGGTAGTTTTGTGCGTTCGCTAGAACAACCGGAAACCATCGCTCAGTTCGCGCTTAATATCGAGACCGAAAACCTGCCAGATGATTTTTACAAAACCTATTTGAGCAAGGTAAATGCGGTTACAAAGGAGCAAGTGCAGGACGCAGCGCAAAAATATTTTCTGCTTGAAAACGCACGTATTGTAGTCGTGGGAAAAGGTAGTGAAGTACTTGAAAATCTACAGAAAGTGCAGTTTAATGGAAAAAATATTCCCGTCTCATATTATGATGCAGATGCCAATGAAGTGAAAAAGCCAAATTACGAAAGCAGCATTCCAGAAGGCGTGACCGCAGCAACGGTACTCAGTAAATATATTGAAGCCATAGGTGGAGAAGCCAAACTGAAAGCGACAACATCAATGGTCATGAAAGCCGATGCTGAAGTACAGGGAATGAAGCTGAACATGGAAATGAAAAAGTCAGATAAAAATCAATTTTTGCAGGTAATTGCCATGATGGGCAATGTAATGAGCAAGCAGGTATTTGACGGCAAAACGGGTTATGTAATGGCTCAAGGCCAAAAAATGGACCTTACCGAGGAGCAAATTACGGCAATGAAAGAGGAAGCTGCGCTTTTTCCGGAACTTGATTATCAAGCAAACGCTACTCTAGAAGGAACACAAAAAGTGGATGGCAAGGATGCATACGTGATCAAGGTAAGTGATACTAAAACCAATTTCTACGACGCAGAAAGCGGACTAAAGATCAAGGAAGAAACCACAACGGAAGCCAATGGCGAGTCTATGACACAAGCACTTGAGATGAGCAATTACAAAGAGGTAGAAGGTATTATGTTTCCTTTTATGCTCTCTACATCCTTTGGGCCACAAAAAGTAGATTTCAATATTTCAGAAATCATACTGAATAAAGGGGTTACAGCAGCCGATTTTGAATAAAATAAGGTGGTTTTTAAGTATAAAAGGTTGGTTTTTCCAGCCTTTTTTTGTGGTAAATCAGAGAATAAATTTCCTTTTTGTAGCGTATTCCTACCTCCAACTCAAACTCTCCATCAGGTGCCGAATATCCTTTCTAAGATAATCTGCAGCGGGATAGATGCTGTCGTAATTAGGTTTCGCATTAAAATAAATGGAGCCAGTGAGGAAGTGCGCCGTACTATCTGTTACATAAAACTGGGACTGTGACGCCGCGTTTCCAGAAACATCGTAGAACATCCCATAAACATCCTGGGTGTCATTGACGTATTTTTCCTCAATGATATTATCTGCTTTGATCACGTGCTCATACGTGAGCTTTTGCGCATCGCTGAGCAGCTGCTTGATATTGTTTTCCACCGGGCGATAGGTCAGATATAAGGCGCCGTTAAGCTTGGGGTAATTGATAATTACAGAACAGTCTTCTTCAAACTGCACCTTGCCCGCTTCATTTTTTTGAAAGGAATATGGGCAGTTTTCCGGTTCAAATAATGAATATTTGGCCGAAGAATAATTAAGCGCAAGCATGCCGCTGGGCTTAGGCAATTGATCTTCTTTACAGGAAAGACTTAAAAACGCTAAAAAACCAGTAAAAAACACCCGTTTTATCCGATTTTTTACCCGTTTTCTTAAATTAAAAGAGCCCATTTTAATCATTCATGATTGTCATTTTAATCTGCTTGATACGTTTTCTGTCAATCACTTCAATGGTAAACGAGTAATTGTCAAACAGAAGTATTTCATTCTTTTTGGGGAATCCCCGTGAGATTTCCAATAAAAAACCGGCGAGGGTTTCGGCTTCGCCTTTGGCTTCCTCAAAATGGCTAAAGTCATCAAGTTTGATGACTTTGTAAAAGTCTTTCAACGACGTTTTTCCTTCAAAGATGTAGTTATTATCATCAAGCTTTGAGAAAATGATATCCTCGTCGTCAAATTCATCACTAATGTCGCCCACGATCTCCTCAATGATATCCTCTAGGGAAATAAGACCGCTTGTACCGCCATATTCGTCTACCACGATCGCCAGGTGATTTCGTTTATCCTTAAATTCATTGAGAAGATCGTCCAGCTTTTTATTTTCTGGAACAAAATACGCTTCCCGCAATAGCGAAGTCCAGTTAAAATCGACCGCGTCAATGTGCGGAAGCAGATCTTTTACATATAAAATCCCCGAAATAGAATCAACATTTTCCTTATAGACCGGTATCCTCGAAAACCCATTTTCAATAATGGGCGGAATAATGTCTGCGTAGGATAAAGCCTCGTTCAGCGCAAAAATATCCATGCGCGGTTTCATGACTTGCTTTGTATCTGTATTGCCAAAACTAACAATGCCCTTGAGTATTTTTTGCTCTTCTACAGAGGTATCTTCTTCGCTGGTAAGCTCTAGCGCCTGTGAAAGTTGATCTACGCTGATGTTTGCCTTTTGCTTGCCAAAACGCGTTTGCATAAACAACGTTACAGAGCGCATGGGCATGCTGATGGGCGTAAGAATAAAATCCATTACCATCATGGGGTAAGCCATCTGATGCGCAAATTTCACGCGGTTACGGCTGGCGTAAACTTTTGGCAAGATCTCACCGAACATTAAAATAAGAAAAGTAACCAGCACGACCTCCACTAGAAAACGAAGGTCTGTAACCCAGATTTTTATAGACTCCAGATCTGAAAAAAGTACTTCCCCCAGCCCGGTAAAAATTAGAACGATGGCAATATTGATAAAATTATTGGCCACAAGTATCGTGGCAAGCAATTTTTTAGGTCGGTCAAGCAATTTAATAACCAGCGCTTCCTTACGAGAGCGTTTTTCGGGATCAAGCTCTAGATCTGATGGTGTGAGCGAGAAAAATGCAACTTCTGTACCGCTTATGAGCGCAGAAAGGACTAGTAGGATGATTACAGTAAGGATACCGATCACCGTCGCTACCGAAAAAGTTTCTGGTTGCGCAATTAAACTGGCGGAGTCAGGATCCAAAGAAAGAGGTTTTATTGAATGTTATGCCTAAAAACAGGCTTTTAGAAGGGTAAATCATCCTCTTCAGTATCTTGTTGTATACCTGGAGATGGATTGCCATTCTGTGCCGGCTGGCTGGTATTTTGTGTCTTGCGTGCTGGCTGTTGCTGGTCACCATTTTGTGGGTTTTGCTGCGCGCCGCCGGAATCTTTTGGCGTTAAAAAAGTAAACTCAGTGCACTGCACTTCTGTACTGTAACGGTCGTTACCCTGCTCGTCTTGCCATTTTCTTGTCTTTATGCGCCCTTCAATGTAAACTTTATCGCCTTTGGTAAGGTATTTTTCACAAACCTCGGCGGCCTTGTTGCGTACCACAATATTGTGCCATTCTGTATTGCTTACTTTCTCTCCCGTGGTTCGGTTTACGTAATCCTCATTAGTAGCGAGTGGAAAACGGCCTATACAGCCACCACCTTCAAAATAATGCATCTTAACGTCATCTCCCGTGTGCCCTATTAACATTATTTTGTTTAATGTGCCTGCCATAATCTCTTTATATTGAAGGGTCAAAATTAGTGAAAATCATCCAGTTGTTAAAGTAAAAGTATGTTAAGCATTTTTGGTTGGGGAATATTTTAAGAATCAAGCATTTCAATGGTTTGTTTTTATGGTCTTTAATAGGATGCTTTTAAGAAAAGCGCCCGCTCATGCATTTACTCCTTTTTGTAGATATGCTTGTCTATTCTATATTCCTCAAAGTACTAAACGTCAATTTTTTTATAGGTGAATCCTTATCCGTATGAAAACTTATGACTAGATCCTGATACTTGTAGACATTTCCAAACATAAGAAAAAAGCCTGACGGATAACGAATTTTAGTTTAGAGCACAAGTTATTCTCAATTGTCAACACGATATGCGAGCCAGTGTTGCGGAATCACGTACAAATCTTCTTTTAGTGAATGGACGGTGCCAAATGTTAACATTAGTATTACCAATTATTTTTAAAAATACACAAGTACATTCGATAAAATCATCATTTTCAACCGATAAACGAACTTTAAAGCGCTTTTAACCGTGAAATATATTATTATAAATATTATATTTATCAAGAAATAAATCATGTCTTTAAAATTTACTAACCTCCTTATGAACACGCAGAACGAACCTAAGAATGAATCTCAAGGGGACATAAAAAAGTTAAAAAAAGATTTTTTAAGTTTAATAAAAGATGTTGATACCAATAGGCGCATTCAACTTAAGCAAGAATTAGCCATGGCGTTACGCGGGATATCTCTTGAAAACGAAGAGAGAGCAACCCGCGCAGCCGAATTAATTATTGCTAACCTGGAAATTAAATTTCTGAACGAAGAAAAAGCGAAGCGAGCAGCAGAGCTAGTTATTGCAAATATTGAACTTGTATTTCAAAATAATGAAAAATCAAAGCGTGAAGCAGAATTGATTATTGCCAATAAAGAACTCATCTATCAAAACGAGGAAAAAGCGAAGCGGGCTGCAGAACTTGTTATCGCAAATATTGAACTTGTATTTCAAAACAAGGAGAAATCAAAGCGTGCAGCCGAATTGATTGTTGCCAATAAAAAGCTTGTGTTTCAAAATCAAGAAAAAGAGAAGCGCGCCGCGGAATTAGCACAGGCAAAGGAAAATGCAGAAGAAAGCGATAGGTTAAAATCGGCATTTTTAGCTAATATGAGCCACGAGATACGTACGCCAATGAATGGCATACTCGGTTTTGCCGATTTATTGAAAGAACCCCAACTAACCGGAAAAGTACAGCAAAAGTATATCGGGATCATTATAAAAAGCGGTACACGTATGCTCAATATAATTAATGATATAGTCAATATTTCAAAGATAGAATCTGGACTAATGGAAGCCAATATTCAGGAAATAAATATCAACCATAATATCACTTTTATCTACAATTTCTTTAAACTAGAGATTGAAAAGAAAGGATTAAGTTTCTCATTTAAAAATCCCTTACCGACAAAAGAAGCATTTATTAAATCTGACAGCGAAAAAATATATTCCATTCTTACCAATCTGGTCAAAAACGCTATTAAACACACCGAGAAAGGCACAATAGAATTAGGATATGCTGTCAAAAAAGAAGATGACCCTTGTGAGCTGGAGTTTTATGTAAAAGATACGGGAATTGGGATACCCAAGGAAAGACAGATCGCAATATTTGAGCGTTTCACACAGTCTGACATTTCAAATAAAATGGCATTTCAGGGAGCAGGATTGGGCTTGTCAATTTCTAAAGCGTATGTAGAAATGCTCGGCGGGAATATTTGGGTCGAAAGTGAGGAAGGAAAAGGTTCCACATTTCATTTTACACTACCCTGCGGAACTAATCAACAAAAAAGATCCCTTAGAAATGCTGGCGCTAAAAAACTTGAAAAGATTGATAACCCTAAAAGCTTAGGACTAAAAATATTAATCGTCGAGGATGATAAAATATCAAAAATGCTTCTGGCTCTCATGGTTAAGGATTATAGCTCCGTGGTGTTTGAAGCAAGAACTGGAGTGGAAGCTGTAACTATTGCCAGGGATAATCCTGACATTGATCTAATCCTTATGGATATTCAAATGCCGGAGTTAAATGGCTATGAAGCAACAAAACAAATCCGTCAATTTAACAATGACGTTATAATTATTGTCCAGACAGCTTTTGGACTATCTGATAACAAAGAAAATATAATTAGAACAGGATGCGACGATTATATTTTAAAACCGGTTAGCAAAGACAAATTATTTGCATTAGTAAAACTGTATTTCGAGAAATAAGATGTTATATTTATTTCAAAAACAGGAGAGAACAACTGAAACAGTTAGAATCACACCTTTAAAAAATGCTTAAAAATGGCGGTTTTCACTCAAAAATCAAAGCTTTCTAAAAACCGATCAATTACCCGCGGTACTGCATAATCCTGTATGTTTTTAATAGGTATTGCATTTTCATATATTGAAGTTTGCTCACTAGATATGATCCAGAATTTTACGTAAAGATTTTGATGTGAGAGTTTGTGTAAAATAGGACTGGGATTGTAGAGCGTTATTTCTTCAGCAGATAATAGCTGCATGTAATCCTCCAAGTTTTGTTCTGTGAATTCCTTTTTTCGGGCTTCCGCTAAAAAATCTGTTTCATTTAGCTCTTTTTCGCTCTCCAAGAGCGGAAATTCATAGAGTCCGCGCCAAATTCCTTTCCCCTTCCGCTGTTGCAATAACGTAAATTGACCATTGATACTAAAGACCAGATAATTAAGATACCGGTCTCTAACCTTTACCTTCCCTTTTTTAACCGGCAAGCTGTCTATTTTATTTTCATTGAGCGCTATGCACCTGTCATTAAAGGGGCAATGCAGGCAATACGGGTTTTTTGGTTTGCATTGTATAGCACCAAACTCCATAATCGCCTGGTTAAAGAGCGCCGGGTTTTTATCGTCTATAAGTTCTTGAGCAAGGGCTTTAAATTCGCGCTGGCCGGTACCGCTGTTTATTGGCGTTTCAATACCAAAAATGCGCGATAGCACTCTGTAAACATTCCCATCTACCACAGCCGCGGCTTCATTAAAGCAGATAGAGGCGATCGCACTTGCTGTATAATCACCTACACCTTTTAAATCTTTTAAGTCCTTATGCGTGGTAGGAAATTTGCCATCCATCTCCCCACTAATCCTCTTTGCAGTAGTGTGCAGGTTTCTGGCGCGTGAATAATAACCGAGGCCCTGCCATAATTTGAGCACTTCATCTTCCGGAGCTTGCGCAAGAGCTTCCACATCTGGATATTGCTCTACAAAATTGTAATAATAGGGCATTCCCTGCTCCACTCGGGTCTGCTGCAGAATAATTTCTGAGAGCCAAATATGATATGGATTCGTCGTATTGCGCCATGGCAAATCACGTTTGTTAATTAAATACCAAGAGATCAGCGTGTTAGTTAAATCATTCACAAAATATACCTTTTCGCGAATTTAGTCGTTTATCTAGTTATATTTAAATCAATTAGGCCTTAAATATAAAAAGATAAATTGTTATCTTTGCACCCTTAAAATTTATAACCCCCCCTAAAAATAACAGTATAATGACAAAAGCAGATATTGTTGCTAAGATCTCTGAAAAGCTAGGAATAGAGAAAAATGATGTACAGGCAACTGTTGAAACATTCATGAGCGAAGTGAAAAATTCGTTAGAAGGTGGCGATAATGTTTATCTTCGTGGTTTTGGAAGTTTTATTATAAAAACACGTGCTGAAAAAACTGGCCGTAACATCTCTAAGAACACAACTATTAAAATACCAGCTCATAATATACCGGCCTTTAAACCTGCGAAGGTTTTTGTGGAAGGTGTAAAATCTAACGTGGCTGTAGACGAAAAATAAATATTAATATTAAATTTAAAGTTTTATGCCAAGCGGTAAAAAGAGAAAAAGACATAAGGTAGCGACGCACAAACGTAAGAAAAGACGTAGAGCTAATCGCCACAAAAAGAAAAAGTAGTTTTAAACTACTTTTTCTTTTATTTCCCTTCAAGTAGGGCAAATACGTTCATTGACATCAAGAATGGCAAAGTGATAACCTCACCTCACCGTTCTTACCGGTAAAAATCCTGTGATAAAATAAAATGTTTAATCCATTTGTGGATGCGCATGCGCGCATACATGGATATAATACAATGAAGCGTGAATAATGAATTAATCATTAGATCTAGTTCCACTTCAGTTGATTTTGCCCTTTTAAAAGATGGTAAACTAATAGAATTGCACAAGGATGAAGAAGATAACCAGTTTAACGTAGGCGATGTTTTTGTCGCCAAGATACGTAAGACGGTTCAAGGCCTTAATGCCGCATTTGTCAATGTAGGCTATGAGAAGGATGCATTTTTGCATTATCATGACCTTGGGCCACAACTTCCCACCCTCCTGCAGTTTGTAAAACGTGTAAGCACAGGTAAATTAAAAGAATACTCCTTAAAAGATTTTAATAAGGAAAAAGACATAGACAAAAACGGAAAGATTGCCGATGCTGTCAAGTCTAACCAGCCCTTGCTGGTACAAGTTGTCAAGGAGCCCATATCGACAAAAGGCCCGCGGATAAGCAGTGAGCTTTCCATAGCAGGCAGATATGTAGTGCTCGTTCCCTTTTCGGACAGGGTTTCCATTTCTCAAAAAATAGAATCCAAAGATGAAAAAACACGCCTTAAGCGCCTGGTAATGAGCATACGTCCCAAAGGTTTTGGGGTAATCGTACGTACCGTGGCAGAAGGTAAACTGGTCGCAGAACTGGACAGGGACCTACAAAATCTTGTAGACCGCTGGAATGTGATGTGCAAGAAATTACATAACGCCAGCCTACCCAGTAAAGTGCTAGGCGAGATGAACAGGGCCTCCTCTATTCTGAGGGATATCTTTAACGATACCTTCAGCGGCATTTGCGTAGATGACGAGACCTTGTATTATCAACTCAAGGAATACCTCCAGGAAATTGCTCCTGAAAAAGAAAATATTGTAAAGCTTTATCAAAACAGCGTTCCCATTTTTGAGAAATTCGGGATCGAGCGACAGATTAAAACTTCCTTCGGGAAAACTGTGACAATGAGTCGCGGCGCCTACCTCGTTGTAGAGCATACCGAAGCCCTTCACGTTATAGACGTAAACAGTGGTAACCGTTCCAATAAGGCAAAAAGCCAAGAAGAGACGGCACTGGAGGTAAATATGATCGCCGCATCGGAAATTGCGCGCCAGCTCCGTTTACGGGACATGGGCGGCATTATTGTGATAGACTTTATTGACATGGGCAAAGCCGAAAATCGTAAAAAACTCTTTTCACTTCTCAAAAATGAAATGAGCGACGATCGCGCGAAGCACAAAATATTACCGCCCAGTAAATTTGGTCTCATCCAGATTACCAGGCAACGGGTAAGGCCCGAGATGAATATCAAGACCCGTGAGGTAGATCCCAATGGAAACGGAGAGATCGAAGCCCCTATAGGTGTTGTAAATCGCATACAGACAGACCTTATCAGAATTTTTAAGAATAAAGATGAATATAAAAAGATAACACTGCATACCCATCCTTTTATAGCAGCCTTCTTGACAAAAGGCTTTCCATCTGTACGTTCTAAATGGTTTTTAGAATATAAAAAATGGGTAAAAATCATGCCCAGAGATGCTTACACGTATCTCGAGTACCGCTTTACAGATAAAGACGGGAAAGAAATAAACTGAAAGATAACCCCCTCCAAACTATTTTGGTGGGGGTTTTTTATTTTATATAAGCCGCGTCTTTAGAGTTTAAATAATATCCTATTTTTAGCCTATGAAGATAATTTTTACGCTCTTTGGGTCTGTTTTCGCCCTTTTTATGCTGATTTCTTGCGGAACAACGCGGAAAGCAAACAAAGCAATTACCAGCACATTTAGCGATTCTATCTATTTTGATCAGGGTTTTGCCGGTCTCGCTATTTATGATCCTGTAGAAAATAAGATGCTCTATACCTACAATGCAGACAAGTATTTTACCCCGGCGTCAAATACAAAATTGCTTACGTTTTATACTGGTTTAACTATTCTGGGCGATTCTGTACCTGCGTTAAAATATAGAATTTCGGGCGATAGCCTAATCTTTCGTGGAACTGGTGACCCTTCACTTTTAAATCCCGATCTACCACCTTCTAAAATCATGGATTTTCTACGTTACAGAACAGAATGCCTTTTTTATGAAGTGCCCAATTATGTTGAAACCTATTTTGGTCCCGGCTGGTCGTGGGATGATTATGATGCCTATTACACCGTAGAGCGCGTTGCGTATCCCATTTATGCAAATAGAGTGACTTTTACGCAAGGTGAAATACCCAATATTCCTAATGCCTATCCCTTTTTTTTCCAAAAGAACCTGATTCTAGATTCTCTAAATCTCCATAAAACCTCCCGTTTAAGCCGAAAAATGGCTGAAAATGGCTTTTTTTACCAGACCGCCATTCGCGACACATCTTTCCGGCAGGAGGTTCCCATAAAATATTCACCAGCGCTTTTTGTGGAAGTCCTTGAGGATACGCTGAAAAAAGAAGTGGGATTGATCCCAGAATTTAAAAAATTCAACAGTGAAGAAAAAACGCTGTACAGCATCCCAACAGATAGTCTTTACAAACGCATGCTCAAAGTAAGCGATAATTTTCTTGCCGAGCAGGTATTGCTGTTGGCTTCTGGCGTGATCGCAGACACCTTAAAAACCAGTATCGCAATAGATTATATGAAGCAAAACGCATTCCTGCAATTGCCTGATGAACCCCAATGGGTAGATGGTTCTGGACTCTCGCGCTATAACCTGGAAACACCGCGCAACATGATCAAAATCCTTGAAATGATCACTGAAAAAATGCCGCTTGAAAAAGTAATCCAACTCCTGCCCGCAGGCGGAGAATCTGGGACACTACAAAATAACTATAGCGCTGATGTGCCCTATATTTTTGCCAAAACTGGAAGCTTAAGCAACAACCACAGCCTCAGCGGATTTATAAAAACGAAAAAAGGAAAAACCTTGATTTTTAGTTTTATGAACAGCAATTATACCATCCCAACTTCAGTATTAAAAAAGGGTATGGAAGGCATTTTATTGACGATAAGGGATAATTATTAAACCTGTCAAAAGGGTGATTGATTGAATTTCAAAGGCGATAGCCGAAGGAATTGTATCGAGATTCAGTCTTTAAATAAAATTTTTCTTAAAGTAAACAATGCTAAAAATCGCTTACCATCCCATTTATAAACACCCATTACCAGAAGGACATCGCTTTCCCATGGAAAAATATGAATTGCTACCCAAGCAATTGTTGCATGAGGGAACAGTGACTCAAGCAGACTTTTATGAGCCGGGAATGCCTGATGAAAAGTATATCCTTGCAGTGCATACGCAGGAATATGTAAACAATCTAAAAGCCCTCAATCTAGATCGCCGTGCTGCACGTAAAATTGGATTTCCACTTTCTGCGGAACTGGTAAAGCGCGAGCATATTATTACCCAGGGTACGATTCTGGGCTGCGAATATGCGCTGAAATATGGTATTGCATTTAATATTGCCGGTGGTACGCATCACGCCTATAGTGATCATGGAGAAGCTTTTTGCCTGTTGCACGATCAAGCAATCGGTGCGCGCTATTTACAGGGAAAGGGTCTGGCAAAGAAAATACTTATTGTCGATCTCGATGTGCATCAGGGCAACGGTACTGCAGAAATTTTTCAGAATGACTATTCGGTATTTACATTTTCCATGCACGGCGCGGGCAATTATCCGTTTAAAAAGGAGATTTCCGATTTGGATATCGCCCTTCCAGATAAAACGGGCGATGAACTTTATTTGGCCAAATTGAAAGAGACGCTGCCAGGATTGATCAATGATGTAAAACCAGATTTCATTTTCTACCTCAGCGGTGTGGATATCTTAGAAACCGATAAACTGGGGCGGTTGAGCTGTAGCGTTTCCGGTTGCAAAAAGCGCGATGAATTTGCCCTGAGTTGCTTTCGCGAAAGCGGAATTCCCGTACAGGTAAGTATGGGCGGCGGCTATTCCCCAGAAATCAAAATCATCATTGAAGCACACGCCAATACGTATCGTGTGGCGAAGGAACTTTATTGTTGAGAGATAATCTTTTCAATTGGTTCTATTTCTTACTTTCAAGCGATCAGTATTATTGAAATACCGCACTCATCGACTCGTTTTCTCTATAGCTGCAATAAAAATAGCCGAATTCACAAAATGGGATTTTCGTTTAAAAATCACACCTTTGCATCTGCTATGAATCAAATGATTTCTATTCTCGATAATACCTTCCTACTTCACCCCTGTGGTGTTATATTTTGGGAAGAAAAAAGTATGTTGCTCATCGCCGATGTACATCTGGGCAAGGTTTCCCATTTCAGAAAATTTGGTAGCGCAGTTCCGCAACGCGCAATAAATGCTAATTTTAATTCGCTTACCCGTGTTGTCGATGATTTTAATCCCGAGATTATTTGCTTTCTGGGTGATCTATTTCACAGTTCGTTTAACAAAGAATGGATACTTTTTGAAAAATGGATCCACACGCGCAGCGAAAAATTCATTCTTGTAGCTGGCAACCACGATATTATTTCTCCATTTCACTATGAAACTGTGGGAATGAAAATTGTTTCAGAGCTCGTCATAGGGAATTTTTTTCTTACCCATCACCCCACGCAACGCGAAAATTTATTTAACTTTTCGGGACATATTCATCCTGGTATCCGTTTAAGTGGCCTGGGCCGACAAACACTCAAACTTTCCTGCTTTTTCAAGACCGAAAATCAGCTAATTTTACCCGCTTTTGGCACCTTTACGGGCAATTATTACCTCAAGCCCGAACCGGGTGATGCGGTATTTGCAATCACAAAAAATGAGGTGATACAGGTGTACTGATTCCATACATATAAACGACTCGATGTATTCAATGTGCTTCTTATACATGTAAGAAATAGGGAATATTATTTTGATAGCGTACTTCTTAGCTCACGATAAAGATCTTTATTTACGCACCTCGGTTACATTACCACTCATAAAACAGTACAGATTTTCTTTTGAAGCCAAAACGTATAAAATAATTGCGTTAAATAGTTTTTGATTTGGCAATTTTCGTGTTTTAGGATTAATATTATATATATTTGAATATATTAACTTGAATTATATCAAAATTATATTGAATTCTTAATATTTATCAAAATGAAAATGTTATCCTATTTTGTTATTTCAATGTTTTTAATTTATCTGCCCAGTAATGACAATATAGCGCTGTTTAATGGAAAGGATCTAACGGGATGGCATATGGATGTGCCAGACTTGGATAATAATCCTTCTGGCACTAAACCTTTTGTCGTTCGGGAAGGGATGCTTGTGAGCTTGGGAGAACCACGTGGCCACCTTATTAGTGATAAGATCTACAAAAATTATAAGTTGGAGGTAGCATATCGTTTTGTAGGAGCGCCAGGTAACTGTGGTGTTTTGGTTCATGCTTCTACTCCAAGAGCACTTTATGATATGTTTCCGAAATCGATTGAAGTTCAAATGGAACACGGTAATGCTGGCGACTTTTGGTGTATCGCTGAAAATATTGAAGTGCCCAATATGGAGGCCAGGCGCGGCCCAAAGGAGAACTGGGGCACCACCGCTGATAAGGGCAGGCGGATTGAGAACCTAACCGAAAATTCTGAAAATCCCCTGGGCGAATGGAATACCATGGTTATAGAATGCAGAGCAGATTCTGTGAAGGTTTGGGTAAATGGTGATGTAGTAAATGAAGGTTTCAACAGTACCGCTAAAGAGGGTCACATTGCCTTGCAGGCAGAAGGAGCAGAAGTTGAATTTAAAAAGGTTGAACTCACGCAGCTCTAATATATTATGATTTATTTTAAATCCTTAAGCTTGAATGGCCAGTATATAAAGTCAACGCATAAAGTACCTCTTTTAATGGTCCTTTGCTTTCTTCAGGTTCCATTCATCTTTGGCCAAAACCAAACCTTTGAAAACTATGCTCAAAAAATTGGAGGCTCATCTCTTAGTATTGAGATGATCGCGATCCCTTCCGGAACTTTTAATATGGGAAGCGATGACGAGATGGCCAGAGATGATGAAAAACCCGCCCATCAAGTAGCGATAAATCAGTTTTATATGTCAAAGTATGAAGTCACATGGGATCTTTATAATCTTTTCTTAAATCGAACTTCAGATGATGGAACGACGACTCCCAAAGGCGATGATGTAAATATGCAGGTTGATGCCGTTGCCGGTGCAACGATACCTTATGTAGACATGAGCCTGGGAATGGGCACTGGAAAAGACCTTCCAGTTGGTAACGTAACGCAGTATGCCGCGTCGAAATTCTGTGAATGGCTTTCTGCCAAAACAGGATATTTTTATAGGCTGCCCACAGAAGCGGAATGGGAGTATGCGGCAAGAGCTGGTTCAACTACCGCTTATTTCTTTGGTGATAACAAGGACGAACTCAATGCTTATGCTTGGTTTTACAACAATAGCGAAAACACGTACCATAAAATAGGTCAAAAAAAACCAAATACTTGGGGACTCTATGATATGTATGGCAATGTATCAGAATGGACGCTAGATCAATACGTACCTGAAATCTATAAACAAAGAGGCAATTCTACGAAAAACCCTTTGGAAAAACCGACAAAAGAATATTCCAGAACAGTACGTGGAGGTTCTTATTATGATTATCCTGAAGATCTAAGAAGTGCTGCACGTATGGCCTCTTCGGAAAAATGGAAAAAGCGCGACCCACAATTTCCCAAAAGTAAATGGTGGAACACAGATGCTCCTTTCGTAGGTTTTAGAATTGTAAGACAAGTCGATCCTCCTGTAAATGAGGATTTCACATATTATTGGATCAAATAGTAATTTCAACTAAATAGCAATACCGATGAGAAAAACCGATGAGAAAAAACAGCAACTTCATTTAAACACGGAAAGACGGAATTTCTGTAGAAATACGGCTCTTTTTACCGCTGGAATGATGCTTCCAAGTCTTAGTATGGAAGCTATGGCCAATGTTTTTAATGCTAAAAAATTAAAACTCGCTGTGGTGGGTTGTGGAGGCCGGGGCACAGGAGCCACTAATCAAGCTTTAAAGGCTGATGAGAATATAGAATTAGTCGCAATGGCCGATGCCTTTGAAGATCGTTTAAATGAAAGTCTGAGCGCCTTAAGTCAAGAATTTGAAGGAACAGATAAAATAAATGTTCAGGATAAAAATAAATTTGTGGGATTAGATGCCTACAAAAAAGCCATTGATATGGCCGACGTAGTTATTCTTGCCACTACCCCTGGTTTTAGACCTTACCATTTTGAGTATGCCGTAAACGCGGGTAAACATATTTTTATGGAAAAACCGGTAGCCACAGATGTTCCTGGGATTCGCAAGGTGCTGGAGATGGCAAAAGTGGCCAAGGAGAAGAAATTAAATGTGGTTGTAGGATTGCAGCGCCATTATCAGAATAACTATCTCGCCATTGCAGATAAGATAAACGAAGGCGCGGTAGGCAAGATTACATCAGGTCAGGTATATTGGAACAGTGGCGGAGTTTGGGTCAGACCCAGAACACCAGATCAAAGTGAGATGGAATATCAAATGCGTAATTGGTACTATTTTACTTGGTTATGTGGCGATCATATTCTGGAACAGCATATTCATAATATTGATGTAGCCAATTGGTTTATAGGGGAATATCCTGAATCTGCGCAAGGTATGGGCGGTAGACAGGTAAGAACCGGCCCTGAACACGGTGAGATCTTTGATCATCATTTTGTGGAATTCAAATATCCAAGTGGTGCTGTGATTGCCAGCCAGTGCCGTCATCAACCGGGTACTTGGAGTAAAGTTGGCGAAAATTTCCAAGGCTCTAAAGGTACTATTGAAATGAACGATGCCGGTGCGGCAAGCATTGTGGACCTTAATGGTCAACCTATTTTTGAATATAGCAATATGGAAGATCCTAATCCTTATCAAGTAGAGCATGACCGCCTTTTTGCATCGATTAGAAATAACGAAGTCATTAACCAGGCAGAAAATGGGGCAAAAAGTACTTTTACTGCAATAATGGGACGTATGGCCACCTATACAGGAAATATGATCACTTGGGATGAAGCAATGAAATCTGATAAGGTGCTCATGCCAGAACAAATCACTTGGGAGAGCACACCTCCAGTCGTGCCGGGTCCAGATGGCAACTACCCCATACCCATGCCTGGACAGTCCCAGACTGTTGAAGCTTAGTTTATTTTGAGCTTAAAGTATTTATTCCGCATTCAGGACAACGGATGCGGAATCTTTTTTGGTCTCATTTAGTCTGAAAACCTGTGGAGTATCGTTGTTTTTGATGAATACAATATTCTCTGTTGTAGCTGTTGATAGTTTATAAAGCGCTTTAGTCACGCCTTTCACCATAATACCCGACGCACTGGGACTGACTGCGGAAAAGCTCCCTTTTCCGTCACCTTTCAGGAAAATACCATACGATGCATCAGCCCTAGGTGTTTCCACTTCTGCTTCGTAAAGATTACCGGCCAAGAGGAGATCAGGATTACCGTCCTTGTCAAAATCTTCTATCAACGTGGCATTTACCGAAGATACCTGAGCTTCATTAAGAAGTTGATGGGCTTCAAAACTCTCGCCCTTGTTCTCGAACCACGTGGTTGCAAAAGTGTAGGCTTTTAAATGCGTGGATTCCTGTAATTGCTCCTTGTTGAAAATATCCTTAACGGTGGCTTTTCCAAACGCATCATAACTAGGGAATTTCTCTTTGATAAATGGCATTTGTTGTGAAGAGCATTGTCTGCCCCGCAAGGGAACAAGCTCATCGTTATCATAATACCCTAAAACAATATCATTTGTTCCAGAGTTATCAAAATCGGCCGCGTAGACTTCAAAAGGGGCCTCTGTGGATGCATGGTATTTATAATTGAGCCCCAGATTACCGGCAACAAGATCCAGATCTCCGTCGTTATCCAGATCTCCAGCAGTAAGGCTAAACCACCATCCGTTTGTGTTTTCAAAGCCATATCTCTTGGTTTTTTCTTCTAATTCCTTTCCCATTTTATTTTCAAAAACGGTAATGGGCATCCATTCTCCCGTAGCGATCAGGTCCAGAAATCCATCACTGTTAAGATCTATCCAGACCGCATCGGTTACCATTCCTAAATTTGACAATTTATCCTGAAGTGGCGCTTGTGCTTCTACAAAGCTTATTTTCCCATTAGCACTTTTATTTTCGAGCAGATAACTTTTGGCCGGTGCGGGATACTTGCCGGGTACTTGCCTGCCACCTATAAACAAATCAATATCGCCGTCATTATCATAATCTACCGGCTTCACACAAGAACCGCTAATGGCGAGGTTGGGCAATGTGTTTGCGTTATATTCTAAATTTCCATTGCCGTCGTTTTCGTATAATCGATCTTTTAACAAAGGAGAACCTTCAAGATTCTCATTCCCACCGCTTACCACATATAAATCAAGGTCATTGTCTTGATCTACATCAACAAAAACAGCGGCAATATCTTCATATTTTGATTCTTTTTTCGATAATTTTTGATTAGTTTCCACAAATGAACCATCATTTTGCTGAAGCAACATCGCTCCTTTTTGACCAAGAGCACCACCAAGATACATATCGTCGAGACCATCTCCATTCACATCACCAATGGCAACTGCTGGACCCTCTTGTGACATTTTATGCGGCAGAAGACTTTCTCTTTGATAATCGTTAAACTCATTTTCTTTATGGGAGTACGCTAAATTTTTAAGGCTATTTTCTCCAAAAATGGGCGCTTTGACCGGTTTTTCAGGGCTATTTTCCATATTTCTGGCATTAGTATGACTTAATGTAATTGTTCCATCTGCCTTAAGGTTTTTAAGATATTCCCGTTTCTGATCTGGCCAGATTACCTCAACATCAAAAGTAGTTGCCGCACCGAGACCAAAATGTAATTCTGGATCAACAGCTGATAAAAAACCTCTTGAAGTATAAACTTCCTGCATTTGCAAGCTGCTATCTTTTTTAACGATAACGCGTGTACCAATGCCATTACGGTTGTTTTTTGATCCCTCCAATTTAAAGGTTACCTGATGACCAAATCCCATTTCAATAGAATTGTTTTTTAAGATGGAAGCAGGATCATCCGTATTATTGAGCACTATATCAAGATCGCCATCATTATCCAAATCAGCATATACAGCGCCATTGGAGCTGTTCAAATCACCGGTGCCCCAGGTGTTATTCATTTTTTCAAAGGTTAAATCCCCTTTGTTCTTAAAAAAATAATTCTCTCTTTTTCGAGAGGGCATTTTATCTAGCACATCAACAATGTACCCTTTAGGATCAAATTGCTGATTCTGCTTGATTGAATCCTGTTTTTTGTTTACATAATTCACAAAATCATTGTTTCTAAAATCCCGTTTAATACCATTGGAAACAAAAAGGTCTTTCAGCCCGTCATTGTCCATATCAAAAAATAGCGGCGCCCAGCTCCAGTCTGTCGTTGCCACGCCAGCGAGTTGCGCAATTTCAGAAAATTGGGGAACCCTATTCTCATCTAAGAACCCAGAATTGAGCTGCAATGTGTTGTACATGTACTGATGATGTAAACCCAGATCTACCGCCTCCTGAAAACTGGCGGGATTCATACCGCTCATACTTGTTTTGACATCATAACTGGTTTCACCCATCATATCGACCGTCATAAGGTCCAGCCAACCATCATTATTTATGTCAGCCATATCATTGCCCATAGAGAAAAATGAGATATGATCAGTAGCCTCTAAAATCCTATCTGTAAAGCTCCCATTACCGTTATTAATATATAAATGATCCTTCCCAGTATAATCGTTTGAAATGTATAAATCAGGCCATTCATCATTGTTAACATCGCCTACGGCAACACCTAAGCCATACTCCAGCCTATTCTGAATAATACCAGCATGTTTGCTGATGTCTTTAAAGAATCCATTATCATTTCTTAACAATCTATCATTGGCCACGCCTCCATCTATTTCTAGGAGTTGGGCCAGGGTTTTATCAGCAGGGTAGGAAGAAGGATAATGGTTGAGCAGGTACATGTCCAGATCACCATCTTTATCATAATCAAAAAATACGGCCTGGGAGGAACAATCGGCAAAATCGAGACTGTATTTTGATGCCTCTTCCTTAAACTTGGGAATCCCATCAGGGGTCAAGCCCTTATTAACGTAGAGTTTATTTCTTCTGCTTTCGGGATTTGTGAATTTTCCTGAATTTGATATATAAATATCCATCCAGCCATCATTGTTAATATCTACGATGGTTACTCCAGTTGAAAAATGCTTTTCATCCTTAATATTAGTACCATACGATACATCTTTAAATTTAAGTCCGCCCTCATTGAGATAGAGGGTGTGTTGGTCAAGAGCCGATATAAAAAAAATATCCTTTAGGCCGTCATTGTTAAAATCTGAAACCGCCAGGCCACTTCCGTTGTAATAATATTCATACTGCAGGCCATTATAGCGCATGTCTTCTTGAAGTTCATTGGAAAAAGTTATTCCAGTTTGTTCTTCGGGAAGTTTGGAAAAAATATTTTCATGCTCTGAATTCCCGTCAGAAAGCTTGTATTCTTTTTCACACGAGATTAGACCGAAAATAAGTACCGGAATTAATAATCTAATAACTTTTATCATGAAATAAATCTAACAAATTCTTATAATCATACGGCCATCGCGCAACGACCTCGTTTAAACAAAAAAAGCCCAGTAGTATAGTTTACGGGGCTTTTGAACTCTATTATTTTTACTCGTAACCTGGGTTTTGTATCAAAGCGGTGTTCGCATTAAGTTCGGTAATCCTAATAGGAGTATAATAGCTTTTATCAAGCCAAAGGCGGTTTTCAAAACCAGGATCTATGACCGTAGGATCGTAGGTATAGTTATACTTTTCGGGATCATACTTATATGTGCTTACCGTAGCTCCAGATTTTAATGTTCCAAATATTTCAATAATTCGGGCTTTTGCCCCAATTGTTGAAGGCGCAATCATCCATCGTCTGGCATCATGATAACGGTGTGCTTCATAAGCAAGCTCAATGCGTCTTTCATTCCTATAAACATCCATTAACGCTTGTCCAGATGCTGTAATCGCAGGCATGCCCGCCCTGAAGCGTATTTGATTTAACCATGTTTTAGCCTCATTTTCATCCCCTCCGCTTTCCAATAAAGCTTCAGCATAATTCAATACTAGCTCAGTATACCTAAAAAACGGCCATGGAATGGTCTGAAAATTATTCTGATCTACAAAATCATCATCTGGATTTGTGAATTTTTTGAAATAATAGCCTGTTCGTGAGCCATTCCATTCTTCAATGGGTCCTTCCCTAGTATCTAGACCAAAATGGATGACCTTTTTGGAATCCATCACTACTTCATATTTTCCAGTCTGAATTTGATTTGCGGGATCCCTGTCCGCAACATCGGCCGGTCTAGGTTTCCAATCAGCACCATCGTATAAAATGGTTGCATAAAACCGTGGATCCCTGTTTGCATAAGGATTAGCACTTTCTGCCTCGTTATCCCAACTGAATTCAGACCCATCACTCATGCTGTAGGCGTCAACAAGATTCTGCAGCGGTGTGTTACCGGCCCAGTTGTGATAGCCATTGGGACCGTTAAATAGACCTACTTGTCTTCCTGGACCAGACAATTGGATATATTGCCTTTCCCAGATAATATCTGTTTCGCCTCCATTTCTTGCAAGGGCAATATTTGAGTAGTTTTGCTCTCCTTCTTCTGAAGATACGGGTTCTGCAAGTCCAAATTGATAACCGGTTCCCACATAATCCATCGCGGCTTTAGCAGCATCTCTCGCTATTTCCCATCTTTGCTGTTGATTTCCGGAGGTATATGCTATTAACTCAGGATTGGAATATCCTGAGATCACAGAAGAGTTAGAGGATGCTATTGCACTATCGTGCAGGTCACTCGCTGCATATAAAAGTATACGTGATTTAAGCGCTAAGGCAGTCGCAGCAGAAGCCCTTCCTGGATCAAGGTCTTTGCCATCAAGTAATTCAAACGCAGCATCACAATCAGCAACAATAAAATTAACAGACTCCTCGAAAGTACTTCGTGGTATACTAAATTCAGAATCTAGATCTAAGGGGGTCTCTAAAAGAGGCACACCTCCATAAAATCGAACCAGTTGATGGTAATAATAAGCCCTTAAATAAAGCGCTTCACCTAATAGGCGATTACTCAGTTCGGTATTTTCTAATGTACCTGCGTTTAATTTCTCTATGGCAATATTTGCTGCGCGTATGTATTGATACATTACATTCCAATCATGCCCAGCTTCTATCCAACCCGTATCATTTGAATTTGCACGGGATTCCATCACAGTATTTATGCCTCTTCCCGTATGGGTAAAAATCGCTTCATCAGTAAGGGAAGCAAGCATTTGCTCTCCCAGACCCCCGTCTCCCAGTCCATTATATACACCCGTAACAGCTGCAGTGGCTAGGCCTTCATCAGTCCATACACTTTCTTCCGCAACTTCACTCAAGGGATCAATACTCACAAAATCATCATTGCACCCAAGCATTAGGCAGGATAATGTCAAAAAGATTGTAGCTCTAATATAAACCATTATATAACTTGTTTTATTTTTCATAGCTTAAAATGTTAAAGTGGCACCAAGACTTAGAATTTTAGAGTTGGGATAGTCCCTTCCGCTGGCGCTTGTTCCTTCAGGATCAAATATCGAATTGGTAACAGTAAATATATTGGTTCCATTTGCATAGACTCTAAAATTATTGATACCTATTTTTTCAACTATTTTTTGAGGGATACTGTAACCAATCTCAAAATTTTTCAGTCTCAAATAATCAGTATTCTGTCTCCAGTAGGTGTTTCCATTGCTATAATATTGATCGGCCCTATCTGTAATTCTAGGATCTACGCTGCTGGGGTTATCTACCGTCCAGCGGTTATTGTAAATAAATGATGGGTAGTTCCCAATGGTTCCCGCCTCATTAAAATTTAAAAACACTTCCCCGCCTGTAGCGCCTTGAAAAAGTACACTTAGATCAAAGTTTTTATAATTTGCGGTAAGGTTTACACCCCCTTGAAAAGTTGGGTTGGCATTCTTATCTGTCCTATATCTATCATCTGGCGTTATTCTCCCATCACCATCATAATCTAAAATTTTCATATCTCCAGGACGCAGTTCATTTGCAATTGCTGAATAATCCAATGTTTCTTGATCAATATCTGCCTGCGTGGCAAAAACGCCATCATAACCATAAACAAGATTAGATTCTATGGGTCTTCCCGTTGCTCGTTGCCATTCTGGCGAACCTTCGGCCTCATCATTAAAAATTATTTTATTTTTTGCGTAACCTCCATTTACACTGACCCCGAAATTAAAATCACCAATATTGTCATTGTAACCTACACTAAAATCAAAACCTTTATTTTCAACCTCACCAATATTTTGTCTGGGCGGTGTGATTCCGGAAATTGCTGGCAAAGAGGCAGATGGTGTGGTCAAAATATCCTTCCTATTGTTTAAAAACACGTCAAATTCAAAACTGATCCTATTTTGTAAAAAGCGCGCATCAAGACCTATATCTATATTTGTAGCTATCTCCCATGTAATGTAAGGGTTTGGTAATTTAGTTTCTCCTAAGGTGGTTACCTGTTGATTATTTATGACATAGTTACCAAAACCATAGGTGGATAAAAATTGATTAGCAGGAAAATCATCATCATTAAACTTATCGTTACCCAACTGACCCCAAGATCCCCTCAATTTTAAAAAATTAAGAAAGAAATCGTTATCGTATTTTTCAAAGAATTTTTCTTTAGTCACAACCCAACCCGCGGTAAATCCAGGAAAGAAACCATATCTTGTATTTTCTGGGAATAAATAAGAACCATCATAACGCCAGAGAAATTCAAAGAGATATTTCTCTTGATAATCGTAAGAAAACCTCCCAAAGTAATTGAGACGTGCAGCCGCATTTGATGATCCGCTATTGTTTTGTTGATCATTGCCTCCAGCAAAAAGGTCATCTATTACAGTAGAAATAAAGAACCTCCTGTATGCTTCAAAACCTTCATATTTAGTAGTTTCTTTTTGGATACCGGCAAGCATTAACATGTTATGATCACCAAAAGATCTTTTATAGGTAGCGTTTGTTCCTAATAGAACATTAAGAGTGTTACTGGTATATTGACTTAAATTAGGTTCGGCTGGCCCACGTTTACCCCTTACCAGAAGTGGAAGCCCGTCATCCCCCAGGGTATTGCCATCCCAAGTATTCAAATACCAAGGTGTTCTCCACACTTTCCTATTATAAAAACTTTTATCAATCGCCGCTGTACCCTGTAAAGAAAGTCCCGGCACCCAAGGAACCTCAATATCCAAGGTTCCATTAGATTGAAAGAAATCCCTTTTATCACGGTCATAACCAGTGGCATTTGTAGTGATTACAACGGGATTCTGTCCATTTTCTATATCTGGCCCAGGCAAGCCATTCGGCCAATATGCTGGTTCGGTAGGTCTACCACGCGTCAGCATCCTAAATATATCTCCCGCTCCTTGTGTTGGAAAAAAGCGAAATTCTTCACGGCCCAATACCCCAAGACTTACTTTCACATTTTCGCTAATCTTTGCATCTAGATTAATCCGTATATCATATTGCTCATATCCAGTAGCAGAATTTTTATAGTAAGCACCCTGCTTAAGGTAGCCCAGTGAAGTATAGTAGCTAAAATCTTCACTTCCCCCAGTTAATTGTAACGTATGTTTTTGTTGGGGAGACCCATCTTTAAAAGTATCACCAAACCAATCTGTATTGGGATGCCCGTAAGGGTCTTGTCCATTTGCAAATAGGGCTATATCATCTTGGGTATAAATGGCATTTCTTACAGACCCATCTGGTCGTGTATAACTACCTGTATTTCTAAACCCTTCAGTGGCCGCACTCCATTCAGAAACAGGAAGGTTGTATACTTCGAGTTCATTACGCATTTCGGCATATTGGGGCGCATTGGCAAGGTCTGGCACTTGTGTGGGGCTTGCCCATCCATAATTACCAGAATAGGTGATCTTAGGTTTGCCTACACGCCCTCTTTTAGTGGTGATTAAAATAACACCATTCGCCGCACGCGCTCCATAAATTGCCGCAGAGGCATCTTTAAGTACAGAGATCGTTTCTATATCCGCAGGGTTGATTCGAGCCAATCCCCCATCCCTATCTGGAATACCATCCACAACAACCAAGGCACCTGTATTATTATAAGTGTTTGTACCCCGTATGCGTATAGCAGCGTTGTCATATCCGGGCTCTGCACTTGATTGCTGTACGAAAAGACCAGACACCCTGCCAGAAAGCGTATTGGTAAGGTTAATCGCCGGCGATTTCACGAGTTCATCCCCTTCAACAGAGGCTACTGCTCCAGAAATAGTTGCTCTTTTCTGCGTTCCATACCCCACAACAACGACTTCATCAAGACTTGCTACGTCGTCTTCTAAAGATACGTTTATAGTAGTCCTATTATTAATGCCTTCTACTAAAGTTTTAAAACCTACATACGTAAATTTTAAATTGGTATCCGGATTCGCAATCGTTATCGTGTAGTTACCATCAAAATCTGTTACCGTTCCTACAGAAGAATTACTGCCATCTATAATAGAAACACCCGGCAACGGCAGCCCGTCTGATGCCGCGGTTACGACCCCAGAAACTGTAATCTGAGAGTATGTTTGAAAGCTCAATAATAGGCATGAGATTAAAATAACCGATGAGATTGATAACCTAAAATTTTCCCTCGGTGACAATGCATGTAGTTTTTTATTCATAGTCAAAAATTTGGTTGAGAATACTGTAAATATAGTTTTAAATTATTCACTATGTTAAAATTTTAGTAAGATTTTTAACGCTTTCACAACAAAATACCATCATATAATCATAATATGCTAAAAATTATTTGTATATCCGTAAACATTCCAATATTTTGTAATTTTTCCTATATTTGAAAAATTAATTGTAGGTAGATATGGATATTTTTTCATTTGCAGTAGAGTTCACAGACGAGAATAGTTGCAGACTGCACTTTAAAGAGCAGCGGGACAAGGTAGGTGTTATTTGCAACAGGTGCGGTGGCTCAGCGCATTACTGGCTGTCCAGCAAATGGGCCTATCAGTGCAGATCCTGTGAATCAAGACAGACCTTGCGCAGTGGCACCATAATGGGGAGCTCAAAACTTTCGTTTTTGATATGGTACAAGACTTTCTGTTTGATGAGTGCCACCAAGAAAGGTTTCTCTTCCAAGGAGATCCAGCGTCAATTGGGGCTCAAGCGTTACGAGCCTGTTTGGGCAATGGTGCACAAGATCAGGGTGGCAATGGGACAAAGGGACGATAGATATACACTTGAAGGGATGATTGAAGCCGATGAAGGGTATTTTACTGTTGAGGCATCAGCAATAGAGCGCAGCAAACAGAAAGCGGGACGTGGAAGCAAAACAAAATCAAATGTAATGGTCTTGGCTGAAAGCACGATATTGGAGGATGTGGAAACGGGAAAAATAGACCGTCAATGCCGCTATTTTAAAGCGAAAGTACTTGAAGATCATAGGACAGAAGGTACAGACGCCACTTTGAAAGATGCCATTGATGGTGAAACATCCATCGTGTTCTCGGATAAGAGCACATCATATCTCAACATAGAGGATTACGTGGATATACACCTGACCGAAAAATCAAGTGAGCAGACAACTAAGGAGACGCTCAGATGGGTCCACATAACCATTGGGAATGCAAAGAGGGACCTCCAGAAATTTCATAAGATAAAGAGGAAATACCTGCAATTGTACTTAAATGAGTTCATTTACAAGCTCAACCGGAGATATTTTGGAGATAAGATATTCGATAGGCTAGTAATAGCAGGCATTACAGCTACTGGACGTTAAACGGATATACAATAATTTATTCATTTTAAAATAAAATTAAAAATAACGAGGCAATATTTTAAAAACAGTAAAACTACCACCACTTAAAAGTAACCCACATTTTCTAAATGCTTCCAATTGCTGTACTTTTATAGAAAAAGATGAAAAAGAAATTAGCGCTGCTCAATCTGTTTTCTGTCATTGTCGTAATCGCAGTGAATTACGCGTCGCAAGCATTCCGTTGGAATGATATCACTATTGGAGAAATGAGCGCGCGTTACGACAATTTATTTACACCCGCACCCTATGCTTTTGCCATTTGGGGTCTTATTTTTTTTGGTCTTATTGTGTACGCGCTATTTCAGATCAGAAGGGCATTTTTCAGCAAAAAAAATTCTCCTTTTATTGAGCAAACAGGTTACTGGTTTGCAGTAGCCAATTTTCTCAACGCGCTATGGGTTATAGCTTTTACCTATGATTATATATGGCTTTCTGTATTAATTATGCTGGGTATTTTGTTCAGTTTGCTGCGGGTAGTTACACGCACAAATATGGAACGCTGGGACGCGCCCATTGCGACAATCGCCTTTGTATGGTGGCCTATTTGTTTCTATTCCGGATGGATTGCGGTGGCGACGATTGCCAATATTTCTGCTTTTTTGGCCAAATTAGATCTTAAAGGGAGCACGCTCAACCAGATTATATGGACCATGGTTTTAATTACCATTGCCGTGTTTATCAATATGCTCATGATTAACCTGCGCAACATGCGCGAATTTGCACTCGTGGGCGCATGGGCGCTTTTTGCTATTTTCATTCGCCATAACGGCACGTATAATGCGGTTGCTTATTATGCACTTTGTGGTGCCATAATCTTAGTTATCGCTGCTGCAATTCATGGTTATAAAAACCGCGCGACCAGCCCTATGGTGAAATTGAAACAGCGGCTGGAAAAGAGAGAAGAGAATAAAGAGAAAAGACCTTATTTTTTCTTTTATTATGATTCGATGGTCTAATATCTAATTTCTGACATCTCTAATCTCCTTCTTAAATCATAGCCTTAATATCACTTCCCCAAGTGGGATACGTAAATACCATTCCCTTTAAGGTATGTGTGTCCAGTTTACCGCACATCGCAAGGACAAATAAGTTTATCGTTTCTCCCGCATCCCAACTTAAAAGATGCGCACCTAGAATAAGATCGGTTTTTTTTTCGACCAGGGTTTTATACGCGTAACAATTCTGGTTCATGCGTTTTGAATTGTACCAATCAGGCACATTTTTCTCCTTAACAATAAAATCGTAGCCTTTCTCACGTGCTTCCTTTTCATTTAAACCTACGGAAGCCATCTGAGGCTGTGTAAAAACAACTGAAGGTGTGATCGGTAGATCAAATTCTAGATGATTTCCCTTGGTGATATTTTTGGCAACTACCCGTCCTTCCTGAGAGGAAAGCGGTGTAAGTGGCAGACTGCCGCTATCAGAAACATCGCCACATGCATAAACGCTTGAGTTTGTAGTACTCTGCAAAAATTTATTTACCGTTATACCTTTTTTTCCGAAGGCTACATTTCCCTTTTCCAGATCGAGTTCTGCAACCGCAGGAACGCGGCCGGCGGTGTTAAAGACCATTTCAGTGATAACTTCAACTGTTTTACCGTCTTGATTTGCGCTTACGCGGAAGTTTTTCTGCAATTTTTCGATTTCGTTAACCTTGGCATTCAGTAGAAATTTAATACCGATACCTTCAGAATTTTCCTGAAGATAATTCGCCAATTTGGTGTCAAAACCAGATAAAATCTGGTCAGAAACTTCGATAACCGTCACTTTCACTCCACAGCGCGCAGCGATATGGGCAAATTCCATCCCAATGTAACCGGCACCTATAAAAACCATACTTTCCGGTAGTTCTGGCAGGTTGAGAAAATCATCACTGATAAGGGCATGACCCCGTCCCGGAATTTTAAGTTCCATCGGGACATTGCCGGTAGCGATGACGATTTTCTTTGCCTTTACGGTTTTCCCCTCTACGTTAAGTGTATTTTCATCCAGAAACATAGGCGACTGGTGGTACATTTTTATACCCGCTTTCTTTAGGTCGCGCTCTGTCGTAAAGGGCACTGCATCTACAAAAGTTTCCTTAAAAGCCATAAGATCCTTCCAGTTTATCTTTGGCATATCACAAATCCCTTTCCCATGAAGGTCATGTGCACGCTCCAGCGTTTCAGTAATTCCCACAAGCACTTTTTTGGGATCACAACCACGATTGGCACAGGTTCCCCCATACTCACGATTATCTGCAATGGCTACGCGCATTCCAACTTCCACAGCAGCATCTGCTACTTTTTTTCCGGCAGCACCGGTTCCTATTACAAAAACATCATATTCTTCAATTGCCATAAATCAGTATTACTTTTCATTTCCGCGAAGGCGGAAATCTCAAATTATAATTCCTATTTCAAATATTGTTCAAAATCTTATAACCCGTCATTCTGAATTTGTTCCGATAACTATCGGAATCCCATCACAGCTTTATGATAAAAACCTTGAAAAATTTAGGCCGACCATTTTTCACTTCTACAGTTAATAAATTGTCTTCACCACACCGCCATCCACGCGCAGAGAAGCGCCGTTTGTAGCTGAGGACAAAGGGCTGGCCACATAAGTGACCATATTTGCGACTTCTTGGGTTTCGGCAAAACGCTGCAAAAGTGAAGTTGGCCGTGCGTTGTCAAAAAATTCTTTCTCTACTTTTTTACGATCTCCACCTTCATCAAGACCGGTCATTTCCTGCACGCCTTCCGAAAATGTAGAGCCGGGCAATACGCTGTTTACGGTCACATTTGTTCCCTTTGTTATTTCTGCTAAACCTCGCGAAATTGCTAGCTGTGCAGTTTTTGTCATCCCATAATGAACCATTTCCACCGGAATGTTTATCGCACTCTCGCTACTTATAAAAATAATGCGGCCCCAGTCTTTTTTGAGCATTTTTGGCAGAAAAGCACGGGAAAGCCGTACGCCACTCATCACGTTTACATCATAAAAACGCTGCCATTCGCTATCGGGGATTTCCATAAAATCAGTCAAGCTAAAAACACCTACGTTATTGATTAAAATGTCTACTTCTCCAATTTCCTTGATCAGTTTTTCAACCGATTCCGGCTTGCCAAAATCACAGACAATTCCCGTGATTTTTGCTTCGGGAACCTCCTTTAGAATTTCAGCCTTTGCTATTTCTATAGATTTTTCGCTTCGGCCATTTATGATTACTTCGGCGCCCTCTTCTGCTAGTGTTTTTGCGATTGCTTTTCCTATTCCTTTTGTAGAACCAGAAATAAATGCACGTTTATTTTTGAGTTTTAAATCCATCAATTGTTTTTCTTGGCTTGCCATCAATGGCAAGCACGTTATGTTCTAAATTTTTAATCAGTATAAAAAAGAAAAGTGCATAGATCATTTGTGATCCTACGCCCGGCCAATCTTCTTTAACGCCAGAACCAAAAATGAGCACCGCTATCAAAATCGCTCCCGTAGCGGCAAAAAATCGGGTTTTTAGACCTATAATCAGCATTAAACCGATAATAAACTCAATAAATGGAAGTACATACGCAAAACCTGAAACCAAAAATTCTGGCAGATACGTTCCTTGAAATCCTGTGACAAGATGTTCTACAAAAGCACTTAGTTTAGGAATGCGAATGAGTCCGTGAATAAATAGGTTGATCCCTATTGTGATCCTGGCCAAGAAAAATGCGAGTTGGTCGTTGCTTAATTTTTTCATTATTCCTTGCTAACCTCCCCTTATGGAAGTGACTGATTTTAATTAATTATATATTTCGACTAAAAATAGCCAAGTGGATGCAGTAAAGGTGTTAGTAAAATAATAAAAAAATATTTCCGCGTGGTATAAGCCAAAATCTAATATTATCTTTGCGGCCACATGGGTAAAACCAAAATAAATCAGCACTTCGCACAGCTCCCGCAAATGCAGGATCTGCAGACGCTTATTGCCCAGCCGCAACAACGCCTCGCCGTTAACGGAGTCATAGGTTCTTCGCTTTCTTTTGTGCTCGCCGAGAGTTTTAAGCAGCAAAACCGTCCTTTTTTGGTCATTTTAACCGATAAAGAAGAAGCGGCCTATTACCTAAATGACCTCGAAAATCTGATCAATTCTGGTAAAAAACAGAAAGAAAACGTGCTTTTCTACCCCGGTAGTTACCGTCGCCCGTATCAGATCGAGGAGACCGATAATGCCAATGTGCTGCTGCGTGCTGAAGTACTCAACCATATCAATTCGCGTAAAAAACCGGCGCTCATTGTCACTTATCCAGATGCACTTTTTGAAAAAGTGGTCACTCGAAAAGAACTGGACAAAAGCACACTAAAAGTCACCGTAAACGACAAATTATCGCTAGATTTTGTCAATGAAATGCTCTTTGAATACAAATTTAAACGAGTGGATTTTGTCACAGAACCGGGAGAATTTTCGGTGCGTGGGGGGATTATTGACGTGTTCTCCTTCTCGCATGATGCCCCGTACCGCATCGAGTTTTTTGGCGATGTTGTAGACAGCATCCGCACCTTTGATGTAGAAACGCAACTTTCTACCGGGCAGCAGAAAAAGATTTCGGTGATGCCCAATGTAGAAGACAAGCACCTTCAGGAAACGCGCGAGAGTTTTCTCAATTATATTTCTGAAGACACCGTAGTTTTTACGCAAAGCTTGAAACAGTTGGCAACCCGCATTGATACAAATTTTGTCAAGGCGAAAGAAGCTTTTACCAAATTATCAGGGGAAATAAAGCACAGTTCTCCCGAAGAATTATTTTCCGATTCAAAACAGATCACGCGGAAATTGCTTGATTTTACGCTCGTAGAACTGGAAAATTCTACCATAAACTTAAATAAATCTTCGGCTACGCCGGAAATCAGTTTCAACCAGCAACCGCAACCGTCGTTCAACAAACAGTTTGACTTGCTCATTGAAAACCTCAACGAGAACGCCGAAAACGGCTACCGCAACTATATTTTTTGCGTCAGCCAGCAGCAGGCCAAGCGTTTTCACGATATTTTTGACGATGCCCAGCAACCGGTGGCACAGTATGAGACGATAATTATTCCGCTGTACCGCGGTTTTATTGACGATGATCTCAAAATTGCTTGCTACACGGATCACCAAATTTTTGAGCGCTACCATAAATTCAATCTCAAAGATGGCTACGCCAAAAAACAGGCCATCACCATTAAGGAACTTACCAGTTTGCAAGTGGGTGATTATGTAACTCACATTGATCACGGAATCGGGAAATTTGGTGGGCTTCAGAAAATAGATGTTGAAGGTAAAAAACAGGAGGCGATCAAGCTTATTTATGGCGAGCGTGATATTTTATATCTCAGCATTCACTCGCTGCATAAGATCACAAAATTTAACGGGAAAGACGGTAAACCGCCGCAGATCTATAAACTGGGCAGCAATGCTTGGAAAAAGCTGAAGCAGAAAACCAAGACAAAGGTTAAGGATATTGCTTTTAACCTGATCAAACTATATGCAAAACGCAAGCTGCAAAAAGGGTATGCCTTTGGCCCAGATACCTATTTACAACACGAGCTCGAAGCGAGTTTTATCTATGAGGACACGCCAGACCAGAGCAGCGCTACCGAAGCGATAAAAGTCGATATGGAAAGTGCGCGCCCTATGGATCGGCTTATTTGCGGTGATGTGGGCTTTGGCAAGACCGAAGTAGCTATTCGGGCTGCCTTTAAAGCGGTAGATAACGGGAAACAGGTGGCCATACTCGTACCCACAACCATTTTGGCGTTTCAGCATCATCAGACGTTTGAGGAGCGCCTTAAGGATTTCCCCATCCGTGTGGATTACCTGAACCGTTTCCGCACCGCGAAAGAAAAACGCGAAACATTGGCAGATCTGGAAGCTGGAAAAGTGGATATCATCATCGGCACCCACCAACTTACCAGCAAGAACGTAAAATTCAAGGATCTTGGCCTGCTCGTTGTGGATGAGGAACAAAAATTTGGCGTAGCCGTAAAAGACAAGCTTAAAACCATCAGTGAGAACGTAGATACACTTACGCTCACTGCAACACCTATACCGCGTACTTTGCAGTTCAGCCTTATGGCAGCGCGCGACCTGAGCACGATTACCACCGCCCCGCCCAACCGTTATCCCATTGAAACACACGTGGTAAGGTTTACCGAAGAAACCATACGCGATGCGGTTTCCTATGAAATTCAGCGTGGTGGCCAGGTATTTTTTATCCACAACCGAATTGAAAATATCAAGGAAGTTGCCGGTATGATTCAGCGGCTGGTTCCCGATGCTAAAATAGGCGTTGGCCATGGCCAGATGGAAGGTAAAAAACTGGAAACGCTAATGCTCAAATTTATGAACGGCGAATTTGACGTACTCGTTTCTACCACAATAGTGGAAAGCGGACTCGATGTGCCAAATGCCAATACGATTTTTGTCAACAATGCCAATAATTTTGGTCTTTCTGATTTGCACCAGATGCGCGGGCGCGTGGGCCGAAGCAATAAAAAGGCGTTTTGTTATTTCATAACGCCGCCGCTTTCTGCAATGACTGACGAAGCACGCAAGCGTATGACCGCGCTAGAGCAATTTTCTAGCTTGGGCAGCGGTTTTAATATCGCCATGAAAGATCTTGAAATACGTGGGGCCGGCGATTTGCTGGGCGGTGAGCAAAGTGGTTTCATTAATGAAATAGGCTTTGATACCTACCAGAAAATCCTCAACGAGGCCATTGACGAACTCAAAGAGCACGAATTTGCAGATCTCTACGAAGAGGAAAACAAAGCCGCGGATAAAGAATATGTGAAAGATATGGTGATTGATACCGATTTCTCGCTGCTCTTTCCTGACGATTACATCAATAATATTTCAGAACGCTTAAAATTATATACGGAGCTCAATGATCTTAAAAATGAAGAGGAACTGGCCGGTTTTCAGTCAAAATTGATCGATCGTTTTGGGGAACTGCCGCCGCAGGCGGAAGATCTGCTCAACTCGGTGCGCATCAAATGGATCGCTACCGCTTCAGGGATTGAAAAGATCACGATGAAAAAAGGTAAACTGCTGGGCTTTTTTATTGCAGATCAGCAATCAGCCTTTTATCAAAGTCCAGGATTTTCGCGCGTACTTCAGTTTGTACAAACACATTCTCATCAAGTTACACTCAGGGAAAAGAAAACAAGAAGCGGTCTACGTTTAATGCTCAGCGTTCCCGGGATTACTTCGGTAAATAAAGCGTTGAAAGTACTTGGGCCATTAAGAAAAGTGCACGGAGTAACGGAAAGTACGGAGTAAATTCCTCCCCCATCCCCTCCGAAGGAGGGGAGCTTTTGCGCTTATTTTCTTTGAGCCTAAAGACTTAAAATTGATGACTTAATAAAATGAAAATCCGTCATGCTGAATTTATTTCAGCATCGCCTCTTAAGCAGGAAAAAATTTAATTCTTAGAAAGCTGAGCCCAGACCTCACAGGTTAAGACCGTTGCAAGGTAAAACTAAATAAATGAGCATCAAAAAAGAGTTTAAATTCTTGTTTTTCAGATATTTAAGTCATATTTTTAATGTATGAAACTACAGAAACAGCCCACCCTGGCAGACA
>Ga0307486_1000322_pt1 | contig 46325 bp, 39 predicted proteins | sample CBIW02metaG_FD_203663 | JGI IMG/M metagenome (GOLD analysis project Ga0307486, IMG submission 203663) | Sea-ice brine microbial communities from Beaufort Sea near Barrow, Alaska, United States - CBIW 0.2 | ecosystem: Environmental > Aquatic > Marine > Coastal | place: USA: Alaska | collected... | reverse complement strand
AGTCATGCCGTTATCTAAGCTTTTGAGAACTTGTTTGCGATAATCTAGGGAGTAAGTCATGGTCGTTTACAGGAATAATCGTTTAGTTGGTTTGATTTATAACATTTTTGAGGTCAGGTGACTATACGATATATTTATTCTTCTTTGATTCTAAATATTTGTAATTGTCATATAATATTCTGCCGATAAAAAAATAAACGTAGTTATTAACTATATACAGTCTATCTTCAGTACCGTGGATATGTTTGTATTCGTTGCTATACAAATTTAAAAATTCAAAATTATCGAACTCTTGTCTAATAATGCGAATAAGACTTTCAAATTCTTTTATCGCCAATTGATTTAAAGCTCTATCAAGTATAGGTTTATAGAACGCTACAACACTAGGTATATTACCCTTAGCAATAATTGTGTCTTGAACGCTTTTTACTTTTATTTGCCACTGTCTACTATGTATTAACATTACTTTTGATTGAAAGCTATTACAGTCAAACTCTCTTTCTAAACAAGGTAGAAGGCGTTTTTCAATTAAATCTGATCTTTCAAAAAAAGCTCGAACAAACCTTTCAAGATTACAATCCTTACTTTTTTCAAGACTTAAATTATCAATTTCTCTAAATAAAGCGTCCATAAATTACCCGATAAATATTTGCTAGTATTATTTTATTAAGTATAGAGCTGAGCCTTAAAACTAATTCACCCTACAAAACCTCAAACCCAAACTCACCCAACGCCTCCCTGAGCATCGCAATATTATAATAAGCATGGGCATTGACGGTGTTTTGAAAGAAAACATATAACGTATCAAAATGCTGACGCTGATTGGCAATGGCTTGCGCCCAGTCCTGCATTTCAGCTTCGCTATAGCGATAATCATGGCGGTCGCTGGCACTCATCGCATCCCACCAGTTCAGATTATTACCATGCATGCGTAGATAGCCCGTGCGCTGAGTAAATATCAATCGTGACGGTGGTAGACCGTTAACTTTTGGATAATCAACGCTACACCAAATCAGGCCTTGCTGCCGAAAGCTATCGACGACTTGCGGCGTGTGCCAGCTGGCATGACGAAATTCAACGGCTATTGGATAGTCTTTAAACCAACTGACTAGATTTGCTAAATAGATTCTATTGTCTCGGGTACGATCAAAGCCATGTGGGAACTGTAACAATAATGGTGCTAAACAATTGGCTTCGATTAATGGGGTGAGGGCAGTTAGGAAGGCCTGTGCGTGTTCGGGACTGCCTTTGCGGGCATGAGTGAAATCTTGATGGAGCTTGACGGCAAATTGTAATTCACTTTCGGCTTGTACATAAGCTTTATTGACCATCCCCGCAAACGCTTTTTGCCCGATAGGCGCATAAAAGCTGCTGTTAATCTCCACCGCACCGTATTGCTTGGCGTATTCGCGTAAGAAGTCAGTTTTTTTTGTACCCGTTGGATAAAGCGTGCCTAATAAGTCGGTATCGCTATAACCGCCTGTGCCGAGATAAATACGTGGGGTAGTATTGGTATCCGTCATAGCTGCCCTCTGAATTAAAGTCCTTTTTTATGGGTATGTTTTTATTTGTATTTTTAAGCTTATTGTCCAAGCTTGTTTCTTACGTGTCTATTTCTTACGCGACCATAACCATTCAATGAGTTCTAATAGCGCATCATTGTCTCTCTTATCGCCAAGCTCACGGGTAATTGCCGCACGTCCGTTATCAAATAGCGATTGCGCATAATCTGTAGCAGCAGCAACGCCCATTAGTTTGACATAGGTAGATTTGTCTAGTTTTTCATCGCTGCCGGCAGGCTTGCCTAAGGTATCGGTACTGGTAGTGACATCTAAAATATCATCTTGTACTTGAAAGGCCAGCCCAATATGTTGTGCACACTCTTGCAATGCCATCCTTTGAGGGGCAGTAGCGCCAGCACAGATGCCACCCATTAGCATCGCCGCCTCAATTAACGCACCCGTTTTATCACGATGAATAGCTTCTAGATCGTCTTGGGAGATATTGTTATTGGCTTCAGCATTGAGGTCGAGCATTTGACCGGACACCATGCGTCTGGCACGCGGCGCAAATATCGCTGACAGGTCACTGGCTATCTGCGCATCAAAAGGGGCAAAGGTTGGAATTTCTGCGGTCAATATTTCAAAAGCCAGTGTTTGCAACACATCACCTGCCAGCAGTGCGGTCGCTTCTGCAAAGACAATATGAGCCGTCGGCTGACCACGGCGTAGCGCATCGTCATCCATACATGGCAAGTCATCGTGTACTAACGAGTAGGTGTGGAGTAGCTCCACTGCCAAGGCAGCACGGCGGCACATATCGTAGTGCGCTTGGTCATGTAAAAGCCTGTCTAAGTTGTCTAAGCTATCTGAATTGTCTGTTTCATTTTCATCGGTAGTATCTGCTAGTTCAGTTGCAGGGGATTTATTGGGGGCATTTACGCTAGCTGTTTTTATACTAACAAAGGCACTGGCTACTAATAATGGCCGAACCAATTTACCTTCACCGGTCATCACATAACGGCAAGCGTCCGCTAATGGGCTGGGCAATTGAGCATAGGCGAATAGGGCATCAATATCTTGCGCTAATTGTGCGCGTAGTAGGCTGTGAAACGACTCAAAGTTATTAAAAGGGACAAAGCGTGGCACAGAAGAAACAGTCATAACCCAACCAATTAAAAGGTGAATAATAAAAATATCGTTAGTGTAGCATGATAGATACGAAGGCTTATATGTACGCTTCAAACGTTATTTAGCCTGGTTACGTATTGATGATTTAACTTGTCATATTAATGTGTTTTGATAAACCAGTAAGCCCATTTAACATTATAGATAACGTTAATAGTATTACGAAACCAAAAAATGAGTATACACTCATACACATAAAGCACGTAAGTACGCACGTAAATGCTTGATAGTGACTTACGAGTCTGGTATTAGCTTGTGACAGTCGGGGGCATAATCCCCTACACTAATTGATGTCAAAACGGCTTAATGATTTAAATGCTGAGTATATAAACAGGTTATCTGACCGATAAAGCTAACTATTAAGCCAAATACAAGTCAAGATAAGCAAAAAAAGTATAAAAATGAAGCGCTATTGTTGTAATCGCTAGATCAATAGCAATGAGCGCTGGATAATAAAGACATCATCACGGTTAATCTGAGATGCTATTTATAGCTATAATCTGTCAGATTGACCGTGTTATTACCTGTTTTATCAACAATAACTGGCTATTTATTTTAATTTTAAAACGTAGCTTTTATTATATAGCAAGGAGTTCCACATGGTATACCAAGGAAATCGCATCACGGTGACAATGCTAGAGGATGGCATCGCCAACATGCAATACAACGCCGAAAACGAGAGCGTGAACAAGTTCGATGCTGAAACTAATAAGCAATTTGGCGAAGTCGTAACTGCACTTGAGAAAGCCGATGACATCAAAGGTTTGATCGTCACATCAAGCAAAGGTGTCTTTATCGCTGGTGCTGATATCACCGAATTCGTCGCCTCTTTTAGGAAGTCTGAGAGCGAGATCAGAGATTGGGGCATCAAAGTCAACGACGCCTTTAACCGCTTTGAAGATTTGCCATTCCCTAAAGTTGCGGCCATTAATGGTGCGGCGCTTGGCGGTGGTTGTGAGATGACTCTGGTTTGTGAATATCGCGTCATGAGTGACAAGGCGATTATTGGTTTGCCTGAAACTCAACTGGGTATTTTCCCAGGCTTTGGTGGTACCGTACGTAGTACACGTATCATCGGTATCGACAATGCGCTTGAGCTTATCGCAACCGGCACGCCTAAAAAAGCGCTTGCTGCGCTAAAATTGGGCTTGGTTGATGCGACCGTTCCTGCTGATGACTTGCAAGATGCTGCCATTGATTTGGTCAAAAAATGCATTTCAGGTGAGCTTGATTGGCAAGCCAAACGTGAAGAGAAGCTGAACCCCGTTAAATTGAACCAGCTTGAGCAAGCGATGGCGTTCAATAGCGCAAAAGCGATGATCTTCGCAAAAGCCAATCCTAAGCAATATCCTGCGCCAGCACTCGCGATTGCGGCTATCGAAAAGCATGTTAATTTGCCACGTGATAAAGCGATTGAAGTGGAAGCAACAGGCTTTGCAAAAGCCGCCAAAACCCCACAAGCAGAGAGCTTAGTTGGTCTATTCTTAAGCGATCAATTGGTCAAAAAACTGGCCAAACAACACAGCAAGCAAGCGCATGAGATCAATGAAGCCGCGGTATTAGGCGCAGGCATCATGGGCGGCGGTATTGCCTATCAGGCAGCCAGCAAAGGCTTGCCAATCATCATGAAAGATATCAAGTCTGAGCAGTTAGACCTTGGTATGGGTGAAGCCAGTAAATTGCTTGCCAAAATGGTCGATCGTGGCAAAATGACCCCAGCCAAAATGGGTGAAACCTTAAGTCGTATCCGCCCAACGTTGAACTACGGTGATTTTAGTGATACTGATATCGTCATCGAAGCCGTTGTTGAAAATCCAAACGTGAAGCGTGCGGTACTAAAAGAAGTAGAAGGTCTGGTTAAAGACGATTGCATCTTAGCGTCAAACACCTCAACCATCTCTATTACTTATCTAGCCGAAGCACTTGAGCGCCCAGAAAACTTCGTCGGTATGCATTTCTTCAACCCTGTGCATCGCATGCCCTTGGTCGAAGTTATTCGCGGTGAGAAGTCATCTGAAGAAGCCATTGCCACGACGGTCGCTCTAGCAACCAAAATGGGCAAAGTACCTGTTGTCGTCAATGATTGCCCAGGTTTCTTAGTCAACCGTGTGCTATTCCCATACTTTGGTGCTTTTGACTTGTTACTTAAGCAAGGCGCCGATTTTGTCCATGTGGATAAAGTCATGGAAAAATTCGGCTGGCCAATGGGTCCTGCTTATCTCATCGACGTGGTCGGTCTTGATACAGGCGTTCATGGCGCTGAAGTCATGGCAGAAGGGTTCCCTGATCGCATGAAGCCTGATTATAAAGGCGCAATCCAGCATCTTTATGACAACAATCGCTTAGGTCAGAAAAACGGCGTTGGTTTCTATAAGTATGAAATGGACAAACGCGGCAAGCCGAAAAAAGTTGCTGACGACGCCACTTATGCCTTGCTAAAAGACACCACTGACAGCACCAAGCAAGAGTTTGACGATCAAGCCATCATCGACCGCACCATGATTGCTTTCTGCAATGAAACCGTACGCTGCCTAGAAGACAATATCGTATCGACGCCATCTGAAGCGGATATGGCCATGATTATGGGCGTTGGTTTCCCACCATTCCGTGGTGGCCCTTGCCGTTATATCGACCAAATGGGTCTTGATAACTATTTGGCGGTTTGCGAAAAATATGCGCACCTTGGTAAAGCTTATGAGGCCCCGCAAAAAATTCGCGATATGGCAGCAGCAGGCGAGACCTTTTACGCAACCGCGTAATGGGCAGTCATTACTAGGATGAAGTGCGGTCAGCATGCTTAATAAGACATCGTTATTTATAACTTCTTATGGGCATCGCTGTACTGCCACTGACAATAAAAAATTAAAAGGAATATAGTATGACAACTTTAAGTCCAAAAGACGTGGTCATCGTAGATGGCGTACGCTCAGCAATGGGGAAATCTAAGAACGGTATGTTCCGCCATGTGCGCGCTGATAGCTTATCTGCTGAACTGGTTCGCGCCTTAGTAGAACGTAACGATTTTGACCCACGTGACGTCGAAGACATTATCTGGGGCTGTGTGAACCAGACTCTAGAGCAAGGGTTGAACATCGGCCGCAACATCGGTCTATTAGCTGACATTCCTAAGACCGCTGGTGGCCAAACCGTTAACCGTCTGTGCGGTTCTTCTATGCAAGCGCTACACACTGCTGCGGCTCAAATCATGACCAACCAAGGTGACACGTTTATCATTGGTGGTGTTGAGCATATGGGTCACGTAGGTATGATGCATGGCGTCGACTTAAACCCTGAAGCCTCTAAGCACTATGCTAAAGCTTCAAACATGATGGGCTTGACCGCTGAAATGCTGGGCCGTATGAACAACATCACGCGCGAAGAGCAAGATGCGTTTGGTCTTGAGTCACATCGCCGTGCATGGGAAGCGACTACTGAAGGTCGTTTTGACAATGAAATCATCGGTATCGAAGGTCATGATGCTGCGGGTCGCTTGCAACTGTGTACCGTTGATGAAGTCATTCGTCCTAATGCGACGATGGAGCAAATGCAAGCGCTACGCCCAGCCTTTGATCCAAAAGGCGGTACGGTTACGGCCGCAACGTCATCAGCATTGTCTGATGGCGCATCAGCGATGCTGGTCATGAGCGCACAAAAAGCTAAAGACTTAGGTCTTAAGCCTCGCGCCCGTATTCGTAGCATGGCCATTGCCGGTTGTGATGCGGCTATCATGGGTTACGGTCCTGTACCAGCGACTCAAAAAGCGCTAAAACGCGCTGGCATGAGCATCGATGACATGCAAACTATCGAGCTTAACGAAGCTTTCGCGGCTCAAAGTCTATCAGTACTCAAAGCTTTTAACTTGACTGACAAGCAAGACATCATCAATGTCAACGGTGGTGCAATTGCTCTTGGCCACCCACTGGGCTGTTCAGGCGCACGTATCACAGTGACTTTGCTCAATGCCATGGAGCAGATGGATACTGAAGTGGGTCTTGCCACGATGTGTATCGGCCTTGGTCAAGGTATTGCTACGATTATTGAACGTGTATAAGCGGTTTATGTTTCAGTAATTTTAAAGTAATTAATGGTTTCAATACTAACCCTCAGCCATCATGGCTGGGGGTTTTTCATGAATGGGATATAGAAGAAATATAGAATAAAAAAATCATAAGGGGTTACCATAGATTATCCTCATTGACGTACCAGATAAACTATGACTAAATAAGAGTATAATTAATAACTGTCATTTCAATGCTATATCTGAAGTTAAATTAACCTATCAACCTAGGTTTCAGTCGTACAAGGAGCGTACTATGTCCACCATGATTACCGATCGTACCTACCGTATTGCCCGCGAAAACACCCAAGCGATGATTATTGATGTCCAAGAACGTCTGACCCCGCATATCTACGACCATGAAAATATCGTCAAGGAAATAACCACTTTAGTAAAAGGCCTACAAGCACTTGATATTCCTATTATGCTCAATGAGCAGTATAAAAAAGGCTTAGGCGAGACCTTGCCTGAAATTCGTGAGCTATTAACAGGTGAGAATGCCAAAGGTTTTGAGAAAGTAACTTTTAGTGCCTGTGATAACGATGACTCATGGAATCATCTCGCTCAGCAAAATCGTAGTATCGTTTTACTATTCGGCGTTGAAACTCATGTTTGTGTCCTACAAACGGCGCTTGATTTGCTCGATAATGGTATGCAGCCCGTCATCATTGGGGATGCGGTAGGCTCGCGTTTTCCTTACGATAAAAAGCAAGCCATTCGTCGCATTCGCCGTGCTGGCGGCGTTATTACTACGGTAGAAACCATTTTGTTTGAGCTGTGTCGTAGCAGTAAAGACCCTGCTTTTAAGACCATTAGTAATCTGATTAAGTAAGTTTGGAAATGAGACAGTAAGAGAGCTACAAAGGGTATATCAGTCATGATAATAGGTTTGCTCTAGATACCAAAAAGCAGCTACTAGCAATGTAATGCTAGCAGCTGCTTTTCTCATTTATACCGAGTTCAGACTATGTGGTGTCCGCCATTCAGTTTTACTTATTTAGCCGCAGTGCTGGTCACACCTAACAGCTGTCCCATCTGTACGCTAGCATTGGCAATCATACTGTCTTGCCAGTCTGCTTTTGCCGCCTTGGGTAAGACAACGATAGCCGTCGATCCCAAATAAAAACGTCCAAGCTCGTCGCCTTTTGCCAAGCTTATCTCATGATCCATTTCTTGAATGTCAGGGGTGCGAGTGATTTTGCCAGTAGCGACCGTTTCGATACCAGCGACGATCATCGCGCCAACCATTACTACTGCGGCCTTACCGTACTCAGTATCAAACATACATACCAAGCGCTCGTTACGAGCAAATAAGTCAGGAATATTAGCCGCAGTGGTGGTATTCACCGAAAATAAGGTGCCAGGAACATAACGGGTTTTTGTTAAGGTGCCAGCAAATGGCATATGTACGCGGTGATAGTTGCTAGGCGCGAGATAGACCGTTGCAAAGCTACCATCTGCGAAATAAGTGCCCTCTTCACTATCGGCAAGCAATTGACCCACATCGTAGTGCCGACCTTTGGCTTGTAGCAGCTTATGATCTTGTATCTGACCGAGCTGTGATATCACGCCATCGGCGGGACTGACGATACCATTGGTAGTGCTATCAATGGTGCGCGCATCGTCCTTAAGCTCACGAGTAAAAAAGTCGTTAAAGCTCTCATAAGCCTTGAAGCTCTGACGCTCATAGTCATCTAAATGAACGTTATAAGCTTTGGCAAAGCTGCGTATAAAGACGCGTTTGACGACAGGGTGACGGCTTGCAGCCAAGCGACCAGCAACTTTGCTCAGCTGCTGCTGTGGGACAAATTGCTGTAGTGTAGTAAATAAAGTCATGACAAGGTTACCGAAATAGGGTTTAAAATAAGAATAAAAAACAGGCAAATTAATAGCTATATTTTAACATGAACCGCGTATTAGCGTATGATCATAATTTGCTAAGGAGTCAATAATTGAAAGCACTTATTCAACGAGTGAGTCGTGCCAGCGTCACGGTTAATGACAGTTGTATCGGTAGAATTGAGCACGGAATATTAGCTTATATTGGGTTGGGGCATGACGATAGCTTCGATAATGCGCAGCGGTTAGTGGATAAAATTCTCACTTATCGTATCTTTGAGAACAATGCTGAGAGCAATGCTGAAAATGATAGTGTCCCTGCTAAGTCCGGTAAGTTAGACCAAAATGTACAGCAAGTGGGTGGGGGACTTTTACTGGTTTCACAATTTACCTTGATGGCAAGGACTGATAAAGGCCGTCGTCCTGACTTTAGCGCCGCCATGACGCCAGCCGATGCACAAACTTTATTTGCTGAACTGATAGCTTACGCAAAAACTCAGTACTCTTTGGTAGCTTGTGGTCAATTTGGGGCTAACATGCAAGTTGAAAGTATTAATGATGGGCCGCTAAATTTTTTGTTAGAAGTATAGCTTTAATAGAGACAGATAAAGAAAAATTAAAAATAGGCCACATTAGGCATAAATAGAAAAAAAGCGAACTAAACGTCAAATTGTCATCAAGCCGTCATGATAAAGTTGTGTAATAAGAGGAAGATGTCGAGCGTTTGTCATTTGCTATTTTGATATAATTCTGTGACGCGCTACTTATTATTTATCAGTTAAAGTAGCTATTATTTGAAATACATGACACTTAAAACTTATATTACTTAAAAAAGGCTATCGTATGCATAACGAGCAGATTTTGATTGTCGAAGATGAGCCGGCAATCCGTGAAATGATTGTCATGACATTAGAGATGGCTGGATTTGACTGTTTGCAAGCCGTCGATGTACCGGAGGCGCACCAACAAGTGGTCGACCATCGTCCCGCGCTCATTTTACTAGATTGGATGCTACCGGGTGATAAAAGTGGTGTTGATTTTTGCCGAATGCTCAAAAAAGACAAACTACTCTCTGAGATTCCGGTCATTATGCTCACTGCCAAAGGCGAAGAAGACAATAAGGTACAAGGGCTGGATGCAGGGGCGGATGATTATATTACCAAACCGTTCTCAACGCGTGAGCTGGTCTCGCGCATTAAGGCGGTACTGCGCCGGAGCAGTTTGCTTAGTGCAGATAAGCCCATTGAAGTAGCAGGATTGAGTCTTGACCCCAAAAGTCAGCGGGTCAGTGCCGATGGCAAGATGATTGATGTTGGGCCGACTGAATATCGATTGTTGGCGTTTTTTATGAGTCATCCAGAGCGAGCTTATACCCGTACCCAATTGCTTGACCAAGTATGGGGCGGCAATGTATATATAGAAGACCGCACCATTGATGTGCATATTCGCCGTCTACGCAAACTCTTGCAACCTTATGACTGTGCCAGCTTAATCCAAACCGTACGCGGCACCGGTTATCGGTTTTCTAGCTTGGTTGAACAAGAATAACTGAGCAAAAATAGATTAGTGTGTGTAGGTGATCGAGATAACTACATTTAATAAAAATGGCATATAGTGAATACTAAATAAAATAGAGACAACGGCTAAACTCGCAAGGCTGGCAAATTGTTCTCGCTTGCTGTGCGGCTTTGCCACTCCAGAGGCTTCGAAAATTTCACAAAGCCATGCTTGCCGTCTCTCTTTTACAGTAGACCAACTATAGTGACAGCGGAACAGCTGCTGGTGATGAGGACGGTATATTAATATGATGACGCCTCTGAATAATAAACGACGCTCAGCATATCGTTATAAATTGCTATGGGCAGACATACGCTGGCTGCTATTTTGGTTAAGTGGTGGGGTGGCACTGGGTTTTTATACCTCCTATACTTTGGAAAGTATTATCGCAGCGCTTTTATCATATAGCTTGTGGCGAATGTATACTGTGCAGCGGTTCAATATTTGGATCAATAAACCAGTGAATACGCCGTCGCCCGATATGTTGGGTGGTCTCAGCGTAGTGGCGTCGCAACTATATCAAAACCGTAAACAAGAAAGACTCACCCAACAAAAATTAATGGGTCTAGTCAGAAAAATCAGAAGCTCATTATTATCATTGCAAGATGCTGTTATTTTACTTAATGACACGGATGGTTTGGAGTGGTGGAATCAAGCAGCAGAAGATATGTTGGCGCTACAGTCTGATGATCAAGGCAATAGCATCTTTAACCTCATTACAGTGCCAGAATTTCGGCAGTATTATGAGACGACCGCTTCTCCAAATAATGGCATTCATATGGTGTCATGGCTAAATCCGGGGCGTTATCTAAAATGTGAGGTCACGCATTTTGGCGGTGAAAAGATGTTAATCATTTATGATGTAACCCGTTTGCAGCATCTAGAGCAGATGCGTCAAGACTTTGTGGCCAATGTCTCGCACGAGCTGCGCACGCCGTTGACTGTACTAATGGGCTATCTTGAGACTTTCTCTGACCAGCCCGATATTGCGCCGCAGTGGCAACGCGGTTTTAAACTTATGACCCAACAAACCGCGCGGATGAACAGTATTGTCAACGATTTACTGCTGCTATCACGGTTAGAGAATGAAGAAAAGCCGACGCTCATCTGTATCGATATGAATCGATTGCTCACCCAAGTGTTTGATGATGCCAGTATCTATAACAAAGAGTATGAACACCACATCAGTTTGCAGGTGGATACTGACAGTAATTTATATGGCGCGGAGCTGTATCTGAATAGCGCTTTACTAAACTTGGTAGTCAATGCCATAAAATACACCCCAAAAGGGGGCAACATTGTTATCAGCTGGACTGAGACTGAGAAAGGGTGTGTGTTTGCGGTCACCGATGATGGCATTGGTATTGCATCGCATCATATTGCCCGTTTAACCGAGCGTTTTTATCGAGTGGACAGTGGCCGTAGCCGCGCTACAGGAGGTACCGGATTGGGGCTTGCGATTGTGAAGCATGTTCTTTATCAACACCAAGTGACCTTAAATGTTGAGTCGGAAGAAGGTCAGGGCTCGACCTTTAGTATTTTATTTGCGCCTGCCAGTATTTGCGCGCCTGATCAGGCCTCGACCGTACCACTGCTGCATTCTGATGCCATCACAAATTCAGAGAACCCTTAAAAAGATTCCTTTCCTGTTATAGCAATTATTTATCTAAAACAGTTATTTATCCTTGACCAGTAGCGGATACGGGTTCACCGCGCGCCCATTGATATAAATGCCGTAATGGACATGCGTCGGTGTGCCTTTTGCATTGCCACTGTCGCCGACATAGCCGATAACATCGCCAGCATTAACCCAGTCATTAGGGGAGATATCGGCATAGTTTTCCAAATGTGCGTAATAATGTCCTGCACCGCCTGGACCCACAATGACCACCACTCGTCCCCCTAAATTATTTTCCCCAACCTTACTGATAACACCAGCAGTCGTTGCTTTAATGGGCGTACCACGCGGGGCAAAAATATCAATGCCTTCATGTGAGCGACCTGCGCTACGAGCGGCGCCCCAAGTATCTGTCAGATGCCGTTCTGGTAATGGGCTGGGTAAGCTGTTTTCTGTGGGTAATGCTTGTTGTAATAGATTAATCTGCTGCCATTTTGATACCACAAAAGACTGTGTCTGTTGACTAATACTGGGTAGCAATTTATCAAACACAAACAAAAGCGCTAATAGGAAAATGGACTTTAATAGGACACTTATCAGACGGCTGAAAAACGCTGGTTGTGGTTGCCTATTTTTTTCAGGTGGTGGCATCGACGTTCCTTGTGCGGGTTTAAATAGTAATTTTTTGAAATTAACGGGGCTATATGGCTGTTGTTTTATACCATTTTTACATAAGTATTTGATAATATCTAATGTAACGCTTCTTTTAGATGACGACGGTTTTTACTTATGACTGCTGCTTTTGACATTGCTGGTACTGCGCTTGTTATCGATACCGAAACCGACCAAGGGCATGACCCACGACCTATTCAGGTAGCGATTATTAATGTGGCTACTGGGTTTGAGTGGATGAAATATTTTAATAGTGGCCGTTCTATATCGCCAATCGTTATCAAAGTTCATGGTATTACTGATGAAGACGTGGCCGGTCTTGAGCATTTTGATTTACATAAGTTTCAATTACCAGAGTATCTGATCGGGCACAATGTTCGCTTTGATTGGCGAGTAATAGGTCGACCATCGGCCAAGCTCATTTGTACTGTTAGATTGGCTCGCACAGCCTTCCCAGAGTGGCGCGCTTATAGTCAGTCTAAATGTATCGAGCAATTATTGGGAAAGAGTGCGGCAAGTAAAATGACCATTGCCGCTCATGACGCGTTAGGCGATGCGCGCATGTGTTATTTACTCTATCAAGCCTGTTGTGAACGGCTAGAGATTGAGCCGACTGATTTTGACGCGGCACATAAAATCTCAAACACGGCCAATCCAGTGGGCAAGATGCCGTTTGGTAAGTACAAAGGACAAGCGATTAAAGAGGTGCCCATCGGCTACATCAAATGGATGCTGGGTAACATCCACAATATGCAACCGTCGTTATATTCTGCGTTAACCAACCGCTTAAAGTTAGATGAGGCCGAGGACGTAAAAAAGTAAAGACATCAATATTAATATGCCTTAAACGGTTACTAAGGCCGATAAATTTATTGACCGTTAAGTCTAATCAAGGCTCTATAGGTGCTCGCTTAACCAATCAGTGGCCATTTGCCACAGCTCAGGCGCTGTCGCATTTGTTCGGCTGCTAAAATAGCGCATATGACCAATACTGCTAACGCCAAAATCTTTGGGGTCTAAAAAGCGCTTTTGTACCGGCATTTGGCTATATACTCGTATCATTTCATCCATGTTTTTGCTATTAGCAATGTCATCATCGCTGAACCCCAACCATAATGCTGGCATGGTAATGTCGTCATAAAAGTGCGTGTGGATACTGTTGCCAAAGGCCGTCTTAATGTAGCCCGATCCATTGCACCACTCGCGCCATTGCCGAGCCACGCCTCGAGGTAAAGGTTCCCCCATGCCCATTTTATCTGAAGGGGTATAACCCAATGTTAGGTTGGTTAGGGGAATGAAAACGTCCATGAAGCCCATTGCTTTAATTTTATAAGGCATGTCCATATTTTTGATGCACCCTGAAGAGCAGGCAATGTTAAATACGGAAGCGATAGACTCATAGTTCGGCATCAAGCCAATCAGCTGCCCACCGGCACTATGACCAACCAAATGATAAGAAGCCTCGGCAAATTCATCTTGCAAGGCGTCAAGCACTGCTGGCATGTCATGACGTCCCCAGCTTATCAATGACGCATCACACTTAGCCAGATCGGTGGTAAGCGACTCACCAATACCTTCATTGTCAAAGGTAAGCACGCCAAAGCCCTGTTCTGCTAAATAATTCGCAAAATTATGATAAAACTGGCGCTTGATGCCCGTCGCAGGGGCAATCATTACCGCTTTCTCTACCGACGCTTTAGGACGGTAAACGGTGGCGGTTAACGCTTGATTACGCTCGGTCATTATGGTCAGTGAGTAAGTATCGATAGTAGGGTTGTCCTGTTTATCTAAAGAAGATGGCGCGTGCTTATTGTGCATTGTTTTATCCTACCTAATTGGTTTTTTCGTTTCTATTGCTTGGTGGCATTTTATTAGTAATAATCTATCAGCGTTGATTGCCCTCAATTTACTGGCGAGAGCTTACAACAATGTAGTCATTGCGTAGTGATAAACGGGTGCGACCGCGTGATAGCACGGCTTATGGTAATATAAATGATGACAATAGCGCTTGATTACATTCACGTTTATTATGTGCAATTCGTATATCGTTAACAACTATTGTAGAAGCGTATACATTGTAGAAGAGTATCAGCTTACCCGCTACTATCTGGAATGACTGGACCGCGCTATTACTAAAAGTAAAAATTATGGTTTTATAAAAATGCTGACGCCGTGCCAAGACAAAATTCTCGGCATCATTCGCCCGTATCTAACTTGGCACGAAGCCGTAAAAGCTACGGTGGGCAGGTGGAATCACGTCCATTCGTCCCAGCGTGTGCTGGCAATGGTGAAACAAACACATCGTTAGCGTTGCGGTTGAGACCTTTGTAGCGTCAGCACTGATCGCGTTATTGCGACAACGCTTGTTAGATTTTAATAAAAAAGGAACTTTTATGCCCCCGATTGTAGCCAGTCCGCCCAACACGAAGACCCGCAAGCAGATTCCGCTAGTGGAAGTTCTAGAGGCCCGTGCGGCCGACAGTTGGACCCATACCCGCAACGATGAACCGCGTGGTTATATTGATGCAAACAAGCTACAGGAATTATGGATTCATACTGGCACCGCCTGCAATCTGGCCTGTCCGTTCTGCTTGGAGGGAAGTCACCCTGGTGATGGGCGTATTCCTGGGATGAAACTGAGCGATGTAAAACCTTTTATTTACGAAGCTTTAAGTATGGACGTAGAGCAGTTTTCCTTCACCGGTGGCGAGCCTTTTGTGATTCGTGATTTTGTGAACATTCTCAATTACGCCAGCCAACATCGACCCTGCTTCGTGCTCACTAACGCCACTGAGCCACTGTTGAAGCGGCGGCACCAAGTATTACCCCTACTGAACAATCCTTATCCCATTCATTTCCGCGTCAGTCTCGATTTTCCCGACCGCGCCCGTCACGATAAAGACCGAGGTGAAGGCAGCTTTAATCAGGCGTTAGAAGGCATACGCTGGCTAGTGGATCAGGGATTTAAGGTGTCCATAGCGCGTCAGACCGACGCTGACGAAGTATCTTCCAAAGTAGAGGCTATGTTCCGAGAAATATTCGAGGAGTGGGGTATTCCGCAGAATTTGGCATTTACGGTATTTCCGGATCTAGGTATACCGGGCTCGGAAGATGGCAGTCCGGAAATTACTGAAAACTGTATGGAGAAATATCCTAGCGTTGAGAGTCGGGCGCATTTTATGTGCACGTATACGCGGATGTTGGTGAAGAAAGGAGATTCAGTCAAGGTGTATGCTTGCACGCTGGTGGATGACGATCCTCAATATGATTTAGGTGAGTCGTTGGCTGAGAGCATGGATGAGCGGATTATGTTGCGTCATCATCGGTGTTTTTCTTGTTATCGCTATGGTGCCAGTTGTTCGGCGCCTGCGTAGTTTGGTTTTTGGTGGTTTGGCCTGAAGGTATGTACTTAGGAGTTATAGACGGGGACATTTTGACGCTGGAGTTAATGGTCTGGACAGATTACAGGCCTTTGAGCATCGAATACTGGTTGTCGTAAGGTACTGGGTTGTAAACTTTGGAAATAACTGCGAAAAATACGGAGGTTTCCATCGTAGGCATTTGCCCTGCTAGATACCAATAAGAAAAAAATCAAAAGGAAATAACCAACAATGGGCATCACCGAAGCCACCCTATTCTGGGGCTTTTTGCTGGCTTATGGCGTGATAATGTATATTCTATCGCCCAAAAGTCACAATTCGGAATCGTTTTATAAAGGTGCGGACGACCACGGGAATCCGGTAGGGCAGTGGTCGCTTACGGCCAGTATTTTTATTAGCTGGATTTTTGCGAAGTCGGTGACCAATGCAGCCAACTTGGGAGCGTCTTACGGGGTGGTGGGTGGTTTGGCCTATGCCAGTTACTGGCTGTCGATTCCGGTGGCGGGTTATGTGATTTACCTGATTCGCAGCCAGACTGGTGCCCGCAGTTTGCAGGAATTTCTGACATCACGTTTTGGCCGATTGGCGTCGCTAGCGTTTGCGGCGGCGATTCTGATTCGGTTGTACAACGAAATTTGGAGCAACACCGCCGTAGTAGGCGGTTATTTTGGTCTGCCTGGGCAATGGCAGTATTACCCTGCTGCGATGGTATTTACCGCGTTCACTCTGGCTTACAGTCTGAAAGGTGGGCTGCGTTCTTCAATTTTTACCGATGTGATTCAAACCTTTGTGTTCGTGTTTTTCCTAGGTGCTGTACTGTTTATGGTTTTACCCGCTAACGAGCCAGGCGAGCTACTGCGGGAGGGCGATTTTAAGTTGGATTCAGGGGTAGACTTATTATTGGTGGCGTTGCTGCAATTATTCAGCTACCCCTTCCACGATCCGGTATTGACCGACCGAGCGTTTGTTAATCGTGAAAAAACCATGCTCAAGAGCTTTGTGGTGGCAGGGTTGTTGGGTTTTGCAGCGGTGTTTATATTTAGCTTAGTGGGGGTTCATGCTCGCCTGAACGGCATTGACACTATGGGTAATGCGCCGGTGGCAGTGGGTCGTTCGTTAGGGCTGGCGGCGCTGTTTTTTATGAGTGTGATCATGATGACGTCTGCTGGTTCGACACTGGACTCCACGTTCAGCTCCTTGGCCAAATCACTGGCTGTGGATCTACCTCGCCTTGCGCGCCGAGCGACGAATCGCCTGCCCAGTATGCGGGTAGGTGCCATTGTGATGGTGGTTTTTGCGCTGTTAGGCAATATACCTATGTTTGCTGGCACTGACATTCTGGCCGCAACCACCATCTCAGGCACTATGGTGATGGGGCTGGCGCCAGTGTTTCTGTTTTACGGTTTTACCCGCTGGTCGCCGTGGAGTTTTCATCTTAGTTTCTGGACTGGTCTGGCGCTGGGTGTTGCGTTGGCAGTGGGTGCAATTCCGGACAGTTGGGCGATTGGGGAGGGCAAATACGGATTGTTACTGGGAGTAAATACTTGGGGCTTCGTACTGTGTACGCTGGGCTTTTTTGTACCATTATTGGTGGCCCGTTGGCGACGCAGTCCGGCAGCAGTATCGCAACCCTAATGGTAGGTTGTGTACCTATCCTGATTCAGGCTTCCAAGCCTTAGATAGCACAGGGTTTGGCGGCTTAAATAACAGCATAAAAAATGTAGTAATTGCGTAGTGTTGAATCATCGCCACCGCGAGATTGTATGGCTTATGGTAAGATAAATGCTGGCAATGTAGTGAATATCTAATAAAATAGAGGTGCTAATAGATATCTATAGCGGGTAAAAATTTTCTGGCTTGCTGTACGGCTATGTCACTCTAGTGGCTGTAAAGATTTCGCTCAGCTACTGCCGCTATTTTAAAATGAACCAACTGTAGGGCTTGATTGCGTGTATGTTTATTATGCACAGTGAGTATATGGTTGACAACCATCGTAGAACGCTCTAAAACCATTAAAATAATTTAAAAATCAGCAAAAAAATTTGAGTAAAAATTAAGGAAACTATATGCAAATGAAAATTAACAATGACACTTATGAAGTAATAACCAGTCAAGATATTACTAATATTGAAAAAGCGGTGGATAAATCAACACTAGCTATGCCTTTGGTCGCAGTCTACTGTGGCTCACGTTTGGGTAACAGTGACATCTATGAGCAAGCCGCCCGTGAGCTGGGTCAAGCATTGGCCGAAAATGGTATGGGTCTGGTCTACGGTGGTGCTAGTATTGGTCTCATGGGTGCGGTGGCAGATGACGTTATTAAAGGCGGCGCACAAGCCGTCGGTGTGATTCCAACCTTTATGCTCAAACATGAAATTGCCCATGAAGGACTGACACGTCTACACTTGACCGATACCATGCATACACGCAAGACAGTGATGGCAGAATATGCCGATGCCTTTATTACCTTACCCGGTGGTCTAGGTACGCTGGAAGAAATCATGGAAATTGCGACATGGCGACAGCTGTATCAACACGAAAAACCGATGATTATTCTGAATATTAATGGTTTTTATGATTGTCTGATTGAGCATTTAAAATACACTGCCGACCAAGGCTTTATGAAGCAGCAAGACCTTGAGCGCTTAGTGGTTTGTAATACGATTAGCGAGGCTATTGAACTATTACAAGTGATCGTTAAGATTGACGATAAAGTGGATACAGATACCATGGCTGGCAACTAAGGTAGGTAATTAAGGCGGATCACTAATAATAGCTAACCAACAACAAGTCATAGCAAAATAAAAAAACCGGAACAAGGGACTAGTAATTAGTCTTCGATTCCGGTTTTTTATGCTTAGTATTTAGCTTGTATTTACATTTGTACTTAAGCTGGCGTCAAACTATCTAACGCAGCTTCACGGATACTGTGATTGACAGTGGCCATAGCGAGTGGGAACCCGCGTTCTGCGGCCAATACTTGTGCTACAGCATCAACCGTCGCACTATCATTATGCACTAGATATTGCCATTCATGAGCATAGCGATTGCGATTGGCTGGCAAGTCATTAGCCAATAGCCCAAGGTCAATCAGCTGATTGACAATTTCATCCGCAGCAATCAAGGTTGATGAGGCTTTGACATTCTCAGCGCGCGCATAATGTAGATTGGGATATAAGCTAACATCTGCCACCCGCAAGGTATCATCCTTGCCAGGAATTTGTTGACCGCCATATAGGGCATTGCCGACCGTGCGCGCACTATTAAATGTCGGTACAAACTCTGCCACATATTCAATCGCTTGCTGACTGCGAGCTTGTAGCGGTGCTTTGTCCCAGCCGTCTTCAATGTAATGCAGGTATTGCTCAGGCAGTTTGGGTTGGGCGCTGCTTTTGTTAGAGGCCACCAAGCCATCATCAAACAAAGTAATGAACTTACTCATACCATGTATTTGAAAGTAACCACCTGGATAAGGAGTAAGCTGTGCCATGCCCTCCGGTGTACCACGTTGGCCGTAAATAATGATTTCCGGTATCTGCCCGCCAGCCTCTCCCCAATGGGTGATATAAGAGGACTTGAACTCGACCATGCGGGTTACTTCAACCCCGACCATATCGTCAATAATACCGGTACGGAAGCCGCAAGCATTGACTAGATAATCGACTTCGATAGCTTCTGGGGTCGATGCGCTATTCTGCTGATAATCGATACGCCATTTGGCGACATGGTGATCAGCATTTGAACAATCAGTGCAATCGACGGCCACTACTTGCTTAACTTGGGTATCAGTAAAAACGTGGGCGTGATCATAGCCTGCTAAAGCTAATTGGGCAGAAGCCGCCAAGCGAAAGATATTCCAGCCATATTCTTGTACCACAATCAGCGGAAATTTAACCTTATTCAAATCTAAATGTTTGGCAACCGGTATCATCCATTCATCGATGCATTCAGGTACTGCTACTTGCTCACGCTCCGACAGCTTGATCAACTGCTCATGACTATAGAGCTGATAGTAATCTTCAGGTTCGCCTAAGACCTTATTATTAACATCTTGTGCAATAAGCGCCCGATAGGCATCGGTTAAAATATCAAGACGCGGCAGTAAATCTTCGGGTAGACCTTCGTCTCTCGTCGGCACTGCAAATACGGTTGGGCGTACATCCATGGTGTAAGGATAAAGGCGTAGGATGTCGATACATTGTTTGAGTAGCGCCACGCAATCTTCATCAGGAATTTCGCGGTATAGATTGCCGCCAGCATGCAAATGGCACATTGGTGGGCCATCAACAAGTGAGGTTTTCTTTTCAAATAAGTAAGTCTCAAGCCCCAATGCCGCTAAGCGAATGGCAATGGTAGCCCCTGCTGTACCGCCGCCTAGAATGCCAACACGTTTTGCTAATTTATGGTTGGATGTTCCGTAAGTAGCAGCACCGTACTTGACGGATGCGTGCTTGATGGATGGGGATTTAGCCTTTGTAAAAGATTGAGTCATTGTCGTGGTCGTATCCTTAATATCGCAAATAAGATGAGGAGTAAATCTTGTGTAAGGTTTAAATTTTATAATTTATATATCTATAATTTATGACAGCTATGGGTTTATTAGAGATGCCATCTGATATTTTATTATTAATAACACTTATATGCATGCCACTCTCTATAACTTCAATAGGTTGGCAAAACTGGTACATTCAGTTAAGCGTCATCACTTAGCACGGCTAATAATATGTTTCAAATTGTGTAGCTGTACTTACTGTATATAAAGCCAGTGTACGAAATTTCATAACAAATAACCCAGTAAATACGTAAGTAAATGCATAGGTTTTGTCATCAGACTGATATAAGAGGAATTTAAAAAAATAAGCTCAAACAGAAGAAAAAGGGTAGCGTTGCCTGCCTGTTTGGGTACTGGCTATCTCGGCAGTAATGACTTGAGCAGCAATAGTTATTTGATTGATAGTTGTTTCAATAGTTCTCGTTTGATTAATGCCAAAGCTTATCTACTACAAATCTTAGGTTAAGACTATAGATTTAGCTTATATGATCTGTAACTCTTGAATGCTTTTGTAAGTTTTTCTAGCGATAAAATCGACTGTTTTAAAGTATGTGCTATATTAAAAATGTTTAAAACTGGATTCGAAAACAGATTAAATTCAGGTATAAGAATAGAAGCTTTAACAACAGAAAGTCTCCATTAGAATTTAAAACAACCCAATATACTTCTTGATTATAAGGAAATTACTATGAAAAATATTATGATGTTATCTGCATTAACAGGTGTTTTGGCATTGACAGGTTGTACAACCCTTAAGAGCGTAGTTGGCAACGACATGTCAGGCACGCATGATGTTCAAGCAACCAGCAAGAACACAGCGCCGGTCACCAGTAAGAACGGTATGTTGGTTGACTCGACGAATCATATGACGTTGTATACGTTTGATAAAGACTCAATGAACAAATCAGAGTGTGGCGCAGCTTGTCAGGTAGTGTGGCCTACCTTCATGGCGCCTAGCAATGCGAAGGCTTCTGGTCAATTTGCTGCTTTTCAACGTGAAGATGGTGAATATCAATGGGCCATGAATGGTAAGCCTTTATATTTCTACGCCAATGATACAAAGATGGGTGATAAAAACGGCGACGATAAGCTTGATGTTTGGCATATCGTTCCAACCAAATAGCTTGTCATAATATTGTATTAAGACCAAAAAAAGCAGCCATTATAATGGCTGCTTTTTTAGTAAGTGGACGGTCAGAAATGGTTATCAACAATAATGGTAAATAATGAGGACATAGCCAGATTAGTGACAATAACTTAAATTTATTTAGTCTTCTTTTCTATTAGCTCGCCATCGATTTGAATGGGCACATTAGTTGTGATGCCATCAGCAAAGGTGGTCATACCGTAAGCCGCCCGATCAATATTGCCGGTTGCACGGAAGCCGATGACAGGTTCTTTAGTCATGGGGCTATTGGCAATTTTCTTTAGAGTGACATCTAAAGTTAACGGTTTGGTCTGGCCTAATAAAGTAAAATCACCAGTTACTTTTGCTTGCTGAGGGTTAAGAAATTCTACCTGAGTCGACTTAAAGGTCATGGTAGGATATTGTACAACATTAAAGAAGTCGTCCGTCTTTAAGTGCTTATCACGAGCATCCCAAGCAGTATTAATACTGTCGGTATCAATAGTAAATTGCATCTGAGTCTCATTGGGCGCTTTTATATTATAATTTAGCGTCCCTTCAACCTCATCAAAACGACCCATAGTGGTCGAAAATCCTAGATGCTCAACTTCAAATCCGACACGGGTGTGAGAATTATCTAATTGCCATTGAGTAGGTAGCGCAGCGCTAGCAAGGGTAGTTACCGCAAGAGCTGAGGTAATAAGTAAAGTTTTCGCTGTTCCTGCTAATAAAGAGGGTGTCATTATATATTGTCCTTTATATAGTTTTTTTATAAACGTCTATTATTGAATAGTGTCTATTGTTGAAAGTATTTGTATTATAGATAGTGCATTGTAAATAGTACTTATCGTTTATAACGTATTCATCGTTAAAAGTCAGTAGCTTTATTAAAAATATCTTAACAACACTGGTCGATTACAAGTAATTAGACGACAAATTGATTTAAGTTAAAGTGATTTTTTTGATTTAAGCCTAATTCATTTTATCTGACCCACATCAGCATATTGATCCCAACACGCTTGCATCGACGCGCAAAAACCTTTAAAATCGTCGTTTAATTTTCCCGCTGGGGAAAGGCTAAGCGAGCAGAAGTGTGGTGTTGGGTGCTGGAATAAGCCAGTGATGCAGCTGCCAGACTAATAGATGCCCTTAGTGCCTCAGTTACGTATGTCATAGTTGGACAAATAGTCCATAATATTGAGCATACATCGGACATAGAGAGTTTATTATGCGTAAAGATATCCATCCTGCTGATTACCAAGACGTTTTGTTCCATGACACTAACGCTGACGTGTTCTTTTTGACCCGTTCAACCGTTAAAACCAAAGCGACTCGTGAATACGAAGGGTCAGAATACCCATACTTCCCACTTGATATTTCAAGTGCGTCGCATCCCTTCTATACCGGCGAGCAGCGTAAAACTTCTACCGAAGGCCGTGTTGCTAGCTTCAACAAACGCTTTGGTGCATTTGGTGGCCGTAATAAGAAAGCCGCTGCTGATACTGATACTGCTGAATAAGACCCACGTATTGCGTGATCTTATTTTGCCCATGCGCTACCGTAGACATGTCTTACCCTAGAATTAAGATTAAAAAAACCGCTGAATTATCAGCGGTTTTTTTTGCGTCATTTTTGGTGAAGGGATTTTTGAAAGTTAAATCTATCAATGATCTCCAGAGGCGGAGTCTAGCAACTGAGCAATCAAGGCTGCCAATTGCTGCGCCCAATAGCCGTAAGTTATGCTACTAGGATGAAAACCATCACTGGCAAACATCACTGCGATATCGATTGGCGAGCCATTAGAATGCTCTTCTATCATCCGAGCAAAGTCAGTGGCCATATAGTGGACCCCCTCATAATCAGCACAAACTTGTTGTAATATCTCATCCAGTCTATTCGCTTTTGCCCCTATAAAACCATTTAGCGGGGCAGGTATCGCAGGCATTTTCGCCATTTGTGGCAATCTTGAAAAAATTAATGTACGCACACCAAATTTACGTTTGGCAATAGCAATAATACCCTCAAGCTGCTGCTGCCACTTATGCGCTGAGACATTAGCTGTGGTGTCGTTAGTGCCAACGCTTATCACCATTACATCTATAGGCTGACTGGGTTTGGGTAGTATATACAGGCGACGCAGAATATCAAAACTGGTATGTCCTGTTGTCGCTTGCACCGACCAAGTAAGCTCATTAAATTGAGCACCAAACGCTTTATTGACTAACGCTTGCTGCTGCAGAGCTGGTATCAGTTTACCTGCCAATGCCTCTTGCTGGGTCTGGCTGCCAACGCCAGCAGCTGCTGAATCACCAACAATCATGAGGTTGAGTGTTTTCAGCTCTGAGGCTTCCGCGTCAGCTATTGAGCGCAGATGAATCTGCCCAAATCTGGCGCCATCGGGCTCAGGAAGACGTACTGTATCGCGTTTAATCTTGCGCCCTTGATATAAGTAAATAGGGGCAAACAACATATTTTTAGCAATGTTTACCATCCAGCGCGCTCCCTAATCGTAGTAAGACTGTCTTCAATTAATAACTTACCATCGACATAAACATCACGCAGTAGGTTGTCATTATCGGCGCTAAGATCTTTTGCCTTAATAGTCTGCAGCTGCCCATTACTGTCCTTTATCAACGCTAATCGACCTTTTTTAGAGCGTTTAGAATGACTGGTAACTGGATCTTTATAGATGTCTTTCCATGTGCCATTAATAGATATGGCGCTGGCTTTCATTGCCCAGCTCATGGTGTCGCGATTGACCTGTTGCAGCAAACCGCCGCCCATACCAAAGGTTATATTGTCCGCGCTAAAGCCTGCGTCCATAACCACATTGATGATTTTACTTAAGCTTTGCGGGCCAATACCATCCCCTTGGATGATGCGCACATAATCAGGCAGAACTTTATAGCCTTTACTATTAAGCGTGGTACCAAACTTCACTGCTAAGCGCTCTAGTGCCTCACGGACCACCTTAGTCGGTTCACCGCTATCAGGCCGGATGACAAGCGTGCCGTCCATATTTTTGACATCCTCTTTCAAAGTGTCGCCCCAGATATTATCAATGGCATTCCATAAGTCATAACTGTCTGAGACCACCGAAAAGCTTTTACCTTCACCGCCAAACTGTTCAATCATATTGGCAAATGCTGCGGTTTCGCCATCGCGACCCCATGCAGTCATGGTACTGTGCTCAGCGGCAGGGATTGAGAATGCTGGCATGTCATTGCTCATTTGATACCAGCGACTGGCGGCAATTAAGGCAGTCATAGAGTCCGTACCGGCAAAATTGACCAAATGTGCCAAGCTACCGAGCGCTACTGATTCATGACTGGATGCCCCGCGTGAGCCAAAATCATGCAAGCGAAACGGTAGTGAATCAGTATTGTCCGCTGATTTTTCAAGGGCGCTACGAATGATACTTTTGCAATAACGCGACACGCTCGCCACCGTTGAGGGATACCAAATCGCGCGTAGTAAAGTCGTTTCAATATAGCTTGGCAGCCAATAGAATTCAGGATCGGTATTGATGACTTGGCAAACCACATTGGATACCGGCGCAATATTGCCTTCAGGGATTGCTTCAATGCGTAGTGGCAAATAACCGCCATGCTTATCGACCAAACGCTCCCAACCAATACGGTTGAAGGTCAACCCATGCGCATGAATGATGGTTTCGGCTTCATCGATATCTTGATGAGTGATAGGCGTGCTGAGATACTCTTTAATAAAAGCTTGCAGCCCAAAAAACACGACATCGTAGTCACTGCTGCGCGCTTCAATATAGCTAGATAGGTATTCACTTCCAGGTGGATATTGCACCCAATGTGAAGCCTTATAACTGTCGCTATTCAGAATTAAATTATTAAGATTGCTGGTGTACATCACAGAACTCCTCTGCTGTTAACGGTCCGTTTCGTCTATCGATTTGGACGTTGAAATAAAACGGGTGTAGAAAATAATAAAAGGGTATTACAACCCTACCATCTTCATAATAATGGCGTAGTGATCTTCAAACATCATCTTGGCATCAAGCTCAGCGAGCGGCAACCAAAATGCTTGCGCGGCATCGTCACCTCCTTTTACCTTTGGCAGACCTTTTGGGTCGTTTTTGAGCTGAAAATAAAACGCTTGAGTAATAGTGCGTCCGCGTGCCGAGCGATACGGATCATCAAAAGTGTGTTGGCTATGACGTGAGCCACGCAATACTGGTTCAGGAACTTTAAGGCGAGTCTCCTCGCGTAGCTCACGGATACAGGCATCGAATAACGTCTCTTTTGGATTAAGGAAGCCACCTGGTAACGCCCACAGTCCGCGCCCTGGCATGCTGCGTCGCTCTACCAAAAGGATATGCCCTGACTGTACGACTAAGGCATCGGCAGTCATAAAAGTCGGTGGATAAGGTGCGGATTCCCACTGCTTTTTATATTTATCAATAAAGCCAGCTTCTTCATGTAGCTGTTGATAGTCTGCTGTTTTTTTGAAATTGTTCAAGACTTTACGCGTTGATTCAGGGGTGCGCTCGGGGGTTGGCATTGCGCCCATCAGATAGCTGTCACGGATAGGGGTAGCCGATAAATTATGATAACTAGGAACCGAAATCGATGCCCAGTGGGGGAATAGAGACAGGTAATAGGATGAGTTGTCTTTAGAATGTCCAATCAAACCAATATCAGTCTGTAAGTCACCGGTCACTGACCTTACCGCGGACTGTACATATTTCAACCAGCGCGTGTCATTATATAGTGCGTCATCGAGCGCCACGCAATGAATCCGCGCCGCCTCATCTGCTGAGTAGGCACCTTTAATCATTGCTGTCCGTTCAGCTACAGTAAATGGGTTGCGTAAGCTCCGCGGTAAATTGGCTGAACCAATCAGGATAATGACATCATTAGTGCGCTTTAATGCCTCGTCAATCACGGCCTTATGACCACGGTGAAACGGCTGAAAACGACCGATAAATATCAGATAACGATAGTGTTTAATGTCTTCTTGCTCTTCTAAACCAACTGGGCTTGCCATTGAATTTGCCATTAGACCTTGTTCCGATAATACACTCATAGACGCCAACTCCTTGTGACCAATTTATCAATTATTCATTTGTTTATAATTTTTCAATGGCGCTAATACTGACACAGCACATAACTTACTGACAAGTGCAAAGATGTTTCGTGAGGTGTAATTGCTATGTCGCATGCTTTTCAATCCATGCGGCAACCGTTGGCCAAATTTCTTTCGATGCGTTACGACTCATTATTATTCGGCTATGAGAGTAATCTTCCAAATCGCCATTACTTATTGAGAATTCACGAAAGTCATTAGTAGGGTTATTGAAGTCATTTAAAAATAGCTGACAACCACTGGACGGGGCAATGAAATGATCTCCTTTGGCACTGATAGCATAAACGGGCGCAGTAATCTTGGGCATATGCTGCCGATAATCAAAACCGCCATCATCACTGGTATTTTCATTTTGAGCATTGAAATTTTTATTAGCCAAACTACTTTTAAAGTTTTTGTTCAGGTTCCAGTCATACCACTGAGTCATGGTCTGGTAACTTTCATTAATAGTACCTAATTTGAGCCTTTTTGCAGGTAAGTAGCCCAGTAGCCGAGTGATTGACTTAATCAGTAAGATTCTAGCGTAGCTTTTAGGGTTCAGTACCGCGCCATAAGCTTGGCAGGCAAACATACTAATGCTATTTATTTTATCAATGTACTGTGTGTTTTTGGCTAATAATTCTTGGGTCAAAATCCTGTTAGTGAGATACATGGTCAAGCAAATACCGCCACCACTATGAGTGACACAATGTAAATTATCCAGCTTTAAGCCATCAAATAAATAGTGAAAAGTAGCGTCGAGGTCATAGAGAGCGACGGTCTCGAAATCGAATTTGTCCTTTGGTATAGAACTGTCACCATGTCCACGCCATTCCATGATATAGCAAATATGCCCAAGCTTAGCTAGATATTTTGCAACTCCCAAACATACTCTTTTGTCCGAAAATGTACCGTGAGCCAAGAGTACATTCTGCCCTTTAGCCGTGTAATTATTAGCCGCAGGACTCTCTTTTATACTATCAAATATTTTCCAAACGGCAATCTGTTCACCATCTTTGGTGGTTACTAGGTTTAGGCTTTCTTTAATCATAATATTGACTCAGTCATAAAGGTGATCTCGTTCAGGTTAAATCGTTTGTTTAAACCGTTCGTCATATTGATGTTAAATTATTAAGGGGGTGTCCTTATTATAAAAATAAGAATTGGACTTATGCTAAGTCTAATTGATACCCCATAAACGTTAAAGCTTGATAATCCATGAAACAGCCTTAATATAGACAATAACAGACGCAATGTTCAAGATAGAGTGTTTATACAAAGTGTGCTTATATTTTGAACGGGATCATAAGAAAAACCAATAGTGACCATTTGCAACAGCCGCCACTAAATCACAGTAGCGCGGTCGGAATTAACCTCTAAGTGCGGTATAATAGACAATATAATTTGCTAGCCATCGCGGTTAGACCGATTCAATGATAAGCTGCGATAATTGATATTATTCACATTTTTTTATATTTCCCTAAATTGACGACACAGCAGCCCTGATAGATATGGCGTCAATGCCATAATGTCATAACGCCTACAAATGAATGAGGAATGATTATGAGTGAGCATAACCCAACAGATACCGCGCCTGCGGACTATGAATCAGCCTTAGATATTGAGCAGACTGAAACTAAGAGTAACATTACCATCACTGAGGCAGCACAAGGCTACTTAGCCGACCTATTATCTAAGCAAGAGACCGATGGCATTGGTGTGCGTATTTTTGTCGAGCATCCTGGTACGCCACGTGCTGAATGTTGCATGGCCTATAATCAGCCAGGTGAAGAAGACCTCGCTGATTTGCAATTCAGCTATGAAGACTTTTCTGCCTTTATTGATGCCGCCTCAGTACCGTATTTAGAAGATGCGGTGATTGACTATAATAAAGACCGCTTCGGTGGCCAGTTGACCTTCCGCGCGCCGAATTCCAAAGTGCCAAAAGTTGGTTCAGATGCCAGTGTAGAAGAGCGTATCAACTATATTTTACAGTCAGAGATTAATCCTGGTTTAGCGGCGCATGGTGGTGACGTACAATTGCTTGAACTGATTGAAGAAGACGGTATTGGTCTTACAGCCGTCTTGAAATTTGGTGGTGGTTGCCAAGGCTGTTCCGCAGTCGATGTGACTTTGCGTCAAGGTGTAGAAGTGCAACTCAAGCAGCAAATACCAGAATTAACGCAAGTGGTTGATGAGACTGATCATACTAGTACTGAAAATGCGTATTACAAATAACAGGTAAAGAACTGATAAATAAAAGCAGTTAATAATATGGGTAGCTGCTGGCTTATGAATATTATTCACTAAGCGATTAAAAATTTGCTATTCTTTTCATAAAGAAGCTGGGTTACTATTAACTCAGCTTTTTTTATAGCTAGCGTTTAGGCAATAGCTTTTTTAGAGATGATTATTTAATCAATAAAGCGTTTAATCAATGCCAAGGAGCACATGATGAGTGACGAACAAGCAGTTAACCAAACAGAGCAAAAACAGCGTCTTGAAACCCTAGCAATTCATGCCGGATATACTGTTGAGCCAACGACCAAAGCAGTCGCTGTACCTATTTACCATACTAGCTCGTACGCGTTTGATGATACCCAGCATGGGGCAGATTTGTTTGATTTGAAGGTGGCAGGCAATATTTATACCCGTATTATGAATCCGACTAATGCGGTACTTGAGGAACGCGTTGCCGCACTTGAAGGCGGCATCGGCGGCTTGGCAGTAGCGTCAGGAATGGCAGCGATCACTTATGCGATACAAACCATTTGTGAAATGGGGGACAATATTGTAACCACCTCAACGTTATATGGTGGTACTTATAATTTATTTGCTCATGCCTTACCGCGCCAAGGTATCGAAGTACGCTTCTTTGACCATACTAATCCAGAGTCTATCCGCGATTTAATCGATGATAAAACTAAGATGGTTTTTGCAGAAAGTATCGGTAACCCACTCGGTAACATCGTTGATATTCAAGCGCTAAGTGATATCGCTCATGAATATGGTGTGCCAGTAGTGATCGATAATACAGTGGCTACGCCAGCACTCTGCCGTCCGTTTGAGTTTGGGGCCGATATCGTCGTGCATTCATTAACCAAATATATGAGCGGAACAGGCACCTCAATTGGTGGTGCGATTGTCGATAGTGGCAAATTTGCATGGGGCGACTATCCTGAACGTTTTCCGCTGCTAAATACGCCCGATGCTAGCTATCATGGGGTAAACTTCGTTAAAGACGTCGGTGCTGCGGCCTTTATCGCGCGTGCTCGTGTGGCCCCACTGCGTAATACTGGGGCGGCGTTAAGTCCGTTAAATGCCTTTAGTATTATGCAAGGGATGGAAACGTTGAGCTTACGCATGGAGCGTCATGTACAAAACGCCCAAGCCGTTGCTGAATATCTGCGCGACCATGACAAAGTGGCTTGGGTTAAGTATGCGGGTCTGCCAGATCATCCTGATCATGAGCTTGCCCAGCGCTATATGAAAGGTACGCCATCTTCGATTTTAACCTTTGGCGTAAAAGGTGGACTCGAAGCAGGCGCGCGCTTTATTGATGCCTTGCAGCTGATTACGCGCTTAGTGAATATTGGCGACGCCAAATCATTAGCCTGTCATCCGGCAACCACCACCCATCGTCAGCTGAATGGGCAAGAGCTGGAGCAAGCAGGCGTCACTAAAGATATGGTAAGACTTTCTATTGGTATTGAGCATATTGAAGATATCAAGGCAGACTTAGCACAAGCGTTAGCTTCTGCTTAGTTTGTCAATTTTGCTTAGTTAAAGGCAAAATGGCTTATAAAACAAGAAAAGCCCATATCGGTCTGATATGGGCTTTTTTGATGTTTGATTGATCGTTTACTTACTTGTTTAGCAACTCAAAGGATAAATTAAATCCTTAAGCAGACAACACACGACGCGCAATGTCTTGATAATCTTGTGACTCTAAACGCGGTCCGAACTGCTGAATTACTTGTCCCGATATTTCACTGGCAAGACGACCACATTCTGGCAAGCTATAGTGCTGCGATAACGCATATAAGAATGCACCCGCATAGTTGTCGCCTGCGCCATTGGTGTCAATAACATTAGCGACTACCGGTGTAGTAACTTCGTGAATAATAATCTCATCGCTATCATTATCAGGCTTTTGCGCGATAACCGCACCCTTGGCGCCATCAGTGACTACGGCAATTTGGCAATGCTCAAGTAATGCCCGCGCTGCCGCTTTGATTTGTTTTTTATCAGTGAACAAGCGAGCTTCTTCGCTATTGCAAAATATCACTGCGACTTTATTGCCGAGCATATTGAGCAGACCGTCTTTGGCAAACTTAACCACGGCTGGATCAGCAAAGCTTACGGCGATTTTAGCGCCATGAATACCTGCTTGTTGGCGCAGTTGGGTTATGGCAGGCTGAATACTTTCAGACATCGCTAAGTAGCCTTCCAGATATAGCCAACCTGCCTGCGTCAGCGCGTCAAAGTTGACGTTGTCAGAGGTAATGTCGCTTGATGTGCCAAGATAGGTTTGCATGGTGCGCTCACCATCATCAGTCACGGCAATCACACATGATCCGGTCACGCCGCCGACATGTATCGACTGCTCTGAGGTCGCAACGCCTGCTTGATGCAAGTCTTTTAAATAAAATTGTCCTTGCTTATCATCACCCACGCGGCAAGCATAAAATGGCTTACCACCTAAGCTGGCAAAGGTAAACATAGTATTGGCGGCTGAGCCACCACCCGCTTGTTTTGAAGGTTCAATCTCTGCTAGTGTGAAGAAAGCCAATAGCTGTTGCTGTTCTTCAAGCTCTGCCAAGGTCATATTACCTTTGACCAGTCCAGTATCTTCCAATGCTGCGTCTGTCAGCACATATTCATGATCAACTAACGCATTACCTATCGCCATCACATCGTACATCTGTTTCTCCAAGCTTTTTATTAAAATAAAGTGAACAATAAAATAGTCGTTTTATTATTCAGACTGTAATTCAAGTAAGCGCTGGTATAACGCGTTCTTTTTTACACCAGTAATATCTGCGGCTAAAGCAGCAGATTTTTTGACGGACAAATCTTCTAAAAGACGCTGTAATAGCTCATCGTGGACACTGATATCATCGTCATCTTGAGCGGCGTTGTCGCCTGCCACTACCACCACTATCTCGCCGCGCTGCTGATTGTCATCGGTTTTGACGAACTCAATCAACTCGCCAAATGTACTCTTATGCACGGTCTCAAAAGTCTTAGTGAGCTCACGGCAAAAAGTGACTCCGCGTTCCGAGCCGAATACTTCTGCCATATCTTCTAAGCTTTTTATAATACGATGCGGCGCTTCATAAAAAATAAGCGTTTCAGGGCGCGATTTTAAATCAGTCAACTGCTTTTGGCGTCCATGTGTTTTTGCTGGCAAAAAACCAATGAAGCTAAAGCGATCCGAAGGTAGTCCCGCTACTGATAGAGCGGCAATCGCCGCTGATGCGCCAACAATGGGGGAGACGGCCACGCCAGCGGCATGAGCGGCTTGTACCAACTGATAGCCGGGGTCACTAACCAGTGGCGTTCCCGCATCACTAATCAGTGCGACCGAATGTCCCTGTTGAATCATCTCGATGATTTTGGGCGTTTGAATCGCGCTGTTATGTTCGTGATACGCCCACAGCTTGTTATGACCTTTGGGTTTATCGTCCGTAGTGTTACCAGCTGTAGAGCTGCTATCTTTATCATCAGGTCTGTCGTTGTCGCTGCCATCGCCTTTGGTATGAATGCCGAAATGTGACAATAACCTGCCTGAGGTGCGCGTGTCTTCACAAGCAATGATAGCGACTTGCTTTAAGGTATCGATAGCGCGCGGGGTCATGTCGCTTAAGTTACCAATTGGGGTCGCAACAATGTACAAACAAGCCGGCATGGCGGTAGGGGTAGACATGAAAACCTCGAAGACGTTAAAAATAAGATATTAAAAAATGAATAATGCTGAGCCATTACCGATAAAATGCCGCCGATAAAATCAGCGATCAAGAGGTAGTAAAGGTCAATAGGCAATAAAAACGTGAAAGTGGTTAGTTTAGCATGTTGTGCTATGATAATTATGAATTGTTCATCTAAGGAAAGTAAGTGCTATGGCTAAGCATAGTGCTAATAACAATGCTGATAAAAGTGCTGATAATAAGGTCGATAGCCGCGCTAATAAAAACGCTAACAAAAGCGACTATCATCGCCCACTGGCATTGACCTCACCGAAGCAACGTCAAGGCAGTTATTTTGAGCGGCAGGCCTGTGAGTTTTTACAAGCGCAAGGCTTGGTATTAATTGCCCAAAACTGGCAGCAGCCCAAAGTTGGCGAGCTAGATTTAATCATGTTAGAAACGGGGAAAGCGTGGTCGACTCTGGTGTTTATCGAGGTACGTCAGCGAAAGCAGTCAAGTTTTGGTGATGCAGCGCTCAGCGTTACCAGAGCCAAACAACGTAAGATTATTAAAACCGCTAAATACTTTTTACAGCAGCATCCTAAATATGCCCATTACGATTGCCGATTCGATGTGATTGCCTATAATGTTGCACAATCTACTAAGAATATTGATAATGGTAAAAGCGTTAGTGGCAAAGATAACCAGCCAGAATGGCTGATAGGGGCATTTATAGCCACGGCATGGTAGCGCGCATAGTGATAACGACACCATGAAATGGTAAAATAACGGCACAACCAAATGGCAAACAAGGCACCGCAACAAGCTGTCGTTACCAAAAACCTAACCGCTGATGATAAAAACTAAGTAAAGTAGCTGCAATAAATCAATTGAAGTAAATTAGCGAAAAAAGTAAATAAATCAACTGAAACAACACTGCTTAAACCAATGCTCTATGAGGTAAATAATGACAAGGATGCATTTGCTCGACGCTACTTTTGGAATGCCGCGCCGTACCGCGATTGGCATTATACTAATGACCAGCATCGTAAGTACCGGCTGTACGACCAATTATCTGACCAATAGTACTGAAGGCACGTACGGTGTCCCCATGACCGAACGAACCATCCCGCAGCGTCTGCTGGATCGTAGTATTGAACACACTGTCAAGGTTAATATTTATGGTCTACAGGAGAATCTACAACAAAACAGCCGTATGGGTATTGATAGTTTTAATAGTGAAGTGCTGCTCAGCGGCGAAGTACCCACTGAGGCGCTCAAAGCTCAAATTGAGAGAGTGATCAGCTCTATGCCAGATGTACGTCATGTCTATAATGAGCTCAATGTTAGTGTGGCCAAAGGCTATAGTTCAACCGTGCATGATGGTTATATCACCTCAAAGTTGCTAGCGAAAGTCGTGGCCAACGACAGCGTGAGCGCCTCACAGATCAAAGCGGTGACCAATGATGGCGTGACCTACATTATGGGACGCATGACGCCCACTCAACAAAGCCATGTGATCGATATTGCCAACAGTACCGTTGGTATTACCGAGTTGGTACTGCTCACCACCGTCGTTAATGATAGAGGCGTGCCAATCAGTGATGATGACATTATGTTTGAGAGTAATTTAGCTTCGCCAGCAGCGGCAACGCCTATTGTTAGAAACGCTACGCCAACACCTTCATCAAATAATGGCGCACCAGTGATAGTGATAGAAGAAGATGAGAATACCGAGCAAGGATCATCAAGCCCTTATATTGACCTTTATAAGGATCAGTCACAATAACCCTAAACAGTCGTAACAGGAAAAACACGTTAAACACTCAGCCAGCCAGTAGAATAACAGAGATCAAAAAATGTAGATAAGATAGAGCGACAACGCAGTCAGTATATTGTTGGCTGTAGACTAGACTAGTCTATAATAGGGATACTGGCTATGAAGGGTTCACCTTTAAACAAAGCACATCAAAAACAGGCAGATCAAACAACAGATACTACTGATATCACTGTTCAGAATACTGCTGGCAAACCCTCGCGTAAGTCGCGCACACTAAAGCTTGCCGGAGCGAGTGTAGTGGCAGTCAGCGCCCTTACTTTTGCCACCCAGCAAGCACAAGCGTTATCAGCGCTTAGTATCGTGAATGGCATTACCTCGAATGGTGGTGTTGGGGTCAGTAAAAACATTTTATATGGCGATGCCCCATTACAAAATTTGGATATGTATTATCCCAAACCACTGGCACAGGCGATGAAAGCGCAGAAAAGCATTAGTGACAGCTATCCTATGGTGGTATTCGTGCATGGTGGCTCATGGGAGAGTGGTAGCAAAGAAGAGTATGCTTTCGTTGGTCAAAGTTTGGCACAGGCCGGCTATGTCACCGCAGTAATCAACTATCGTAAAGCACCAGAGCACGTATATCCCGATTATGTGAAAGATACTGCGCAAGCGATTGCTTGGAGTTATGAGAATGCAGCGAGCTTTCATGCCGACCCTCAGCGTTTAGCAGTGGTTGGGCATTCTTCGGGGGCGTTTAATGCCGTAGCGGCCGTCTCCAATGAAGATTTTTTGGCCCCCTATGGCATCAGTCCAAAAGATATCCGTGCTGTGGTTGGTATTGCTGGACCTTATAGCTATGATTTTCGTAAGTTTAGTAGCGCATCCGCCTTTGCCGCTGATGCTACCCCAGATCAGGTCATGCCAGACAGGCATATAAAAGGTCCACAGCCACCATATTTACTACTGACTGCTGAGAATGATAAGGTCGTCTACGAGCAGAACACTATCAAGATGACCCAAGCCCTAAAAGATTATGGCGTGGTGGTCGAAACTGGTGAAATCGAAGGAGCCAGTCACGCAACCAGTATCGGAGCAATGGCACCGCCTCTACGTTGGGTCAATGATGTGCGCGCGCAAGTATTACAGTATCTGGATAAAGAGCTTAATTGATGCTTTGCCCATCTGGTTAGTTAGTGTTACTTACTATCAGTCTCTTTAACTGGCTAGAGCTTGAGGGTATTTAGCAGACAGTACTGTAAGACAATCAAACTCTTGTTATAATGACGCCATATTAAACCCAAACGCTATTTTAAAGATAAAACAGGACATTCTATGAGCATGAACGCTGACGATTTAATTGCATTTTTACAGCAGCATTTCCCAGACGCTTTTATCCAAGCCGCCAATCAAGGTACTAAGTTTGATGTGCGAGTAGTTGATGCTAGCTTTGAAGGCAAACGCTCAGTTCAGCGCCAGCAAGCAATTTATGCGCTCGTAAATGATAAGATTGCCAGCGGTGATATTCATGCGCTAAACATTCAAGCGCTAACGCCTGCTGAATGGGAAGTTCAATCAAAAGGATAGCACTTTTATACGTGACTGGATTCTGGAGGGCTAGCGCTTCACGGTGCTGGTCTTTATAGGCCTAGTTTTTCATATTTTCTTTATACTTATAGCTAGGTTGTGACTTTTATGGATCAGTTTTTAATCACCGGTAGTAGTCGTATCGCAGGGGAAGTGACTATCTCTGGCGCCAAAAATGCCGCCTTGCCATTACTGGCGGCTATGATATTAGCAGAGACCCCAACGACGCTGCATAATGTGCCCTCGTTACTAGATGTACGTACGTTGATTAAGCTGATTGCAGGCATGGGTATCGATATTCAAAAGCAAGAGGATACGGTCACTTGTGATACTAAGAGTATTGATAATTTTTATGCACCGTATGACTTGGTTAAGACCATGCGTGCCTCGATTTTGGTGCTAGGACCTTTGCTGGCGCGTTTTGGTGAGGCAGAAGTGTCGTTGCCTGGTGGCTGCGCTATTGGTTCGCGTCCAGTCGATCAGCATCTAAAAGCCTTTGAAGCGATGGGCGCTGAGATTAGTGTAGAAAACGGCTATGTTAAAGCGCGCGCACCAAAAGGCGGTAAGCTGCTTGGTTGTAACTTCTCGTTTGATATGGTGACCGTTGGCGGTACCGAAAACGTGATTATGGCCGCCGCGCTTGCAAAAGGCATCACCGTTTTGGGTAACTGTGCGCTAGAGCCAGAAGTGGTCGATTTGGCCAATATGCTAGTAGCCATGGGTGCCAAAATTAGCGGTATCGGTACAGCAACGATGACTATCGAAGGCGTTGAGCGCCTGCACGGCTGTGAGTATTCAGTGGTGCCAGACCGTATCGAAACAGGCTCATATTTAGCGGGCGCATTGATGACGCGCGGTGACGTATTGACCAAAAATACCTCTGCGTTACTATTAACACCAGTGTTGGAAAAGTTTGAAGCGATGGGTGCAATCATTACAACTGGTGATGACTGGATTCGTGCGCAAATGACTGGTCGTCCAAAGGCAGTTGATATTCGTACTCAACCACATCCAGGTTTTCCGACCGATATGCAAGCCCAAGTCATGGCCATTTCTTGCCTTGCTGATGGCACCAGCACGTTTATCGAAAACATTTTTGAAAACCGTTACATGCATGTGCCTGAGCTTAACCGTTTGGGCGCCTCTATTCAGGTAGATGGTCATACCGCAGTGGTTAAAGGCGTTGAATGCTTTACCGCCGCGCCCGTCATGGCAACTGATTTGCGTGCTTCAATGTCATTGGTTATGGCCGCAGCTGCCGCTAAAGGCGAAAGCTTAATCGACCGTATTTATCACATTGACCGCGGTTACGAAGATGTCGAAAACAAGCTGCGTGCATTGGGTGTGAATATTGACCGTATCAATACCAACGACTAATATCTGATAACCAATCATTAGATGCGTTTTACGCGCCGCTAACGTTGTTCGCTAAAATATTAAGAACCCTTATTTTATAGTAGATTGACTATAGAGGGGTACCAACCGTATATGGACACCTAGCCCCTATGACTGAAAAAACTGAGACTGAGCAAACCGAACGCCTAGCAACCAAGGGTTTATTAAATGAAGTGAATGATGAGTTCACTGGTTTAACTTTGGCTTTATCTAAAGGCCGTATTTTAGAAGAGACCATGCCGTTACTACGAGCAGCAGGCGTTGAGTTGTTAGAAGACCCTGAAGCTTCACGTAAGTTAATTTTTCCAACGTCCAATCCGCATGTCCGCGTACTGATTTTACGTGCCAGCGATGTACCGACCTATGTAGAACATGGCGCTGCTGACTTTGGTGTGGCTGGCAAAGACGTCTTGCTTGAGCATGGTGCCAATCATGTTTACGAATTGCTAGATCTACAGATTGCTCAGTGTAAGCTCATGACCGCTGGGGTTAAAGGCGCGCCATTACCCAATCGCCGCCTGCGTATCGCGACTAAATACGTCAATGTCGCCCGTGCTTATTTTGCCAGTCAAGGTCAGCAAGTCGATGTCATTAAGCTGTATGGCTCAATGGAGCTTGCACCGTTAGTTGGTTTGGGTGATTTGATTGTCGATGTGGTCGATACTGGCAATACGCTGCGCGCTAACGGCCTTGAAGCACGCGATCATATTTGTGATGTATCCTCACGCCTCATTGTTAATCAAGTCAGCTATAAGCGTAAATTTGCGCTCCTTGAGCCCATTTTAGACAGCTTTAAAGCCAGTATTGCTACTGCTTCGTAAGCGTAAATCGGCCGTCTTTGCAGTTTAAGACCGCAAAAAACTTACCTTTGTTTATAAGATATGATTATCATTGATAATATAAAGGTTGGTTATACGTATTTTTAAACCAGTTTAGCGCTGCAAGAAAGATATAGCGTGCTAAACTGGTTTTATTGTCTCTGCTTGCCAAAAAATAAAATCGCTGTAATTTATTCATAAAAGCTCAATACTATTTCAATAATATAGCAACTCAATACTATGCCCGTTTAATGCCATAACAATAGCAATAAATAAGCAGATATAAGAACCAATACTGATGTAGATAAGCCATATACCATTTTATTTTTAGACTCGCATTTTTAGCTCAACTATAGGATTAAGTTATGCGCCAGTTAAGTACCCAAGATGTCGATTTTGAACAACAGCTAACAGCCTTGCTTGCCTTTGAAACCGTTAATGATGCTAATTTATTAAAAACGGTCGATGATATTATTACTCAAGTACGCTCTGGCGGTGACAGCGTGGTACTGGCACTAACTCAACAGTTTGATCAACATCCGGCAACGGCTTTAAAGGAGTTGGAGCTGTCTAAAGACGCGCTGGCTGAGGCATTTACTACTCTTGATGATAAAGTAAAAACCGCATTAACAACCGCAGCCTCGCGAGTACAAACATTCCACGAACGGCAAGTGCAAGAAACGTGGCAGTATGAGGACGAGCTGGGTAATCGTTTGGGTCAAAAAGTCACGCCACTTGATCGTGTGGGTATCTATGTACCGGGCGGCTTAGCGTCTTATCCATCCTCCGTACTGATGAATGCGATTCCTGCTAAAGTTGCTGGCGTTAAAGAGGTTATTATGGTCGTGCCAGCCCCAAAAGGCGTACTCAATCCACTGGTATTGGCGGCCGCACACTTGGCTCAAGTTGATCGCGTCTTTACGATTGGTGGTGCACAGGCGGTAGCCGCGTTGGCGTATGGTACTGAGACCATCCCAGCAGTGGACAAGATTACCGGTCCCGGTAATAAGTACGTCGCTGCGGCAAAAAGGGCGGTATTCGGGCAAGTGGGTATCGATATGATTGCGGGTCCCTCTGAAGTGTTGGTGTATGCTGAAGGCGAGGCAGATGATCGCGCCGATTGGCTAGCGATGGATTTATTATCCCAAGCTGAGCATGACCGTATTGCCCAAGCTATCTTTGTGACCACCAGCGCTGAGCAACTGGCAGCAGTAGCAACGGAGATTGAAAAAGCTTTAACAGAGTTGCCAAAAGCAGATATCGCCCGTGACTCGCTGCAAAATCGTGGGGCGCTCATTTTGGTCAAAGACCGAGAGGAAGGCATGGCAGTCATCAATCGTGTGGCTCCCGAACATTTAGAGCTGTCCGTTGACGATCCTGATGCTTTGCTTAATGACATTCGTCATGCGGGTGCTATCTTTATGGGTCGTCATACGCCTGAGGCGATTGGCGATTATTGTGCAGGTCCCAACCATGTGTTGCCAACATCAGGCACCGCGAGGTTTTCGTCACCGCTGGGTGTTTATGATTTTCAGAAAAAATCATCGATTATTTATTGTAGCGAAAGCGGGAGTAAGCCATTGGCTGAGACGGCAGATATTTTAGCGCAGCGCGAAGACTTGGAGGCGCATGCACGCTCAGCTCGCTATCGTTATCAGTAGGTATACTGAACGTCGTATCGCACCGCTATTTTTAGACCTACTTTATAATTAATTATGTGGCCAACATTAGGATAACTTATGAGTGAGCAAAAAATTGATAACAGACTTTGGTCAGCCAAAGCGCGTAACTTGTCACCTTACGTCCCCGGTGAGCAGCCCCAACATGAACATTTATGCAAATTAAATACCAATGAGAATCCGTTTCCACCATCTCCTAAAGTCGTTGAGGCGATTGCTAAAGTCCTAGAGCAGCAAGCGGACGAATTACGTCTCTATCCTGCGCCTGAATCGGATGATCTGCGTGCAGCATTGGCCCAGTTATATGATCTAAATATCAATCAGGTATTTGTCGGTAATGGCTCAGATGAAGTGTTAGCATTGGTATTTGCTAGCTTTTTCCTTAAAGAGCGTCCCGTCTTAGCGCCGGATATCAGTTATAGTTTTTATCCTGTTTATGCTCAGACTTTTGGCATCGAGCTGGTACAGATTGCGCTTGAAACAGATTTTAGTATTGATCCTGATGCCTATCGTCAGCCTTGTAGCGGTATCATCATTGCCAACCCGAACGCCCCAACAGGTCTATTACTATCGCTTACTGATATTCGTAAGCTGGCCAGTGAGCATTCTAATTCTGTAATTGTCATTGATGAAGCTTATATTGATTTTGCGCATCTAGATGCAGACAGTTCAGACACTGCGATTTCAGCGGTGAGCTTAATTAATGAGTTTGATAACATTCTAGTGACGCAAACTTTTTCAAAATCACGTTCGCTTGCTGGTTTACGAGTAGGGATGGCCTTCGGTAATGTGTCATTAATCGAAGCATTAACTCGCATGAAAAATAGCTTTAACAGCTATCCATTAGACAAGCTGGCACAAGCAGGGGCAACGGCTAGCGTATTAGATACCGCTTACTTTGAACAAACCTGCCAGCAGGTTATCGATTTACGTGAGTCACTGACAACGCAACTGACAGCATTGGGTTATCAGGTACTGCCATCGCATGCGAACTTTATCTTTGTGCGTCCTAAAGATGGTGACGCCAGTGCCGTAGCCAGCACATTACGCGAGCAGGGTATTATTGTGCGTCATTTTGACAAACCACGCATTCAGGAGTACTTACGCATCACTATCGGTACAGCGGCACAGAATGAGCGTCTTATTAATGAGCTAACAGCGCTGCAAACCCGTGAAGATATAGCTATAGCTAGCAGCTAAAAATGTTTATTGAGGTGAAAGAAACTATCTTAGTCAGTGCTTGTCTGCTAGGTTAGCGTGTGCGCTATGAGGGCAATCATGCGCATTTGGCAGACAGTGATTTATTGACGCCACTTAGCGATAGGTTTAGGGTTGTGCCCATCTGTCCTGAAATGCTAGGTGGCCTACCGACCCCGCTGACCTAGCGACTTAATTTCTTTATCAACTAACGACGTTTTATAATTTAATGTCTAACTAGGGCGTGTCCTCATTTGACAAAACTGGCGTTTAATGGGCTAAAATGGCTATATTTCCGCCAACCTTTGCAAATTTATAGATAATATGTTCATATTCTCTGCAAAATTTCCTTTGATTGACAAAAATCTATCTCATTTTTAGCCTCATAATTCAATTGAGGACACGCCCTAGTCAACGACAGCTTCTTGTTTTAATACATCAAGTAAATTACCGACTTTATCGAGGCATTCTTGGTATTCAGCGTCACAATCTGAGGCGATAGTGATACCGCCACCTGCCCATAGACTGACTTGTCCTATATTACCTGCTGGGATATGGGCTTGCAGCGTACGAATCAGTACATTCCACTGACCACTACCATCAAAGTTCATATAGCCCATCGTGCCACAATAGGCTCCTCGCGGTGCTGCTTCTAATTCAGAGATAATCTCAACCGCGCGCCTTTTGGGTGTACCAGTGATTGAACCTGCTGGTAAGCTACCAAATAATACGGCTAAAGGATGGCTGTCCACTTTTAGTTCGGCGGTGATGGTGCTGACCATATGATGGACATTACTAAAGCTTTCAATAGCAAATAGATGCGGCACTTTTACGCTACCGGTTTTGGCATACTTACCCAAATCATTGCGCAATAAATCCACGATCATGACATTCTCAGCGCGGTCTTTATCACTAGCAGTCAGTTGCTGCTTGAGTGCCAAGTCTTGCTCAGCATTGATACCGCGCGGTATGGTGCCCTTGATAGGTTTGGTACGAATATGGTGCTTGCCAGTCTTAAGGTCTTTAATAAAGGTAAAGAACAGCTCAGGTGAACAGCTCAATAGCTCAAAGCTACTATTTTTTGAGACGCTATCGTTAGCTTTTAAAACCTCATTTCCTAAATAGCCCGCAAATGGGGCTTGAGTATTGCGGTGTAGGGCAGGCAAATAATCAATAAGTGTCGTTGTTTTTTTATCGGTATGCGAGTTATCAAACTGTCCTCGCCATGCTTGCGTAAGGTTAATCTGATAACAGTCGCCTTGCTGTAGATAGGTTTGGGTTTGCTCAAACGCCTGCTGATAGTCCAGTTTACTCCACTGGGCCATTAATATTAACGGGGCCAGTTTGGATTCTGTTTCAGGCATCGGCTCATTGGAATAGTCACTATCAGGCAGAGTATTATTCAAACTGTCTAGATAGGATATAAGCGCTATTATAAAGGTATTTTCTTGTTCACTATCAGGGTCATTATTACTGGCTCTAACATTTAAGCACCAACTGGCTGCACTACTCGTATCCTTCGTTGCTGACAGATAGGTGTCATAGTGTCCTAGCATCGCACAAGGGTGTGATGCTTGTGGAATGTTAGAGGTAGGGCTTAGCTCATAGGCGGCAATATCATAACCAATAAAGCCAATAAGACCATGATGGTAACTTGGCTTCTCACTTTCTTCGTGTATTAAAGTCGGAGCACTGTTGCCAGCTTCAAAGGCTTGACTATAAGTAATTAATTCATCCTGCCAGTCTGAATAACTCTTATAGGCTGTCGTTACAGAATTTTCGTCATCGCGGCAAGTTTTGATAACTTTATAGTTAGTCGCTTGCCAGGCGGCTGCTTGATCGTCAGCTGTTTGAATAGGAGTAGGGGATGAAACAGAGACATGGCGATTATGATTAGACTCAGCCTCAGTACTATTAAAATAAACACACCAAGTCACTTTAGGCAGTAAGCCAATGACTGGCTGTCCATCATTATTTAACCATATCAGTTGCCACTGTGCGTCAGCATCTTGAGCTGTTAAATGCCGTTGCAATAACGGTAGCAATTCTGCTGCTGGCAGGTCACCAAAACGCCAGCTAGTTTTGATAGCTGGCGCTGATGCAGAATCGGTCTGCTTATTCTTAATATATAAATTTTTTTGCGCTACCATAGATTAAGCGTCAAATTTTTTGATGATTAAAGTCGCATTGGTACCACCAAAGCCGAAGCTATTGCTCATCAAAGTTTTAAGATTAGCATCACGCTTTTCGGTGACAATGTCAAAGCCTTCAGCCGCGGCGTCAAGATTCTCAATATTAATACTAGGTGCAATAAAGCCTTCTTGTAGCATCAGTAAGCAATAAATAAGTTCTTGAGCCCCTACTGCCCCTAAACTATGACCCGTCATCGATTTGGTTGAGCTGATAGGCGGAACAGATGCTTTAGAATTAGAAGCACCCTCAGTACTAGCATCAGCACCAAACACTTCCGTAATAGCTTTGAGCTCAGTAATATCGCCCAACGGCGTGCTAGTACCATGACTATTAATATAATCAACGCTTTCTAATCCAGCTTGATCTAATGCTTGCTGCATACAACGGACGGCACCTTCACCACTAGGGGCGACCATCTCAGCGCCATCAGAGCTTGCGCCATAACCGACGATTTCAGCCAAGATATTTGCACCGCGTGCTTGGGCATGCTCCAAGCTTTCTACCACTACCATGGCGCCACCAGCGGCAATCACAAAACCATCGCGATCTTTATCATAAGCCCGTGAGGACTGCTTGGGCGACTCATTATACTGCGTACTCATGGCTCCCATCGCATCAAACATACAAGATTGCGTCCAATGTTCAGCTTCACTACCGCCAGCCAGTACTACGTCTGCTTTGCCCAGCTGAATCAACTCAGCGGCATGACCAATACAATGGGTCGATGTCGCACAAGCAGAGGAGATAGAGTAGGAGACGCCTTGGATTTTGAGGCCAGTCGCTAGCGCTGCGGACACTGAGCTGCTCATGGTTTTTGGCACTGCCATTGCCCCGACACCGCGCAAGCCTTTTTCGCGCATGGCATCTACTGCGGTAACCACGCCTTCTGTTGAAGCACCACCCGAACCGGCAACCACACCCACTCGCGGGTTATTATTAATGGTCTCAAGTGACAATCCAGATTGCTCAATAGCGGCCAACGCGCTCACATAAGCATAGAGACTGGCATCACTAAAAAAACGCTTCAGTTTTCGGTCAATACCTGTGGTATCAAGCTCTGATTTATTGATACTACCGCTAACTTGCGACTTAAACCCATGCTCAGCATAAGACTCATTAAAGGTAATACCAGATTTCCCTTGCTTTAGGGCAGCAGTGACGGTGGCTAAATCATGTCCGATACAAGAGACAATCCCTGCTCCAGTGATAACAACTCGGCGCATATTCTATTCCTTATAATAACGATTTTCTATTGATTGTTTTTGATGCTTATTTATAGATACCTCTCTACAGAGAGTTAAATATAAACACTCTTTATAAATGTTTTTTTAATACCTAGATTTTATAATAATAAGATTAAAAATTGTCTAAATGAGAAGTCAATCATACCTTAGTTCACGGTATGATAACGTATCAAGGGTTTAAAATCCTTGCTCAAGTACAAAATAATGGTAAAAATACTACTAAGTTTCCGAGGTAATTCGAAGAGGTTTCTTTAATTGATTTAGATAGACACGCTATCCGCTATGATTATCCTTTCAGAGAAGGCAAACAGACTAGAAATAAATGAGACGAAGATAATAGTTGTGATGTCTTTAGTTACGAATAAGTCATACTCTTAGATACAAATTTCATGGGAGTAATAACATTGTTCGCACTGACAGTGCGGTCAAAAAACAGCTAAAGTCATAAGCTGAATATCATAATAAGCCAGACTAAATTTGAATTTATTAGGATTTTTTTGATAAAATATCAAAAACTAACTAGCAGCAGCGCATAAGAAAAGTTTACAATTATTTTAATGTAAGTTTTCTAATCACCGTACTTCAATGACAACAATCATCATATTAAGGATATAACAATGGCAAAGCGTAGCACTCTTTTTCAAGGTATTAGTTCAGTTGGTCACTTTGCCCGCAATAACCTTGAGCGTGTCGGTTCATTGATCGATAGCGTCAATGCTAAAACAGGCAAGCCACGTCAATATAAAGCAGTAAATTTAGGAGATGATGATTACCAGCAAGACTTGTTTCGTGAGCAAACTCTAAAGACGACTCAGCAACTACTGGGTACTCGCTTTGCGACTTATGGTAAGTATGCTAAAAAAGTAGTCCCAGACAGTTTGTTCCAGACAGTACTCGATAGTGCTTTTGTACAAGTGGCAAAATTGGCTGCCAATTGGAGCCAACTGGACTTGCCAAAGGAGCATCGATTTGCGGACATCGCCACGTTAGATAATGAGCAACGCTATGCATTAGCGACCGATATTGCCAATCAAAACCGTGCCCTAGCGACACTAGGTGGCCTGACAGGTCTAGCGGGTCTACCAGGTCTGTTGGCTGATACTTTATGGTTGTTACTAGTATCTTTGCGTACTGTCTATCAGTTGGCAGCAGTCTATGACAAACCACTGACTGGCAAACAAGGCATAAAAATGGCTTACGAGTTACTTGCCAACGCTGACTTGAGTAAAATGCAAGAAAAACAAGCGCTATTAGCAGGTATCGGAATAGGTAAGGGCCTACTTGATAACGCACAAAACCGTGGCTTACATAGTGAACTTAAAAACTTAGGACTTAAAAATAAAAATGTTAATTTCTATGCGGAACAAGTAGATAATATTGCGGGACAAGTAGGTATTGATTTGGATCAAATCGACTTAACTTGGATACGCCGCTTCTTACCAGTAACTGCCGTTGCAGTAGGCATGCGCTATAACAGTGGTCTAATCGATGAAGTCATTGGGGTCGCACAAGCTACCTTTGCACCAGAACCAAAACTTGCTAATCGGGCGATTACTGATGATAGCAGTAGCGAAGCAGAAGTCAGCAAAAGCACAGATGCTCAGCAAAAAGACTCAAAAACCAGCACGGAAAAGAAGTCTGATAAATCATCAGACAGCAAGACCGATAAGCAATCAAACCAAACTGATGATGCTGATGATGACAAAAAATCGGATAAGAAAAAATCTGCTAATAATGAGCAAAAAGCAGATACTGAGCACGAGGTTAATTCCAAGAAATAACTATCAAAAATTAGTAGATAATATCGATAATAGGTATAGTCACTGCACCATAAAAGAGTTATGTTTTGGATGAACATCATAAAATAATTTAGATAAGTCATTTTCCATCCATCCTTGACGTAGAAACTTCACTTGAGCCCATTTCTTCTCGATGGGATTT